>QWCB01003465.1_pt1 | contig 22810 bp, 18 predicted proteins | sample 1972511 | NCBI WGS metagenome assembly QWCB01 (sample SAMN09866719, study PRJNA288562) | Human gut metagenome isolate term5_stool, whole genome shotgun sequencing... | isolation source: gut | host: Homo sapiens | place: USA: California | reverse complement strand
ATCTCCGCTGCTGCGGCGTGCCTTGCGCTGCTCATCGGCGCGTCCCTCGCCATGCCCGGCATTGCCACGCGGATACAGACCGGCGATTATTCCGGCTTTGAAACGGCGGCCAGCATCTTTCACAGCGGCGCGGCTTTGGGATACATCGTCATCGGGCTGCTGGCGTTTTTGCTCGGCGTGTGCGTGACCGTTCTGTGCTTCCGCATCCGGCAGCTCAGCCGCGAGAACGCGCAGGACAAGGAAAGTGAGGATGCGCATGGAGCTGATTGAGAACCTACTGCAATTACTGACTACGTTCATCGGTGCACTGCTTTCGGGTATCGCTTGCCGCAAAAGCGGCAGACAGTCGTATTTTCTGCTGCTGTGCTTCTACGGCTGCTTTGCCCTCGGCGCGCTCTACTGGACGCTGTATCTGCTGCTGTTCAGCGTAATTTTCCTGCGCATTTTGCAGGCGACGCTCTCCACACCGGAGGAACGCAGTTTCCGCTGCCGCAGGGCATGGCTTGCGCCTGCATTCGGCCTTCCGCTGCTGGCGTTCTACTGCACCTTCGGGGACATTCTCTCCAACCTGATCTGGTGCGGCATGATGATCGCGCTCTCTTACTGCGCCATTCGTGGGCTGGTCTACGCCAATGGGCAGATGGGCGCGGCGCGGAATATGCGGCATTTCCACATCGGCGTGCTGTGCTTTGCCGGTTCGGAATATCTGCTCTGGACGGCGGGCTGCTTCTGGCCGGATACCTCACCGGCAAGCCCCATCTTCTGGTGCGATATGCTGCTGACGCTCGCGATTCTGGGGCTGCTGCCCGCCACGAGAAAGGCGGTGGAGGCGTGACCTATATTGAAAATATCTTCCTCTGCATGGTATCCCCGCTGCTGGTGGCTGCCCTGTGCATGGGCAGGCGGCAGCTCCGCTTTTTCCTGTTCTGCATTGCCGGGATGGGTGTGTGCCTGCTTTCAGCCTATATCAATACCTTCCTTGCGGCGGTGTGTCAGGCGGATGCCCTTGCCGCCACGGCGGAGATCGCGCCGGTGGTGGAGGAAATGATGAAGCTGCTGCCGCTGGTGTTCTATCTGCTGGTGTTCGAGCCGGAGGGCGATAAAATCAAGGCTGCCGCCATCACCGTAGCCCTCGCCTTTGCCACCTTTGAAAACGTATGCTATCTCATTCAGAACGGCGCGGACCGCTTTTCCTTTATCTTTTTCCGGGGCTTCGGCACAGGAGCTATGCACGTCCTCTGCGGCTTGATCGTAGGAGGCGGGCTTGCATACACATGGCGGCGGACGTGGCTTAAAATAGCTGGCACCTGCGGACTGCTGGGCGCGGCCATCACCCTCCACGCCATCTACAATTTGCTCATTGCCTACGGCGGCGCGGCGCAGTGGCTCTCAAATTTTTTTGAAAAATTTTGCGTTTTGGGTGAGAGTTTTTTCGATTTTTTGTACCTATATAAGTGAAGGGGTTTTTAAGCCGCATTTCAAAGAATCCAGAGAGGAGGTTCAAACGATATGTACGATACCGCAAGACGGGTCGCACTCGTCAAGCAGCGGGTGCGGGAAAACACCCGCCGAAGGCAGCGGCGCGGCATATATGGACTGAGCGCTATGTGTATGCTGCTGTTCGCGGTGCTGATGCAGGCGGTGGGCACGGTCGCCGGGCCGGGGCAACCGGAAGCATGGGGCGTGTTCGGCGCGATGTTGCTGCGGGAGGACGCGGGCGGCTATGTGCTGGTAGCCGTCGTCTCCTTTGCCGCGGCGGTGGCGATCACCGCGCTGTGTTTCCGGCTCAGAATCAGAGAAAACCGGAAAAAAGGCGGGGCGGACAAACCGAACCGACACGAACAGGAGGAGAAAAGCCAATGAAGAAACGAATACTCAGCATACTGCTCCTATGCTGCATGGTGCTGACGCTGCTGCCGACAGCGGCCTTTGCTGCGGGTAAGCTACCGGATGTCAAGCTTTCCGTCCCAACGAAGTTTGACAAGACAGTGGAGCTTACAAAGCAGAAGGGAGAATTGAAAATCAAGGACAGCAAGACCTATCTGATTAAGGGCTCCGCAGATCCGAACTGGTATTTTCAACACCGGATCAAAATTGATGGCAAAAACAATACGCCGCACATCTTTCTGGACGGCGTCCGCATTAAGGCACCCAATGATGGCCCTGCCATCGAGCTTTACAACGGTCCCTCCGCCTGCCTGTACTTTATCGGCGGGAACAGCGAGCTGATCGGCGCGGAGAACTTCGCTGCGCTGCAGAAAAACAAAACCGATGGTTATCTCCGTGTTCTGGTGCAGACGGGGACAAAGCTCACGTGTGAAGGCGGCAAGTATGGCGCTGGCATCGGAGGCTCAAAGGTCGGAATCAAGAAATTCTCGGAGGGACACGGCGTGAACCTTCATTTCGGCTCTCTGGCGACGAATATCTATGGCGGTGAGATTCTTGCGATCAGCGGCGTATACGGTGCGGGTATCGGCGGCGGTCAGGGCGGCGTCGGCGTGGCGGTCAGGGCGGCCCCGGACGCTTTATTTATATCAAGGGCGGCACGGTGAATGCCGGCAGCGAGTCAGGCGGAGCAGGAATCGGCAGCGGCGATCAAGACGGACAGAACAAGTCGGAAGATGCGCATCATATCGAGATTTCCGGTGGAACGGTCGAAGCTTGGAGTAACTTTGCCGGCGCAGGAATCGGTGGCGGAAGAGGCGGTTCGGGCTGTGACATTTCCATCACCGGCGGCGTGGTGAGGGCGCAGGGCTACTGGGGCGCGGGCATCGGCGGCGGCATGAACGGCAACAGCGGGAACATTCTGATCAAGGACACAACGCTGACTGCGCAGTCCATTCCGCTTTATCCGGACCCCCATTATTATGAAGACGACGCCATTAGAGGTGGTCCTGCAGTCGCGGTCGGAAGAGGCTCAAACCGGGCGCACTACTGGGTAGTGATGCAAGATCAGGAATTTGCAATGACTATAGAAGAGAACATCAAAATCGGAGCCTCGGACGGGAAGTCCGTGCGGCTGAGTGCGACAGGGTGGCAGTGGCGCCGCAGCCAGGGACCGTATGAGAAGGACTGGGGCACCACGACGGAGCTTCTCATACCCAACGAAAATGGGCGCGTGGACCTGCAGCGGCTGAGCCTGCCGTATGCCTACAATTACGGCAGAGTAATCAGCAAGCTGGAGCTGCGCTGCGAGGAAAGCACATGTAACCATGAATTTGGCTGGGCGAACAGGGACGGCTGCCACATCTGGGCCTGCATGAAGTGCGGCGCACGAGACCCCGCCGCGGAAATGTCCAAACAAAACGCCAAACACATTCCCGACGACTGGAGCAATCAGAAGCAGCTCTGCACTGTGTGCGATCATGTGCTTGAGAGGGACACGAAAGCCCCGGTTATGGAAACTCTGACGGACGGTGAAAGCTACACCGTCGAGGATACCCTCGATGGAAAGCCCGGCGCGTACACCTTCACCGTGAGCGACCCGGCTGCATCGGGAGAGACGTCCTCCGGCGTCAGATCCGTGACCATCAACGGTGAGCCGCAAGACGGCCCCACTTATCATCTCCCCGCGCCGGATGGCGGCAACAATGACGCGGGAGCGGAATATACCGTGGTCGCAACTGACAACGCGGGAAATGAGACTAGGGCGACAGTCAGAATATACAGGCGGCACCATGAGCACAGCTACGGTGACTGGACTGCCGACGGCGAAACCGGCCATTACCGTGTCTGCACAGATGAGAATTGCACCTCTGATGACAAGGGCCGGGTAACGGAAGCACACAGCTATGACGACGATGCAGTTTCCGGCAGCTACACCCTGCCCGCCTGCGGTTTTACTGAACCGGAAGGCAAGCAATTCAAGGGCTGGTCAACCAGTGCCGACGGTTCGGTTATTTCCGGCACGACCTATGAAGTAAGCTCGGATACTACCTTCTATGCAATCTGGGAGAGTAAAGAGTATTCCATCATCGTAACAGACGGCAAAGCGACAATCGGTGCAGGAAACGAAATCAGTAAAGCGGCGCAAGGCACACCCATTACTCTGACCGCAAATGCGGCTCCTGACGGTAAGGTGTTTGATAAGTGGGTAGTAGAAAGCGGCAGCGCTACTCTTGAAGATGCGAACAGTGAAACCACTACTTTCATAATGCCTGACAGTGAAGTCAGCGTGAAAGCGACTTACAAGGCAATTCCCCATACCCATACCTACGATCAGGAAATTCAGAAGCCGGAAACCCTCAAGTCGGCTGCCGACTGCACCAACGATGCAGTATATTTCAAGAGCTGCTCCTGCGGAGAGATCAGCACAACAGAAACCTTTACGGCAGCCGGTACACAGCTCGGGCACGCATGGGCAAGCGATTGGAGCAAGGACACAGACAATCATTGGAAAGAATGCTCTCGTTGCCACGAAAAGAAGGACGAGGCGGCTCACGATTACGGCAGCGATAACATCTGCGACACCTGTGGATATGACAAGACCGTACCGCATACGCACAATCTGACCCTCGTTCCCGCAAAGGCTCCTACTTGCACGGAGAAAGGCAACACGGCATATTACACCTGCAACGGCTGTGACAAGTGGTTTGAGGATGCAACCGGTGCATCCGAAATTACCGACAAGACAAGCGTAATCCTTGCGGCAACAGGTCATAGCGTTTCCGACTGGAAGTACGATAATACCGATCACTGGAAAGAGTGCACCGTTGTCGGCTGCGGCGTGATCATCGAGGACAGCAAGGCGGCGCATACCGCCGGTGAATGGATCATCGACACCCCAGCAACAGCTACCACAAGCGGCACAAAGCATAAGAAATGCACCGTCTGCGGTTATACGATGGCAACCGAAACCATCCCGGCAACCGGCGGCGGTGAGCATACTCACAGCTACGGCGACTGGAGCAAGGACGGCACGAGCCACTGGCACGAATGCGCCGACGATGACTGCCCGAATAGGAACGAAAGCATCACGGACAAGGCCGCGCACGACTACACCGATGACGCGGATACGACCTGCGATGTTTGCGGCTACGAGCGCACCGTCACGCCGCCTGCACCCACCGAGTTTACCATCACCTTTGACGGCAACGGCGGTACGCCCTCTGACAGCAGCATGACCACCACCAATCAGAAGCTGCCCTCTCTGCCCAGCGCCTCCCGAAGCGGCAGTTACAGCTTCGACGGCTGGTACACAGAAAAGAGCGGCGGTACGAAGGTTACGACGGATACCGTATTCTCTGCAAATACCACAGTCTGCGCCCACTGGACGTACATCGGCGGCGGCTACAATCCGCACGTCACCTACTATACGCTGCGCTTTGAAACAGGCGGCGACAGTGATATTCCCAGCGTGCGGGGAACGTACAATGCCTACATTGACCTGACCCAATATGTCCCCACCTGGCGCGGCCACACCTTTACCGGCTGGTACAGCGAACGCAGCCTGACAAACAAGGTTTCCGGCGTTTATCTGACGAAGGATATGACCGTGTATGCAGGCTGGCGCGTGACCACAGTCCCGCAGACCGGCGACAGCAGCGTGTTAGGCTTGTGGGGGATCTCCCTCTGTGCATCTCTTGCCGGATGCCTTGCGCTGACTACATGGCAGATCAGGCGGCGGCGTGAGGAAAAATCGCTGCAAAGCATCGAAAAGTAAACAGGCTCACCTTTAGGGGCGCGGGCAAATAGCCCCGCGCCCCTTTTCGGCTTCATTCGTCAGGAAAGGCGGTTGCTCTTTTGAACAACCGCCTTTCGCCATTTCTATCCGATTTGAGCAGAAAGGAAATCAGCCTATGACAAAAGAGTACGGGAGGTGCCGCTGATGCTGCGGCAACGAGCCGCGCCGGGAACATAGACGGGCGATACCCGGACACCGTAGGATACCTATGCCCTCCGATATCCGCCGACAATTACCATACTGAACCGTACCGAAGCACCCATACAGACTTTTATGCCTGTGTGGGTGCTTTTTGTCATCCACGGCACTTCTTCGCCGTGGGCTGCCGCTCCCCACCGTCCTCCGTTCTGGAAGGAACATCCACCCGAACAGGACGAAAGGAGCGCAGCATGAGCCGCGAAAAAAATGTTTTTGAGAAGTTTCCGAAAAAATGGCCAAAAGGGCCATTTGGAAAACCAGTAAGGGGTGAAAGGGGAAACCACGACCTGCCTTCCGGCGCGAAGGGAGGTGAGACATTACCGGCATAAGCAGCACACCTTCGATGCGTTCCGAGCAGTGAGCCTAGAAGCGTGTTTTACCTGCACCGGAACCGCCGCATACAAGTACATTCAGATTTCTGCGGTGCTTTCTTCCGTCCAGGCCGATGGCGACATTTTGCGTCAGCAGCTTGTTTTCCGTTTTATCCTTGTTGGCATATTTCTTGTTGACCGAACCAGCCGTGCCCCACTTGGCCGATCCGTGCTCTTCTCGCCGTCTGTAATTGTGCTCCGTGGAAAGATAGACGCCGATGGCGATCCCGTACATCAAAAGCAAAGTGAGGACAGTTTTTACACTGTCCTCACAAAGCTGTATCTGGAATGGGTTTTGCATCACCGATCCGAACTGCTGAACCAGTCCGGGCAATCCATCCTTTAAGCAGGGAGCAATCAACAGGCCGAGCCACACAGCCGGAATTATGCCGCAAAGATAAAGGTTAATGTCTTCTGTGGGCTTTTCGTCCCGGAGAAGATCGTTCCGAAAATCCATCAGGCCGCTGACCATCAGACGCTGCTCAAAATCGTCCAGCGTGACGGCTTTCTTTTCCTCAGCCATATTGGGGTACCTCCTTGTGGCGCTTATAAATAATACAACAAAAACTCTTAAGGACGATTTGTCCGTTGAAATCAAGCAAGGCAGCAAACTGTCCATTGCGGCGGCCTGCTTCTCCATCTATGCCTTTCAGGAATTGAAGGCGCAGTTCTCTCAAATTGATGAGTTGCGCTTTATTTTCACTTCGCCTATCGCTGCCATTTATCGCGGTAACATACCATTTATGGTCATCTTTCCATGCGAAATAGCCCCGTGCATCCTGCCAGAAATAGACATCTTTCAAATAGTTGTAGTAAAGATATCCGTTGCTGGCAGCAATGGTGGAGTGGCCATTGTGCGCGGAAATGGTCGTCATTCACAAAGCTGTAGGCGCGCAGCAATTCGCTGCCCAACTCATTGGTAGAGGATTCCTTCGCGGCGGAGTTTTGGATATAGTCTCACATAGAATCAGCCGCTGCATCCCAATCAGCTTTTTCATACAGATAGTAGGCACCATAAGAACTCCGCAGGATTCTGGGAAGAAGCTCGATATCCTTCAGCGCGTCTTCTGCCGAAAAAGTGCATGGTTTATTCTGCTCATCGTTTACAACCTCAATCATCTGCGCTTCTTCAGCAGTCAAGAAGGCGGCATCTTCCTGAATCGTTTCACGGGAAAATGCGCTGAAGCCACTGCTGCACACGACCTCTGCACGGCGATTTTCGTTTGCCTGCTGCTGCAACGTCCCGATAGTCAAATCGATTGTCGGCAGGCAGTTCTGCCATGGCCCAATCCTTCTCACTCCAAGCGATGGTCTCACCTGAGGAAGTCCCACAGTCGCATAGTAAAAACAACAAAAGAACAGGCAGGCAGCGGCTCACGCCACTGCCTGCCTGTTCAAAAAAATCAATTACTTAGCGCATCTGAGAGAGAAGCCGGGGGTGCTACTTGTTCTTTTTCCCCTTTTCCCGTTACAGAATAGCGTAATTCACGATCAGACCGGCGAACACGATGGACACCATGCTCAGCAGCTTGATGAGGATGTTGATGGCCGGACCCGCAGTGTCCTTGAAGGGATCGCCCACGGTGTCGCCCACCACGCCGGCCTTGTGGCAATCACTGCCCTTTCCGCCGAAGTTGCCTGCCTCGATGTACTTCTTGGCGTTATCCCAGGCACCGCCGGCATTGGCCATGTAGATAGCCATCAGGAAACCAGTAACGGTGGCACCGGCCAGCAGACCGACCACACCCTTGAAACCCAGGATCATACCTACCACAATGGGCGTCACCACCGCGATAACGGTGGGCAGCACCATCTCCTTCAGGCTGGCCTTGGTGCACAGATCCACGCAGCGCGCGTAGTCAGGATCTGCCTTGCCCTCCATCAGGCCGGTGATCTCACGGAACTGGCGGCGTACCTCCAGCACCACGCTCTGGGCCGCGCGGCCCACGGAGTTCATGGTAAGCGCTGCGAACACGAAGGGCAGGCACGCGCCGATAAACAGGCCCACCAGCACCACGGGGTTCATCAGGGAGAAGTCCTCAAAGGTGACATTCGCGCCCACTTCCTTGACCTTTTCGATATAGGAAGCCATCAGTGCCAGAGCCGTCAGCGCGGCGGAGCCGATGGCAAAGCCCTTGCCGGTAGCTGCCGTGGTGTTGCCCAAAGAGTCCAGCGCGTCTGTGCGCTTGCGAACCTCCGGCTCCAAGCCAGCCATCTCAGCGATACCGCCGGCATTGTCGGCCACGGGGCCGTAGGCGTCGGTGGCCAGGGTGATGCCCAGCGTGGACAGCATACCCACTGCCGCCAAAGCAATGCCGTACAGGCCCATGCCTGTGCTGGCTGCGCCGCCGGAGAGGAAGAACGCCAACAGGATGCACACCGCCACGATCACGATGGGCACCGCCGTGGAGAGCATACCCAGGCCAAGACCGCCGATGATAATGGTAGCGGAGCCGGTCTGGCTCTTGCTGCTCAGCTCCTGGGTCGGCTTGTAGGTATCAGAAGTGTAATACTCCGTGGCCTTGCCGATCAGCACGCCGGCCACCAGACCGGAGAGAATGGCCACATACAGTCCCCAGTGCTCGATGCCCAGCAGGGCCCACACCAGAAAGAAGGAGATAATAGCAATCAGAATAGCCGCCAGGTTGGTGCCGCGGGACAGTGCTTTCAGCAACGTGCGCTGGTCGGCGTTCTCCTCGGTCTTGACGAAGAAAGAGCCAATGATGGAGCAGATGATGCCCACCGCCGCCATGACCATGGGAATAGCCATGGCCTTGAAGGCCTGATCGCTGAATGCCGCCACGCCCAAGGCGGAGGCAGAGATGATGGAGCCAACATAGCTCTCATACAGGTCCGCACCCATACCGGCCACATCGCCCACGTTGTCACCTACGTTATCGGCGATAACAGCCGGGTTGCGGGGATCGTCCTCGGGAATACCGGCCTCAACCTTGCCCACCAGGTCGGCGCCCACATCGGCCGCCTTGGTGAAGATGCCGCCGCCCACGCGGGCAAACAGCGCCATGGAGCTGGCGCCCATGCCGAAGGTCAGCATGGCACTGGTGATGTCAGCGGCCTCCAGCTTGAACACGAAGCGCAGAAGCATAAACCACACGCTGATATCCAGCAGGCCGAGGCCGACCACAGTAAAGCCCATAACGGAGCCAGCGGAGAAGGCCACGCGGAGGCCGCGGTTCAGGCCGTCGCGGCAGGCGTTGGCGGTGCGGCAGTTGGCCTTGGTGGCGATGCGCATACCCACGAAGCCAGACAGGCCGGAGAAGAAACCGCCGGTCAGGAACGCGAAGGGCACGAACCAAGTCAGCAACTTTAAGGCCGCCATAACGCACAAAACCACGATCATACAGGCAAAAAACACACCTACAACGGTGTATTGCCGCTTCAGGTAGGCGTTGGCGCCCGCACGGATAGATTGCGAAATTTTGCTCATAAGTGGGGTGCCTTCGTCAAAACTCAGCACTTTTTTGCCGGTGACGAAGGCGAAGATAAGTGCGACGACAGACCCCATAAAGGTTGCCAAAACAAGGTATTTTTCCATGTTTTTCTCTCTTTCCGTTCCGAATTGTTGTGAAATTCGAAATCTTCTTTTTTGTTCCGGAAATATTATAAAGAAAAACAGCGCGCACGTCAAATTTTCACACTTTTTTTGGGTACGCCTGAAAAAGTGTCCGGTTCTTTTCGTTATTTTGCCCGCAACTTTTTTACGAAAAAACTTCCCATTTTGTGGCATTTACATCCGGTTTTTCCCCAGCCGCGGAAGATGTACCATACGTTTAGAATGTATTTTTCGCCACGATATCCCACGGTATTTCAGGTACAAAAATTTTTTTATGCAACTTTTTCACTTGTATTGGTACCATTTCCTTAAAAAACATAGCAGAAATCCTTTTTCGCACTTTTTGCTGCGTTTTTTTGCTTTTCCGAATTCGCACGCCGGGGGCGTTTGCTAAATTGCACAACGGCAATTTGCAACATTTTCCCCGCAAATGTCCACGGCGGGAGAACGCGAAAGCTATGAAGCTTTGCGTTCAAGCTATATACATTTACTTTCCTTTTTTGATACCTCAGCGGTACATCTGGGTAAAAAAGAAAGCCCTTTCGGGCAATGTCATTAAGTTAAGCAAATCCGCGCACACGAAAAAAAGCCCATCTCGACTTTTCGAGGTGGGCATTTTTTATGCTTTCGTTATGTGGATTGCTTGTGCTTACTTCGCGGGCAGGACAATGACCTGTCCCTCGTAAATGGTGTTGGCGTTTACAAGACGGTCGGCGTTGCGCTCGAAGATGGCCTTGTACTTCATCAAACTGGAATTTGTAATTACATTCCATACATATTGGCATTCTTTACAATCACTCTATCTCCTTTTTCTAATTGTTCCTTAGAAACTCCTCTTAACCCAAGTCCAACATGTTCTGTTTTATATCCACAACCATTTGATTTTCGTTCTTTTGTATGTATATCGATGGTAGTAATTATAGTCTCTAATACACCTCCATTTGTTTTATAAACACACGCATTTTCTCCTTCTCTACACATTCCTCATAATGGAACATCTAATCTGTTCATATACTCTTTTTCTCGCTCTTTTTTGCTTTTACCAAATAATCCCATAGTGTTTCTCCTTTATAACTTCCGATTTGCCGGTTTCTTTCACCGCTGCCAAATCCATCATATCATGCGTTTCCATACAGAGCAATAAAAAAGATGGACCGCAGAAAATCCGTGATGGAATTTTCAGAGCATTGGCAGGACTTGTTGAGATTTCCTTGGAATAATTTTGCTCTCACGGTTCGCGGGTCTGACAGGCCATCGGCCTGTCATTCAACACCACGGACCCCCCAGGGGGAAGGCTAACGGGGGTCATATGCGCTCGTAGGCGCGGCGGGGGGTGCCGTCGGCGACGTGGATGGTGCCGGTGTACGCGAAGCCGGCGCGTTCCAGGCAGCGGCGCATGGGGTGGTTATCCTCATGGGTGTCCGCCCGCAGATGGGGACACCGCGTCCACGCCCAGGCCACGGCCTCGGCCAGCACGCCGGTATGGGTACCGTCGCTGCCCAGGCGGTGGAGGGTGCCGTATAGTGTCGCGTCATCCAGCCACGCGCCGTCGATGACCTGATAGGTGGGGTCGTCGCCGATGATGAAGGCAAACACGGCGTACACGCTGCCCGCGTCCTCCATGACGAACAGCCGGCCGGCGGCCACGTCCGACCGGAGCAGGGCCTCGGAGGGGTAGCCGTTGACCCACTGGACGGTGTTGCCGCTGCGGCGCATGAACTGCCGGGCGCTGTGGTAGATCGCCAGGGCGCGGGGAATGTCGAAGCTTGTCGCAGGTCGGATCATATCAGTTTTTCAGGCTTTGCAGCGGGGCGGGGATACGGCCGCCGCGGGCAATGAAGTCGGCGCTGGAGGCCTCGTGGACGGGCATCAGGGGCGCGCTGCCCAGCAGGCCGCCCATCTCCACGGTGTCGCCCACGTCCGCGCCCTCCACGGGGATGATGCGGACGGCGGTGGTCTTGCTGTTGACCATGCCCACGGCGGCCTCGTCGGCGATGATGGCAGAGATCGTCTCCGCCGTGGTACTGCCGGGCACGGCGATCATGTCCAGACCCACAGAGCACACGCAGGTCATGGCCTCCAGCTTGTCGATGGTCAGGGTGCCGTCCAGAGCCGCGGCAATCATGCCCTCGTCCTCGGAGACGGGGATAAAGGCGCCGGACAGGCCGCCCACATGGCCGCTGGCCATGACGCCGCCCTTCTTCACGGCGTCGTTCAGCAGGGCCAGGGCGGCGGTGGTGCCGTGGGTGCCGCAGACGGACAGGCCCATCTCCTCCAGGATGCGGGCCACACTGTCGCCCACCGCCGGGGTGGGAGCCAGGGACAGGTCCACGATGCCGAAGGGCACGCCCAGACGGGCGCTGGCCTCGGCGGCCACCATCTGGCCCATGCGGGTGATCTGGAAGGCGGTCTTTTTGATAGTCTCGGCCACCACGTCGAAGGGCTGGCCCTTGCAGCCCTGCAGGGCGTGGTACACCACGCCGGGGCCGGACACGCCCACGTTGATGACGGTGTCGGCCTCACCCACGCCGTGGAAGGCACCGGCCATGAAGGGGTTGTCCTCCACGGCGTTGCAGAACACCACCAGCTTGGCGCAGCCCAGGCCGTCGCGGTCGCGGGTCAGGTGGGCCGTCTCCTTGATGACGCGGCCCATCTGGGCCACGGCGTCCATGTTGATGCCGGCCCTGGTGCTGCCCACGTTGACGCTGGAGCAGACCAGCTCCGTGCGGGCCAGCGCCTCGGGAATGGAGGCGATGAGCCGCCGGTCGCCGGAGGTAAAGCCCTTCTGCACCAGGGCGGAGTAGCCGCCGATGAAGTTGACGCCGCAGGTCTTGGCGGCGCGGTCCAGCGTCAGGGCCAGGGGGACGAAGTCCTCGCTTTTGCAGGCCGCGCCGGCGATGGCGATGGGCGTGACGGAGATGCGCTTGTTGACGATGGGGATGCCGAACTCGCTCTCGATATCGCAGCCGGTTTGGACCAGCTTTTCGGCGCGGGAGCAGATCTTGTCGTAGATCTTGTCGCAGCAGCGGTCCATGTCCTCGTCGGCGCAGTCCAGCAGGGAGATGCCCATGGTGATGGTGCGGATGTCCAGGTGCTGCTTGTCCACCATGGCGATGGTGTCGAAGATGTTTTGCAGACTCAGCATATTCCCCACCTCTTACAGCTTGTGCATGGCGTCGAAAATGTCCTCCCGCTGGATGCGGATGGACAGGCCGCGGCCCTCGCCGTAGGCCTTCAGGTCGGCGCGCAGGGCGTCGAAGGGCGCCTGACACTCGGTCAGGTCCACCACCATCATCATGGTGAAGTAGCCCTCCATGATGGTCTGGCTGATATCCAGGACGTTGATGCGGCTGGCCGCCAGGGTGTTGCACACACCGGCGATGATGCCCACCTGGTCCTTACCCACAACGGTAACGATCGCTTTCATAACTATATACTCCTTTCGGATGGTTTTTTGTTTTGGCGCGGGAGGCGCGGTTTGCAGCAAACCGATGGCTCCTGCGTCCTGTCGATGGCAGGCCGACGACGGCGTATCGGGTATACGTCGAGGAGACCTGACGATGGCAGGGCGCTGGAGACGCGGTTTGCCGAAAACCGATGGATCCCGTGTCCTGCCGATGGCAGGCCGACGACGGCGTATCGGGTATACGGCGAGGAGGCTTGACGAGGACAGGGCGCGGGAGACGCGGTTTTCACTCCAGTTCGTCTAATGTCAGCGAATAGCTGGGCAGGAAATGCTCGCGGAAATAGTCCAGCTCCGGCAGGGCCATGGCGTCCATGGCGGCGGCGGTCTGGGCGGCGGCCTGACGGAACTCGGTGTTGCCGGCCTTCAGCTCCTCGATGCACTTGATGTGGGCGGAGAGCTTATCCGCCGCCCTCACCATCTGCTCGATCTCCGGATCGGCGGGACGGAGGGCGTCCTCGTAGGCGGGACGCAGGTCCTCCGGCAGCATGGAGAGGAGCTTGTCCTCCGCCACCTGCTCCACGGCCTTGTAGGCCTCGCGGATACCGGGATTGTAATACTTGATGGGGGTGGGCATATCGCCGGTGAGTATCTCGCCGGCGTCGTGGTACAGCGCCGCCACGGCCACGGCGCCGACGTCCACCTGGCCGCCGAAGCGCTCGTTGCGCAGCACCGCCAGCGCGTGGGCCAGCACCGCTGTCTGGTGGCTGTGCTCCTGGATGTTCTCCGTGTAGCTGTTCCGCATGAGCGACCAGCGCTGGATGAAGCGCATACGGTTGATATAGGCGAAAAAGTGGTTCATGTTATGTCAACTCTCCTATCAGTACATCACCATCTATACCGACTATTTTTGTATCGATAATTTTATTATGTAAATCTTCGGCGCGGACGCACACCTCACAGTAGTTGGGGGCGTGGCCGGTGTAGAGGCCGTCCTTCTCCTGCTCATAGAGCACCGGGTAGGTCTGCCCCACGCAGCCCTCCAGATAGGCGCGGTGCATAGTCCGGGCCACGGCCACGGCGCGGCGGGTCCGTTCCTCCTTTACCGCGGCGCTGAACTGCACCAGCTCCGCCGCCTTGGTGCCGGGACGGACGGAATAGGGGAAAATGTGCATATCCGCGAAGGCGCACTTTTCGATAAAGGCCATGGTCTGCTCGAATTCCCGGTTCGTCTCGTCGGGGAAGCCGCAGATCAGGTCGGTGGTGACGGCGGGCCGGTGGAAATACTGCCGCAGCAGCGTGACGGACTCGTAAAACCGTGCCGTGTCGTACTTCCGGTTCATGCGGCGCAGCGTCTCGTCACAGCCGGACTGCAGGGATAGGTGGAAGTGGGGGCACAGGTTGGGCAGCTTCGACGCCCGGCGGCAGAAGTCCTCGGTGATGGTACGGGGCTCCAGGCTCCCCAGCCGCAGATGCATATCCCCCGCGGCGGCGGATACCGCCTCCAGCAGGTCGATGAGGCTTTGGCCGTTTTTCAGATCGTGGCCCCAGGAGGATATCTCGATACCGGTGAGCACCAGTTCACGGTAACCCTCGCGCCGCAGCTGCTCCGTCTGGGCTACGGCCGTCGCCAGCGGCAGGGAGCGCACCGGGCCGCGGGCGTAGGGGATGATGCAGTAGGTGCAGAAATTCACACAGCCGTCCTCTACCTTCAGCATGGCCCGGGTGCGCTCGGCCATGCCGCCGGCGGGCAGCACCTCGAATTCCCGGCGGCGCAGGGCGTCGTCCAACAGTCTTACCGGCTCCTTTTCGTGGGCTGCCTGCTCGAACAGGTCCAGAAACGCCATGCGGTCACCGGTACCGGCCAGCAGGTCCACGTCCAGTGCCGCCACCACCTCCGGGTGGGTCTGCACATAACAGCCGCAGGCGGCCACCACCGCGTTGGGGTTCAGCTTATGACACCGGCGGATCATCTGCCGGGATTTCTTGTCACTGATGGCGGTGACGGAGCAGGTGTTGACGATATAGCCGTCGGCCTCCGTCTCGGCGGGCACCAGCGTATGACCGCGGCGCAGCAGCTCCTGCTCCATGGCCTGTGTCTCGTATTGGTTCACCTTGCAGCCCAAGGTATAGATGGCAACACGCATCTTGCACTTTCCCCTATTCTATCGTATAATAAGGTTTCACGGGTGAAGGTGTTTTTCACTCCCGCTTTTTGATCGGTTTATTATACTGTATTTTACCGTGTCTTTCAAGACCCGTTCGTGAAACAGGAGGCTCTCTATGGTCTATTTTGATAACGCTGCCACCACGCCGGTGCCCAAAGCCGTGGCCGACGCCATGTACGAGGTGCTGACGGCGCACTTTGGCAATCCCTCCTCCCAATACCCCATAGGGGTGGAGATGAAAAAAGCCGTGGAGGGCTGGCGGGCCGTCATCGCCGGGGCGCTGGGCTGCCCCGCGGAGCGCCTGTACTTCACCTCCTGCGGCACGGAGAGCGACAACTGGGCCATACAGGCCGCCCTGTGGCAGAACCGGCACAGGGGCAGACACATCATCACCACCGCCGTGGAGCACAGCGCCGTTCTGGAGCCCTGCAAGCTGCTGGCCCAGCAGGGGTATGAGGTCACCTATCTGAAGCCAGGACGGGACGGCAATGTCACCGCCGAACAGGTGGCGGATGCCCTGCGGGAGGACACCGCCCTGGTGTCTGTGATGCTGGTGAACAACGAGACGGGCTGCGTATTTCCCGCGGCGGACATCGCTGCCCTGCTGCGGGAGAAGGGCTCCCCTGCCCTGCTGCACTGCGACGCGGTGCAGGGCTTTTTGAAGGTCCCCTGCGACCCGGAGGGCTGGGGCGTAGACCTGATGAGCCTGTCCGGTCACAAGGTCGGCGGGCCCAAGGGCGTGGGCGCGCTGTACATCGGTCCCCGGGTGCGGAACCCCCTCCCCCTGCTGCCCGGCGGCGGACAGGAGCGCGGCGCGCGCTCCGGCACCGAGGCCACGGCCCAGATCGCCGGCTTTGCCAAGGCGGTGGAGCTGCGGCTGGCCGATTATGACGCCAAGCTGGCCCACATGGCCGGGCTGAAGGCCTATTGCCGGGAGAAGCTGCTGGCCATGGGCGGCGTGGTCCCCGTGGGCGAGGGTACGGCCCCCCACATTCTGGCGGTGTCGCTGGTAGGGTATCCCAGCGCCAACATCGTAACGGACCTGGGTGCGCAGGGCATCTGCATCTCCGCAGGCTCTGCCTGCCATCAGGGCAAGGCGAGCCATGTGGTCTCCGCTCTGGGGCTGGACAAAAAGACTGCCGCCGGCGTGATCCGCATCTCCTTCTCCCCCGACAATACACGGGAGGACGTGGATGTCCTGTGCCAGGCGCTGCTCGCCCACCGGGACAGCCGCTTCCCCATGCTGTGATATACGCCCGCGGCGCGGGCACAACGATATTTTGAGGTGGACTATGCTCAAAGCTCTTAAGCGCGACAGGGCCTTTTACGGGTATCTGCTCCGGTTGACCGGCCCTATCGCCCTGCAAAACCTGATCACTTTCTCTCTGGGCCTGATCGACACGCTGATGGTCAGCCAGTTGGGCAACAATGAGATGGCGGCGGTGACGGCGGCCAACGTGCCGGTGTTCCTGCTGATTTCCATCGTGTTCGGCGTCCAGTCCGGCGTAGGCATCCTGATCAGCCAGTACTGGGGCAAAAAGGACCTGCCCAGCATCAGCCGTGCCATCGGCGTGGCGGCGGGGCTGGGCGTGGCTCTGGCGCTGGTCATCGCGCTGGCGCTGTTCCTGTGGCCGGTGCAGATCATGGACCTGATGAGCAACAAGCATCATCTGTCCCTGCTGGGCGCGCCGTATCTGCGGGTCATCGGCTTCTCCTATGTGTTCAATATGCTCTCGTCTATCTACGTCAGTGCGCAGCGCAGCGTGGAGAACGCCAGCTTCGGCATGAAGCTGTTTGGTATGTCCACGGTGCTGAATACCGGCATGAACTACCTGCTGATCTTCGGCAAGTGCGGCTTTCCCATGCTGGGCGTGGAGGGCGCGGCCATCGCCACACTGCTCTCCCGCGTGGCGGAGTTCGCCGTGTGCCTGTTCTGCGCCCTGCGGAGCCGGGTCATCCCCCTGGACCTGAAGGCGCTCTTCCGTCCGGGCTGGGAGATGCTGCGCCGGTTCGTGAAATACGCCTCGCCGGTGATGGCCAACGAGCTGTTCTGGGGGCTGGGCAACAGCCTGCTCACCGTCATTCTGGGACACATGACCATCTCGGTAGAGTTTCTGGCGGCCAACGCCGTCATGGGCAACCTGAACCGCCTGTTCCTGGTGGTGTGCTTTGGTCTGGGCGCCGCTACCGCCGTGATGATCGGCAAGGCCATCGGTGAGGGACAGAGCCACGATGAGCTGATGGACCTGTCCAGGACGCTGTCCTGGGTGACGATACTGGTGGGCGCCGCACTGGCCGTTATCGCCCTGGCGCTGGTGCCGCTGCTGTTCCAGCCGGTGATCTTCCCACTGTTCAAGCTGTACGATCTCAGCGCCCATCTGGCCACCACCCTTGCGGTGACGGGCTTCGCCTGCATCCCCTTCCACGCCTACTCCATCTCCGCCGTCACCGGTATCCTGCGGGCAGGCGGCGATGTGTTCTGGTCCACGGCGCTGGATCTGGCACCCCAGTGGCTGGTGGCGCTGCCGCTGACGGCCCTGCTGGCGCTGGTGCTGGACGCGGATCCCTGGTTCGTGTCGCTGGCCATACAGGCGGAGAGCTTTATCAAGTGTCCCATCTGCCTGTGGCGCATCCGGTCCCGTAAATGGATACACGACGTGACGCTGCCGGAGGGTGAGCGATGAACAGTCTGTTCGTCTGCCCCCTGTGCGGCGGCGCGCTGACGCGGCGGGAGGGCAGCTATCTCTGCCCCGCCGGCCACTGCTTCGACATCGCCAGGGAGGGCTATACCTATCTGCTGCCGGTGAACCGGAAGCACTCCAGGGCCCCCGGCGACGACAAGGCTATGGCCGCGGCGCGGCACGCCTTTCTGGAAAAGGGCTACTACGCCCCGCTATGCGAAGAATTATGTCAACTCGCTGTGGAGCTGACCGGCGATGCCCCGGCGGTGCTGGACAACGGCTGCGGCGAGGGCTACTACACCGCGGGCATCTATCGTGCCCTGTGTGAGGCCGGGAAGACGCCGGTGATGGCCGGGATCGATATCTCCAAGCCCATACTGCGTCTGGCGGCTAAGCGGGAGAAAAATGTGCAGTTCGCTGTGGCCTCCTCCTACCGCCTGCCGGCGGCAGACGGGTCCGTAGACCTGCTCATCAACTGCTTCTCACCGCTGGCCATCGAGGAATTCCGCCGCGTGCTGCGGCCCGGCGGGCACTTTATCTATGTGGTGCCCGGAGAAATGCACCTGTGGGAGATGAAGCAGGTGCTCTATGACCACCCCTATGTCAATGAGGTGAAGGAGACACCCTATGAGGGCTTCCGGTATGTGAGCATCCGGCACGTAACGGACGTTATCCATCTGGAGGACCCGGCGGACATACAGGCGCTGTTCGGCATGACGCCCTACTGCTGGAAAACGCCAAAGGCCGGCGTTGAAAAATTATGTAAACTCGCGCAGCTGGACTGCCGCATCGCCTTTGACATACACGTTTTCGAAAAGGAGAGGTAACTATGGATCGAATTTCCCCGCCCCGCCGCCGGCCGCGGCGGCGTCTGCTGCCGGTGCTGCTGCTGATCGCGGCGGTGCTGGTGGTTGGCGGACTGCTGACGGCGGTCGTTCTGTCCCTGCGGGGCGGCAGCGCCCGGCAGGAGCCGGAGGCCGATCCCCACGCGGGGCAGGTATATATCAACGACGGATTTAACATGGTGTGGATGACGCCCCATGAGGGTATCCCCGCCAGCGGCCTGGCGCAGGAGGACTTCCGCCGGGACACCAACGACGACGGCAGCGACGGCGTCCGCGTCCGCTATCTGGGCGCGGAATACGCCACCCGCTGGGGCGTGGACGTGTCTAACCACCAGGGCACCATCGACTGGGCGGCGCTGAAGCGGCAGGGCATCGACTTTGCCTATCTGCGCCTGGGTCTGCGGGGCTACGGCGAGAAGGGCTCTCTGTACCCGGACCGGTCCTTCGACAGCTATTACAGCGGGGCCAGGGCCGCCGGCATCGAAGTGGGCGTGTATTTCTTCTCCCAGGCCGCCACCGTGCAGGAGGCCGCCCAGGAGGCCCTGTACGCCCTGCAGCTGCTGGATGGCCGCGACCTGGACCTGCCGGTGTACTACGACTGGGAGCCGGTACAGCAGGAGGACTCCCGCACACTGCACAACAACGAATTCCTGCTGACCTCCCAGGCCCGGACTTTCTGCGCCTTGATCGAACAGGGCGGCTATGAGGCCGGGGTGTACATGAACCGCCAGCAGGGCTACTACCGCTATGATCTGCCCTCTATGAGGAACATCGCCCTGTGGATCGCTGATCCCGGCGACTATCCGGACTTCTACTACCGCTTCGATGTGTGGCAGTATGACCACGGCGCACGGCTGGACGGCGTCAACGAGATCGTGGACCTGAACGTGGAGTTCCGGCCCGTAACATGAGAAAAGAACCGGCTCACGCCGGTTCTTTTCTCACCTGAACAGCCTGCCGCAGACCGGGCTTCCATGCGGCTGTCCCACAGAAAGTCAACGGTTCGGAAGCAGAATGCATACGTTATGTAAACCGTCATTCTCCCCTTTTCCCATATTTTCCCCACAATCGCAGGATGGGGTAGTAAAAGATCGTCCCTATGCCGCCTGCCGCCAGCAGCACCATGAACACCGTGTTCAGCACAGACAGCAGCGTATATCGCTGCAATACCGGCGCTACCGAAGCACCCACCATATCCTCCGCCCAGATCAGGTCCATATCGACCGAGGTGAACTCGCCGATCATAGCGGCGGCCACGGCGGCCCAAATGAACCGCACGGCGGCCACGCCCACCGCGCCGACGATCGCGGCGGCCAGCAGATACCTGCGGGGCTTCGGCCACGCGGCCCGCGGCGCTGCCTGGCCGGTGTCCCGTACCTCATCCAGCAGCAGATAGTCCGTGGTCACGCCGAACAGCCTGCTCAACGCGATAATATTCTCCGTATCCGGCACAGCCCCGCCGCTCTCCCACTTGGACAGCGCCTGCCGGGACACATGGATCTGCCCTGCCAGCTCCTCCTGACTCCAGCCCCTGGCCTTCCGCAGTTCCTGCAGCTTTTCTCCGAAGGTCATAGACGTATCTCCTTTCGCTTGGTAGCTACATCATAGCAGAAACGCCCTGTAAAGTCCACCTATCATAGCTTACAATCGCCGCAGCCAAACATTACATCCTCCCCACATAAACCAAAAGACCGGCTTTCGCCGGTCTTTTGGTTTACATAATTTAGTTTTTCTTCCCGTGCTGCGCCTTCATGCGCCGCTCGTGGTTCAGGATGGTCTTGCGGATGCGGAGGTTCTTGGGGGTGACCTCCAGCAGTTCGTCATCCGCCAGGAATTCCAGGCACTGCTCCAGGCTCATCTTCCGGGGCGGCACCAGACGCAGGGCGTCATCGCTGCCGGCGGCACGGGTGTTGGTCAGCTGCTTCTTCTTGCAGACGTTGACCACGATGTCCTCCTGCTTGGGGCTGATGCCCACTACCATGCCCTCGTACACGCCCACGTTGGGGCCGATGAACAGCACGCCGCGCTCCTGCGCGTTGAACAGACCGTAGGTGATGGACTCACCGGTCTCGCTGGCCACCAGAGAGCCGGTATTGCGGCGGGTCAGCTCACCCTTATAGGGGGCGTAGCTGTCAAACACGCTGGCCATAATGCCCTCGCCCCGGGTATCCGTCAGGAACTCGTTGCGGTAGCCGAACAGACCGCGGCTGGGCACCAGAAACTCCACCTTCATGCGGCTTCCGATGGGGGTCATTTCCTGCATATCCGCCTTGCGGGCGCCCAGCTTCTCGATGACCGCGCCCACACTCTCGGCGGGCACGTCCACCACCAGGCGCTCGATAGGCTCGCACTTCTTGCCGTCGATGGTCTGGTACAGTACACGGGGGGGCGACACCTGGAACTCGTAGCCCTCGCGGCGCATGGTCTCGATGAGGATGGACAGGCTCATCTCGCCGCGGCCCGCCACGTTGAAGGCGTCCATAACGCCCTCGATCTCGCTGACGCGGAGGGACACGTCCTTCAGCGTCTCGCGGAACAGGCGGTCACGCAGCTGGCGGCTGGTGACGAACTTGCCCTCGCGCCCGGCGAAGGGACTGTCGTTGACGGAGAAGGTCATCTCCACCGTGGGGGCGCTGATCTTCACGAAGGGCAGCGGCTCCACGCAGTCGGGCGCGCAGATGGTATCGCCGATGGTGATATCGCCGATTCCGCTGAGGGCGATGATATTGCCCGCCGTCGCTTCGGTGATGGGCACCTTGCCCAGACCGGCGAACTCGTACATACTGACCGCCTTGGCCTTCTTGGCCGGGGCGTCGGGATCGTGGTAGTTGCACACGGCGATCTCCTGGTTCTGCTTCAGCACGCCGCGCTCGATACGGCCGATGGCGATACGGCCCACGAACTCGTTATAGTCGATGGAGCTGACCAGCATCTGGAAGGGCTGGTCCAGGTCGGCCTCCGGCGCGGGGATGTAGTCCAGAATGGTATCGAACAGCGGCTTCAGGTCCGTGCCCACCACGTCGGGGGAATAGCTGGCGGTACCGTTGCGGGCGGAGCAGAACAGCATAGGGCTGTCCAACTGCTCGTCGGTGGCGTCCAGGTCCAGCAACAGCTCCAGCACCTCGTCGATGACCTCGTGGATACGCTGGTCGGGACGGTCGATCTTGTTGATAACCACAATAACACGATGGCCCAGCTCCAGCGCGCGGCTGAGCACGAAACGGGTCTGGGGCATAGGGCCCTCGGCGGCGTCCACCAGCAGGATGACGCCGTTGACCATCTTCAGGATACGCTCCACCTCGCCGCCGAAGTCGGCGTGGCCCGGGGTATCCACGATGTTGATCTTGGTGTCGCCGTACTGGATGGCGGTGTTCTTGGCCAGAATGGTGATGCCGCGCTCACGCTCCAGGTCGTTGGAGTCCATGACGCGCTCCACCGTCTCCTGGTTCTCGCGGTACACGCCGCCCTGCTTGAGCATCTGGTCCACCAGCGTGGTCTTGCCGTGGTCGACGTGGGCGATAATGGCCACGTTTCTCAGTTTTTCGTTCTGCAAAGGTAAAAACCCCTTTCTCTCGGGTAAATTCACTAACCTTTGTATTATATGCCTGCAAAGGACCGATTGCAAGCCCTTTCGTCAACTTTTTCGCCGCGGCGCCGTTGACAAATGCCGCCGCCTACGGTACAATACCAGTTGCACACGCCTCCGTAGCTCAGTTGTATAGAGCGACCGCCTCCTAAGCGGCAGATTGTTCGATTCCTTCGAGCAGTAAAAATTGCATAAAACTTATAAATGTCTCAGTAGCTCAGCTGGATAGAGCACACGCCTCCTAAGCGTGGGGTCGGAGGTTCAAATCCTCTCTGGGACGCCAGAAAGCACCGCTGCAAGC
>QWCB01005599.1_pt1 | contig 22850 bp, 12 predicted proteins | sample 1972511 | NCBI WGS metagenome assembly QWCB01 (sample SAMN09866719, study PRJNA288562) | Human gut metagenome isolate term5_stool, whole genome shotgun sequencing... | isolation source: gut | host: Homo sapiens | place: USA: California | reverse complement strand
TGTATTCCGGCACCGGTAAATCAATTTAAAGGGGATCCTGCACAAGCATTTTGGTTTTTTGATCGTGAGATGATAGAGGCTACTTTGGCGTATCAATCCCGATATTACGATATGAAGCCACAATTGGTAAGTGTGTCTCAAAACGGAAAAACAGTATCCCAACAGAATACTCATTTACAAGTTCACCCGGCTTTTATACCACAGGAAGATGGTATCACATTTCAATTGACCCCTGTTTTTTTGGATACTGTTCCAGGAGAAAGTCCCCGACTTTCCAATTGGACTGATTTGCCTGTTGGGGCATCTATTGGTCATGCTGGAAAAGCTCCGGTCCTGCAGATGATTACCGGCCCAGTTGTTTTAGTTGATTCTGTGACATTTCGAATACAATGGAATCGGGGAACTTTATGGACGGACAAGAAATCGGATATTGTTTTTTCAATAACTCATCCGGGAGATGAAGAATATAAACCGGCTGTTCAGCAAGCTCAGATGATAATTCCGGTTAAAAATACGGAAGGACAGCAGCAATATATTAAGTTTGCAACGTTACCGGACATAAAGCGTGGTACTAAGTACGTTTCTTTATCTGCTGTTTCCAGTTGTGGCTTGCCGGTAGATTTTTATGTGGAATCGGGACCGGCTTATGTGGATGGTAATCGATTGATATTAACTGCTATTCCTCCTAAAACCACCTATCCGGTAAAAGTAACTGTAATAGCATGGCAATACGGAAAAAACTCTGATCCTAAGATAAAGACTGCAGAGCCGGTAAAGCAAACATTTTATATTCGGTAACTTTAAATTTGAATGGAAGAGGCGGATGATAAAATAATTCATTTGGATTGAGTGGAATAGCTTTATGATACGTATTTTTGTGAAAGAGAATGAATAGAATTATGAGAAAGATCGTTTTATGGATATGCTTGCTTGTAACAAGTGTATTATATGCATGGGCACAGGAAGTGTTTGAAAAGTTAAAGCAACGGACTGACCGGTATGCTGACCGAGGGCCTGAATGGCTTACTTCCCGTTTGCAAATGTATTGGAAAACTCATGCAACGGAGGTATATATTAAAGGAGAATATTATGATCATGCAGGAGGAGAGAAGGCGCCGGCTCCTACGGTGATGTATACCGGTGCACGCAGTCATGCAACTAACTATGTACGTCCCAAGCTGGAAGATTTGAAGCCTTATCAGGAAGATGCTCGGGGAATGTATCTGGCAAATGGGACGTTGGAAGGCAGACCGTACGAATGGGTGAATATCAGTAAAACCGGAAATATCATCCAAAGTATTAATGTAGAGATACTGGGTATCGCCCGTGATGCCGCTTTTCTTTGGTGGATGACCGGGGAGAAGAAATATGCTGATTTGGCAGCTTCGGTATTTGACACTTATATGACGGGGATTTATTACCGGAATGTTCCCAAGGGGCTGATAAGATGGACATCTATGCCGGAGCATTCAAGAAATGGGCGGATAATATCATTGATAATGGAGTGCCGCATAATAACTGGAATCTGATGCAGGCACGTTATATCATGAGCATCGGCATGATTTTGGAATCTGATGCTTCTTATCCGGATAAAAAGGGAGGCGAGTATTATATTGATTATGTGTTGAATCGTTCTTCCATCCGTCAATGGTCACTGAAACAGCTTGCTGATTATAGTTATGATGCTGAAACCGGTATTTGGGCTGAATGTCCGGGTTATAGTCAGGTAGTTGTCGGGGATTATACGGATATGGTCACTATCTTTGACCGTAATTTGGGTATGGACCTGACCGAGGAGATTCCTGTCATAAAAAAAGCGGTGGCCGCCGACCCGCAATATTTGTTTCCGGATTGTATGACAATGGGTTTTGGCGATACACATCCCGGTAAATTGAATCCTGCTATCTTTGCCCGTATGGTAGCTAATGCCCAGAAACATGGTAAAAAATATCAAGAAAGACAATTTACTGCTATGTTGAAGTTATTTGATCCCGATGCCTCCAAACCGGCGACTGAAAAGAAAAATGTGAGGGTGGCGGTAACTTCTTTTTTCAGTGACAAGCCTTTGGTAATTGATGATAAGATACCTGCCGGTGATATCAATGATTATGTAACTCCTACTTTTTATGCTCCCAATGCCAGTTGGTTGGTGCAACGCAATGGCATGGACAAACGTCATAGTTTGATGATTGCCCAAAATGCCAGTGAAGGGAATCACATGCATGCCAATGGCATCAGCATGGAACTTTATGGAAAAGGATATCGTCTGGCACCGGATGGAGGTATTGGCTTGACCCTTTATTCCGGTTTGGATTATTTGGAGTATTATAGTCAGTTCCCTGCACACAATACGGTTTGTGTAGATGGAATCTCTTCTTATCCGGTTATGAAAAGCAATCATGCTTTCAAATTATTGAACTGCTACCCCGAAGCAGGGATGAAAGTAGATTATCAGCCTGTGAGTTATAGTGAAGTCTTTTTCCGTGAACCTGAATCACAAGCTGATCAAAACCGTATGATGAGTATTGTGACTACAGGAGAAAAGAACGGATATTATGTCGATATTTTCCGTAGCAGGAAAGTGGAGGGAGGAGATAAAATGCATGATTATTTTTATCATAATATGGGACAAACCATGAACTTGACTGCTGCTGATGGGAGTAGCTTGTTTCTTCAACCAACGGAGGAACTGGCTTTTGCTGGGGCACATATATATGCCTATTCTTATTTGTTTGACAAGAAAAGTGCCGAGACCTCCAAAGATATTAAAACAATGTTTACTATACAGATGCCGGATGAGGATAATATCAGTATGAATATGTGGATGAAAGGTGCTCCTGAACGTAAAGTCTTCTCGGCTTTGAGCCCGATGACTGAAGGATTGAGCCGGATTCCGGATATGCCTTATGCTATCAAAGAGCAACCTACGTTGACTTTTGTAGCCCGCCAACAAGGTGAAGCTTGGAATCGTCCGTTTGTAGCTGTTTATGAACCTTCTTCGGTAAAGGAGCCGGGATGTATTTCCTCCGTTACTTTTCCAGAAGTGGAAAGTGGTGTGGCTGGAAGTCATGTCGGAATTTGTATTCAACAAAAAGAGGGGCGTGTGGACCGGATTATTTCTTCGGATGATGCAGGTCATTTGTGTAAAAGTGGAGAAATGACTGTACAAGCTGCTTATGCATTGTGGGGAAATAAACAAGGCGATGATTGTATTTTCTTTTTGGGAGGAGGTACACTATTGAAAACTCCACATGTTGAAATAAGTTCATTGACAGTAACAGATGTGATGTTGGTGTATAAAGAGGGCGTTTGGAAATATGCAGCTTCTGCACCTTGTAAAGTCAGGATGAATGGAAAAGAATATAATTTGTTGCCCGGACATGATTTACGCAAACTTTGATATAAACTTTCTTTTATAAAGTAATCTTTTTAAATCATCATCCTTTCTTTTTCATACAGCAAATAAGAAGTGGATGATGATTTTTTCTTTTTTTGATAGGGAAAATATATTCCCTTTTCACTATATTTGCATTATTTGATAAACACGAGGTTCCAAATATGCACAATGTAATGAAAAACATTTTAAGATTTATATTTATATTGTTTCTTATATTCTTGTCTTTACCCATTTTCTCTCGTTCCTACGCTTTTCGTGGCTTGTCTGTAACTGAGGGATTATCAGATTTAGTGGTAAATGCCATCTATAAAGATTCTTTAGGTTATGTGTGGTTGGGGACCGGCAATTCGTTGGAATGTTTTGATGGAATTCATTTCAAGCATTATCTTATTCCGGGTTCAGATGAAAAATTGAAACGGGTAAATGCCATTGCTGAGATGCCTGGCAATGAATTGTGGATGGGGAATGGTAGTGGATTATGGCGTGTTAGCAAGCAGAAAAATAGTTTGGAGCCCATTGCCCGTGAAACGATAGGATATGCTGTGCGCTCTCTTTTACATGATGGGAAAGGAATACTTTATATCGGAACAGAAAGGGGGCTTTTCATTTATAAAGGAGGTAGCTTGAACCAAATTATGATAGATCCTAATATGTTGTCGGCGGCGAACTCTATTGGTGGCTTGAATTTGGGAGAAGATGGAATACTTTGGATGGCTACGGAGAATGGTCTTTATTCTCTGCGACTTTCAGATAGAAAAATAGAGGCTTATCATAATGTGATGGAAGAGAAGCATGTTTGTTCTTTTAAGAATATAGCTAGGATTGGGAGTATGCTTTATTTAGGAACGATGGGGCAGGGAATCATCAGTTTCGATACACAAACTAAAGAATTTGCTCGTTTTGTTGATGTAGGTTGTAATGTAATTTCTTCTTTATCCGGTGATGGGAAAAGCCTTTTGTATGTGGGAACCGATGGTAACGGAGTTCATTTTGTATCAACGGATAAAAAGAAAGTTGTTCGTTCCATGCGTCATGAAACAGGGAAGGATGAAACTTTGCGTTCTAATTCCGTTTATTCTGTTTTGGTTGATAAAGAAGGTTTGATTTGGGTAGGATTCTATCAGCTGGGGTTGGATTACACATTATATCAGAGTGGGCTGTTCTCATCGTTATAAAAGTTTCAAGGTTCCACAGTTACGCTCAAATATGATTTTCAGTTGTCTGTATTATCAGAATGAGTATTATATAGGTACATACGGTGGTGGAATGTATGTTTTAAATCCTGCGACTTTGACACTCAGAGATTTTGAACCGGATGGAGGAATGCCTTTTAGTAAGGGACATATTTTTTGTATCAAGCAGGATCGTGAAAAGAATTTGTGGATAGGAACATCTTTAGGAATATTCTGCTATAAAGACGGCAGACAGATAGCTCATTATACCAGTGCCAATTCTAAGTTGCCAGAAGGGAACGTATATGAAATCTATTTTGATTCCACTCATAAAGGATGGATATGTACAGAGAATGGAATGTGCATTTGGGACCCCTCTGCCCGGACATTGAAAACCGATGTGTTTCCTGAGGGATTTATTCATAAGGAAAAAATAAGAGTGATCTACGAAGATTCCAACCATGATCTTTATTTTTTTCCGGACAAAGGCTCTCTTTTTATCTCTGATTTGTCTATGACTATTTTTAGGCGTTTGCAGCCGGGGACTCCTTTGGATGGGAATGATGGTATGTTTATTGTAGAGGATCGTGAAAAGTGGTTATGGCTGGGAACTAACAATGGTTTGTTCCGGTATGATAAGAAAGACCATTTTATTCCTTATAATTTTGTTGATGGTATTCCCAGTTCCATTTTTACTCTTTGTCCGCCGGTACGTGATGAGAACGGCATTTGGTTTGGAAACTCCAAAGGGCTTCTGTATTTGGATACAGTGCGGATGAATCAGAGGAAATCCGTTCCCTATTCGGTTGCCATAACAGATATATGTGTAAATGGAAAATCTGTAGTGCAATCTGTTGTGGGAGATGGCGGCAAGAGTGAAATTTCATTGGAAGCTTCTCAGAAGAATGTTACCTTTTACTTTTCTGATTTCAGTTATACGGCACCTGCTTTTATGTCATACGAATATCAATTAGAGGGTGAGGATACCGGATGGATGGCTTTGACAGGTCGTTCGGATATTACTTATTATGATTTACCGTCCGGTAATTATACTTTTAAAGTAAGACAGATGGGGAATCCAGAGTCAGAAACTCAGCTAACGGTTAAAATAGCGTCTTCTATTAGTATATGGAGCATAGTGTTCATCGTGATAGCTGTGGTGACCGGAAGCATTGCTGTCCTTTATCAAAAAAAGAAAGAGGTGGAGAACGAAAGGGAAGAACTGATGCCTGACTCTGCTAAAGTTATAGAAAAGGAGATTCAGCCAGTTGAGGAATCCCATATTGTAGCGGAAGAGAAATACAGGACAAATAAGATAAGTGTGGAGGAATGTAAACGGTTGGCTGAGAAATTGGAGATTGTTATGCATAGAGAAAAACCTTATACTAATCCTAATTTGAAGATTGCCGATTTGGCTGTGTCCATTGGCACATCATCTCATACTTTGTCCTATTTATTTAATCAGTATCTAAACCGTAATTATTATGATTATATCAATGATTATCGCATAGCTGAATTCAAGCGCTTGGTGGAGAAAGATGAATATGCTAAATACACTTTGAGTGCTTTGGCTGAGTTGTGTGGGTTCAGTTCAAGAGCTTCTTTCTTTCGATATTTTAAAAAAGCGACTAATATCACTCCCAATGAGTACATCCGAAGTATTGGGAAAAACAATGAATAACCTCTCTATTTTTTGTTGAGAGTCTCAAATTATTATATGATACTGAGTGTGTCAAATTCTTAATCTGTTATAAACTAGCGGATTAGTCTGTCTTTGGTCTAGGGTAATGATATGAGATTTATTAGAATAGAAAAAGTGTTTTTCTTGTCCTTCTACCTTCTATATTTGCATTCGTAAATGTAACCCAAAAAGCTGAAGACATGAAAAACATATCCATGAAATCTACTCAATTAATAGAGGATTCTTATACGAATTATCATCATTCGGTCTATCTGTATATCTATTATAGGATAGCTCATAAAGAAGAGGCGGAAGACTTGGCTCAAGATGTGTATGTACGGCTGATGGACTACGATCGGATGCTCTGTGCAGAGACTATTAAGTATTTTATTTTTACTATTGCTCGTAATTTGGTAACTGACTATTTACGTCGTTATTATAAGAGGCAAGAAGTTACTTCTTATTTATATGAGCATACGGTTGCTTATACAAATGAACGTACCGTTGAAAACCATTTAAGGATAGGGCGGCATGAGGTGCGCGAGTTTATCAAACAGTGTATATAATAAGAAAACAACAATAAAACTGTTAATATTAAATTTTAAGTTTATGAAAAACGAATTCTTTAAATTTTCATCGAGAAGAATCTTGTTTTCTACGGTGATGGCTTCTGCCTTGTTGGCAGGTAGTCCGCAGACTGTATTTGCAGAGGTGAATGGGGTGCAGACTGTTATGCAGACTGGAACGGTAAAAGGGCAAGTGGTGGATGCTACAGGAGAACCGGTAATTGGTGCTACGGTACAAGTAAAAGGCACGACTAATGGTACAATTACCGATTTTGATGGTAATTTTACATTGAATAATGTTCCGGAAAAAGGCATATTGGTCATTTCTTATATCGGATACAAGACTCAGGAAGTTAATATATCAGGGAAAACAAACGTTAAGGTCGTTTTGAAAGAGGATACTGAGGTGCTGGATGAAGTAGTAGTAGTTGGTTATGGTGCCCAAAAGAAAGCTTCTTTAACTAGTTCTATTAGTCAGATCAAGGGGGATGAGGCTTTTAAAAATAAGGGTATTGCTAATGCTACAGTAGCTTTGCAAGGTGAAGTTCCGGGATTGACTATTACACGCACTTCTACTCGTCCGGGTAGTGAGGGAGCAGAGATGAAAATACGTGGTGATATTTCTGTTAATGGAAAATCTTCTCCATTAGTTATCATTGATGGTATAACAGGTTCATTGGATGAGTTAAATGCTATGGATGCAAGTGATATTGAAAATATTTCAGTTTTGAAGGATGCTTCGGCTGCGATATACGGTGCCCGTTCGGCTTCAGGTGTTGTACTGGTAACAACAAAGCGTGGTAAAAAAGGAAAGGCTCAAATATCATATAGTGGCTCTGTTAGTCGCACAATTAACGGTATTCAGCCTCCTATTACAAATAATCGGGAATGGTTGGATATGTTTTATGAAGCTCAATATAATGATGCTGCCGCTTTAAATCCTAGTTTAACTACTGCTGATGAAATTCATAAAGCTGTAAATTGGTGGATATTTAATTCTTTTGGTGGTCCTACTTTGGATCAATCGGATATTGATCCGGCTACTGGTGCACCAACAGTATATAAGGGGGAAACTCTTTTTAATGCTCTTCGTGCAGGTAAAGTCTTGACATTACAAAATGGTGATAAAGTGGAACGTTGGGACCCAAATGTGTATATGATGGATTATCTTTATGGTCAGGCAACTTCTCAAAAGCATTCGATTAGTATTTCTGGAGCAGATGAAAAGTTTAGTTATCGAGCGTCTTTGGGGTATGCGGATAATAATTCACAGTTGAAAGTTGCTAATGATGGAGAAAAAAAATATAGTGGTCGTTTAAATGCTGATTATCAAGCGACAGATGCTTTGAAATTTGAAACAAGTATGTCGTATGACAAACGTGATATTATAACCCCAACTACTGATGTGGGAGCTGGATATTTTGATCCTTGGTTTTGGACTGTGTATAATAAAAATGGTCAGGCTTATGATACATTTAGTGGTAACCGGAATCCTATTGGTGGGTTGACCCAAGGAGGGGAGAAGAAAAATTCATTGACAACTTTTAGAGGAAGTGCTAAAGCAACTTATGATTTTTCTAAATGGGTAAAAGGACTTTCTATTTCAGCTTCGGGGGCTTATAAGACTGTACAGAGAAATATGCAGGAAGTGAAGAATAAAGTACAATATTATGATTGGGTAGGTACACAGACTGGTAATAAGCAAGGTCCCGGACAATTGAAAGAAGAAATAGCGAAATGGGAAAACATTACTTTAGGTGCTTTTGCTAATTATAATCGTACTTTTGCTGATGTGCATAGCGTTTCTGCCATGTTGGGTATGACTGCCGAACAAGAAACATATAAAAGGGTAGGTGCGGTTCGTAAATCCGGTGCTGTTTATCCGGGGTCTGGATTAGCAGATTTGGATGTATGGGTGAATGGAAATAATAATGAGGCATATGGTGGACAGAATTCTTGGGGATTGGTTTCTTATTTAGGGCGTTTGAATTATACTTATGCTGATAAATATTCAATAGAGGTATTGGGTCGTCGGGATGGGTCTTCTAAGTTGGCGAAAGAACAACGTTGGAAAAATTTTTATTCTATTTCTGGTTTTTGGAGACTTTCAAATGAAGACTTTTTAAAAGATGTTTCATGGTTGAGTGATTTGAAGCTGCGTTACAATTATGGTAGAACAGGTAGTGTGGAAGGTATTGACAATTACGAGAGATTTGCTACTATCAAAACTGGTACGACTATTTTTGGTGTAAATCCCGGTACGCATACTTCATTGTGGGTAGACGGTATGAGATCTGCGGAACGTACATGGGAAACTATTGACAGCCACGATGTGGGAGTGGATTTTGCTTTTCTTAGCAATCGTTTGAGAGGTTCATTTGATTATTTTATCAAGACCAATAACGGTATGTTTATTGATGTACAATATCCTTCTATTTTAGGTGCGGCTGCTCCTAAAACCAACAATGGTAAGTTTCGTGCCCGTGGTTGGGAGTTGGCTTTGAATTGGAATGATCAAATAGGTCAGGTAAAGTATAACATTGGAGGATCTCTTTCGGATGCATGGTCAAAAGTGCTTGAATTAGCTAATAATGAAAATGTACCTAATGAGGGTAAGAATGAAAATCGCTTAATCGGTATGCCAAGACAAGCATTGTATGTATACCAAACTGATGGTATTTTCCAAAGTGCAGATGAAGTGGCTGCATATTATGAGAAGTATTATTGGAATGCGGATCATTCAGGACCGAAAGCTAATAATATTCTTCCTGCACCTCAGGAGGCATCTACTAATACACTTCGTCCGGGGGCTCGTAAAGTAGTCGATTTGAATGGTGACGGTGCTATAACAAAAGATGATCTTTACTATGCAGGAGATATGGCCCCTCGTTTGACATTTGGCTTTAAATTGGGATTGGAATGGAAAGGAATCGATTTCTCGGCTTTCTTCCAAGGAGTAGGTAAACAAGTATTGTTAAGAGGTGGATATTTGGCTGCTCCATGGACTACAAATTATGTTCTGCAAAATAAAAACTTCGCAGGGAAAATGTGGAGTGAGAATAATCGGGATGCAGAATATACTATTGCTTCACGTGACCAGAATTTTAATAAGTGGAATTATAATAATAAAGATGTCAGTGTTCAGAATAATCGGTATGTCCGTTTGAAATCTTTGGTAGTGGGGTATTCATTGCCTCAAAAGTGGATTTCAAAAGCCGGACTCAGTAAATTGAGAGTTTACTTCTCCGGTGATGATCTTTGGGAATGGACAAAAGTAAAGGATGGATATGATCCGGAATATGGTGAAAATTCAAATAACACATTCCCGTTCAGCAGATTGCTGACATTCGGAGTAGATGTTACATTCTAATAACCTGTTAAAATATAAACATATGAAAACCATAATAAATAAATTTTTTCTTGCATCGGCTGTGGTGATGTCATTGACTGCATGCAGTGACTTTCTTGATAAAGAACCGTTGTCTCAGGGAACAGAGGCTATTGTGTTTAAGACTCCTGAACATTTTGAACAGGCAGCCAATGCTTTATATAATGTAATTGGATGGAAAAATCTGGATAATAAGCCGTCATACGGTGATATAATGGACCGAGGGACGGATATCAGTGGATTAGGAAGCAATGGAGGTGGTTCGGCATCGGAAGGAAATTGGAGTTGGGATAAGCCTTATTCGCATATCCGTACTTGCAATATATTGTTGGAAAAGGCAGAAGCTTATGATGGTAGCCAAAGTGATATTGCCCAGTCTGTGGGGACTGCTTATTTTTTTCGCGCATGGCAGCATTTTTATTTGTTGCAACATTTTGGTGGTGTGCCTATTTCAGACCATGTGTTGACTGTTAGTGATGGAGTGTTACAGGCCCCGCGAAACAGTCGGTATGAGGTGGCAGCCTTTATTATGTCCGATTTAAGAGAGGCTGTAAAGCGTTTGCCTAAAGAAACGGAAATTCCGGAAGGAAGCAAAGGAAAAGTAAGCAAGGAAGCTGCCAAATCTTTTTTGGCCAGAGTATTGCTTTATGAGGCTACGTGGGAAAAGTATGTTCCTGCTATCAATTATGATTTAGATGGTGATGGGAGTTCGCAGGGGGCAGGAACTGTTAAACCGGAAGGATATCCTTCTATAACCGATATGTTGACAGAAGCAAAGCAGATGTCAAAAGAGGTGATAGAAGAAGCTGAAAGTGGAACTTATAAGTTGTGGGCAGAATGTGATTCTTTGAGTTATTACTATTTGTTTAATATTGATGATAAGGGTGGAAATATTCCTAATTTCAAAAGTGCTGGAAAAAGTACGAATAAAGAATTTATTTTCTCAAAAAAATATGACTACGATCTGAGTCGTGGTGGTATTAATTTATCGCATTCGGTCATGGTAGGTGCAGCAACGGGTATGAGTGCTCAGTTTGGTGAATCTTTCCTTTGTCGTAATGGACTTCCTATTCGTATCAGTTATACAGGTAGTATGTCTGATGCGCAGAATAATCCAGAATTCGAGGGATATGCAACATTTATAGGTGAATATCGTAATCGTGATTATCGTTTTGTTGGTTGTACTTTCTTACCTGACCGTGTATCTTATAGTAGCCGTACTGAAGATGGACGTCAACGTATGGATGCTAGTCAACCTTATCCTACTCCTGTGTTTCCTAAGGACAATGATCATTATGATCCTACTGATCCCGTATATAGTAGTTCTTGTGCAGTCTTCCATCCCACAATTAGAAATAATAGTACAATGGGGGGATACAGCAGCCGTAAGTATTTGATTGAAGGGGCAAATCGTCCGGATAATACAGAATCTGCAGATTTTCCATTGATTCGTTTGGCAGAGGTGCATTGTATTTATGCCGAGGCGACTTGTGAATTGAATAATGGAAACATTTCAGATGAAGATCTTAATTTCTCTATTAATAAAAATCGTGCTCGTGCTGGAGTGGCTCCTTTGACCAATGCGTTAATTGCTAATGTTTGGGATGCTGGTTATTGGGATCATGCTACAGGAAAAACTATTTGTAAAAAAATGAATATGTTGGATGAAATACGTAGAGAGCGTGCATGTGAACTTTTTGGTGAAGGTTTTCGTATGGACGATTTAAAACGTTGGGGTATTGCGCATATTAACTTGACTGGTCGTAAATTGGGTCGACATGTTTTGGGGACGGCATACGAAACAGAGAAAGCCAATGATGCCACTTACTTCGGTGAACCCTGTTATTATCCAGAAAAATATCCTTTGCTTTATGGGCTTTATGAGGGCTCTGATCCTAACGACCCTGACTATGGACGTTCTATAGCAACTTTGGCTGGTAATTTGCTTTATACACAAAGGGATTATTTAGATCCTATTCCTCGTCAGCAGATACGTTTGAATCCGCAATTAACGCAGAATCCTGGTTGGTAATAAAAACTGAAGGATAAATCGAAAATCAATAGACTGATTTATAGTAGTTAGGGTGTGAAATAAGAATATTCTTTAGGTAAAGGATTATTTCATGCCCTAATTGATAATGAAATTGTGGTATATTAGAATTGCTGGTAGGCGCTTTGAGTGATTGATAGTTATTGAACGTATATTCTAAAATAAATAGCAGACTTTACAAATGAAAAGAATGAGAACATTATGCTTGACAGGTCTTTTATGGATGATGACCTGTATTCTTTATGCACAAAACCAGTTGATAACTTATACGGTTCCTAGTGACGGGGTGGAGTTGAAAGACGATTTTACAGTTCGGGTGAGGCAATCTGGCAGTGGATGGAAAGAAGTAGTTACTTATCCGATGAAAGTAGATGAAGTACGCCAGACGAAGCATCATGTTGAACTAGCCTCAATGGGATATTTTGACTTTTCCGGTCAGGTGGAAGTTTCCGTTACCTATAATAAAGGAGAAGTAAAGAGTGGCAGGGTGCGTCCGTTGTCGTATGGTATCACTCCGCAGATTAGCGGCAGTACGATGACTTTTACGCTAGACCGTCCGCGTAATCTGTCCATTGAGGTAAATGGAGACATATTCCATAATCTTCATCTTTTTGCGAATCCGATAGATGAAAATCGCCCGAAGAAATTGAAAGATAAGAATCTGATTTATTTTGCTCCGGGAATACATCAGTTACCCGGCGATACACTTAATGTTCCTTCGGGAAAGACGGTCTATGTGGCAGGTGGGGCCATTGTGCGTGGATGTATCCGTGCGGTCAATGCCCGTGATGTGAAAATTCTGGGACGGGGTGAGGTGCATCCCGAAGGTCGTGGGGCAGGCATCAGCATTATTAATTCACGAAATATATATGTGGAAGGTCTCATCACAACCCAATGCCCCACTGGAGGTTCGGACAGTGTGACAATCCGCAATGTAAAGGCTGTCAGTTCATATGGGTGGGGGGACGGTATGAATGTATTTGCCAGCAACAACGTCTTGTTTGATGGAGTATTTTGCCGTAACTCCGATGATTGCACTACCGTGTATGCTACACGTATGGGGTTTCATGGCGGATGCCGTAATGTGACAATGCAGAATTCTACCTTGTGGGCAGATGTGGCGCACCCTATTTTTATCGGGTTACACGGAGATGTGGATAGGAATGAAGTGATGGAGAATCTGACTTACCGGAACATTGATATTTTGGATCATCGGGAAATGCAAGTGGATTATCAAGGCTGTCTGGCTATCAATGCAGGTGATAATAATCTGGTCCGGAATGTACGGTTCGAGAATATCCGCATCGAGAATTTCCGGCAAGGACAATTGGTGAATCTGCGTATATTTTACAATAAGAAGTATTGCAAGGCTCCGGGCAGGGGCATTGAGAATGTGCTTTTTAAAGATATTACCTATAATGGCGATCATGCCGAATTCTCACATATCGTTGGCTACGACGAGGAACGGATGGTGAAGAATATTCGTTTTGAGAATCTGAAGATAAACGGTAAAGTTATATCGGATGATATGACCGGTAAGCCTGCATGGTATAAAACGTCGGACATGGCGCGTTTCTTTGTTGGGGAACATGTAGGTGATATTGTATTTGTAAAATGAAAAAAGGTAGTTTCAAGCAAGAGCTTCAAGAAGATTTAAAACTCTGTGGTCGGTGTTTTTTAGAGAGAGCATATAAAAGAAATCATCTTTGCGAAATAAAAAGAAAAGGTAATTATTTAGGTAGGATAATTTTTAAAGAATGATCCTTTTTGCTATCTTTGTCCATTGAAAATGAATAAATTATATTCTTATGGAATTACAAGATAAATATATCCGCTTTGATTGGGCTGTTAAGCGTCTGCTGCGTCATAAAGCTAATTTTGGTGTGCTCGAAGGATTCCTTACGGTACTGATAGGTGATGAAATTCATATAGTGGAGATTTTGGAAAGCGAGGGTAACCAGCAAACGGAGAATGATAAGTTCAATCGGGTTGATATCAAAGCTCTCAATAGTAAAAATGAGATTGTTATCATCGAGATTCAAAATACGCGTGAGCTGTATTATTTGGAGCGTATCCTGTATGGAGTGGCTAAAGCCATTACAGAACATATCTCATTGGGCGAGACTTATTATAAAGTTAAAAAGATATATTCTATCAGCATTCTTTATTTCGATATTGGTCATGGAACTGATTATCTTTATCATGGGCAGAATATATTTAAAGGAGTGCATACAGGAGACTTTCTTCAAGTGAGTACTCGGGAAAAGGATGCCATTGTGCCCCGTATGCCTTCCGAAATTTATCCGGAGTATTTTCTGATCCGTGTGAATGAGTTTAACAAGGTGGCGGTGACCCCTTTAGAGGAATGGATAGAATATTTGAAGACGGGTATTATCCGTCCTGACACGACTGCTCCCGGATTGGGTGAGGCACGTGAAAAATTGAAATATTATTCAATGACGCCTCAGGAACGCCATGCCTATGATGAACATCTTAGCGCTTTGATGATCCAGAATGATGTTCTTGATTCTGCTAAGTTGGAGGGAAAGATAGAGGAAAGGATTCTCTACAGAAGATATTATGGAAATTACAGGATTGACATTCGAAGAGGTTAGTCAGTTGTAATCCCATGTTTGGTTAAATAAATCCACAGGTGGCTTCTTAAGGTATTTTATTTTACGCAAAGGTTTACGTGCTTTTTGTTAAGCTGACTTATATTTAGGTCAGCTTAATCTTTTTATTTTTGAGCACATAAATAAACGATTTGTTAACGTGTAATGAATGACACAATGAAAAAACTCTTCTTTTTAATAGCGGCAAGCTTCTTTTTAACTTCAGTAGATGCGCAGATAACCGAGCGTGAACGTCCTGCCGAATGGCAGCATTTAGTAAAAGGCGCACGTTTTATGGACCGTTTCCTTCCTATGCCGGACGGCATTCAGATTAAGGGGATTTGGGGTACGGACAGTGTACTGAATCGTTATGTGGATAATGGAATAGAACTTCCCGGAGTTTCTTTTTGGGGAGGAAATATATTGCAGGATACGGATGGTAAATACCATTTGTTTGTGTGTGGCTGGCCTGAGGATTCTCCGAAAGGGCACATGTTTTGGTCGAATTCTACTGTTTTCCATGCAGTAAGTGATCGGTTGGAAGGACCTTTTAAAATTCAAAATTCTGTGGGAAAAGGACATAATCCGGAAGCGTTCCAGTTAAAGGATGGCCGTGTCGTGGTCTATGTGATTGACGGTTACTATATAGCAGACGGGGTGGACAGCAAGGTGTGGACGTATGGTAAATTCAGTTTTGATTCTCGTGACCGAAAAATCATAGAGGGGCTTTCCAATTTGACTTTTGCCCGCCGTCAGGATGATTCTTACTTGATGGTATGTCGGGGTGGAGGTGTCTGGATCAGTAAAGACGGACTTTCACCTTATATGCAGTTGACTGACAAACGAGTTTATCCGGATGTGGAAGGCAGATTCGAAGATCCCGTGGTATGGCGGGATGAGTTGCAATATCACTTGATCGTGAATGACTGGTTGGGCAGAATTGCTTTCTATCAGCGTTCCAAGGACGGAGTGCATTGGGTGACAGAACAAGGGGAAGCATACGTGCCGGGTGTATCATTCCATAAGGATGGAGCGGTGGAACATTGGTTTAAATATGAGCGCCCTAAAGTTTTTCAGGATGAGAAGGGGCGTGCTGTCCAAATGAATTTTGCCGTGATTGATACCATTAAATGGAACGATCTGCCTAACGATAAACATAGTTCCAAAAATATAAGTATTCCTCTGAATAAAGGAATGCTATTGTCTGTTTTGAATGAAGAAGAGATCACTCCGTCTACTCGTACTATTGAGGTAAAGATTGCTGCCGAATCAGGTTTTAATCCGCAGACAGATGTGGATGTAAAGTCGTTGCGATTCGGTTCATTTACCGAAGTGAATTTTGGACGTGGTTGCAAGCCTGTGAAGACCAAGGTGTCGGGCAAAGATTTGATTGTGGTCTTTAAAGCGAAGGGCAGTGGCATCACTTCGGATGAATTTGCTCCTAAAATGATAGGTAAAGATAAAAAAGGGAATATGTTGTATGGTTATGCCCGTTTGCCATACGTGAATTATCGGCCGGCTCTGCTCTCCGCCCGTCGCCCTCTGTTTGATAAAGAAAAAGGTGGGTTGAAGGTAGAGATACAGAACTTTGGTTTGTCTGCATCGGAACCGACGGAAGTTGAGGTGATATGCAACGGTTCCAGCCAAAGAAGGATTGCTTTGAAAACATTGCAACCTTATGAGATTGAGTGTCTGATGTTTGATTCGGATATGTTACTATCAGATGATAACGCATCGTATGAAGTGGTATTCTTTCAGGAAGGAAAAGAGGTGGAACGGAATAAATTCTAGAAGATAAGATCATTGTTGATGAGAAAATGGTTAATAGGCTTTTATTTTTGAGTGGAAAATGCTTATCAAACGTATTTAAAAAGAAAAGCATAAAAATGAAAAAGTTATTAGCCTTTTGTTTTATGGTGTGTTGTGCGGTTGCACAGGCTCAGTTGGTGACTTATCCCGAAGGATTGAAAACAGGTATGCCTCATAATGATGATTATACAGTCCGTGTCCGTGTTCCGGGGGGTGAATGGAAAGACCTGTTTGAATATAATGTGCAGGTGGATATGGATAGGGTACAAGATGCTTCGATGGTACAGTTTGATATGGGCAGTCTTGTGGAGGTAATGGTAAAAAAGAATAATGGAACGATTCATGAGGTAGATATTCGTCCGCAGGTAAATGATATACGCTATGTACAATATAAGAATGTGATTACATTTATGCTTGATAAACCCCGATATCTTTCTGTGGAGTTTAATGGGGATAGGTTGCATAACCTTCATGTGTTTGCCAATCCGATGGAAACGGAGACTTACTCGAAAGAAGAGAAAGGAGTGATGTATTTTGGGCCGGGAGTGCATCGACCTAAAGATTTGCCAAACAATCAGATAAGGATACCAAGTAATACGACGGTTTATTTGGCTCCGGGAGCAGTTGTGAAAGCAAAACTATGGGTGGATAAAGCCGAAAATGTACGTATTGTGGGTAGAGGTATCTTGGATCATCCTATTCGTGGCATTGAAATAACAGATTCTAAAAATGTAGTGGTGGATGGCATAACGGTGATCAATCCGGATCATTACACGGTATTCGGAGGAGGTTCTGTAGGGGTGACAATCAGAAATTTGAAATCTTTTAGTTGCAAAGGTTGGAGTGATGGCATTGACATGATGTGCTGTCACGATGTATTGATAGACAATGTGTTTATGCGTAATAGTGATGACTGCATTGCTTTATATAATCATCGTTGGAACTGGTGGGGCGGTTCGGATAATATCACTGTACAGAATTCCATTCTTTGGGCGGATATTGCTCATCCTATCAATGTAGGTGGTCATGGTGATCCGGAGTCCTTGATAGGTGAGACCATTGAAAATTTGATTTTTCGGAATATTGATATTTTGGAACATGATGAAGATGATGTGCCTTATCAGGGATGTATGGCTATAGATGCCGGTGATAGAAACAGGGTGAAGAATATTTTATTTGAGGATATTCGGGTGGAAAGTATTCAAGAAGGAAAATTGTTCCATATCAACATTCGTTTCAATCCTAAATATGACAAACAGCCCGGACAGAGCATTGATGGAGTAACTTTCCGTAATATTACTTATAACGGAGTAGGCGAGAATCCTTCGTTGATAAAAGGGCTGGATAAAGAAAGGATGGTGCGGAATATTACGTTTGAAAATGTGGTGGTTAATGGAGAGAAGATAAAGGATTTAAAGGGTTTTATCACGAATGAATATATCGAAGGAATAAAGATAAAGTAGATAAAAAACTGTTTTATAGTTGGACCTATTTATGAAAAGAGAGAAAAGCATTGAGTGTTTTTCTCTCTTTTATCGTATTATGTAGCAAGTTTGAATGTCGATTGAGGAACTAATTAGAAAAAGACAATGAAGAAGAAAATTTTAGTTGTAGCCGGGTTATTGGCTATGTCGGGTGCTTTGACGGCCCAGTCTGTTTATCCCGGCCAACATGCCGGAAAGTTGAAGAGAGAAACCGTGGCTCCGATGAAAGTCAAGAGTTTTGATTTGAAAGATGTTCGTTTGCTTCCAAGCCGTTTTCGTGAAAATATGATGCGTGATTCTATGTGGATGGCTTCTATAGAGGTGAACAGGCTGTTGCATAGTTTTCGTACCAATGCTGGCGTGTTTGCAGGTCGTGAAGGTGGTTATATGACAGTAAAGAAGTTAGGTGGATGGGAGTCCTTGGACTGTGAATTGCGTGGACACACCACAGGGCACTTGCTTTCTGCCTACGGCTTGATGTATGCGGCAACCGGCAGTGAACAGTTCAAACAAAAAGGGGATAGTCTGGTGAATGGCCTGGCGGAGGTACAAACCGCATTGGGTAACGGCTATCTGAGTGCTTATCCTGAAGAATTGATCAATCGGAATATCCGTGGTACCAGTGTATGGGCACCGTGGTACACGCTTCATAAGCTTTTCTCTGGATTGATAGACCAGTATCTTTACAGTGACAATCAGAAAGCTTTGGAGGTTGTTATCCGTATGGCCGACTGGGCATATCATAAACTCAAACCTTTGGATGAGACTACACGTCAAAAAATGATACGGAATGAATTTGGTGGAGTGAATGAGTCCTTTTATAATTTGTATGCGATAACCGGGGACGAACGTCATCGGTGGCTGGCTCAATTCTTTTACCATAATGAAGTGATTGATCCGTTAAAGGAACTACGTGATGATTTGGGTACTAAACATACCAATACATTCATTCCGAAAGTGATAGCCGAAGCTCGCAATTATGAATTGACAGAGGATGAGAACAGCAGAAAGTTATCCGATTTCTTTTGGCATACTATGATAGACCATCATACATTTGCCCCTGGATGCAGTAGTGACAAGGAACATTATTTTGACCCGGCCCGGTTCTCCAAGCATGTGTCAGGTTATACTGGGGAAACGTGTTGTACCTATAATATGTTGAAACTGTCCCGTCATTTGTTCTGCTGGACAGCCGATGCTGCCATTGCGGATTATTATGAACGGGCCCTTTACAACCATATTTTGGGACAGCAAGATCCTCAGACCGGTATGGTAACATATTTCCTGGGTTTTGAGAACCATGCTAAATATGGAGAAGCTATTTATTATCACAATGACAAAGGCATTTATGTGAATCTTTTTATCCCCTCGGTGGTTAATTGGCGCGAGAAAGGATTGACTCTCCGGCAGGAAACGGATTTTCCGGCAGAGGAGACCACTGTTCTGACCATAAGAGCCCAAAATCCTGTAGAGACTACGGTTTATCTTCGTTATCCTTCATGGAGCAAGGGAGTGAAAGTGTTTGTGAATGGCAAAAAGATAGCGGTGAAACAGAAGCCAGGTTCATATATTGCCATTACTCGTCTATGGAAAGACGGTGACCGTATTACGGCTGATTATCCTATGTGTCTCCGTGTGGAAACGACCCCGGATAATCCTCAAAAAGGAGCGTTGGTTTATGGTCCGGTAGTGTTGGCCGGTAAGCGGGGAACAGAAGGAATGCAGGCACCTGCGCCCGATTCCAATCCTGCTTTGTACAATGATTATTATACGTATGATTATCATATCCCTGCAGGACTTCGCACTACGTTAAAACTCGATGTCAAGCATCCTGAACGCAGTGTACAGCGTGTCGGTACGGAATTAAAGTTTACGACTTCGCAAGGAGATGTGATAGAACCGTTGTACAATATTCATCGGCAGCGTTATGTGGTATATTGGGATTTGGAGAAAGAATAAATTTCATTATTAGATGAGTAAATGAATCCTTTGATTCGTATTTATATATGGTTTGACTAATCAAATGATATAGGAATATGAATAGAGGATTCGTTTTTATTTTGATATTGGCTGTTGGCTTGGTTGTGACTTCTTGTTTACGGCAAGGTAAACAGAATGTAACTTATGATTTTACCCCTTTGGATTCCATAATCAGTACCTGGATGGATAAGGGATACTATCCGGGGGGAGCAATATGTGTGATAAAGAATGATTCAGTGTTGTTTGAAAAGACGTATGGCTCTTTCACCGGAGATACAAAAGTGTATGTCGCTTCTGCCGGCAAGTGGGTGGCTGCTGCCGTAATTGGTGCGGTAGTGGACCGGACGGATTTGAGTTGGGATGATCCTGTAGAGAAGTGGTTACCGCAGTTCAGGGGCGATGCGAAAGGCGATATCCTTTTGCGTCAATTACTCTCTCATACTTCCGGTGTACGTCCTTACCTGCCTGCTCCCCGGGTGGACAATTACAATCATTTGGATTCGGCTGTCACAGAGATATTGCCTTTGGATACTGTTTTTGCACCGGGAATTCGATTTGAATATGGAGGATTGGCCATGCAAATAGCCGGACGTATGGCCGAAGTAGCTATGGGGGAAGAGTTTGAATTTTTATTTCAGAAATTAATTGCCGTTCCTTTGGAAATGACTGGCTCTCATTTTACTCCGGTTAATACTGACGGGGGACATGCTCCTATGTTGGGAGGTGGATTGTGTACCACGCTGAATGATTATATCCGTTTCTTGAAAATGATTTATCATAACGGACGTTTCGGGAACAAAGAGATATTGAAACCGGAAACAGTTCAAACTATGCAGGTAGATCAGGTACGGAATGCTGTTGTTGCTCCTGGTGAGTATGTTGAGAAAGCGTTAGGACAGCACCACACTGGTATCTATGGATTAGGTGAATGGCGTGAACTGGTTGATGAGACTACAGGAGAAGCTTATCAGATTAGTTCTCCCGGATGGGCTGGTGCTTACCCGTGGATAAATAAACGTGATAGCGTGTATGGTTTCTTTATAGCTCACGTACAGGGAGGAGCTAATAAAAAAGACGGCTTCTCTTCTTTTTATGGCAGTCCTGTCCTGTCTGAAACGGTAACCAAGATAGTAAATCAATAAATGAGTATGAAAAATATTTTAGTAACCTTTATTTTATGGATAGGGTGTATGTCGGCTGTTCAGGCGCAGCAACACCCTTGTGTATATGTTTCTCCGGCGGATAGAGCGTCTGTTCTGCAAAAAGTGAAAAATGAGCCTTGGGCTGGGGAAGCCTTTGCAGCTATCCGCTCCAAAGTGGAAAAATATGTGGATCGTCATCAGACTGATCCCGAATGGATAACTTTCCGGCTGGCCATGTATTGGAAAGATGGAGAGCGCTATACTCAATGTTATTTGAAAAAACAGAATTGGGACTATGGAGAGGGGAATGCTCCTGTTCCCACTGTAAGAATGCCGGGAATGCGTACTTGGAATAAGTATGTCAATGTTCCGTTGGAGGACCGCACTTCTTATAATGAAACAGGTGATATGTGGGGAATTAATAAATTAAATCCTTCGGAGCCTTCGGTCAAAGTGCCTTATAAGGAAAGCGGGCACATGATACGGGGGAATAATGTCGAGATCTTGACATTAGCAGAAAATGCCGCTTTTGTTTATTGGGTGACAGGAGAAGAGAAGTTTGCCCGTTTTGCCACAGATATATTTAATGTGTGGTTGGTAGGGACGTATTATATGAATCCTATTTTGGACCCTGAAAAGTCGTGTGGCAGTGTCGGTGGTTGGGAACCGGGAGGTATTTGCGGCTATTATGATTACGAACAGATACATGATGATTTGGTAATGCATGCGGCAATGGCGTATGATTTTGCTTTCGATTATTTGATACGGCATCCTCATGCTCATCTGAAAGCAATTGGGAAAGATACAAAAACGGTAGCTGCCGAAGTCTTTAAGCGTTTTATCAATATAGGGCTGGTACGCGGTGGCAAATCGGGTAACTGGAATGTGAACGGGTGGAATATAATGCTGCGTCCTATGTTGGTGCTCGATCATAATGAGGCTTATGCTGACGGTAAAGGAAAAGAGTATTATTTGAATCTGCTGGTGAACGAATCTACTCCCTATCATGATGCCATTCCCGATATATTGAAAACTTACGATCGGGTGACAGGGCTGTGGCCGGAATCTCCCGGTTATTCATTCGGTACAGTGCAGTCATTGCTTGATTGGGCGGCTCCCTTGAAACGTGCCGGGATAGATATCATAGCCGGTAACCCCATTTTGCAGAAAGCTGCAATGGCTGTATTTCCTTGGATGGACGATGCAGCCAATATGGTGGTGTTCGGTGATTCACGTGGGGGAAGTGCTAATTTTCAGACGTTTGAAAATCTGCTGACTTATTATACCGGAACAGATAATAAGGAGGGGGTGGAAAAAGTGGCAAGTGCCTTGAACAAAGGGATTTCTCAAAAGAAATACTCCAGAAATAATGCCGGTTGGACAGGGCTTTGTACCTATACAGCTACCATCCCGTCTGTACGTGCAGAGAGTAATGAGCGTGCGTCTTATTCTCCCCATCATCGTTTTATTACAATGAAGAACTGGGAGGGAGATTATAAAATGATGTTCACTCTGTATGGTGGTAAAAAAGGATACCATCTCACTCCGAACGGGTTGGCTTTACAATTC
>QWCB01001429.1_pt1 | contig 22871 bp, 24 predicted proteins | sample 1972511 | NCBI WGS metagenome assembly QWCB01 (sample SAMN09866719, study PRJNA288562) | Human gut metagenome isolate term5_stool, whole genome shotgun sequencing... | isolation source: gut | host: Homo sapiens | place: USA: California | reverse complement strand
AGGGTCATTCTTATTTTGGCAAGGTGGGGCTGGTTATTTTAACCTTACTGGGTCTAAAATACTTGCCAGCGTGGGTCAAATTAGTGTGGCTTTTCCAGCGTTGCCCGATACCAGTTTCCTTATAAAAAGCCCTTGTAGGGGTAAATTCTTCGTGATGTCTGAACTTCAGCTTCAGCATCTCCATCAATAAATTGCGTTTAACCAATGACCCAGTAGTCATTCTCCTGCGCAGAACAAAAAGTCTGACGGACATCGGGCTGCGACCAAGACTGGCAGCCATATCCTCAAACGAGACCTTGCCAAGGTTCTGCTGAACATACTCAGCCTCTTGTGCAGTCCACCGCTTATTCTTTCCATTACTTTTCATGCTTCATTATACTATTGAATTCTCTTTCAAATTTCCAAATCCGTGCGCAATCCATTCTATTAACATAACCGAAGTTGCACCGAGAATAAGCCTGTAATGCTTTATGCAATAGAATTAATTCCGACTCACTTAATTCATTGATAGAGATAATTCCTCTTCTATCCCTGTCGATGTACATAATCTTTTAAGCGGTTGTAAATTAAATCGGTTACTTTTCTTCTCATTATCTTGCGCATTGTAGGGGAGAACTTAATGTCCTTCGGGAGCTTAATACAATTTGAAGAAGATGATAAACTTGCCACCACCAGGGAGAACTTAATGTCCTTCGGGAGCTTAATACAATACGAAATCGTCTTAATTCCATATTTACGCTTAATAGCCTTTCTTCTCTTTCGTATACTGGTCATTGTTAATCGAATTTAAGGTCATACAATTTATTTCGATTAAGAGGATACCCTTTTACGCTTTCCCATACACCATCCTCGTTGGGTGCGATATACGCTTCTTTTTCTATACTGGTAGTGAAAGCGCGACCGTGTTCATCCCATACGATTCCTTTGCTGCCTTGGTGTGCAATGACTTGCCGGACATCTGAATGTCTCAATTTCATCTCATCGATAACGATACCTACATTTAATGCAGCAATAGCTGTTTCAAAGTCTTTTGTCTTCATAAGTTTGTTGTTTTAGTTTCACATTCTTTTTTAAGGGAGTATTGAACATACTTTTTCAGTTTAAGGCAATACAACCCATTGATGCAGTTGCGATGGAACTCGCAGCTTTGACACTCACTATGCATTTGGCCACAGCTCCTTTTCGGGAATATTCAGATACTCTGAGATAACCTTTCTTTTCAAAGCATCAGGAACAAAGTCCCCTCGAAGCCATCTGTAGACCGTACTCTCATTCACACGACACAGTTTTGTTAAATCCATAATCACCTCATTCCTCTGATTTGGCAGCGATTTAATGTACTCTGTAAATTTCATTTCTAATCTTTTTAAATGTTTTCATTGCCACATCAATAATTTTAGTTATTTTCGTAGCGCAAAAATTCTTTCGTAGCGCAAAGTTGCAACTTTTATTTGATATAAACAAATAAATGGGTGATTATTTCTCCTATTTTTAATAATTGACAAAAAATGGCAGAAGGAACTATTACAGACAGAATCGTAAAGATTATGGAAAAAGAGGGGCATACGGTTAGTACGTTCGCTCGGAAGCTGGGAATATCCTGGACTTCCGCAAATAATATTGTATCAGGGCGAAATGCACCAAATTATGAAACGATAGTAAAGATAATCGAGAGTTTCGATAATATAGATGCTAACTGGCTGGTTATGGGACAGAAAGGAGCAAAAGGGACTGATGCAGAAAAGCTGTATTCTATTATATCCACCCAACAAAAAACCATTGAAAACCAGCAAAAAACGATTGACCGGCTTACAGCAAAACTTGTCGAAAACATACCTGAAGAGTCTGGTAAAAAAGTGGCAGATGCCGTATAATTAAGATGTATCCTGAAGGCTTCAAAGAGTGATTTTACGGTGTAATTATCAAAAAATACAAGTGAGAATATCACTCAAATGTTTGAAGCACAAAGTAGTATGAAAACGATACTATCGGGGGAAAGTCAACGATATATAGCTAATAATATAAAATTGTCCCATTGAATATCAACAAGTTAAGGTTACACTTAATGCAACCAAAAAACGAGTCTTGTCATCCCGACAAAAACAAAGTTAAGCGATTGATTATTTGATACTTCCGCATGGTCGGGGGTGTTGAGGTCGGCGAAAAGTCGATGAAGCTTGATTTTAGTTTAATACTAATTGTTCAATGGGGCATTTCAGACAAAGTTTAGAAATGCCTAAAAAAAGTTTTTCTTATCAGAGTGAAACACGTCGCTGTTTCCATACTGCAGTATCTTTTTTTTCTGCCACTTCGAGTGACTCCATTTGTCGCTGAAGCGATTTGTTACGTTCTCCAAGGCGGTCTATCTCCTTGGAGAACGTACGGATATTTTGTTGCGCCTTCTGTGCTTTAGCATTGATGGTGAGTATATTTTCGTCTTCAGATAGATGTTTTGCCATAAATAAAATTGAACCTATAGCTCATTTTGCAGGCTGAAAAGTGTCATGTTTGTGATGTTTCTTTCTCGACATTATAAACCCCGAAAGTTTTTATGTCCAACTTTCGGGGGTACTACAGTATGGAATATAGTTTTTCTTTTTTACTCTTTCTACAACTTAAAGGAAACACCTGCAACCACCCATACACCAGGCTGTTTCACATTTGCGACATCTACATAATGACACCCCAAAATATTATTGCCTGTAATATAAGCACTCCAGTTCTTATCATCCCAGCTAAGGCGTGCATCCACAATGCCATAACTACCATAGTTGTGGCGTTTACCCTCTAGGTCGAGATAATTGTTCATACGATGCTGAAAACGATAATCAAGAGTAAGATTAAGTTTCTTTATAAGGCTCATATCCAAACCAGCAACCAACTTATGTTTGAGATAATCCAAAACATACTTGCTTGTAATATTGGCAGCTACTTCTTTATCTTGATTGAGATAGCAATACGACAATTTGAAAGTCTTGAGAATATGCTGACTAGGGAATATTTTTGAAAGCATTAGCTTACTCGAAAATTCTATCCCAAGATCATTGATTACGCCATAGTTGACACTCTTCCATATTGGTGAGTTATTTGCATCTTTACTACCATCGCTAATCCAATCAATAAGATGATTATGATGATTGTAAAATACACTTGCAGTTGCTATGATATAATCGGTGTTATATTTCGCTCCCACTTCGTATGCCGTTAGCTCTTCTGGACGTAAATGCTTATCGGGTTTAAAACCAGCTAATTTATAAAATAGTTCTGTGAATGATGGCATACGTAAGGCTGTATTATACGATGCGTATAATTGCCAATTCCTACTAAAACGATAACTAACATCAACACTTGGAAAAAACTTTAACGGCATATCTGCTTGACTGTTTTTTATGCCTATAAAGCCACCAGAGATTGTAAGATGATTTGTTGTTATATTGTGTTCTACATAGAACTGAGTGTTAGTACGTTCAAGACCACGTTGATATTGCTCATTAGTGCCCTGAATAGAATGTGGAGTATCAAGTGGATCACCCAATTTGTTACTCATCCAATTTTCATTTCTCACCTCCACACCAAAAGCTGTCTTATGCGTATTCGACCATATATAATAAGCATTCAAATTAGCTCCTAACACATCTGTTCGGTGATAGTTAAAAGAAAATTTATCGGGAGCATTACGATAGAGTTCGAAACGATCCCAACCCCTATTCCAATACACCGAAGGATGGACACGGAGTTTACCCACTTTATTTTCAGCTTGTATGGCAGTGTATAATTTGGTGGTATGTTCAAATTGATCGTCATATTTCACACCATAAAAGGTATTCGAACCAAAGTCTTTAATACTTAATCCTGCATACCAATTAAGTTTCCAAAGACGATTATCATAAGCTCCATCATAAAACAATTTAGTTGTTTTATAATCAGCATTAAGCCCTCCTGCAGTGTTTCTAAGATAACCATCGCTTCGGGTAAAATTGGTCGAGAGCTGATTAGTCCAATGATTATTGGTGATGTTACCACGTGCTCCCACCGAGAAATAGCCATACGAACCACCGTCTGTATGAATATCGAGAGAAGACTTTTGTGGAGTTTGGGTAATAATATTAATGGCGCCTAATAAAGAAGAAGTACCATATACGCGCCCTGCCGGTCCTTCTAAAATCTCTATCCGCTTGATATGAGAAATGTCTAATGGGAAATCGAAGGCATTGTGTCCTGTCTGTGGATCACAAATATTAATGCCATTCAGCAGCACTGCTATCTGTTCTTGATTTCCTCCTCGTATGCTAACATCGGTCTGCGCACCAATAGGTCCTCGTTGCCTTACGTCGACTCCTGCGGCATACTTTATTAAATCGTTAATACTCTGTACAGGGGCATGCTGAAGTTCATCACCGCTGAGTACAGTTACCTTTCTCACTTGCTCACTGACAGCAAGTGGAGCGCGCGATCCCGTTACAAACACTTCATCCATTGCTACAACGCGCGATTGGTTGAGTTGTGTTGAGTCGTTGCTTGCCTTAATGCCTTCGTTACTCATACTCTTTGCAGTAGCATGCTGAAGGGTTGCAACACTCAATACACCAATCACCACCTCTTTTCCTAATACAGAAAAGAGCGAGTAGCCGCGGCGTGAGAAGTGCTTAAACTTGATAACGCTACGTTTGTTAAAATTGGTTTTGTACATAATATATATAATTATTAAAATTCTCACGAGGATAAACAAAATAGTTGTCCATTCCCTCGTAAGACGCTGCAAAGGTACGGAAAATGGATGAAGTATAGAAACGAAGAGGATTTAAATAAGAGTAGATTATTTTTTGCAAAATTTACAAACTAATAATAAATGTATTACCTTTGCGTCCATAAATCATTAAAAGAGATTAGACATTAGAGATTTGAGAACAGTTTGTCAACATAGCACATTAGCGCAAACCATACAATTCTAACCTCTTCTCTCTAAAAAAAACGTTCAATTATTCTTTTGGTATCTCTTATTTTTAGTAAATTTGCACGCAATTAATTATTGAGCGAAAACACAGGAATGTTGTTTTCCGCTCATTTTCTTTTATCAAAGTTTGACTATTAATTGTAACAATGAAGACTTTACGAGATCGTATCTTAAAAGATGGTAAGTGTTTCGAGGGAGGTATCCTCAAGGTAGATAAATTTATCAATCACCAGATGGATCCTAACCTGATGAAGCAAATAGCAGTGGAATTGATCCGCCGATATGCTTCAACAGAAATCAACAAGATTATTACTATCGAAGCAAGTGGTATAGCACCTGCCTTTATGATGGGCTTTCTGCTCGACCTGCCTGTGGTCTTTGCCAAGAAGAAGAAGCCTTCGACAATGAACGATATGCTCACAACGAAAGTATTCTCGTTTACTAAACAAAGAGAGTATAACATCGTAATATCAAAAGAATACCTTACGAAAGATGACAAAGTTTTGTTTGTAGACGACTTCCTTGCTTACGGTAATGCTGCAAAAGGTATCATCGACCTATGCCAACAGGCTGGGGCAGAACTCGTGGGTATGGGCTTTATCATAGAAAAGGCGTTCCAAGACGGTCGCAAGATGCTTGAAGCGGCAGGGGTGCGCTGCGAAAGTTTAGCTATCATAGAGTCGCTTGATAACTGCGAAATTAAATTGAAAGAACAATAATATATAAAAAGAGGTGGGCTTATATTGAGTCCACCTCTTTACGTATATACCTCTTCAAAGAGGCTATAATAAATGTTTATACAGTATTAATATTTTTCAAAACCTTTTCACTTCATCTAATGGAAGAATCAAAAGAACTCATTTATGGATTGAACGATCGTCCTCCCCTTCGTGAAACTCTTTTTGCTGCTATGCAGCATTTGTTAGCGATATTTGTTGCTATCATCACCCCTCCACTCATCATTTGTTCGGCATTGAAGTTCGATCTTGGCACGACAGCCTTCATGGTTTCTATGGCATTGTTTGCTTCGGGAGTAGCTACTTTTATCCAATGTCGCAGGTTTGGACCTATTGGTACTGGATTACTCTGCATTCAAGGTACCTCATTTTCATTCATTAGTCCTATCATAGGTGCTGGTATGATGGGTATGGTAGGCGGAAAAATGAATGTAGAAATGGGCTTGAGCTATATCTTTGGCGCATGTTTGGTAGCTTCTGTTGTAGAAATGATCGTAAGTCGTATTCTTCCTTACACACGCAAGATCATTACACCATTAGTTTCGGGCATCGTTGTTACGCTTATCGGATTGTGCCTCATCAAAGCAGGTATCAACTCATGCGGTGGTGGACAAATAGCGATGGATAATGGCTCTTTTGGCTCTATGCAACATCTCGGTTTGGCTTTGTTGGTGCTTATCAGCATTATTTTCTTCAATCGTTCTAGCAATCGCTTCCTACGTATGGCATCTATTGTTCTTGGACTTTTGATAGGCTGTATAGTGGCTTATTTCCTTGGAATGATTGATTTCTCAAAGATAAACGGCATCGCATCTTTCAATATTCCTATACCTTTCAAATATGGCTTACGCTTTGATATTGGAACCATTATAGGTATCGGACTCATCTATCTAGTAACTGCCGTAGAGGCTTTTGGTGATATTACTGCCAATTCTTTAATATCGGGACAACCTGTGGAGGGCGAAGTATTCATGAAGCGTGCGAGAGGTGGTATCCTAGCCGATGGTTTCAACTCAATGCTTGCTGCTGTGTTCAACTCTTTCCCTAACTCTATCTTTGCACAAAATAATGGCATGATACAGCTTACGGGTGTTGCAAGTCGCTATGTGGGCTATTTCATTGCAGCAGCCTTAATCATTTTAGGCTTGTTCCCTATTGTAGGTGAGGTGTTCTCACTTATTCCAGACAGTGTGCTAGGTGGTGCTACCTTGCTAATGTTTGGTACAGTAGCAGCAGCAGGTGTACGCATCATTGCTTCTACCGAGATCACCCGCAAAGCCGTGCTTGTTATGGCTATCAGCTTTGCTATGGGACTGAGCGTAGAGCTAGTGCCTAACATCCTTGACAAAATGCCTGAAGTAATCCGCAACATATTCTCAAGCGGTATCACTACAGGTGGCTTAACAGCTATCCTTGCAAATGCTTTTATCCACATTAAAGAATAGACAAATATAAGCTACAAATTTTATGTAGACAAGAAATTTATTTCAGACATGATTTACAAGATATTTAGTAGATAAGACTTATAGAAGAGCATAATAAAAACCTTATGATTTTTGTAAATCATGTCCGAAAATAAAAATCATATTAATCTTGTAAATCATGTCTAAAAGAAATATCTTGTAAATCATGTCTGAAAATAAAAATATTGCTTATCTTTGTAAGTGTTTGGGAGATGTATATATACAATCTTCTACTTATAAAATAAACCACATTTGCAACAGCTATGGCAAAAAATAAGAAGTTTACAAAAACGCTCACATTCAGAGTTCTCTGCATCATTGCAGCTATTCTGGTCGGCGGACTTATTTACAACTTTGTTGTAAACATAAAGAAAGAAAGCGAAAAGACAGTAGAAGAAGAGCAAGCTGAACAACAAGCTAAGGCTTCAAATGACACAATAGATATCATTGGCGATTATCTATGGACAACATCTAAAAAGAATACGGAAGAGGTTTCTGAAAACGATCAAGCACTAAAAAATGCAGCAGAGAAAGCAGCAAAAGATGAGAAAGATAAAGCTATTCGGGCAGCTAGAAAGGATCCTATACCAGTACCAGCACCAGAAATTGGGCCAGTACCAGTAGTGCCACAATCGTCAAATACTAACTCTTCAAAACCTGAAACAATGACAAAATCGGGTACACCTGCTAAATCGTCCCCCTCAACAGACAAGGTAGATGCGCCAAAGGTGGAGAAAATAGATTAAAACGTGAGTAAAAGAAATAAGAATTGTTCATTAACAATTTCTCAATTTTAGATAAATAATTAAGTTAGAGAGCGTATGAAAAAATTAATCACTATGCTATTTGTTGCAGTGCTTTTCATTGGATGTGCTACAACTTATTATGACTCAAATGGCAATCCTATTTCAAAGGAAACCATGAACCAACTCACAGCAGAAGCGGTAAATGGGCATCTAAACGAGCATCGTTATCGTATATTTGTTGATAGAATGTATCCTAACCAAGGACCATCTCGCTATCTAAACAACGATTATGGGCTAGAAGTAAGTGGCGACTCTGTAGGACTTTTCCTTCCTTATTGGGGAAGATTATATCGTGCTCCTATGGGTTATTCTGATCCTGCTTTACACTTTGTTCAACCGCTGCAAAGCTATGATGATCAACCTATTAAGGACGGTAGACGCATCATAATGACCACACGCAACAACTCGGAAGTTATCCAAATCATTATTGAGCAATTCATCAATGCTTCTGCAAGCGTAAGTGTCAGCTCCACCGATCGCGACCTTATTCGCTACACAGGTATCATGTCGTTAGACGATAAATTTACAAAGAAACAATAGGACAACACAACTTTCATACAATTATAGCTTACCTATTATCTGGTAATAGATAATAGGCAAGCTATTAAAATATCATCTTTTAAAGATAAAAATAAATTATTTTTGTTTTGCTTTTAATTTATTTTTAAACGAAAAATAAATTAAAACTCATATTAAAAGATAAGCTTTTGCTGTATTAAAGGTTATCTTTTAATACTAAAAAGGTAAATTATTACTTATTAAAAGGTAGTGCTTCACACAATAATATGCTACAGAATAGGACTTGAAGGCTTATCAGACTCCGTAAAATCGACATATTCGCCCTCATTATCCTTTATCACTTTCTTTGTGCGCTGCTCCATTGAACGATTGTCAATGATTGCATCTTCGCCCTTATAATTAGGCTCGCGATGCTGAGAAAAGCCACTAAAACGCTGGGCATGCTTACGCACTTGCTTAAAGAAAGTGTAAACAATCCAGCCTAAAGCTACAAAGAGAACTATGAATAAGAAAAGGGATAGTTTTAGAAATGTTGCCATAACCTATTAAGATTTGACTAAGTTCGACCCATTACGCTTCATTACCACCACTGATAACACTACATACCACGCAATGATAATGGCAAAAGCGGTAATTCCAAAAATTGATAATAAAGGAATACAAGATAAAAGAAATATATATTTTATCTCGTTACCTTTCCAACCCCATTGTTTAAACTTCAAGGCAAACATAGGAACTTCAGCCACTAAGAGCCATGAACTTACTAGTATTCCTCCCAAAACGAGGAATAAAGCAATGGGATAATTAGCGAGCTTATCGCCTATTCCTACTAACAAGGAACCCCAAAACAAGGCGTTAGCAGGTGTTGGCAAACCAATAAAGCCTAAAGCTTGACGCTCATCCAAATTAAATTTTGCTAAACGCAAACCAGAAAATGCAGCCATTATAAAGGCTAGAAAAGGAATGTATTCGCGCAAAGGCTCTAAGAAAGAGGGATAATCCATAATGCCTAATTGTGAGAATACGATAGTAGAAGGGGCTACACCAAAGGTAATATCATCGGCTAACGAGTCGAGTTCTTTACCTATTGGCGAACTAACATGAAGGAGTCTTGCCACCATACCATCGAAGAAATCAAACACTGCACCTATGATAATCCATACCAAAGCTATCTCAAGGTTACCACCAAAAGCAAAAGCTGTGGCTATGCAACCTGAGATAAGATTACAACAAGTGATACAATTAGGGATATGCTTCTTCATATTAAGCCTCACTCTTTGTCTTTAATTTTGCAATAATGGTTTTATCGCCAGTAGTGCTTTGATCCATCTTCACACACACTTCTGCATCTATAGGAAGAATAACATCTACACGACTACCTAGCTTTATAAAGCCAAGATGCTCATCTATATAACATTCTTCACCCTCTACAGCGTATGTCCTTATACGACGAGCCATTGCTCCTGCAATCTGTCGGCATAACACATCTTGACCATCATGAGTAGTAATGATAACATCCGTATGCTCGTTTTCTTCACTTGCTTTAGGCAACCATGCCTTATGGAAATTACCATTAAAATGTTTTACATACTTCACCACACCATCTACAGGAAACCAGTTAGCATGCACATTAAAAGGACTCATAAAAATAGAGATCATCACACGTTTGTCATAAAAATATTTATCTTCGTCAATCTCCTCAATAACAACAATATGACCATCGGCAGGAGCTACTACTATACCTTCGGTATCTTCCGATTCAAAATAGCGAATAGGACAACGATAAAAATTTAAAACAATTCCGAAGATTGTTCCAAAGACTACAACAAATATACCAAAAGGAACTTTGGAAGGAATGGTAAACCAAAGAATTAATGCTATTAGAGTAAGGACTATTGCGGAAGACCACAATGTGTTAGTTCCTTCATGATGAATACGTATCTTCTTAAGTTTTTTTCTTATTTTTCCCATTTATTAAGACAAAATTTTGTACCTTGCAAAGGTAAGCCTTTTTCATTACTCAAACAAATATTTAAGAATTAAGTTTTGGCTATATGCCCTTTTCATCGTAACTTTGAAAGCTCAAAACAGCTAAGCTTAATGGAAGATTATATACATTTACACGTTCACACCCACTATTCTATTCTCGATGGTCAGTCGAAGATAAACAACCTCGTTGACAAAGCCATAAAGGATGGTATGAAAGGTATGGCTATCACCGATCATGGCGTAATGTTTGGCATCAAAGAATTTGCTGATTACTGCGCAAAGAAGAACAAAGAGCGTAAAGCCAATGGAGAAGAACCTTTCAAACCCATCTTTGGATGTGAAATGTATGTGGCTCGCCGCAAGCAAACAGATAAGGTGAAAGAAATGCATGATAACTCGGGCTATCACCTAGTGGTGTTGGCTAAGAATTATAATGGTTATAAAAACCTTATAAAACTAGTATCGAATGCATGGGTAGATGGCTATTATTACCGCCCAAGAACCGACCGTGAACAGCTTGAAAAATACCATGAAGACCTTATTGTTTGTACGGCTTGTTTAGCTGGAGAAATACCTGCAAAGATCAGAAAGGGTGATATAGAGGGGGCAAGAGAGGCATGTCTATGGTATAAAAACTTGTTTGGAGAGGATTTCTATCTTGAACTTCAACGACATGAAGTAACCGACCCTACACTCATTGCCAACCGCGAAGCATACCCACTTCAGCAACAGGTAAACAAGGTTTTAATGCAATTCTCGAAAGAATATGGCATCAAACTAGTATGTACCAACGATAGCCACTTTGAAGACAAGGAAACTGCTGAAGCGCACGACCACTTGCTTTGCCTCTCTACCAATGAGGATTTAGACGATCCTAAGCGCATGCGCTACTCGAAACAAGAGTGGTTTAAGACGCGTGAGGAGATGAACCAAGTGTTTGAAGATGTACCAGAAGCAATGGCAAATACCATTGAGATTTTAAACAAAGTGGAGATGTACAACATCGATCACGGACCCATCATGCCTTTCTTCCCTATCCCAGAAGATTTTGGAACAGAAGAGGAATGGCGACAGAAATTTAGCGAAGAAGATCTTTTAAAAGAATTTACTTCCGATGAAAATGGTGAAAATCCATTGCCAGAAGACGAAGCTAAAAAGGTAATAGAGCGTTTAGGTGGTTATGAAAAGATATATCGTATTAAGTTTGAAGCCGATTATTTGGCAAAACTTTCCTACGATGGGGCTAAGCGTTTGTATGGGGATCAATTGTCTGAAGAGGTCGATAGCCGTATCCGCTTTGAACTTCACGTGATGAAAACTATGGGTTTCCCAGGCTATTTCCTTATAGTGCAAGACTTTATCAATGCTGCAGAGAACGAACTTGGTGTAATAGTAGGTCCCGGACGTGGATCTGCCGCAGGATCGGTGGTGGCTTATTGTCTAGGTATTACAAAGATTGATCCTCTAAAATACGACTTGCTTTTTGAGCGTTTCTTGAACCCTGACCGTGTTAATCTCCCTGATATTGATACCGACTTTGATGATGATGGACGTGGCAAAGTGCTACAATGGGTAATGGATAAGTATGGACATGAAAACTGTGCACATATCATTACCTACTCTACTATGGCTACAAAGAACTCCATAAAAGATGTTGCCCGTGTAGAAAAATTACCACTCGATCGCTCGAATGCGCTATGTAAAGCTATCCCCGACCGACTTCCTGACGGTTTAAAAATGAACCTCAAGAATGCCATTTCATGCACACCGATGCTGCAAGAAGCAATGGTGAGCGAGAACGAACGTGAACGCAATACCATTAAATATGCAAAAATGCTAGAGGGAACGGTGCGCGGAACGGGTATTCATGCTTGTGGATTTATTATCTGCCGTAATCCTATTGATGATTGGGTGCCTGTATCTACAGCTACCGATCCAGACTACCCTGATCAAAAAGTGCCCGTAACCCAATATGATGGACACGTGATTGAGAGTACTGGACTGATAAAGATGGACTTTCTTGGACTGAAGACTTTGTCGGAGTTGAAAGAGGCTTGCAAGGTAATTAAGCAAACTACTGGCAAGGAAATCGACATCGAAAAAATACCAATTGACGACGAACTTACTTACCAGCTCTACCAAAAAGGACAGACAGTAGGTACTTTCCAGTTTGAATCGGCTGGTATGCAGAAGTATCTTCGCGAGTTACATCCCACTGTGTTTGAGGATCTAATTGCAATGAATGCGTTGTATCGCCCAGGTCCAATGGACTATATCCCTGATTTTATCAAGCGTAAACACGACCCTACCCTTGTACAATACGACATTCCTTGCATGGAGAAATACCTCAAGGATACATACGGCATCACTGTTTATCAAGAGCAAGTGATGTTGCTTTCACGCCAGTTAGCCAACTTTACACGTGGCGAAAGTGATGCACTTCGTAAGGCGATGGGTAAGAAAAAGAAGAACATCGTTGATGCCATGAAGCCTAAGTTTATCAAGCAAGGGCAAGAAAATGGACACGACCCAAAGGTTCTTGAGAAAATTTGGAGCGATTGGGAGAAGTTTGCAAGCTATGCTTTCAATAAGTCGCATGCCACTTGTTACTCATGGGTGGCTTACCAAACAGCCTACCTCAAAGCACATTATCCTGCAGAATATATGGCTGCGTTGATGACTAGACGGTTTAGTCAAATTACTGAAATCACAAAATTGATGGAGGAATGTAAGGCCTTAAAGATAGAAACACTTGGCCCTGATGTGAACGAAAGTCAGATAGGCTTTGGTGTAAATAAGCGTGGTGAGATACGCTTTGGGCTGTCTGCTATCAAAGGCATAGGTACAGGAGCTGCTGAAAACATTGTGAAAGAAAGGGAAACAAATGGTCCTTATAAGGATATATTCGACTTTGTAGAGCGTGTAGATCTTAGCAGTATTAACCGAAAAGTAATCGAAAATTTGGCATATAGTGGAGGTTTTGATTCGCTCGGAACAATCACACGTCGTGAAGAATACTTTGGAGTAAACAGCAAAGGAGAAGCTTTCCTTGACACACTATTGCGTTATGGGCAGCTTTATCAAACCTCAAAAGCAGAAGCAGCCAACTCTCTATTTGGTGGATTTGATAGTATTCCCGTAGCACGACCCGCTGTGCCTCCTGCTGAAGCATGGGCAAACATAGAGAAATTGAACAAAGAACGTGAGCTGGTAGGTATCTACCTTTCGGCTCATCCACTAGATGAATTTTCGGTAGTCCTCAATCATCTTTGCAACACTCATTGCTCACAAATCAGCCGAAATGCCGATATGGTAGCGCTAGCAAAGACAGAAGAATTAACTTTCGGGGGCATTGTAACCAATGTTCGCGAAGCTTTCTCGCAGAAAACGGGTAAACCTTATGCATTTGTAACTATAGAAGACTTTGAGGGTGTAGGCGAGATTGCGCTCTTTGGAGACGATTGGACACGATGGAGTAGCTTCCTAAAAGTAAGCTATACCGTATACGTTACAGCAAAATGTCAGCAACGCTACCGATATAATCCAGATCTTTATTCGCTTAATGTGCAAAATGTTCAACAGCTATACGATGTGAAAACCAATCGTATTGAACGCTTAACGCTTAGCATAGATCCGTCAACGCTAAACGAAGACATGGTAAACGAACTGACCTCTGTTTTTGAAAAGCATCCCGGTAATACTCAACTTTATTTTAAGTTGCGCGATCCTAAGAATGACAACTTGCTTCTCCATAGCCGTGGAGCAGGTATAAATCTTGACAGAAAGCTAATTACTGAGCTTGATAGTTACGATAATATAGAATACAAAGTTAATTAAATCGCTTGTGCTTTATGGCATAGTATTTGATAACAGAGTAATATAACAAAGAAAAATATAGTATTAACATTTAAATAAAAAGAAACGATGGAAGTAAAAATTACATCAGAAAACTTTGAAAGTTTGAAGAATGGCGAGTTGCCATTGGTAGTAGACCTATGGGCAACATGGTGTGGTCCTTGCAAGATGATAGGTCCTATCATCTCTGAATTGGCAGAAGATTACGACGGAAAAATCGTTGTAGGTAAGTGCGATGTTGAGGAAAACGATGATATAGCAATCGACTACAATGTTCGCAACATTCCTACTATTTTGTTCTTCAAGGGTGGTGAGCTAGTAGATAAGTTTGTTGGTGCAGCATCAAAGGCTGTTCTTGATGAGAAATTTAAAGCATTATTGTAAGCATATAGCTTAGCTTTAACCCAAACAAAAGAGACATATCCTTAACTACGGATATGCCTCTTTTTTTTGTATCTTTGCACCTAGAATAAATATGAATATATGGGAAATAAACAAGACTACAAGCTCCGCAACAAACGTTTTCTACAAGAAATAAGGAAGAAAGAAGGTATTTTAGCCCTTACAGACGGCGTAATGGCTGATATAATCAAGAAAGGAGAAGGCTCTATCTCGCCTTCAGCTCGCTCTATTGTTACTTGTAAATATAAGGGTAGCCTTATTACAGGTGAGGTTTTCGATAGCAATTGGGACAACGAATACCCAGATGCTTTCCGTGTTAATGAACTAATAGAAGGTTTCCAAATAGGTATTCAAGCCATGCATCAAGGCGACATCTTTCGCATTTATATCCCCTATATGCTAGGATATGGCAACAAGCGCAATGGCAATATACCAGCTTGCTCTACACTCATCTTTGAAGTAGAACTCATCGGTGTGATGTAACTTTAACTTCCTTAACGCAAAAAAGGCTTCTCTTTTGAGAAGCCTTTTCTTATGAGGTGCCTGGCGGAATCGAACCGCCCTACACGGTTTTGCAGACCGTTACCTAACCGACCGGCCCAGGCACCATTGCTGTTTTGCGGTTGCAAAGATAGTAATTATCTTCTACTCCACCAAATATTCCGAATATTTTTTAACTAAAAGCCGCTGTTATTGGTTATCACTATGACAAATGGGCTTCGAACGCCCCTCTAATTTTTGCTGTTCCTTTAGTTTGTTATGGATGGCACAGCCTTTACAACCTCCACACGGATCGTTTGCCGATACTATTGTTTCTCTGATTTTTTTAAACGCATAATAGAACGCAATGCCTAACACTGCACCTATTATAATATACTGCCACATAAAATAATCCTTTCACCTTATTTATCAAAGGCAAGCACTTCGTCTACATAACGCTTTGCCTCTGGATATTCCGATTTTACTTTTCTCACTTTGGTTTTCACCATAATAGAGGAAATAATTCGATAGATAACAAAAAGCACTAAACCTATTGCCACAGCCATAATAACGCTAAGCATCCCCGTAAAGGGTAGGTTTTTATCGGGAATAGCCGAAATAACCAAGATAGGAAGAACGATCAAAATACCCGCAATGGTATATTGCGTGCGCTCCGATCCACCACTATCCAAGGCTGCTTGATAGTAGAAAAGATAGTCGGACAATTCTTCTTCCGACACCTTTTCGCTGCGAACAGGGAAACCGGGTGTGCCGTCTAATCGCTTAATTTTGTTTTCTACCTTATGCTGAAAATCGTTTAATAAAGTAGAAGGGTTATGCCATTCTTTCATAATATACGCCTATTATCATTGAAAAATCCCCTCCTCTCGCCTGTCCCTCTGCAAGCATTTGCTTGTAGAGGGAGACAAAGCGTATGGGGTAAAACAGTGTTCCTATAAGCCGGGTTCTGTATTTTACACCTCTTTCGATGTGCAAACCGCCTGTCATTTATCTACTCTATGAATTGCTCCATAGCTCTAGCGTTCTACCCTCCGTTGTGTCCTAAGACTCGGGCGGGCAACCCTCAAACAACGGTTTACATGAACTTGCAGCTCCTGAACGGCACAGCCAGCTGATCACCCAACTGCTGGTGGTCTCTTACACCACCTTCTCACCCTTACCAATCCTTGCGAATGGCGGTTTTTTCTTCTACCTTCATCTACTGTTACCAATAGCTTCTACTTTCGGAAGCAGGATACCCTATGCTGCCCGGACTTTCCTCTCGCACACCGAAGCATGCCAGCGACAGAGCCAGAACACTGCCTTATGAGTTGGCAAAGTTACGGAAAAACAAAGGAAAAGCAAAGACAAAACAATAAAAGATATAAACATAAGCAACATAGTACTATGCCTATTTACTATGTTACCTGTGTCAAGACACTATGTTACTATGTCTGTATACTATGTTACTATGTCAAAAAGGAGTACTATGTCTCCTAAGATAGTTATGCAGTCGATTGGTGAACTCGTAGTTTTTCAATCCCCATTTAGGAGCAATCAACAGCTCGGCTGGACTCTGACTCACAAAGCGTTCCAATACTAAGTCTTTGCGCAACAAAGCAATATAATCGGCTATCAACTCGATGTATTCATCTACAGTATAGAGGTGAAACGGATTTTCATTATACATCTTGGCAAGCTTTGTTCCACGGATAATCTGCATTTGGTGGATCTTCAAAGTGGTGAGCGGAAGGGAAGATATAATAGGTGCTTGTCGAATACTTTCGATTCTGTCCTCGCCCGGTAATCCTAAGATTATATGTGCACCTGTACGAATACCACGTTCGGCAGTGCGTTCTATCATACGGCGTGAACATGCAAAGTCGTGTCCACGATTAATCAACGCTAATGTTTTATCGTTACAACTCTCCACACCATACTCTACAAGCAGAAAAGTGCGCTTATTCAGTTGCGTAAAATAATCTAACAGCTCGTCGCTCACACAGTCGGGACGGGTTCCAATAACCAGTCCTACCACATTCTCCACTTGTAAAGCCTCATCGTATAGCTTCATCAAGTGTTGTACACTGCCATAAGTATTAGTGTAAGCCTGAAAATAAGCAAGGTATTTCATATCAGGATATTTACCCGAAAAAAAACGCTTTCCTTCTTCCAACTGCCTCGTTACCGAGTTCTTATCATCGGAGCAATACGACGGATTAAACGTTCGGTTATCGCAATAGATACACCCTCCCCTACCAATGCTTCCATCGCGATTAGGGCAAGTAAAGCCTGCATCTATCGAAATCTTCTGCACTTTAAAGGGAAACTCTTCACGCAGCCAACTTCCAAAGTCTCTGTAATATTGCTCCATTATCTATTTTTTTATAAAGACAAAGGTAGTGAATTTTTAGCATATACTTTTATAAGCAATATCATTTAGCTAGCAAATATAAACGATAGTATTTGATCTTTTCAGTACTTATTAGTATTTTTGTAAAAACTAACATATTAATTGCTAAATGCAATTATATAATATTACAACTAATATGTTAATTTCTAAACATGTATATATTTGAACCTATTTCGAGTCAAGATATTCAGAAAAGACTAGCAAATGATTGTCGATCTCGCCGATAGGAAAAAACATATCGCAGAAAGAACTTTCAGTTACAAGTGGAGCCCCTCTGTCTAGTATACAGTGTTTCGAGCATACTGGCGAAGTATCTTTGAGCAGTTTTGCCAAAATTGTTCGTTTCTTGGGCTATGCAAAAGAGCTTATGGAAGTAATTTCTAAGCCTAAATATCAAAGCATTGAAGAAATGGTGAGGATTAATAAGAACAAAAGAAGAAAGAGAGGTACAAATGAAAAATTTTAGTGCCTATTCAATTCGTAAAGCAATAATTAAAACAGCAAGTAGGGTGTGCCTATTTTGACACACCCGATACCCTTTGTGTATATAGTACCTTTATTTTTGTTTAGAAAACGACCTATTTCAAAGTACCATTATTTGCACTATTAATCATATCCTCAGAAGCGTACATGTAAACTTCCACACGGCGGTTTTTCTGACTTACACGAGCATTCTCAATAGGGTTAGCACTACCTAAGCCTTCTACCGAACGGATCTGACGATCTGAAACCCCATTGCTACGCAAGCAAGAAGAAACAGCATTTGCACGATTTTGAGACAATGGCAAATTGATGTTATCGCTACCTGAAGCATCGGTATAGCCCTGAATAGCAACATCGCAATCGGCATTAGCTTTCATCACCTTAGCAAATTCGTAAAGGTCTTTCTTGGAAGCACTGCTCAAAGTATAGCTATTGAGAGGGAAAAGAATACCAGAATCGAAAGTTACCTTTACACACTGCAAACCGTTAGCATCAGTAACTTTCTCGACAGAAGCATTAGGAACACGAGATGCAACCTCACGAGCCACCTTATCCATGTGATGACCTATCAAAGCACCTGCGCCAGCTCCGATAACACTACCTATAGCTGCTCCAATAGCCGTACTCTTGCCATTATGTCCTATTACCTGACCTAAGATACCTCCGAGAACAGCACCACCACCAGCACCTATTAATGTTCCTGTACCTTGTTTTGTGTTACAACTTACAACTGAAAGCACGCATAAGCCTGCTGTTATTACCTTAACATTCTTCATAACTTATATAGTTTTGTCTTTTCAAATCCTACAGCATTATTGTACTACTTTAATTGTTATCCTTATGTAAGGGTAAACAATTTAATGTACGATTATCTGTTTGCCAACATTTTTTTGTAATTTTGCACAAAGATACCAACATAATTCGATGTTTCAAAAGGGAATTGCCTATAAACAAAAGGATTTCCCCTAAACATGAAGAAATAACATTAATAATAAATATGGCAAAAGAACTAAAAGAGCTTACCAAGAGAGCTGATAACTACTCTCAATGGTACAACGATTTAGTAGTGAAAGCTGACTTGGCAGAGCAATCGGCTGTACGTGGCTGTATGGTAATTAAACCTTACGGATACGCTATTTGGGAGAATATTCAGGCACAACTTGACAAAATGTTTAAGGCTACTGGTGTACAAAATGCTTACTTCCCCCTACTAATCCCGAAAAGCTTCTTATCTCGTGAGGCAGAACATGTAGAGGGTTTTGCTAAAGAGGCTGCCGTAGTTACACATTATAGATTAAAGACCAAAGAGAATGGTGGTGGCGTAGAGGTAGACCCTAGCGCAAAGCTAGAAGAAGAATTGATTATTCGCCCAACAAGTGAAACTATTATTTGGAACACTTATAAGAACTGGATCCACTCATGGCGCGATCTCCCATTGATGTGTAATCAGTGGTGTAACGTTATGCGCTGGGAAATGCGTACCCGCCCATTCCTTCGCACATCAGAATTTTTGTGGCAAGAGGGGCATACTGCTCACGCCACTAAGGAAGAAGCAGAAAAGGAAGCTAAATTGATGCTAAAGGTGTATGCCGATTTTGCTGAGAAATGGTTGGCAGTACCTGTAATTCAAGGTGTAAAGAGCGAGACAGAGCGTTTTGCTGGTGCGCTTGACACTTATACTATTGAGGCTATGATGCAAGATGGTAAGGCGTTGCAGAGCGGTACATCTCACTTCCTAGGTCAGAACTTTGCAAAGAGTTTTGATGTTACTTTCTTAAATAAAGAAAACAAACCAGAGTATGTATGGGCTACATCATGGGGTGTTAGCACCCGCTTGATAGGTGCATTGATCATGACCCACTCCGACGATAATGGTTTGGTGCTTCCTCCAAAGATTGCTCCTATTCAGGTAGTCATCGTGCCTATCTTCAAGGGTGAAGAACAGTTACAACAGCTAACCGATAAGCTTCAACCAGTAATCGACGATCTTCGTGAGGCTGGCATCACTGTGAAGTTTGACAATAGCGACAATAAGCGACCAGGCTTTAAGTTTGCCGACTATGAGCTAAAGGGAGTCCCCGTTCGTTTGGCTATGGGTGGACGCGATTTAGAGAATAACACTATTGAGGTAATGCGCCGCGATACGCTGGAAAAGGAAAGCGTTAGCTTTGACGGTATTGCCGACTATGTGAAGAACTTACTCAACGATATTCAAGACAATATCTTTAAAAAAGCACTCGACTTCCGCAATGCTCGCATCTACGAATGTGATGACTACGAAGAGTTTAAGAAGAAGGTTAAGGACGGCGGCTTCTTCCTTTGCCATTGGGATGGTACAGAGGAAACCGAAGCTAAGATTAAGGAAGAAACACAAGCAACAATACGATGTGTGCCTTATATGTTTGAACAGACACCTGGCACCGATATGGTAAGTGGCAAGCCTGCTAAATATCGTGTTCTTATCGCTAGATCATATTAATATCATTAAAATATATCCGCATCACAAGTTTATAATTTGTGCTGCGGATTTTTGTTTAACTCCTATATATAACGTTTATGAAAAAACTTATTCTATCGGTTGCAATCCTAGCAACATCACTTTGTGCAAATGCACAAACCCTCATCAAGCCCAACTTTAAGAAAGGCGATGTGGCACACTATGAGAATGTAACCTCTATGCAAATTGACCTTCCTATGGGTGCAGGCTCACAACAAGCTAAGGTTACAGCCTTATCAACTATTACAGTAAAAGAAGCTAATGCCGATGGTTTCGTATTAGAAGACCTCTGTACTAGCATTAAGCCAGAAGGCAACGAAGATCTTGCTGAAAACATTTCCGCCTTTATACAATACCTAGAAAACACACCACTCTTGTTACAAACTAACAAAGATGGTGAGGTTATAAAGATTGTAAACTACAATGATGTAGCAGCAAAGATTTCAAAAGGTGCGGTAGCAAAGATTGATGAACTCTACAAAAAGACTCCAGAGCTTGAACAACAAGTACCTAAGGCAAAGCTCATCTTGGCACTTTCAACAAAATATTCTGAAGAAAAACTAATTAAGACCCTCAAAGAAACTGGTATTTATGCCCTATATGGTAAGACCCTCAAAACGGGTGATGTTGCAGAAAGAAATATTAACGGTGTAAAAGCAAAAACTACCTATACCATCTCTTCCGTGCTTGGCACTACTGCTATCGTTGGCACAAGCAAGGCCACTATGAGCGAAGAAGATGCTAAAGCATATATTGCAAACCAAATAAAGGAACAAGGTGGCGACGATGCGATGGCTCAACAAGTGCTTAGCAACTGGGCACAGTTTAAGCAAATGGGTATGGACAAGATCGACCTTGACATGACAGAAACTGCTCATATCAATAAAAGCAATTGGATAACCGACTATGCTACCAAAGGGGTTATTAAGGCAATGGGTACCAACGTGGAAATAGAAAGTAACACCAAGTTGTTAGACAAATAGTCCGTTTTCTACAGAGAAAATATAGGTTTTATAGTTAAATCTTTATAAAAAGGCTTTATTCGATAGGGTAAAGCCTTTATTTTGCGTAACTTTGCACGCCATTTGCGTATAATGGGTAGATTGTATAATTTTATTTTTGGAGGCATTATAATTCATGAGACAACTTAAGATTTCAAAAAGTATCACCAACCGATCTAGTGAAGCACTCGATAAATATCTAGTAGAGATTGGTCGAGAACCCATGATTACCGTTGATGAGGAAATAGAATTAGCTCAAGAAATCCATAAAGGTGGTCGTAAGGGCGAGCGTGCAAAGGAGAAACTTATCAAAGCTAATCTACGTTTCGTGGTATCTGTAGCTAAACAGTATCAGCACCAAGGCTTGTCATTGACCGACTTGATAGATGAGGGTAACATAGGCTTAGTGAAAGCCGCCGAGAAGTTTGACGAAACACGTGGCTTCAAGTTTATTTCTTATGCTGTGTGGTGGATTCGCCAAAGCATTCTTCAGGCAATAGCAGAACAGAGCCGTATCGTGCGCTTACCTTTAAATCAGGTGGGTGCTATCTCAAAGATTAACCAAGTAACCAACGAGTTTATCCAAAAGCACAACCGTCGTCCTTCTATCCATGAGTTGGCAGAAATGACTGGTATTGACGAGGCACGTATTCGCCAAAGTCAAAGTGCAGACAATCACCACATGAGTATCGACGCTCCTTTTAGTGATGATGACGACAACTCTATGAGCGATATGCTTTCATCAGGCGACGACTCTCGCACTGACAAGGGTGTAGACTTCGAATCAATGTCAGACGATCTCCGTGCTGTTCTTCAAAACACTTTGAAAGAACGTGAAATCAAAATCGTTACAGAATGTTTTGGTATCGGTTGTCAGGAAAAGGGGTTAGAGGAAATCGGAACCGAAATGGCACTTACACGCGAACGTGTGCGCCAAATCCGAGAAAAGGCTATTGAGAAGATCCGCGAAAGTGGAAACGCTCGCGTACTAATGAAATACTTGGGCTAATACTTCTGCTGAGAGAGAAGCAGTAGCCGCCTGAGAGTTAAAGCTATCTTTTTGATTATTATTTCGTAAGAAGCGATAACAAGATAGCATAAAAAAACGAGGAAATGTTTAATAAACATATCCTCGTTTTTTATTATTGATAGGATAAAATTATCCGAAACAGCGTAAGCATCCAATATTAGCCGCCTTTGTGTAGCATTCTTGCTTTACTACCTTTGCCCGAAAAACTTATGTTTGTACTCAACGAAACAAATGTTTTTCGG
>QWCB01002820.1_pt1 | contig 23001 bp, 18 predicted proteins | sample 1972511 | NCBI WGS metagenome assembly QWCB01 (sample SAMN09866719, study PRJNA288562) | Human gut metagenome isolate term5_stool, whole genome shotgun sequencing... | isolation source: gut | host: Homo sapiens | place: USA: California | reverse complement strand
AAGTTTCTTAGTTTGTTTAGTGTTGTCTTTCTTAAAGTAACCAAAGTTAGGATCAAGATAGATAATGCTGCCCTTATTTAGAGTGAGGCTCTGTTCATTAGCGTTCTCATCCTTATACTTTAGGTTCACTGTATCTGCTAGAACTAATCTAGATAAGCCAAAGGTCAGACCTACTGCTAGAAGCGTTAGTATAGGCAGCGTTCTATGTTCTTTAAGGTAATTCCCTATCTTCTTTATATTTACTCTTTTTGTAGAGTTCTTTATTTTACTCATCAAAGCATCACACCTAGTTTACTATTTATGTCTCTATTGTAGCATAAGCTCAATGGCTTAAACGACAGCAATTCTAATTTGATTTGGCCTAGCTAAAGCCGAGCGGCCTTGAGCGTGCCTAGAAAATTAGGAATTGCTGGAGTTTAAGCCTTATAGGCAAAGCTCGCAAAGCGAAGCTCAATCAAAAAACGCCCTCAAGGGGCGTTTTATCAGATCTAAGCGATTTTACTAATTTCAATTTCGCTATATTTTTGGCGATGCCCTGTTTCTTTGTGCACGCGCTTCTTGGACTTATAGCGAATTACGCGAATTTTATCACCCTTAACTTCTGCATTTACGACCTTGGCCGTAACCTTCACTCCAGCAACTGTTGGCGTCCCCACCGTCACCTTATCGCCATCAATTACCATGAGCGCGTCAAGCGTGAGATCTTTTGTGCCTTCCGGGAGGAGATCCACCCGTAGGGTCTCTTTTTCTGCGACAATATATTGTTTGCCGCTAATCTTAACGACTGCTTTTTTCATAACCTCATTATTATAACAGAATACAAAATTACCGACAAGCATCAGCTTCTCGGTAATCTTAAGTTAAGCGCTAACTAGTTAGCAGGCTTAATCGGCGTGCCGCCTAATTTGCCAGCGCCACCTTTAACGTCCGCCAAAGTTTTCTTTAGCGTCCTGCGTGAATATACCCAGTAGCTAGAACCCGCAATCAAAGTCAAAGCGGCAATACTGCCAATAATTACTTCCGCAGGGCCCGACTTTGGTAAACTAGTAGCCGTACCGCCCCCATTCTTACAACCTTCGGCGTTAGGATCTTCCTTACATTTGTCGCCACAATCTTTCTCGAGCGTTACAACTGCAGTATCCGAGCCACAATCGCCCTTCTGTCCTTGGCCGGCGCCTTCATTTGGCTTTCCTGTTGATGTACCGCCATTGCAAGCACCCCCGTCATACTTCACATGCACTGTATTAACCAATTTGTTGCTACCACATCTCGCCGTTTTCTCTAGATAATCTTCACTCACCTTCGCCTGAAATACAATCGTTACCTCTTGCCCAGGCTGCAAAGTACCTAAATTAATCCCTGCCCCCACAAAGCTATCCGCAATCACTGCCGAACCATTATTAACCGTTCCAGGGATCAGGCTAATACCTTGCGGCAAACTATCCCAAACCATCACGTTGTTTAATGCCACATTACCCGAGTTACGAATCAAAGTTTTATAGTAAATCGTATCACCAGGCTTAACATTCTCATTTTCCTTATAAGTCCGACCATCTTTTGAGGCCGTCTTATCTAGGGTAATCCCCTCTTTCTCTGCGATCAAGCTGTAGGTAACATAACCTGCGAACTTATCACAACCAAAGATCATTCCGTCTAGATCATTCATACCGATAAAAGTGCCTTCCGTGCTAAAAAGCCCGTTCGGCAAAGCCCGACCATTTGTCTTCCAGTTATTATGGATAATGGCCGAACCCGCTTTATAGCTTAATTTCACATCTTGATCTGCCACCATGTAAGCTTCGTCCCAAACTTTTGCAGGATTCGTGCTAGTGCTAGAAATTGATCCAGACACCATCGCGCGCTTACCCTTCTCAATCTTAGCTGGGAATTGACTCGACATGCGCGTATTAAAAGCCACGCCTTTGCGATCATGTGCTTTATCGTTAAGAGTTTCAGACGCACCATTATGGTAATAGATATTCACCTGATACTCTTTCCCAGGCACTACTTTCACCACATCACCATACTTCCCCACGCCCGCCTCGCGAATCGTGACGAAGTTTCTTTCATCGCCTATCGACGAACTATTCGTAATTGAGTTAAACGTAGCATGGTCAGATGGCTTTTGCATCGTATAAGTCGTACGTTGCGGCCCCCAAGCTAGCGCCGACACCCCCACCAATGCCGTTAACGCTAGGGAAAGACTTAGAATTGAGCTAATTTTTTTAATTAAGTGTTTCATTTTTTCTCCTATTGCCCACCGCCTTGTAATTCTTGATCGAACTGATCGGCTAGATTGTTATTTTCTTGCTCCGTATGATCGGCCTGCTTTTCGCTGCCCTGTGCAACTGCTGCCGAACCATCCTGTGCCTGCGTAGAACTTTCTGGAGTCTGTTGATTATACTCATTCGTATTGACTTCCATCTTTTGGCGATCCTCCGCCCCTGTGTTTTGGTTGAGGCTTTCGGCGTTCTTCTCGTGTAATTCCGGTGGAGTTTCTGGAGGTGTCTCAGGTGGAGTTTCAGGTGGTGTTTCTGGAGGCGTCTCTGGTGGAGTCTCGGGAGGCGTTTCAGGGGGTGTAGGTGGCACTACTTCATTTATATCTTTTTTCTGAATGCCCTGAATTTCTACCTCATCTACTGCCTGCGCACATTCTTCTTTAACTATCATGGATCCAGTTACATTTCCCTGCGAATCTCGCATCTCTATTAGCCATGCGCTAGAATTATGCTCATTGGTCACGCATTGCACTAATCTAGCTCCGCCTTCCCCGTCACTCTCCATGTAAGCATTATGCCAGTTGCCGTTCAGTTTAATTTTACGCACTAGTGTATTCTCATCGTTTAGCTCTTTTTTCAGCTCTGCGCGCAAATCCTGCACTTCATCAACGCTCATTTTCTCTAATACGGCACTAGCCGAAGCCACGTCATGAATTCCTAATTTAGACAACTTCTCATTGTCTAGATTATTTTGTTGTAGCGTGCCTAAATAGTCTGCCAGAGCCTCACGTTGCGAGGAGGTTGCCATAATCACATCTTTTGCCGTAGCGTCTGGGCCTAGTTTTTCCTTAAGAGCAGCGCCATTAGCAAAACGCACATCAGGCTTTGTTCCCCACATAGCAGGCGCCGTATAATTATCTATCGTATTATATTCACTCTCAATAATTTGTTCTGGCGTTTTTACCTTCGCCTGCTCTTTCTCTTCTAATTCTTGCGCCGTTTCAGTTGGGTTTTTATATTTGCCATCATCTTTATTATCTTTGCTACCTAAGCGCCAGCTCAAAGTAGCCACGGAGGCAATTATAAGCACGGTCGCCCCCACACGCTTCAACCATTTACGCCAGCTCTTTTTCTCCCCTTTTTCTGTATCATTATCTTGTCTCTCGTTGCTCTGTTTAAATAAGTCTTCATCATCCAAGCCTTCCCCCACCTTTACCGCATCTAGATCCTGCTTACCCTTATCGTTAACTTCAGCATCAAATTGTGTGAACTGATTTTCTAAAGCCTCTTTTTCTAAATACGCCAGCACTTCGTCGTCATTTTCGTCTGTATGCTGCTTCATATATTCGCGCGCAAAAATATAATCCTTTACTTGCTCCGATACACCTTCCTTACGCGCATCCGCAAGGCTCATGCCCCGCAAAGCTTCCAAGGCTTCTTGTTTTAATTTTTTATTTTCCCCCTTCTTGTCGGCTTGCTGATCTGGCGGCACTATTTCGAAGTCGGCCTTTATCACTTTACCTTTCTTTTCCATGGCGTTCCTTTATTATTTTTATTTTTAACCCTTTGCCATATTCTAACACTAAAATCTTTCTCTAGTCAAGCCCCTTATGTTAAGCTATTACTCACACTTCTCTAGAGAAATCGTCAGCTCCCTGCCGTCAATCTCCACAATTTCATCAAAGGCATAATTCCCACTCGCGCCATACTCTTCCGCCAAGGTTTCCTGTTTCACTTTTTCTACCATTTTTCCGTCCAAAGCTAATCCATGCACTGCTAAACGGATCCGATCATCCACTTCTAGACCAGATTTTTTACGTAGATTCTGCACAAAGCGAATTAACTCACGCATCCTACCCTCCGCGCGTAGCTCTTCTGTTAGGGTCTTATCCAGCCACAACTTCTCGTCACGTTTAACCTCTTTCACGTTCACCTCATCAGCGATAATTTCCTCATAAAACTGATTTAAGCCGGCGCCACAAGTGCAGTCATCACATTGACAAGCCTCATCGCACTTTGCCGCAGCGCCACATTGGCAGTTTTCGCAATTACACTTACTATCAAGGACATAAGTCAAACGCGCCAGTGGTTGTCGCACCTTAATTTGCCCAAAACCATCATTTTTTTCCGCCCTCAGTGCCAAAGCCTCTGAAATAATCGCCCGCGTCTCCGCCATATCACGCAAAACTTGCTGATCTATCTCTCCCGCCTCTGGATAATCGCAAAGATGCACCGACTTTTCATTGCCAAGCTTATGCCATAGTTCTTCACTCAAAAACGGCACAAAAGGCGCAATAATTTGCGCAAGATAAGTTAGTACAAAGTACAGCGTCTCATATGCTTCCATCTTGTCTGCCGAGTTGCCACTCTTCCAAAAACGTCGACGGCTTCGCCTCACAAACCAGTTAGATAAATCGTCCACAAACGGTAGCACCCCCGCTAAAGCAGTCGGAAGATCATAAGCCGCCATATTATCGACTATCTCGTTTCTCAGCTGGAAAATCCGCGACACAATCCAAATATCTAGCTTATTTTTTAATTGCAAAGATTTAGCGCTTTTAGCATCGTTTTTCCCCTCAAAACCATCTACATTCGCATAAGTCGCAAAGAAGTCATAAACGTTCCAAATCATCGTCAATTTTCTCGCCACGTCCGACACATCCTTGTCAATTAAAGCAAAATCTTCACCAGATAAAGCGGGCGATGACAACATTAATAACCTCAAAGCATCTGCCGAGTATTTTTCCATCATCTCCATTGGGTCGGTGTAATTCCCCAGCGATTTTGACATCTTCCTGCCATCGTTCCCCGCAATCGTCCCCGTCACAATCACATTTTTATAGGCATTTAATTGCCCGTCTTTATAGCCCGCATAATCCTTGCCAAAAGCCCCAATCTCCGCCAAAGCCGTATTTACGGAGTGCACATAATAAAACCACGCTCGAATCTGCCCCACATACTCCACGATAAAATCTGCGGGGTAATTATGTTCAAATTTTTGCTTATTTTCAAATGGGTAATGCATTTGCGCAAAAGGCATCGAGCCAGATTCAAACCAGCAGTCTAGCACCTTCTCTATACGCCTAAAAGTTTCCCCCTTCTCTGCCTTAATCGCATATTTTTTACGCATCTCATCCGAGATTTCGTCCGCCTTAATCACAATCTCATCCACCCACGGCCTGTGATAATCTTCCAGCTCCACCCCTGATAAATCTTTCAATTCTTGATAAGACCCCACCACAATTCGCGAACCCTTATCGCCCTCCCACACTGGCATTGCGGTCGCCCAAAAACGATCTCGCGAAAGATTCCAATTCGGCGCCTGTTCAATATTTTTCTTAAAACGACCCTCTTTAAAATGCGCTGGGAACCAATTTATATTTTCATTTTGCTCAAGCATTAATTTTTTTGCGCCGTCTGTATCAAAAAACCAACTCGGAAAAGCCCGATACATAATGCGCTCTTTGCTTCGTGGGTTAAATGGGTATTCATGCCGAATATATTCTATCTTCCAAATCACGCCCTGCGCCATCAACACCTTTGCAATAACCTTATTCGCCGCCCAAACCTGTATACCGTCCTCGTCCGTATCACGAATACCCATATCATGCAGCTTCGCCGCCACATCTGGCAGATAATAGCCTGAAGCATCTAGAACATCTACAAAATCCACCTCATGCGCCTCCGCCAAATTATAATCATCTTCACCATAGGCGGGGGCACAATGTACAATTCCCGTCCCATTTTCGGCCGACACAAAATCCGCCGCTAGCACCGTATAGGTCTGCTCTTTCTTTTCTGCGTCACTAAAATTTCTCAGCAGTGGCTCATAGTCTAAGCCCACTAGCTCTGCGCCTTTAAAGATTTGCAGTGGCTGCACCTTGGCGCCAAATAAATCTTCTGCTCTTGCCACGGCCACAATGAGGCGCTCTTTTGCTTCGCCCACCTCATATAAACCGTATTCCAAATCCGCTCGCAAAGCCAACATTAAGTTTGCGGGCAAAGTCCATGCCGTAGTTGTCCAAGCCAGTAAATAAGCATCTTTTTGCTTCAATTTAAACTTCACATAAGCACTTGGATCGCTCACTTCTTGGTAAGCATCATTATCCATAGTTACTTCCGATTTCGATACGGGCGTCGCAAATTTCGTGTCATACATCAAGACCTTGCGTCCCTCGAAAATCTTTCCCGCTTCATAGAGCTGCTTAAAAGCCCACCATACCGACTCCATAAAATTCTTATCCATTGTGCGGTAAGCCCCCTGAAAATCCACCCAGCGTCCCACGCGGTCAATTACTCCCTCCCACGTCGCCGAGTTAGCCACCATCGACTCGCGCGCCTTCATGATATAATCTTCCAAAGAAATTTTTGTGCCAATTTCTCTTCTGTCCTTAATGTCAAGCTGTTTTTCAACCAGATTTTCTGCCGGCAAGCCATGACAATCCCAGCCCCACACTCGTTCTACGCGCTTGCCCTGCATCGTCCAGTATCTTGGCACGGCATCTTTCACGATTGATGAAAGCAAAGTGCCATGATGCGGCTTTCCCGTAATAAAAGGTGGGCCATCATAAAAAACATAACTATTATCTTCTGGCCTCTGTTTAATCGACTGCTCAAAAGTCTGCTCCTTTTTCCAGACTTCTATCAAGTCTTTTTCATAGACACTGGCGCGACGCCTTTTCTCGTATTTCATTTGGCTCCTTTCTATAAAAATAGTTCCAATTTTTACATTGGAACTCTTTTCGAGCGGTACCATCCAATTTCCGCCAAACATATTCGCAGGCGACTCTTTTTTAGTCTCTTACGCGGACTCACGAGCGATTCTACTCGGCCTTAGCCTTTCTTTCGCCAGCTCGCAGCTGATAACTGCTCTAACGCTTTTCCCTATTTTAGCACAATTAAATCTATTAACGCTAGCACCCTAGCTCGGCCATCACATTAATTAGCGAAACATCTTAAAAATGCCCGCTAAACCGCCCCCCTGCTTTGGCTTTTTCATTTTATGGTCCATCTTTGGAGCCCCAACGCAGTCTAGGTCATATAACATCAGGCCTACCGCCGCGGCATATTCGGGCTTGCATACCGACGAGCCTACCCCTAATAAATCTTTAGGTCTGCCGATCCGCACCGCCATTTCTAACTTTTTGCGTGCATAAACTTCAATGTCTTGCATTTTGGCGCCACCACCCGTCAAAATCACTCCTTCTGGCAGTCTCTTATCAAAGCCACTCTTACGTAGCGCCAACATTACGCCATCAAAAATCTCATCTAGGCGCGCCTCCACCACTTCATCTACCTCCGCACGACTAAAGCTCATCTTCTCAGCCTCCGTCTTCACCTCTAAAGCTTTCGTACTTTCGCCAAAGCGTCCTGTCACAAATTTCAATTTAATTTCTTCTGCCACCTCTGGCACCACGCGCAAAACCTTCGCTAAATCATTCGTAATATCATTCACGCCCATCGCTAAGACGTAGACATACTGCAGTTCCCCATCCGTGTATACTGCTAGTCCCGTCGTCGTAGCTCCCATATCTATCACAGCAGCACCATTCTCTTTTTGCTGCCCCGTCAGCACGGCTCGCCCCGCCGCCATCACGGCAGGCACCAACTTATTCGCCTTCACATTCGCTAGCTCTGACACTTTTACTAAGTTTTCACAATCTGGCACAAGACCAGAAATCGCACTCGCGCGCACCTCCAAGCGCGAACCATTCATCGCAATTGGGTTTTTAATCCCTCTCTGTCCATCTAGGATATACTCGTGCGAAACCAAGTCCAAAATTTCTCGATTTGGCGCCACTTTACTCGTGTTGGCAACGCTCGCCAAACGATCTAAATCTTCCACGCGAATCCCCCCCTCACCAGCGTTCACAGCAATCATCCCCTCGGTAGGCTGGCAAGTAATATGCGCCCCGTTAATCGAAACGGTCGCCTCATCAACTTTTTCATTACTCATATCCTCAATCTTAAGCAGGCAACCATCAATCGCCGCCGCCAAAGCCCCATCATTCAAGTCTGCCACCACCCCTCTACGCATTCCAGACGCCAGCACCTCGCCATAACCTAAAACATTAATTTTATTGTCTGCGGTAATCCTGCCCATCACGGCCCGAATATTTTTCGTGCCTATATCGATGCCGGTCACCATCGCGCTTCCTTCTTCCATAAAGCTCATTATAGCACAAGCGTTAAACTCAAAAAACTCATCATTCCTATCTCAATCCGCGCCTGACTCTCATGCCAAAAACAGGACGCAGCGTCACTGCGCCTGCGTTAATTAATAGCGTCACTACTCCTGCGTTATAATCTCGTAAGCATCTTCTGTCACTAAAATAGTATGTTCAAAATGCGCGCCTAGCGATCCATCTTTCAAAAAGACCGTCCAGCCATCCGCGCCAACCTTCGTCTTGGCCTTACCTAGAGACGCCATCGGCTCAATACAGATAAAATCACCTGTACGCAAAATCTCCCCTGTTCCTTTCTTACCATAGTTTGGCACCTCTGGGGGCTGATGCATGGTGGTACCGATGCCATGCCCCACATACTCCATCACCACGCCTAAGCCCCCGCGCTTTAGCACCGTTTCCACCGCATGTCCCACATCGCCTAGCCTCGCGCCAGGTTTCACCTGTTCAATACCTGCATACAACGCCTCCTCAGTGGTTCTAAGTAGGTGTTTTTGCGCCGCGCTGCTTTCTCCTACCACCATCGTAAAAGCCGAGTCCACATAATAACCTTGATATTTTATTACTAAATCAAAACTAATCTTGTCGCCATCTTCCAGCTCTCGGTCTTCAGGTATGCCGTGTATCAATTCATCATTCACGGAAATACAAATCGCGGCCGGAAAATCTGGCTCCGGCTCGTAGTAGGCTATTTCTGCACCATATTCTATAATTTTTTGTTCAACAAAATCCGCTAAACTTTTCTCATTTACCCCCACCTTCGTTTCTTCTTTCAACTCGCGGAAAATCCTTGCCATAATCTTCCCGCCCGCCCGCATCGCCGCTAATTGTTCGTCGCTTACCCCTGTCATTTTAAAATTTTCCTTGTATACATTTTTTATTCACCATAAGAAGCCTCGTGCTCTGGCTCTTCATCGCCATACTCATAAGATTCTATCAAGCCCCAGTATTCTAGTGCATCAATTAAGCGATCCGTCACGTCATCCACTTCGCCCATACCATCTACTTCTTCAATATCCACCTTATGTGCTTCCAGAATCGGTATAATTTCTGCTAGTTGCTGCTCATAAATGCGCCAGCGCTGCTCCACCGTCTCTCTCGCTGCGTCGTCTTCACGGCCACGCTCCGCTAGGCGCTGCCACAATTCTTCTTTTTCTACCTGAAACAACACTACGCCTTGCAGTTTTTTAATATCACCGCTCTGCACCAAATACTCGGCCTGTCCCTTATCGCGCGGGTAACCATCTAAAATAATCGCACCCTCACTCTCGTCAATCGCGTTATAGGCCTCACCCATCATTTTCGTCACATAGGCATCGTCCACCAACTCTCCCGCCAGTAAAGTTTTTGCTAATTTTTTATCCGTTTTAGCGCGCTCTCGCAGTAGTTCCCCTACGGAAAGCCACCTCATATCGTAGCGATCTGCTAAAATTTGCCCCTGTAAACTTTTGCCGCTTCCTGCTGGCCCGAACAATGCTATCATATCCTCAGTATAACACGCCTCGTGCTAAGCCAGCCTAAAGCCTTCCCTGCTTTGCCCGCAAAAAACTACGCTCCAAAAACATAAAAAATGAACCCGCCCATTCACCAGCAGAGTTCATTTATATTTTAACGTAGACCTAACTTAATTTTTTCGTTCTTCTCAGCCTTGCGCTGTTCACGAATAATAGCCTTGCGACGACGTTCGCGCTTAGAAATAGGCTTATGAAAACGCATATTCTCTTTTGCGATCGCCATCACGCCACTCTGAAGCACCTTACGGTTAAAACGACGAATCACGTTCTCGTTCGCTTCGTTCTGGTCTTTTCTCTTTACTTGGATTGCCATACGCCTAGTATCATAACATAAAAACGCCCAACTAGTCTAGTTTTCTACGCTAATCGCCTTGATTCTCCCCTCCACTTTGCGCTCGCCCCGAAATTCATTCTCCTCCACGCTAAACCGCACTCGCAGCATCTGATTAGCCCGCAAGCCCATCCACGCATCAGGCGCAAAAAAGGCCATCATCTTCATATAGCGTCCCTGCCCGTCCTTCAACACTAACGACAAATGCTTTTCCTTTAAAACGCGGCTACTCACAACTTCCGCATCCGCCTCAAAAACTGGCTCCAAATTGCCCTCACCAAAAGGCTCCAATTTAGCTATCTCCTCAGTTAATTCAAGATTCAGTTCGCTAAAATCATCCAGCTTCAGATCTGCTCTCACCTCCAAAAATCTCTCCTGATTTTTTAAGTTCAAGCTTTTATAATAGTCATTAATCTGCGCCTTGAAATCTTCAAATTTATCTGGCATCAATGTAGCACCCGCCGCCATAGCGTGTCCGCCCCCTTTTACTAAACTATCTCGGCAGGCCGCCAAAGCCTGCGCCAAAGAAAAATCGCCAAAACTTCTTGCACTACCTTTAAGCATGTCGCCTGTCACCGCAAACACAAAGCTAGGGCGCCGATATTTCTCCACCAAATGCCCTGCAATAATCCCAATCACTCCCTCGTGCCAAGCCCCCTGCACCACAATCACCGCCTCATCCCCCACTCCCATGGCTTCAATCTCCGCCATCGCCATATCTTGCATCTTGCGTCGCTCTTTATTAAGATTCTCTAGCTTCGTAGCCATATGAAAAGCCTCGGGACGCGCCTTCACCCTTAAAAGCTCAAGGCTCCTGTAGGCAGACTGCATCCGTCCGCCCGCATTTAACCTAGGCGCAAGCTGAAAAGCAATTGTCCTAGTGGATATCTTGCTATTATTTACCTTCGCTACGCGCATTAGCTCCTGCAGGCCCATGCGCCGCGTCTTCGCCAAAACCAAAGTGCCATATTTTACAATAATTCTATTTTCATCCCTAAGTTCCATCGCATCTGCCACCGTCCCCAGTGTCACTAGGTCTAGTAGCCACTTTTCCTGCCCATCGCATTTAATGTTTTGCTGCGCTTGCACATAATCATCAATCGCACCCCCCGCCTGATAACCCGCCGTGCTCAAAGCATTAATCGCTCTCGCCACCTGAAACGCCACCCCCACCCCCGCCATTTTCTTCCCATATTTGCAGTCTTGACGCTGCGGGTTTAAGAAGGCCGCCAGTTCCCCGCTTTTCCTTAAAGCCAGCATCGTACCTTCATCCCCTATCACGTGATGATCGCTCACAATTGTATCGATTTGATGTTTTTTCAGTTCTTGAATAATTTCCGCGTTTCCACTACCACAGTCCACCGTCACCACTAAGCTCGCTCCCAGCTTGATTACCTCATCGACCATGCCTCGGCTCATGCCATAGCCATCCCGAAACCTATCTGGCAGTAAAATCCCCGCCACTTCGCAACCCGCCCTCACTAACGCCGCCTCCATTACTGTCGCCGCCGTCACCCCGTCTACATCATAGTCGCCATAAATCACCACCTTCTCCCCCCGCTGCGCCGCCAAAAATACCCTTTCGGCCAAGTCCTTCATATCTGGCAGTAAAAATGGGTTAAAAATGTCCTCATATTTTACCTGCAAAAACTCTCTGCCCACCCCCCGCACCGCCAAAAGCTCCTGCATTATGCGTGTCATGCACGCACTCAAGCTTTCTTTTTCGTCACGCCATGCATATTAGCACGATTCAATCTTTGTTCACGTTGGCTTTTAATAATTATCGATTGCAATTCTTTCAGAATTGGAAACTTCTTGTTAGTCTGGTAAATCTTCGTATTTCCCTTCTTGGAGGACAGCAAAAAGCCCCCTTTTTCAAGCTTCTTCAGCTCCCGCTGAATATTCCCAGGATCTTCCTTTATCAGCTTCGCAAGGCCTCGCACGTGCGTCCTAAAATCAGGATATTTCGCAAAAACCACCAAGATCTTCCTCCTCACTCGACTTGCCACAAAAATATCCAACATTTTGGAAACCTCCTTATTCTATTCTCTATTCTAACATGCCCTAAGTCTTTTTTACAACGCAGATTTTATCTTTCTACTTAGCTTTGTGTGGGTTCAGGGAGTCTAGGAAGGGAATACTAGCGCGCCACGCAGCGCACAGATTCGCCGTTGGCCTTATTGTACCGATCCTGCGGACTGACGCTGCTAATGTCGAAGTACAAGTAATAGGCGTCGTAGCTACCGTCGACAGTAGAAGACCAGTAATAGCCGAAATCGCCCGTAGCGTAGGTCTGCCCGTCGTCGTAATTGTAGTTGCCGGCAAAACTAAAGTCTAGAGGTCTGCTTTGCATTTTAGTAGAAATGGCTGAATCTTCTTGCAACCAATAGCTAGTAAATAGGAGATTCTCATAGCTATTTGTACCGTCATTTGGTGGCAATCTCCAGCCTCTAGGACAGATGGAGGAAGTGGCGTCTATACTTTTTATGCTATAGGTGCCAGTGCCAGCTGTAGCAGTGTGCCATGTGTAGAAGTTACCGTAGGGGGGATTGGTTTTAATATTGTATATAGCCTTAAAGGAGATATTGCCATTACTCAGGCGGGTTTTAAGCCAGCCTTTAAGGATGAAGTTTGGTTTAGGTTGAGATGTGGAGCTGTAGACTGGGTCAGGGCGATCATAGATGAATTTTTTATCATCTTCTTCTTTCCATTTTTCCCCATCTTTAGTATAAATATCTGAGTTAGCTATGGAGAAGTTAGTGTTTTGTACATCTGAATCTGTTGGTTCTAGTGTTCCGACTTTGGCATAGGCTAGATTATCTGTCATCCAGCAATTACCATCGGCTAGTTTACGTATAGTATAGTATTTATTATCTCTTGTATCTTTTAATCTAGCTTCTGGGACTAGATTAGTATTAGTAGAGTGAACTGCTGTAGTATTTACTGCTTCTTTAGTAGGAGTAGTTTCATTAGCACAGATATTAGAGTTCATTTCTTGCATAGTTCTGATGCTAGAGAAGGTGGTATTTTTACCATAGGCCTTGTCTGATCCTGTGGCTTCTTTAGGGTCACTTTGTTTGGCTACGGCGTAGGGGTTAACGCTAATATCATCGTTATTGGTTAGGTCTAGATTGGTGCTTAGACTTAGTTTTTTAGTTCTTTTATCGTTATCTCTAGTGAAGTAACCAAAATTAGGGTCAAGGTAGATAGTACTGCCTTTATTTAGAGTAAGACTCTGTTCATTAGAGTTCTCGTCCTCATACTTTAGAGTCACCGTATCTGCTAGAACTAATCTGGATAAGCCAAAAGTTAGGCCTAGCGCTAAAATTAGGAGTATGGGGATGGTTCTATGTTCTTTAATGAAATTAAAGCTATCCTTAAAGATAGGCTTAAAATTAAAGCCTCGCTTTAATTTAGCTTTTAGTGTACCCCCCCCAACACTTTAGTGTTTTTATTAGTTTACTTGGCATAAAATTATCTTCCTCTCCCAATTTGTTCTTTAGCTATATTGTAGCATAAGCTTAATTGTAATATAGCTTAAACGACAGCAATTCTAATTTGATAGGCCTAGCTTAGGTCAAGTAGCCTCTAGCTTAAACGAAAGCAATTCTAATTTCTCTAGGCCGTAAGCTTGGCCGAGTGGCCTTGAGGGAGTTTAAACATCGCGGACGTTTTAACAGCTTAAACGACAGCAATTCTAATTTGATAGGCCATAAGCTTGGCCGAGCGGCCTTGAGCGTGCCTAGAAACTTAAAAACTACCAGGGCTTATAAGCCCCCCTCTGCAATTAGCCTGCTAAAGATATATACTATAACTAATGCATTACTACCTCATCGCTCCCACTAAAATCTTCCGTCAAGGCCACGCCGCCAATTTTCTCACCTACGCCTCTGAGACGAAGCTCTCCGCAGGCCAGCTCGTTCTTATCCCTCTTGGCAAAACCACGCTCACAGGTCTAGTGATTAAAGATACCTCTAAGCCCGACTTCCCTACCAAATCCGTCCTAAAACTCATCTATCAAAAGCCTCTCCCTCCTCATCTCCTGCAGTCCGCACTCTGGCTCTCGGATTATTACGCCTGCCCCCTTCCCCTTGTTTTGCAAAGCCTTCTGCCTGCCGGCCTCACCATCAAGCGTCGCCAGCGCGGGCAGCCACCTAAAACTCAGCCCACACATAGTCATATCCCCCTAAACAAAGCGCAGACTAAAATTGTTCAAACTTTTAATCATAGCTCCAGCTCCACCCTGCTCTTGCATGGCATCACCGGCTCGGGCAAAACCAATATCTACCTCACGCTCGCTCAGCAAGCCGCCGCGCGCCAGCAGTCCACCATCATTTTAGTGCCCGAAATCGCCCTTTCCTCCCAACTTATCGCTAAAGCCACCGCTTATCTGCCTAATATCCATCTGATTCACTCAAAACAAAGCGCCAGCGAGCGCCACCAAACTTGGGAAAAACTCCATCAAAGCACTGAGCCCAAGATCATAATTGGCCCTCGCTCCGCCCTTTTTGCTCCTCTTAATAATATTGGCCTGATTATCATCGACGAAGCGCACGAGCCTGCCTACATCCAAGATCAAAACCCTAAATACTCCGCCCTCCGCCTCGCCAGTTATATGGCGCAAAAACTCAAAATCAAAACTTTATTCGGCTCCGCTACTCCTCTTATTCAAGATTATTACCTTGCCAAAACCCATAAGGCCCTCCTTGAACTACCTACGCTCGCCCTCCCTAATCAAAAAGCCAGCACTATTAAAATTATTGATCTCAAAAATCGCCCCCAATTTACGCGCCACCCTCATATCAGTAACGCCCTCATTCAATCTATCGATACTTCTATGTCGCAAAAGCTTCAAAGTCTCATCTTCCATAATCGCCGTGGTTCTGCCCCTCTCAGCATTTGCGACCACTGCGGCTGGCAGGCGCTTTGCCCCAGTTGCCTACTGCCACTCACCTTACATGCCGACCAATTTCAGCTGATCTGCCATACTTGTGGCCACCACAGCAAAGTTCCTCTTTCTTGCCCCAGCTGCGGTCACGCCAGCATCATCCATAAAGGCTTCGGCACCAAATATCTAGAACAAGAGTTCAAAAAACTCTTTCCTAAGGCCCGCATCGCACGCTTTGACGCCGACACCACCAGTGATATGCAGCTACATAAAATCTATGATCAGGTCAAAACTGGCGCCTTCGACATTCTCATTGGCACCCAAATGATTGCCAAAGGTTTTGATTTCCCGCGCCTCCGCACTCTCGGCGTGGTTCAAGCCGACTCCCAGCTATCTTTACCCGACTTCTCCTCTGAAGAGCGTTGTTATCAGCTCATTAACCAAGTCATCGGGCGCGCCAGTCGTGGCCACCAAGCCGCCGAAATTTTTATTCAAAGCTATCAGCCCGACGCTCCTGCCATCACCCTTGCTGCCTCTAGCAACTATCAAGCTTTCTATCACGCGCTCCTCCAAAAACGTCGCCTTTCTTATCTCCCCCCCTTCAGCTATCTCCTCAAGCTTTCCCTCACCTATAAAACCGAGAGTGCCGTTATCAAAAACATTCGTCAGCTTCGTCAAGACATCCAAGCCATTATAGGGGCAAATTTACAAAAATCTGCCGAGCAAATCCTGCTCTCCACCCCTGCGCCCGCCTTCCATGAACATACCCCCAGTGGCTACACCTGGACGCTCACGGTACGCGCCAAAAGTCGCCAAGACTTGCTAATTATCTTGCAAAAGCTCCCGCCAAAAGCCCAGCTTAAATATCAGCTCGACCCCTTAAGCCTACTCTAATTCCAGTAGCACTGGACAGTGGTCACTCCCCATCACCGCATCCAAAATCTCCACCTTTTTCACTCTTGCTTCCAGCGCCTTTGATATTAGAAAATAATCTATCCTCCAGCCTACCCCTTTCTCGCGCGCCCGCGCCCGATAACTCCACCACGAATATTTCACCTTATCTGGGTAAACTTTGCGGAAAATATCCACGAAGCCAGCCTTTAAATAATTATCCATGCCACGACGCTCCTCATCTGTAAAACCAGCATTCCCACGATTTTGCTGCGGGCGCGCTAGGTCAATTTCTTGATGTGCCACGTTAAAATCTCCGCAACAAACTATCGGCTTCTGCTCTTCTAGACGCCGCAAATACTCTAATAACATCGGATCCCACACCTCTTCACGCAGTTTCAGACGCTCCAAATCACTCTTAGCATTCGGCACATAAACATTCACCAAATAAAAATTCTTAAACTCTGTCGTTAAAACGCGCCCTTCCTCTAATACATCACCAAATTCATCCAGAGTGACAGGCCGTGTCTGCTCTAGGCTATTTTTCTGCATAAAATCCTGCGCAAAAATCGGCAGCGCCTCTACCGCTTCTCCTCCCTGCTTACTCATATTATTTTGCACCCGTAGCGCTGGTATTTTCGTAAACGTCGCCGTCCCCGAATAGCCCGCCCGCCGCGCCGAGTTCCAATACTCGGTATATTCCGCAAAATCTACCTCTGCCTGCCCCTGCTTAGCTTTCGTCTCTTGCAGACAGATCACATCAGGCGCATAATCCTCGATTAACTTTTGTAAATCCCCCTTCTTCAAGATGGCGCGCAGCCCATTCACATTCCAAGATATTATCTTCATATTCTTATCTTAACATCTTCCTCTCGCCTCAAAGCAAAAGCCCCGCAAAAGTGCTAAAATAAGCTTAATGAAACAGTCGCCCCGCCTTAAATCTGCCCTCGCCCTCGCTACTAAAGCGCACGAGGGGCAGCTGCGCAAAACTGGCGAGCCCTACATCATCCACCCCAAAGAAGTCGCCAAAATCCTCAGCTCTTGGCATATGGATGAAGATACTATCATCGCTGGACTACTTCATGACACCGTCGAAGACACCCCTGTCACACTTAAAGACATCGAAAAATCTTTCGGCAAAGACATCGCCTTTCTAGTTGATGGCGTCACTAAGCTCGGCAAAGCCCGTGCGGGCATGCGCAACCTCGACAGCTATCTGCCTAGCACCTCCAGCAATCTCCTTAAACTGCTCATCGCCACCGGTCAGGACGTGCGCGTCCTCATTATTAAATTAGCCGATCGCCTACATAATCTCCGCACCCTCAGCGCTCTGCCCCCTGAAAAACAGCAGAAAATTGCCCGCGAATCCCTTGAAGTCTTCGCCCCGCTTGCCGACCGTCTACAAATGGGACAAGTGCGCGTCGAAATCGAAGAAACCAGCTTCCGCTATCTCGACCCCAGACGCTATGAATTTCTTCAAACCCTCACTAAAGAACGCCTCAAAAAAGCCGATAAAAAACTTAAATCCGCCCAAGAAACCATCGAAAAAGCCCTCAAAAAAGAGAAAATCAAATACAAATGCGACGGCCGCGTTAAGTCCATTTACTCCTTACACAAAAAACTCGCCAAATATAATCAAGACATCAATCGCATTTACGACCTCATCGCGCTGCGCTTTATCCTCGAAGACGTCACCGACTGTTATCTTGTCCTTGGCATTATCCACTCGCTTTTTACCCCGCTCGGTGGCCGCATCAAAGATTACATTGCTGTGCCTAAAATTAACGGTTACCAGTCGCTCCACACCACTGTTATTACGCCCGAGAAACAGATTGTAGAGTTTCAAATTCGCACGAAAAAAATGCATGAATACGCCGAACGTGGTCTAGCGGCAAGCTTTTTCTATAACGAGCAAAAACTCACCGATGCCTACCAAAAAGGCGAGGTTAATAAACTCCCCACCAACCTGCTCTGGATTAAAGAATTACAAGAATCTGCCGCCAAGCTTTCCTCTGGCAAAAAGGTTGATATTAAGAAGCTCAAACTTAATCTTTTCGCCGATAAAATCTTCATCTATACCCCTAAGGGCGATATTATCGACCTGCCCCAAGGCTCCATGCCTCTTGATTTAGCCTTCCGCCTCCACAGCGAAATTGGCGCTAAAACTACTGGCGCTAAAGTGAATGGCAAGATGGTAAAATTAAACACCAAGCTCAAAAGTGGCGACATCGTCGAAATCATCACTGCTAAAAAACAGGCCCCTAATATCGACTGGCTCAACAAAATTGTCTCCCCTCACGCTAGACGCAAGCTCTCCTCACTCCTCAAAAGACAAGAAAAACATTAAGAGCCAGAGAAGTCTCTAGCTCTTAATTATTTGCTATTTTGCGGTTTTAATCTAAGTTTTTTATTTCTTATTTTTACTTTCCAGTTTAACGGCAAATTTACGCGCCGCCTTTGCTAGACCTTTGCGCATTTTTTTCATCCAATCACTTGATTGAATTTCCTCAATTCCCGCTTTAGCGCCCTGCACAAAATCACTAGCTTCAAACTTCTTATAGGCCGCTTCACCATCTTTACCTACCTTATTTACAAAGGCCTTCCCCTCTTTAATCGCTTTTTGAATCTCGTCTTTATTCTTAATTTCTTCAAAAGCCTCTTCCCCGCCCTTTTTCACCTGTTTGAAAAACTTCACGCCTTTCTTTTTGATATCTTCGATTTCCATCTTTTCTCCTTTTTATAATACTTATACCTTTACTGTATCATAAAAACTCTTAAAACTTGATATATTCTGCCCTAATCCCTAAAGCTATCATGGCTATAGTAATAGTTAGGGTAAGGGCAAATAGTGGGAAGGGATTGAAGGCGGAGGTGTTAGGGTTGCTAGAGCTTTTAGTTTTATGGGGGCTGTATTTATTGTTATTATCGTTATTATTGTCTGTACTGTTGGTGCTGTTGTTGCAAATAATGCAGCTAGTATCGCCTTTATCTCCTTTATCTCCTTTATCTCCTTTGTCGCCTTTTTCTCCTTTAAGGCTAATGAGCCATTCTTCTATAGAACCTTCGAAGCCATTTTCTACAGCAATTTCATAGGCAGATTTACCGTCTTTACCATTCTTTCCATCTATACCGTCTTTACCATTCTTACCTTTAAGACTTTCTAGCCAGTCTTCTATAGAACCATTAAAGCCATGTTCTACGGCAATTTCATAGGCGGATTTACCATTTATGCCGTCTATGCCGTCTTTGCCATCTTGAGGTTTTTTATGGACAGTAATGATGACGGAAGTAGTGCTAGTGTTATGGTCTTTATCTGTAGCTTCTAGAGTAAAGGTATAGGGGCCGGCTACATTTGGGTTATAGCCACCATTAGATGTTACTTTAATGTCTTTAATGAAGCCATCTTCTAGGTCATAGGCCGAGGCAGTAGCTAGAAGATTAGTTAAGACGGTGGATAGAGGGACGCCCATTTGGTAGCTAGTGCCATTAGCTACAATGACGGGCTTATTGTCATTGACATGATGAGCAGTGAAGATAAGACCATCTTGGTCTACTATAACTTGCTTTACTTGATCAGGACTTAGGATGCTGCCAGCTGGGAGCTTAGTGCCACTGCTTAGAGTGACAGCTTTATTAACGCTCCAGTGCGAGAAGTGGAAGTGTTCTTTAGCCTTACTGTAGCTGCCAGTAGGATGCTCAGTGTCTGCTACCCTTTCGCTGGTCTTACCCGTGATAGTGCCGTTGGAATCGGAGACATAGGAGACAGGACGGACGAATTGAAGTAGGCCAAGGCCAGATCTATCGCCAGCACAGCTCATAATGTGCGCTTTTATCTCACTATAGCCACTCGGTAATTTATACCAAAAACTATTACCAGTACTCTCTGGGTCAATAGTATTGTTAGGCGGCCCCATAACAGTTTGATCGGGGCTAACATAGAGGGTGGATTTATTAATATATGGTATTAATGGTTCTCTCTCGCTAGGTTTATATGTATCTATAATAGATTTTCTGACCACATTATAAAACAGAGTCTCACGATTCAGTTTCCAGCCCTCAATCTTCATGCCGGAGCGTACGCCGTTATACACCCCTTCAACATCTCCTAGCCCAGCATAAAGGCCCGGTAGACTAACGGGCTGACCGGATGAATCTAGGACTTGGTAGCCTAAGCTCCACTCTCCGACCTTTGTGCCCTCTGTAGAGCCGTCAACACCTGGACTAAAATAATCTCCTTTTTTAAAATTATTCCATTCAGGTTTAGGGCAGTCTTTCGTGGCTCTATACTGAAAAGCCCCAGGCGCACCAATAGATTGGTATATATTCATTTTAAGGTCATAGGATACGCCCCTATGGGTCAACGCATCTTTATATAGGATGTAGGTATCTTGAGCGTAAACATGCTTACCAGAGCGAAAACGCGAAAATATATGAGAAAATACACCCTCCCAAATACCACCCTTACCAGAATCTTGAATGACGAATTCATTAGCTGGAGAATGGATAATGACATTACTAGGTCTCTTATATACCGTCCTAAAATGCTCTCCATCAATTTTCGTACCCACATCCATTATGCTTTTTAGTTGACCGTCTTGATTAATATTAGTGCTAACGCCATCAATGACCGTAGCAAAAGTGTTACTGGTAATAGCAATCAGGCTACCAATACTAAGTAGTAGTGATACTACAATTAAAGCCCTTAGACTAATATAGTGTTTTTTGATACGCATATTTTTCCTTGTGTTTATGTTTATGTTTGACCTAGATAAACTTAAGCTTATATTACCCCCCCCCCCAGAGTTTTGTCAAGGTATAAGCCAGATTACATATAGACAATCTAGCCGCTTAACACTCCCCCGCCTTTCTGCCATAATAATATTATGCAAAATCCAGCCAGCACTAATTCTAACCACTTCTCCGCTCTCTTATCGCAGCTCCAATCTCTTTACCCTGATTTTTCTTTTCGCCCCGATGATGTCTTTCATTTTTCGCCTCCCTGCACAATTTATTATGCTAAAACTTCCCCTTACCTAGACATGCAAAACTGCTCCCTGCTTTTACATGAGTTAGGTCACGCCCTCCTTTCGCACCGCGACTTTACGCACTCCGCCGACCTTCTGCGCCTTGAGGTCGCCGCTTGGCAGCGCGCCAAAACTTTGCATCAACGCTTTCATATACCTTGGGATGAAGATTTCATGCAAGATCGCCTTGATTCTTACCGCGACTTCCTTTACAGCGATACGCTCTGCCCCCGCTGCCAAAACACCGGTTTCCATCTATCTAGTGGAAAAAAATCCTGCCCCAGCTGCAGGCACCAGTGGTGGTAGTTAAAGTCACCAACCAGCCTAACTCACACAAAAAACACCCCTTTCGGGGTGTTTTTGAAATTTGATTAGCTTTAGTAGGCTATTTCTTCGCCTTACCACGCTTACTGATACGGCCACCCTTTGCGCCGGCAATACTTGCTAGCTCACGGTTAGCCGCAAAACCGCCCGTATGTCCATTTTTACCGCCCTTACGCCCAATTTCGGCATAAAAGTTATGGCCATACTTAGCTTTATTCGTCATTGCAGCCTTCTTGCCGCCATCTTTCGTCCCAGCCATTTCTAGCTCCAATCTGCCCACCATATTATTTTTTAACTCCACCCGAGAATAAAAAACGGCCTTCTCGCAGCCGTCTTTTTCAACCTCCTCAGATGCTTATGTATAAGATTAACATAATGCTAATACTTTGTCAATAAGCACTTTGCCAACTTTATGGCATAATATGCGAACAGTCTCTTGTGTAAAAAATTGGACTTTTCCACAAGCTCACTCCTGCGCCTTATTTACTTTATCTCATAAATTGTATATTTAGCTTTCATAAACTACTTGACTTTATATCTTTTACGATATACACTAGAGGCAGTTTTGAAGAAATTGCGAGATTCTTCAAAATAAACTCTTTATATTTATAGCACCCTCTGTTTAGCCTCAACACGTATTGAAGCAACGCTATAAGTGTAATTAGTACAAAAATCAGCCCCTATAGAGGCTGTTTTTTGTTATAAACCTTTATTTTTATAGCAGGCAGGCGCCCCGCCATCTTGTAGCTAATGTCGAAAAATTAAATTCACAAATAGCATTAGCAGTAGTTTATGTAAATTAAGCATTATAATAATGCCCAGCAAAATAACCACTAAACCAGCAATTTTAACGCTTTTATAGTCTGATACCCCTCCCATCATCGTATCGGCAAGCTTTTGATGAAAAGCCACCATAGCGCCCCCGGCCATAAAAATCAGTAAACCTAATATAAAAGCGCCTCCGCTTAGCGACCATGTCATATCCATAACAGTTATTATAACAGCTTCTTGATAAATCTTGCACCATCATTTACAATTAAAAAAGCTGCTTCCATGCACTTATGTGAAGCAGCCTCCCATCTATGGGCCACATTTATTGGGGATATAGCTCAGCTGGTTAGAGCGCCATACTGATAATGTGGAGGTCCATGGTTCAAGTCCATGTATCCCCACCAATAAATCAAATCACATGGGGTATGAGTAGGCTTTCGTCTACTCTACTCCACCACTACAGCCCTCAAGGGGCTTTTTTGTTGCCCTTCATAGTTTACTTTTGAGGAGGCGACCCGCTCATCACGCAGCGCGCAGAAACACCATTAGCCTTAGCATTGCCGTTCTGCGGAGAAGTGTAGTTATTATCAAAGTTCAAGGAGAAGGCGGCGCCCTTAGAATTAACATTACGAGACCAGTAATTGCCACTTCTATCCGTACTATAGACCACCTGCCCACCGATATAAAAGTAGCTGCCAGCTAATATAAAGTCTAAGGGGCTGTTTTGCATTTTAGCGGAACCAGCTTTGTTATTTTTTAGTCCATAACTAGTAAAGAGGAGGTTATTATAGCTGTTTGCGTCGTCGTTTGGTGGTAATCTCCAGCCTTTGGGGCAGATGGAGGAGCTAGCACTA
>QWCB01004333.1_pt1 | contig 23080 bp, 12 predicted proteins | sample 1972511 | NCBI WGS metagenome assembly QWCB01 (sample SAMN09866719, study PRJNA288562) | Human gut metagenome isolate term5_stool, whole genome shotgun sequencing... | isolation source: gut | host: Homo sapiens | place: USA: California | reverse complement strand
GGGCGGTCAGATTCTGGATACTAATTATGCTACCATGATGAGTATGACTGAATTTGGTTATGCACAAAGTCCGGATTTGTTAAAAGCATGGAAACAGGCGGGGGATATTACTGAGGTTCCCCGTATAGACAATAGTGCGGCTCATACCACGAATATTGGTCAGTCTTATTCAACTCGTTGGCTTACCAGCTCGGATTATCTTAATTTAAGATCTGTCACTATTGGCTATCAGCTCCCAAAAACTTGGTTGAGCAAAGTGATGCTTAAGAGTGCCCGTTTGAATCTGACTGCGGAAAACTTGTTCATGTTGAAAGCCCGTCAGGGATTGAACCCGATGGCCAACTATTCCGGTGTGACTTATAATGAGTATATGCCGTCCCGTAATATCACGTTAGGGCTTAATGTTTCATTCTAAAAATAAAAGAATTATGAGATCAATTAAAAATATAACATTAGTGGGCGGTGAACCCGGTTTTATGATGTCACGTGATGCAGAGGCTGATGATATGAATTGGCAGACAAATACATGGATGAAGGCGGCCTATTTAGGATGGCAATGCAATATGAATGAAACGAATGGTTATAATTATAAGTTCTGGCAGATTTATTATCAATGGATTCTGAATGCCAATAAAATTTTGGCGGGTTTGGAGGAAGTTGAAATAACTAGCCAGGAATTGTTTGACCAGATAAAGGGAGAAGCTTTATGTATCCGTGCTTGGGCTCATTTTAATTTGGTCCAGCTTTATGCAAAACGTTATGAAGCCGGCAAGGATAATACACAGGATGGAATTCCTTATCGTGAAAAAGCTGTGGCCGAAGAGCAGGCACGTAATTCCGTAGAAGATGTTTATGCTAAAATCAATAATGATTTGGATGAGGCTTGTATACTTTTGAGTGGAATAAAAGTAAATGATGTCAATCATTATAGCGAGATGGTGGCATGGGGATTGAAGGCACGTGTAGCATTGGCCATGCAAGATTATAATAATGCGGCGGTTTATGCAGGGAAGTCTATTTCTTTAGCTGAAGCTGGTGGTCACCGGTTGATGACTGGCAGTCAGTTGAATTGTGGGTTTGCCAATATCACGACGGACACTAAAGAAGCGATGTATGCTGCAATGACTCCCGATGATAAGACTGTTTATTTTTATTCTTATTACGCATATATGTCATGGAACTTTAACTCCAGTGCCATTCGTCAGGGAGTGAAGTGCATAAATGTGGATGCTTATGAAACGATGTCTGAAACAGACTTACGGCGTGCGTGGTGGGATCCGACAGGGGAAGCATCTGTTCCATCATCAAGTTATGCAAAGAATGCTTATCAAAACCGTAAGTTTACTGCCCGTTCTACAGCCGATGCTGTAGGTGATGTCGCATTTATGCGTTTGGCAGAAATGTATCTCACCCAGGCCGAAGCATTGGTTCGTGCAGGAAAAGATAGTGAGGCGCAGACTGTGTTTACTAAATTCCAGATAACCCGCGATCCCTCTTATGTTTCAAAAGGAAATATCGGTGATGCTTTGGCAGAGGAAATTATGAATAGTCGCCGGGTGGAATTGTGGGGTGAAGGTTTTCGTTTTTATGATTTGAAACGTTTGCATTTGTCTATTAAGCGTGGATCAAATTTTGATATAGCTTTCTGTACTTTTCTTGAAAAGGATAAAGATGCACAAGGTTGGGTGTGGGAGATACCTAAAATTGAAACTGACTTTAATTCACTTTGTACGAAGAACTATTGATAATTCTCTCTAACACATAAATTTTCTCTTAAAGGAGGTGGGCAGAATTTTTCTTGAAAGTTTTGTACCACCTTTTTGCTTGACATAACCTTTGTTTTACAAGACCGATAGCTTTTCTGGTTTTCTTTTTGTATTACTAGGGTTGTCTAATATCAATTTTGTTGATGTTTTTGGGTAATTTAGAAGAAATGGATTTAATTTCTCCTTGGTCTATCGTTATAATCCATTGTCTTGAATAAAGTAAAGAACCTGTAAACACGAAATAAGTGTAAACAGATTCTTTACTATTGTTTAAAATGATAAACTATTCAGGTGAAAAAGCTTATTCCTCTTCGTCCAGTAAAATGTCCATAATCTGAACTGCTGCTTTGGCAACAGAGGTTCCGGGGCCGAAGATTGCTACAACACCTGCCTTGTATAAGAAGTCATAGTCTTGAGCGGGGATAACACCACCGGCGATGACCAAAATATCTTCACGACCTAATTTCTTTAATTCTTCAATAATCTGCGGGATCAGTGTCTTGTGTCCGGCAGCCAATGAAGAAACACCTACTACATGAACGTCGTTTTCCACTGCGTCACGAGCAGCTTCGGCAGGAGTTTGGAACAACGGTCCCATATCTACGTCGAAACCACAGTCGGCATAACCTGTTGCAACTACTTTTGCACCACGGTCGTGTCCGTCCTGTCCCATCTTGGCAATCATGATACGCGGACGGCGGCCTTCCTTCTTTGCAAATTCTTCGGTCAGTTCGCAAGCTCTTGCGAAGTCTGTATCCTTTTTACTTTCTGATGAGTACACGCCTGATATAGTTCTGATTACTGCTTTATAACGTCCTACAATTGTTTCACAAGCATCCGAAATCTCGCCCAAGGTAGCACGGACATGAGCTGCCTCTACAGCCAGTTCCAGCAAATTGCCTTTACCTGTCTTTACACATTCGGTGATGGCTGCCAAAGCTTTGTCTACTTCTGCTTGATTGCGGCCTTCTTTCAAACGCTTCAGATTTTCAATTTGTTCCAAACGTACAGCTGTATTGTCTACTTCAAGGATATCGATAGGATCCTCTTTTTCCAAACGATATTTGTTAGTGCCTACAATTGTCTGGGCACCGGAGTCGATACGGGCCTGAGTACGTGCCGCAGCTTCTTCAATACGCATTTTGGGTACTCCGGTTTCGATAGCTTTCGCCATACCGCCCAAGCTTTCAATTTCCTGAATATGTTCCCAAGCCTTGTGAGCCAGTTCGTTAGTTAAAGATTCTACATAGTAAGAACCACCCCATGGGTCCACGTTCTTGCAAACATATGTTTCTTCCTGAATATAAATCTGAGTATTACGTGCGATACGTGCAGAGAAGTCGGTGGGCAATGCAATTGCCTCATCCAATGCGTTGGTGTGCAGTGACTGGGTGTGTCCCAATGCTGCTGCCATAGCTTCAATACAAGTACGACCTACATTGTTGAACGGATCTTGCTCCGTCAATGACCAGCCCGAAGTCTGGGAATGGGTACGCAATGCCAGTGATTTCGGATTCTTCGGGTTGAACTGCTTGACAATTTTAGCCCACAGCATACGTGCCGCACGCATTTTGGCAATTTCCATAAAATGATTCATGCCGATAGCCCAGAAGAATGACAGACGCGGAGCGAATGCATCGATGTCTATACCTGCGGCTACTCCGGCCCGAAGATATTCCAAACCGTCAGCCAGTGTATAAGCCAATTCAATATCTGCTGTGGCACCTGCTTCCTGCATGTGGTAGCCCGAGATGGAGATGGAATTGAACTTAGGCATTTTTTGTGAGGTATATTCAAATATGTCAGAGATGATCTTCATGGAAAAGGCAGGTGGATAAATATAAGTGTTACGCACCATAAACTCTTTTAAGATATCATTCTGGATGGTTCCGGCCATTTCTTCCAATTTGGCTCCCTGTTCCAAACCTGCATTGATATAGAATGCCATGATGGGAAGTACGGCACCATTCATGGTCATGGAAACAGACATCTTGTTCAAAGGAATACCATCGAACAAAACTTTCATATTTTCCAATGAGCAAATAGACACGCCTGCCTTACCTACGTCACCTACTACACGTTCATGGTCGGGGTCATAGCCGCGGTGTGTCGGAAGGTCGAATGCGACAGACAAGCCTTTCTGGCCTGATGCCAAATTACGGCGATAGAATGCATTACTTTCTTCGGCAGTGGAGAAACCTGCGTATTGGCGGATAGTCCAAGGACGGAAAGTGTACATCATGGAGTACGGGCCGCGAAGATAAGGAGGAATACCTGCTACATAGTTCAAGTGCTCCATGCCTTCCAAATCTTCTTTAGTGTAAACAGGCTTCACATTGATGTGTTCCGGCGTTTTCCAGTCGGCGGTGATGCCATTTTCTTTTTGCCATTTCATACCATTCTGAGGTTGAAATCCGGCATATATATCTATATTTTTAAAATTCGGTTTCATTGTTCTTCCTTACTTAATTCCTAACTTAGCGTTGTATTCTTTCAATGTGTCCAATACGTTGACACGTACATGGATAAAGTTTTCGATGCCTGCGGCTTTCAGCTCTTCCATACAAGCAGGAGCACCTGCAACAATGAAAATAGCTCGTCCGTCCAATGCCTTGAATGCAGGAATAGCATATTCTGCATATTCATCATCGCTGGAACAGATAACTACGATGTCTGCACCGGCTTTCATAGCTGCTTCGACACCGGCCTCTACTGTGGGGAAGCCCAAATTGTCGATTACTTCGTAACCGGCACAAGCCAAGAAGTTGCATGAGAATTGGGCACGTGCTTGACGCATGGCCAGATTACCGATAGTCAGCATAAATGCTTTCGGACGTTTGCCGGATTTCTCTGTCTGCAAACGAAGTGCTTCAAACTGGCTGGCAGCACGGTCGAAGTTTAATGTGGCAAACGGCTTTTCACAGCTGTCATGATTACCTCCACAACAACATTTGGCTTCTACAGGAGCCTTTTCGCCTGCTTTTTCATTGAAGTTAGGATATTGGTTGGTACCCAGTAGAATTTCTTTGCGTTTTGAAACGGAATCGTGGCGGGCCTTGTTGCTTGCGTTGATCGCTTCCTGTACTTTTCCTGCTTTGACTGCTTCCAGCATTCCTCCTTCGTCTTCTACTTTCAAGAATAATTCCCATGCCTGTGTGGCAATAGAAATTGTTAAATTTTCAATAAAGTAAGAACCCGCGGCGGGGTCAACTACTTTGTTGAAATGACATTCTTCTTTTAGCAATAACTGTTGGTTACGGGCGATACGTTCAGAGAAGTCGTCCGGAGTTTCGTAAGTCTTGTCAAACGGGGTTACGGTGATGGAGTTGACTCCTGCCAAGGCGGCACTCATCGCTTCGGTTTGAGTGCGGAGCAGGTTTACATGTGCATCAAACAAAGTCAGGTTGAAAGTGGATGTTTCAGCATGTGCCACCATTTTGCAGGCACAGAGACAAGTGCCGTCTTCCGCTTTGTTCGGACATTCGGGCTGGCGGTTGCATTGAGGATGATATTCTTTTACGATGTCCGCCCATAACATACGTGCTGCGCGGAACTTGGCAATTTCCAGAAAATAGTTGGAACTGATGCCGAAATTGAATTTTATTTTCTTGGCAGCCAGTGCGGCAGGAACTCCTGCTTCTACCAGCTTGCTCAGATATTCGTTACCCCAGGCCAATGCATAGCCCAGTTCTTGTGAAATATAAGATCCGGCATTGTTCAGTTCTATCGCATTGACACAGATACAACGGAATTTAGGTAGCGGAGCCAGTACTTCTACCAATTCTTTGGCAGTAGTGATGAAATTGCTAAGGTCTTTGCCTTTTACCATCATTTTACCCATAGGGTCATAGTTGACGGAGCCTTGCAACTTGGTCAGGTCGTATCCTTTCTTTTGGAAGTAAGCAACCAATAATTGGGCTAATTCCACCGTATGTCCTTGGCAAGTGGAGAAGTTTAACTCAATGCATTCCGCACAGATATCATTCAATAATGTTTCGATATATTCAGGACTGAGGTCTTTCTTCTTTACGTAGAATCCCAATGAGTCAACACCTTTGTTCAAAATATCCAGTGCTTTAGCATTAGCCTCTTTAGGGCATTCTACTTTGATTTCCTGACGCACGAACCAAGTATTGTCGTTTTTCTTCGTGCCTCTTACATAGGGGAATTCTCCGGGTAGTCCTTCAGTTGTTTTCAAACCTTCCAGATCTTCCTGGCGATAAAATGGTTTTACTTTAAAACCTTCGTTGGTTCTCCAAACCAATTTCTTTTCAAAATCAGCGCCTTTCAAGTCGGCTGTAATCTTTTCCATCCACTGTTCCGTAGAAACGGCTGGGAAGTCCGAAAAGAGTTTCTCTTTACTATCTGCCATAGTTTATTCGGTATTAATATTTAAGAATTATATCACATACTTTTTCAATAGTACGGGCAAATATACTAAAACCTTTTAAATAGAATCCTTTTTTTAGCTATTTTCATAAAGGAGAAAGAGAGGTTTCTGTCATTTTGTTAAGTGACGAAAATAAAAGATGTTCTTATTGCAAAGTGGATATTGCAAAATAAATAGGAATCATGAAATAATAGTTTTCAAATTGTTGGGCTGAGTGAGGGGAATTCATTAATTTTGCGGCAATTTATAAAAACATAGTATTATATCATGGACTGGTTACAAAATCTATTATTTGATGAAAACTCAATAGCGCATATCGTGCTGCTTTATTCCTTTGTGATTGCAGTAGGAGTGTTGCTGGGAAAAATTAAATTTTTCGGGGTATCGTTAGGTGTTACTTTTGTTTTGTTTACCGGTATTGTCTGCGGACATTTCGGCTTAACGGGGAATACACAGATACTTACATTTTTACAGGATTTCGGACTGATATTGTTCGTGTTTTGTATCGGACTTCAGGTAGGTCCTTCTTTTTTCTCTTCCTTTAAGAAAGGAGGGATTGCTATGAATCTAGTGGCAATGGGGATTGTCGCATTGAACATTGCTGTGGCAGTGGCTTTGTATTATGGTTTGAACGGCCGGATAGAGCTGCCTATGATGGTGGGTATTCTTTGTGGTGCCGTAACGAACACGCCGGGACTGGGTGCTGCCAACGAAGCGTTGAGCCAGCTGAATTACAGTGGCCCGCAGATAGCGATGGGATATGCGTGCGCTTATCCGTTGGGAGTGCTGGGTATCATTGGTTCTATTATTGCTATCCGCTACATTTGCCGGATTAATTTGAAAAAGGAGGAAGAGGATATCGCTAAAGAAGAAGCTGCAAATCCTCATCTGACTCCTCGTATGATGCATCTGGAAGTACATAATGAGGCGTTGGCAGGAAAAACGTTGCTTCAGGTCAGAGACTTCATGGGGCGTGACTTTGTTTGTTCGCGTATATTGCAGAACGGTCATGTCAGTATTCCTAATCGTGATACTGTCTTCCATCTTGGTGATCAGTTGTTTGTGGTTTGTGCAGAGGACGATGCGGAAGCCATTATTGCTTTTATCGGTCCTAAAATTGAAGTGGATTGGGAAAAGCAGGATACTCCGATGGTATCCCGCCGTATTTTGATTACACAACCTAAAATGAATGGTAAGCAATTGGGTGAGTTTCATTTCAGTAGTATGTATGGTGTGAATGTGACCCGTGTCAACCGTTCAGGTATGGATATTTTCGCTTCACGTAACTTGACCTTGCAGGTAGGTGACCGTGTAATGGTGGTAGGTCCTCAGGATGCGGTGGAACGTGTTGCCAATTTGATGGGTAACTCATTGAAACGTTTGGATCATCCTAATATCGTGACTATTTTTGTGGGTATTTTCCTGGGTATTTTCTTTGGTAGTCTGCCTATTGCGTTTCCAGGTATTCCTACTCCGGTAAAATTGGGTTTGGCTGGTGGTCCGTTGATTGTATCTATTTTGATAGGTCGTTTCGGATATAAATTGAAATTGGTGACTTATACCACTATGAGTGCCAATTTGATGTTGCGTGAAATTGGTATTGCTTTGTTCCTTGCCAGTGTGGGGATAAAGGCTGGTGCGAATTTTGTGAATACGGTTGTCGATGGAGATGGTTTGTTGTATGTGGGTTGTGGTTTCCTTATTACAGTTATACCTTTATTAATAATGGGAGCGGTTGCACGCTGGCATTACAAGATGAATTATTTCATGTTGATGGGGCTTATTGCAGGTAGTAACACAGATCCCCCCGCATTGGCGTATTCTAATCAGACAGCAGGTAATAATGCTCCGGCGGTAGGTTATTCTACTGTGTATCCGGTGTCCATGTTCCTTCGTATTCTGACTGCCCAATTATTGATATTAATATTGGCAAGCTGATATTGGTAAAAAGTATAAAAACAATAAAGTATAAAACTTGTAGGAGGGGGTGTCAAAAAAATGGTAGCTTGAATCATTTTTTTGACGCACCCTCTTGCTGATTAAAAGAATAAATATGATTTCAGTAGATGGATTGACCGTTGAGTTTGGCGGTACCACCTTGTTTAGTGACATATCTTTTCAGATAAATGAGAAAGACCGTATTGCCTTGATGGGGAAAAATGGTGCGGGCAAGTCTACCTTATTAAAGATCTTGGCTGGTGTGCGGCAACCTAGTCGTGGAAAGGTGTCGGCTCCTAAGGATTGTGTGATAGCTTATCTTCCCCAGCATCTGATGACAGAGGATGGGCGTACTGTATTCGAGGAAGCTTCTCAGGCATTCGCGCATCTTCATGCTATGGAGGCAGAAATAGAAGCCATAAATAAGGAACTTGAAACACGTACCGATTATGAAAGTGATTCATATATGGAGTTAATCGAGAAGGTTTCTGCCATGAGTGAGAAGTTTTATTCCATTGATCTTACTCATTTTGAAGAAGATGTGGAAAAGGCTTTGCTGGGACTTGGTTTTATGCGTGAGGACTTCAATCGCCCTACCAGTGATTTCAGCGGTGGCTGGCGTATGCGTATTGAGTTAGCTAAATTATTGCTCCAGAATCCGGATGTATTATTGTTGGATGAGCCCACCAATCATCTTGATATTGAATCCATCCAGTGGTTGGAGGATTTCTTGGTCAATAGTGCCAAAGCGGTAATTGTCATCAGCCACGACCGTAAATTTGTAGATAATATCACGACCCGTACCATTGAAGTAACGATGGGACGTATCTATGATTATAAAGTGAATTACTCCCAATATCTGATATTGCGTAAAGAACGTCGCGAGCAACAGATGAAGCAATATGAGGAGCAGCAGAAGATGATACAGGAAACCAAGGATTTCATAGAACGGTTCAAAGGAACTTATAGCAAAACTTTGCAAGTGCAGAGCCGTGTGAAGATGCTTGAGAAATTAGAATTGGTTGAAGTGGACGAAGAAGATACCTCAGCATTGCGGTTGAAATTCCCGCCTTCTCCGCGAAGTGGAAATTACCCGGTCATTATGGACGGGGTAGGAAAGACCTATGGTGATCATGTGGTTTTCAAGAATGCCTCATTGACCATCGAGAGAGGGGATAAAGTGGCTTTTGTGGGCAAGAACGGTGAAGGTAAGTCTACTTTGGTAAAATGTATCATGCGTGAGATAGAGCATGAAGGGACTTTGACGCTGGGACACAATGTGCAGATTGGTTATTTTGCTCAGAATCAAGCCTCTTTGTTGGACGAGAACCTCACGGTCTTTCAAACGATAGATGATGTGGCGAAAGGGGAGATCCGTAATAAAATACGAGACTTGCTGGGTGCATTTATGTTTGGCGGCCCCGAAGCTTCCATGAAGAAGGTGAAAGTGCTCAGTGGTGGAGAACGTACTCGTCTTGCCATGATCAAACTATTGTTAGAACCGGTGAATCTGTTGATTTTAGATGAGCCTACCAATCACTTGGATATGAAAACCAAAGATATCCTGAAACAAGCTTTGATGGATTTTGACGGTACATTGATTGTTGTATCTCATGATCGTGACTTTTTGGACGGATTAGTGACGAAAGTGTATGAATTTGGGAATAAAAAGGTAAAAGAACATCTTTGTGGTATCTATGAGTTCCTGGAAACAAAGAAAATGGAAAGTTTGCAGGAGTTGGAAAAATAAATTAGCTTTGTATCTGTTAACTTTGGATTGGATGTGGAGATGCAAACAATTTCTATAGATATAAATAAAGTACAAAAAGGAGACGAGACGGAGTTTCGTCTTCTTTTTAATCTTTTCTATCCTCGTCTGATGTCTGTAGCTTGCCGTTTTGTGCCTGAACATATTGCCGAAGATATTGTACAAAGTGTCTTTGTCATGTATTGGGAGCAGAAGTCCGCTTTGATACCCAATGCCATTCATTCTTTCCTTTATAAATGCACACAGAATAATTGCCTGAATTATCTGAAGCACCAAGCTGTTGTGCTGGGGCATGAGGAGGAGGTACGTCTGGCGGAAGAACGCATGGCCTTTCAGCTGGCAGGATCGGACGCCAACGAATTGTGGAATGAGGTGGTTGAGCGTGATATCCGGAAATTGTTGAAAGCTTCCATCTCTAAATTACCTCCTAAATGTCGTCAGGCTTTCGAATTGTCTTACTTTAAAGAGATGACTTATAAAGAGAAGGATTTGAAGGAGGTATTGTTCTGTCTGTTGTTTTTGCTTCGTTAATACCTTCATGCAGGCTTTTTCTGGAGTCTGTAAAAAATAAAATGCAAAAAAAGCATTTTTTTTTCTTTTTAACCCCGTAGTTCCTTCTAGGTTAATTGTCTTAATAATGAAAGACAATAAAGAAAGTAAATGAAGGACGAAATTTTAATTCGATATATCAATAAGCATTGTACTGCAACCGAAGAAAAAGAGATTTTAGAGTGGTTGAAAGAGAAAGATAACCGTCAGCGTTTATTTGAGCTGGAGCAAATCTGGGGACTGAAAGCTGAAATGCGTTTTTCGGATAAAGGACGTATGGATGAAGCTTATCGGCAACTGAGCAGACAACTTGGCTTGAGTGGGCAGATAGAGAAAAGAGAGAAACCGATACAGAGATTTACCGTCAGGGAATGGTGGAAGTATGCGGCTGTGTTGGTTGCTGTTTGTCTTTTTGCGACAAACTTGTTCTATATCACGAAAGAGGAACCGGAAGCATACAATACGGTAGTGGTTCCGAAAGGCCAACGGGTTTCTTTATTGCTGAGTGACGGGACAACAGTCTGGCTGAACGCTGAGAGCCGTTTTTCTTATCCGGCTAAGTTCTCGGAAAAATATAGAACGGTCACATTGGAAGGAGAGGGCTATTTTGAGGTGGCACATAATCCCAAATGTCCGTTTACGGTGAAATTGCCGATGTTGAATATCAGGGTGTTGGGTACAAAATTTAATGCAAAAGCCTATTTGGATGAACCGAGTTGGATTACTTTGAAAGAAGGTTCGGTAGAAGTATCAACCTTAGATGACAGAAGTAAGGAAAGAATGTCGCCCAATGACCAGGTATATTACACCGTTAGTGATGGCTTGGTGTTAATAAGGAATTCGGCGCAGGCAAATGTGGATAGTTGGACTACTGGTGACCTGAGATTCGACAATAAGACTTTGAAAGAAATGGCAAAGGTTATAGAACGTCGGTATGATGTGAAAATCAGGATTATGGATAGTTCGCTGGTTGAAGAATATTTCACTTGCCATTTTAGGAAAGACTTGACCATAGCCCAGGCGATGGAATTGTTGAAAGAAACCAGACGGGTGGATTATAGAATTGAAAAGAAAACGGTATACCTATATAAAAAATAACAGTATGTGAAACTTTGAAAAACAACGGATGCCTATGAAGTAAAACCTTTGCAAAAAATGAAGGGTCGAAGACGCACCACCATCTTTCGACCCGGATTAATGAGTAACCTTATAATTTATTACAAACTAATCAATTACAAATGTATGGATAATATTATGAAATGCACGCCATTGGGTGAGCAAAAATCACTATGGCTACGAAAAACATTGTTAATTATGAAATTCTTTGTTCTTTTTCTATTATTGGGAACTGTCCCGTGTTGGGCAGGCATCGCTTATTCACAGAATGTGAAGATGTCTTTGGACATGGAAAATACTACGGTGCATGACGTGATTAATGCTATTGAGAAAAAAGGAAATTTCTATTTTACCTATAATCTGAATCAAGTCAATGTCAATAGAAAAGTATCCATTAAAGTAGAAAATAAAACGATTAACCAAATTTTAGATCGGTTATTTTCAAAATCAGGTATCGATTATAAAATAGAAAATCGTCATATTGTATTATATAAGCAAGCAACTCCCGAAGTAGAAGCTGTGAAACAACAGAAATCTATAAACGGTATTGTAGCCGATGAGCAGGGTGAACCTATCATTGGTGCCAGTGTATTGGAAAAAGGTACTACAAACGGTACGATTACTGATTTGGATGGTCGTTTTACTTTATCTATCGGTAAGGGAACTGAATTGATTGTTTCTTATGTAGGTTATACCACAAAGACCGTGAAAATAGGTAATCAGTCTACTATAAAAATTGTATTAATAGAAGATACCAAGACATTGGATGAGGTGGTTGTAATTGGTTATGGTACACAGAAAAAGTCTGATGTTTCAGGTTCGGTAACATCAGTATCGGGTGATAAACTGTCTAAGATTCCTACTGCAAATGCAGAGATGGCATTGCAAGGTATGGCTCCGGGTTTGTCGGTAAACTTTGGCAGTGGTGCTGCCGGTTCTTCTGCCACTTTGCAGGTACGCGGTGTGACTTCTTGGAAAGATGATGATGGCGAGAACAGTGAAAGTAACGGTCCACTAGTGATTATCGATGGTGTTCCGGGTAATATGTCTTATCTTAATCCTGAAGATATTAAATCGATTTCCGTATTGAAAGATGCTGCTACTGCCGCTATCTATGGTTCACGTTCGGCAGCTGGTGTTATTTTGATTGAAACACATCGTGGTACGATGAATTCAGCTCCGAAGATTACTTTTTCCGGTTATTGGGGGTTGAGTGCCATGCCGAAGCGTCTGGAAGTTTGTAATTCAGCTGAGTTTATTAAAGTACGTAAGATGGCATTAATAAATGCAGGTACGGATGAAAGCCGCTGGCCTAAATATATCAGCGAGTACGAGAGAGACCCGAGTCAGTTTGCTGATACTGATTGGCAGAAAGAGTATTATCAACGTGGTTTTACACAAAAATATAACATTGGTTATACGGCAGGTAGTGCTAATTCCAATGTGTCTCTTTCTGCTTTCTATAGTAAGACGGACGGTGTGACTATTGCTACCGGAGATGAAAAGTTCGGTTTCCGTTTAAACTCTGATGTTACCCGTGGTAAGTTTAAAATGGGTGAATCTGTAAGCTATAGCCGTTGGTCGGCCGATTTGGAATCCAATTCGGGTTTCTCTTCCATTTATCAGGTGACGAATATGGAGCCGTTAGCGTTCCTTTATGATGAGAACAACGATGGTGGTTATGGTGGTGCCATCTCTGGTATGGGTATGTCTGATGCCGGTAATCAGGTTGCTTTTAATAAATTGATTGATAATACAAGCTCTACCGATTATATCGCAGCTTCCGGCTATTTGCAGTACGAGCCGATTAAAGGGCTTATCGTGAAATTCAATGCCAGCCGTAATATGTACTTTAGCAAATCTCGTCTTTTTACACCTACCTATGAGATTGGGGCGGCCAAAAAATAAGTATGAAGACCTTAGTGCTTCCGGTTCTGATTTTGAGAATAACAGTATGAGCTTGATGGGACATGCTAAAAGTAACTATTCTGTAGGTGGTACCAAGACCCGCAGTGCCCTCCGTTCTCTCTTTGGCCGTGTGAACTACAACTACATGATGCGTTATATGATTATGGCTTCTTTCCGTTATGATGGCTCTTCACGTTTTGCTAAAGGTAACAAGTGGGGGTTCTTCCCTTCTGTATCATTGGGCTGGAACATTGCTAATGAACCATTTTGGGAAAATTTGAAAGAAACTGTTTCCATGTTTAAACTCCGTTTGAGCTACGGTGCTTTGGGTAATCAGAACATAGGTCTTTATCGATATATTCCTACTTTGAGCTACAATACCCATGCATTGAACTATCCTTTTGATGGTCGTGAAACTTCCATGGGATATGCCATTACAGCTTTTCCATCCAGTAACATCAAGTGGGAAACGACGGTGTATAAGAATATCGGTGTAGACATTAGTTTATGGAACAATAAACTGGAGCTTTCTGCGGAAGCTTATATTAAGAACACCAGGGATATGCTTTCTAGCCGTAACATCAGTTTAGCTACCGGCTATAATTCTTCTATCTTGGTGAACGATGGTAAGTTGCGCACAACCGGTTTTGAAATGCAAGCCATTTATCATGGCAAAGCCGGAGGATTGAAGTATGATTTGGATTTGAATTTATCTCATTATAAAAGTGTGTTGAAATCTATGGCCAATCCTGACTATCTCTATGAATACCCGGGTGATATCCGTTTCATAGATCAGAATGGAGATGGTATGCTTGATACAAACGACCGCGTGAAAGTGGGTAGTGGTACACCGAAGGTGTCATTGGGATTCAACATTAACTTGGCTTATAAAGACTTTGATTTGGTAGCCAATTTCTACGGTGACTTTGGTGCTAAGCGTTATAACTATACTAAATATCAGTTGGAGCGTATGGACCATGTGTTCAACTATGGTAAGAATGCCTTGAATGCTTGGACACCTGAAAATCCTGATACTGATATTCCACGTGCCGTGTCTGGTGACCCTAATAAGAACTCTCGTACTTCCACCCGTTTTGTGGAGAATGGTGACTATCTGCGTCTGAATAACTTGCAGATAGGTTATAATCTGCCGGTTAAATATTGTAAGAAAATGGGCTTGAGTAACCTGCGTATTTATGTAGGCGCTACCCGTTTGTTCACTATTACCAACTACAAAGGATATGATCCTTCAACCGGTTCTTCAGTCGGACAGATGGGATATGACTATGCAGCCATTCCTTTGAGTCGTGACTTTATGATGGGTCTTAAATTCGGTTTCTAATTAAATTTAATACGAAGATTATGAAATTCAAAAACATATTATTATATGCAGCTCTTCTGAGCGGAATGTCTTTTTCCTCTTGCACAGATTTCTTGGATGAAGACTCTAATCCCAATGCTTTATCACCTGGTATTTTCTGGAAAAGTGAAGGGGATATTATGAAAGGATTGACTAGTGTATACGGAGCGTTGCAGCCGAATGCATCTTGGGCGATACCGTTTGAACGCTACATAGTAATAGACGGATACAGAAGTGATGAGATTACCCACAGAGATGATGTGACGAGTTGGATGAATATTTCATCATTCAATGTGGAACCCACTAACTCCGTAGTCAAGACGGAGTGGACTAATTTGTATAAAGGTATTAATTATGCCAATCAATGTTTGACCAACATTCCCACTGTACCTGGTGACTCGGAATCACTCAATGCCTTGAAGAAGCAGTCTATAGCCGAAGCCCGTTTTTTGCGTGCTTACTTTTATTATCGTTTGTATGTGAATTTTGGCGAGAGAGTTCCTATTTATAAGGAGGCATTGGCAGGTACGGATGAAGAGTTCTATCCGCCACAAGCCAATCCGGGAGAACTGGTAAGTCTGATTGAGACTGAACTGAAAGAAGTACAGAGCGACCTTCCCGAAAGTTATGAGGAAAGTGAAAAAGGACGTGTCACGCGTTATACGGCAGCAGCCCTTTTGGGTAAGTTCTATATGTTCCGCAAAGAATTGGGTAAAGCCGAAGTTGAGTTCAAGAAAATCATTGATAAAGAAGGAAGTCTTTTTGGCTTGATGGAGAATTGGGCTGATAATTTTGACGGTATGCACAAGAACAATAAAGAGTCTCTTTTTGAGATTCAGTTTACCGGAGACCGTTCAGGCGGACAGTATGAATATAACTTGTTTACTGTTCATTTGGGACCTATGGCTGGGCTGGATGCATATGAAGAAGCTTATCCTACGGATTGGATGTGTCAGACGTTATTGGCTGATAAGACTATAGACGGTAAGTCTAGCGACCGTGCACTTCATACGCTTATTTTTGACGATCCCGAGTGTCGTCCCTTTTATTATAAGAATGGAAAATCCTTTAAGGATTACCACAAAGAAGGAGAAATCTTCTGGCACAAATATGTTACTTATACCGAGGGTATGAGTGATTATTGGGACTATAGTTTCTTTAATGTTTCCGTTATCCGTTATGCCGATGTATTGTTGCTTTATGCAGAATGTCTAAATGACAAGGGTGAAACAACAGAGGCCATTAACATAATAAATAAGGTTCGTGCACGTGTCAATGTACCGGCATTGCCGCTTACCATGAGTAAAGCCGAAGTCTTGAAACATCTGCAAGACAAAGAACGTCCTTGCGAGCTGGCATTGGAAGGTTCGCGCTGGTATGACTTGGTTCGCTGGGGTATTGTAGAAGAAACGCTGAAAGCTCACAATAAACCGTTTGTTGAGAATTATGTAGATACCAAGCACCAGTTGTTTCCTATTCCTCATAGTGAATTTCTGTTGAATCCCGATTGGGAGCAGAATCCGAACTATAGCAAGTAATCTTGTTTGTATAATTTTGGAAGAACCGTTTATGAAACATTTATTTCCTATATATGGAATGTGTAGCATTCTTTGGCTGGGGGCATGTACCCCGGTCGCTACACAGCCGGAAAAGTCCCTGTTTACGACACAGGAAGATTTTCCCAATTTGTTGAATGTGAAAAATGTACCGGAACAACCTGTAGATGGGGATCTCAATTTGTTCTCTGATCTGGGTGCATGGAGTGGCTATGCATTGCCAGTAAACCAAAGCAGGGCATTTGCGGGTGCCTTCATCGGGCCTATGACGATGCATGGAAGAGGATGGATTGCCCAAACGTTGGCACAGCCTACGTTGGTGGTTAATGGTGAAAAGTACGATTTGGTCCGTAATATGCAGACAGCCAAGTATCTACCTGGAAAGTTGGTACAACATTTTAAAGATGCGCGGTTGGAATTCACTACTGAGTTGTGTTTTGCCACTTCACGCACTGCTTTTGTACGTTCTGTTATTACAAATCTTAGTGACACACCTTTGAATGTGTCGCTGACTTGGAGTGGCGGTGTTTTTGAAGAGAATACTACTGCCACTAAGGTGGATAAGGGCGTTCGGTTCCATTATCCGTTCTACGGTCGCCGTTGGGGAACCAATCGCCAGATTATCACACTGCGTAACGAACCGCCGGTAGACGAGGTGACGGCTACCGTGCTTTTCCATACAGCCGATGAAGTGATGACTGTGGGGAACGACAGTTTGCAAGTTGTTGAGAAGAGTGACTATTTGCTGCAATCCGGCAAAAGTTATACTTCGGAATACAGCCAGACACTGACCTTGAAAGGCGAAGAGGCAGATAAGGAGTATGTTGCAATAAAATCCATACCTTTTGATCAATGTTTTGCCGAGAATGCGCAGCGTTGGAATCAGGGGCTTCAACGGATACTGTCTGCCGACAGTCCTTATATGAAAGAAAACGCTTACAGGAACATTGCTGTGAAAGCATTGATGACGTTGAACTCCAATTGGCGTACTCCTGCCGGTGATATCTTCCATGGTTGTAGTTTCCCTTCCTATACAGGATTCATCGGTGGATGTTGGTCGTGGGATGCTTGGCAAATTGCATCGGGTAATGTGTACTATAATCCCGAAGGGGCCAAGAGTGAAATGCTTTCTTTGTTCGATTATCAGGCAGAGAATGGTATGGTTCCTGATTTTATCGGTTATAATAAGGCACGTAACAATTGGCGCGACTCCAAACCTCCTGTAGCATCATGGGGAGCCATGAATGTCTATAAGGTTACAGGAGACAAAGCGTTCTTGGACGAAATATTTGATAAATTGTATAAGTTCCATCAATGGTGGTATGCTGAGCGTGACCACGATCACAATGGCATTTGCGAATATGGTTCTACTGATGGTACACTGATTGCGGCGGCTTGGGAGAGCGGCATGGATAACGGTGTGCGTTTTGATGACACCCGGATGCTAAAGAATGAGATGGAGAAAGCTTGGTCGATGGATCAGGAGAATATTTGTTTGAATTCCTTCCTTTATGTAGATAAACTGACACTTTCGGAAATGGCTTCTATCTTGGGAAAGCAGGAGCTTTCTGAACAGTTGGCTAAGGAGGCTGAGGTAATCAAGCTGTATGTACAGACTAAAATGTATGACAGCGAGAGTGGTTTCTTTTATGATATTCGTTTGAATGACCGTACACCTGTCAAGGTGATGGGGGCTGAGGGGTGGTTGCCTTTGTGGGCAGGTATTGCTACCCCGGAACAAGCCGAGAGTGTGAAGAACATCATGATGGATGAAAAACATTTCAACTCTTACCTGCCGCTAGGTACTCTTGATGTAAGTCATCCTGCATTGCGTCCTACTTTCGGTTATTGGCGTGGTCCGGTTTGGTTTAACCAGGTATATTTTGGTATAACCGGATTGAAGCGCTACGGATATGTGGAGGAAGCCGACTTGCTGACTCGCAAGTTCATGGCACATGCTCAAGGACTGATGACCGACGGACCGATTCATGAAAACTACAATCCACTGACAGGTGAAGTGTTGAATGCACCCAACTTTGGTTGGTCTTCTGCTTTGATTTTGCGATTGTTGTTGGATCAATGATAGTGGAAGTAAAAATCAGTATGCGGATACTCCGAATTTATTAAAAGATATATTTATGATGAAAATTCGTTCTATATTGACAGGGATTGCCATATCTTTGTCGTTGGCAGGTATGGCACAATCCCAATATGACGGTGCTCCGGTAAACAGGAGCGCTAACGAAACGAGCACAGACAATGTAGAAGTGCGTAAAAACAAATACCCCCGTTCGGATAATGATTGGGAAAATTTTAATGTGCTTCATATCAATCGTCTGCCTTCGGCGGCTAATTTTATGGGATACCCCACTAAAGAATTGGCATTGCAGGGTGATAAATCACAATCTCCTTACTTCCAATCCTTGAACGGAACATGGAAATTTCATTTTGTACCCCGTTCGGATGAACGACCGATGGACTTCTTCCAAAAAGGATATGATGTTTCAGGTTGGGATGATATTAAAGTTCCTTCCAATTGGGAACTTCAAGGGTTCGGCTATCCTTTTTATGTAGGCAGTGGGTATGGTATAAAGAAGAATCCACCATTGATTGCAGTGGAAAACAGCCCGGTTGGCTCTTATAGACGTACTTTTACTATTCCTGCTCATTGGAATAAACGCCAGATTATTCTTTATTTCGGAGGAGTGGCTTCTGCTTTTTATGTGTGGGTGAATGGTGAAAAAGTAGGTTACTCTCAGGATTCCAAAACACCTTCGGAGTTTGATATTACGCCGTATGTAAAACAAGGGGAGAATGAAATAGCCGTACAGGTTTTCAAGTTCAGTGACGGATACTATCTGGAAGATCAGGACTACTGGCGTTTTGCCGGCATACAGCGTGATGTCTATGTGTATGCCCGGTCTGAAACTCATGTGCGCGACTATGAAGTGGTGACCGATCTTGACGGGGAATACAAGAATGCTGACTTTCATCTTTTTGTAGAGTTGGGCAAAGCAGGAGAAGGTAAAATAAAAGGGGCTGAAGTGGAAGTAAGCCTGTTGGACAAAGCAGGCAAAAGTATCTACAATGAGCGTAAGCGTTGGAATGCTGCCGGTCGGGAACTTCATTTTAAAAAGGAAGTGAGAGAACCTTTGTTATGGAGTGCGGAGAAACCGAATCTGTATAGATTGCTGATTGCTTTGCGTGTAAATGGCAAACCGGAACAATACATTTCCCAATACATAGGTTTCCGCAAATCCGAAATCAAACATGCTCAACTGCTGATAAATGGCAAGCCGGTCTATATAAAAGGAGTAAACCGACACGAACACGATCCTTATAACGGTCATGTGGTAGATGAGGCATCCATGCTGCGTGATATTCAATTGATGAAAGAGAATAATATCAACAGTGTACGAACCTCTCATTATCCCAACGATCCCCGCTGGTATGAATTATGTGATATTTATGGTATGTATGTGGTTGATGAGGCCAATATCGAGAGCCATGGCATGGGATATAAGCCCGATCAATGCCTAGCTAACCAGCCCGAATGGGAGAAAGCTTTCATAGACCGCACGGAACGTATGTTCGAGCGTGACAAAAACCATCCTTGTGTCATTATCTGGTCATTGGGTAATGAAACCGGTGAGGGATGTAACTTCGCGGCTACCTATAAATGGGTACATGCCAATGACCGTTCACAGCGTCCCGTGCATTCGGAAGACGGAATAAAGGGACCTTATACCGATATTTTCTGTCCAATGTATAAAAAGATAGATGTATTGATCAATCATTCTCTCTATCTTCCGACCAAACCGCTGATTCTATGTGAATATGCCCATGCTATGGGCAACAGTGAAGGAAATCTTCAGGATTATTGGGATGTGATAGAGAAATATCCCTCTTTACAGGGCGGACATATCTGGGACTGGGTAGATCAGGGCTTGTATGCAAAGACACCGGATGGAAAATTCTATTGGGCATACGGAGGTGACCTGGCTCCGAAAGGTACTCCAAGTTCTGCCAATTTCTGTATGAACGGTCTGATTGCCGCCGACCGTACCTTGAAGCCGCATATCCATGAAGTGAAAAAAGTATATCAAAATATAGCATTCTCTTTATTGGATTATCATGAGGGATGGGTAGAGTTACGTAACAAGTACTTCTTTACGGATTTAAGTGATTTCAATTTTACTTGGAAGCTGGAGGGGAATGGTGAACTTCTGGCTACCGGAACTATTGATAATGTATCCCTGGCTCCTCAGCAGACGGGTAAGTTCAAGACTTCTTTTCCAGCCATACAGGTAAAACCCGGTGTGGAGTATTTCTTGAATTTCTATGCCAGTTTGAAAAATGAGGATGGTCTGCTGAAAGCCGGAACAAAACTGGCTGATGCCCAGGTGAGTCTTCCATTTTATCAGCCGTTTGTTGCTGAGGTTCAGTCTTCACCGGTGATAGCAGATGATGCGGCTTCGTTGTTGACACTTACAGCCGGTAATCTGAGCGTAGGTTTTGATAAGGAAACCGGTGCCTTGACTTCTTATAAAGAGGGAAGTACGGAACTGATAAAAGAAGCTTTACGTCCTAATTTCTGGCGTCCTGTGACGGATAATGATATGGGAAATGGCATGAATAAAACCTTGCGTCCGTGGCGTGATGCGGGGCGTCAGGCAAAACTGTTGTCCATGAAACAAAAGGCGTTGGGTAAAGAAGCTTATGAGGTTGTTTCTCATTATAAGTTGCCTGTAGGAGAGTCTGATTTTATCGTTGCCTATCATTTTTCGGGAAAAGGGTATTTGGATGTGAACTGTACTTTCATTCCGGGTAACGATACATTGCCTTTATTGCCCCGGATGGGGGTTAGTATTACACTGAACAAGCAGTTTAGTCAGATGGAATGGCTGGGACGTGGTCCTCATGAGAATTATATAGACCGGAATACTTCTTCTTATGTAGGTCTGTACAAGGGAAGTGTGGCCGATCAGTATTTCCCGTATGACCGTCCGCAGGAAAACGGTAATAAGACTGAAGTCCGTTGGATGAGCCTGACAGATACCGCCGGACAGGGATTGATGGTTGTCGGACAGCCTTATGTCAGCACCAGTGCTTATCTGTTCCCTACAGAAGATTTAGATGAGCCGGGCCTTCGTAAATCGCAGCGTCATTTATCCGATATCCAGTTCAAGGATATGGTGACATGGAACATTGACCTGAAACAGATGGGAGTGGGTGGTGATACCAGTTGGGGGGCTTATCCTCATCAGCCTTATTTGATTCCGGCTGAACGTATGTCGTTCTCCTTCCGTTTCTGTCCTGCAAAGCAGCATGGAGTATCAGGAAACCGGCAATATTTGAATTTTAAGTAACATAGGTTCGTTCAAAAAGAAAGAGGGCTGATAATTATTGTTTACTTATTTGCGGTAGCCCTTTTGTGAATAATTTAAGGTCAGAAGGGGGATGGTTCAGTGAGTGAAGTATCTCTCTTAAAAAAGCAGCTTGGATAGTGAATTCTATCCAAGCTGTCTTTTTATTTTTTATATTTGTCATACCGGTTAATATCCCGGATTCTGATATTCATTAGCGTTATCAATCAACAATAATTCGGCTGTGGGAATGGGGCGCAAATAGTGAATGTTCTTATCGAATTTTGTGATTTGCGGATTAGCTTTTGTGATACGGCTTTCGAAAGCACGGAATCTCTTCAAGGTCATCCAGCGGTTCCATTCACCAATCATTTCGCGTGCATACTCGTCCAGCAAGAAATCCTGGGTAACTTCCGAAGCTGTGATATCCATAACAATACAGTCTGCTGAGGAATAAGGTTTGGAGGCATTTGAACCGGCATATAGGCTAGGACAATCTGCTTTCTTCAGACTTGGGAAAAACTTCAGAGGACTTTTTGTGTCGGCATAGTTGTCTTCCAAGTTGAAAATGGCATAGCGGCAAGCGTTTCTTTCGGCTTGTGTATAGGTCTTACGAGATAAATAGACAGCCGTATCTCCTAAAGTGATATCATAGGCAGAATTACCGACCCTGCTGGTGGATAGACCGTATCTTTGTGCATCGGCCTCGTTCCACGTATATCCGTTCTTGGTACTGTTCGTAGCGTTATTCACATAATAAGTGTCTTTGAAGAAGGCTTTATAGCGGCCGTCTTTCTCTCCATATAAATCAAGCATATACTTGCTGGGTTCCATATAGCAGTTACCTTTTGCCAGTTTGGGAACTTCGTATCCGTTGATGTTCGTAGCGTAACTGGGTGTCATGCCCGAAAGATAGATGCCTGAGGTATTGTTATTGTATGCTTCGGAGTGTTTCCATACACGGTTGAAATAGTTTCCACGAGGATTATAAGCCGTAATGGTAGAGTGGCAGACAATGAAAAGTGCTTCTTCGTTGTTTTTATTGTTGTTCTCATCAAAAACAGCTTCTACATCATCATAAAGCTTGACTCCCAACGAACCGGCGTTCTGAATCAGGTAATCTGCCGCCGCCTTTGCTTTTTCCAAATAGGTTTTGCTTTCGCTGTCCGTCAGGGCGGTGGTATTACCCAGACCGTCTGTATAGGTGGAGAAAGTGAGGCAGGCTTTGGCATATAAATGATAAGCGGCTGCACGTGTCACGTGTCCTTTTACTTCCTGTGTGATAGGAAGATTTTTCATGGCGAATTCCAGATCTTCCAGAATTACTTTATAAAAATCATTAACCGAACTGCAAGGAAGAACG
>QWCB01001736.1_pt1 | contig 23118 bp, 21 predicted proteins | sample 1972511 | NCBI WGS metagenome assembly QWCB01 (sample SAMN09866719, study PRJNA288562) | Human gut metagenome isolate term5_stool, whole genome shotgun sequencing... | isolation source: gut | host: Homo sapiens | place: USA: California | reverse complement strand
AGGATGTCATGTCCTGAAGGGGTCCCCATGAAATGTATCCGCATTTCATGGGGCGGGCAAGAAGAAGATGCGGAACCTCGGTACCGTCCAGGTGCCTACTGAGGCCTTCATGGCCGTCCTCAAGCTGGACAGCGATTGACAAAAAAAGAAACCGCCTGCGGCGGTTTCTTTTTTTTGCTCTATTCGATCGTGCCGAACAGCGCCCAGGTATTGCTGTCGGTGATCTTTACATCCCGGTATTCGCCCAGATCAGCCCGGTCGCCGGTGCAGTGGACCAGGCGGCCGCCGGCGGTGCGGGCCGTCAGGGGCCAGCGGGCGTCGTCGCTCTCGCCGTCCACCAGACAGCGCAGCGTCTGCCCCACATACTGGCGGTGCAGCTCCTCGGAGATGCCGTTCTGCACGGCGCAGAGCCGGTCAAACCACTTCTGCTTCTCCTCACGGGGGACGGGGTCCTCCATCTTCGCCGCCGGGGTACCGGGGCGGGGGGAGAAGATAAACGTAAACAGGGCGTCGAAGCGGACCTTCTCCACCAGGGCCACCGTCTCCATGGCCTCGCTCTCCGTCTCGCCGGGGAAGCCGATGATCACGTCGCTGGTCAGCACCAGGTCGGGCATCACCCGCCGGGCGTAGGTGATCAGGTCCAGGTATTTGGCCACATCGTAGGGACGGTTCATGGCGCGGAGCACCCGGTCGCAGCCGGACTGCACCGGCAGGTGCAGCTGCTTGGCCACATGGCGGCTGGCGGCCATCACGTCGAACAGCTTGTGGCTGGCGTCCTTGGGCTGGGAGGACATGAAGCGGATGAGGTAGTCGCCCTCGATCTTGTCCAGGTCGGTCAGCAGATCGGCGAAGTCATAGCCGGTGCCCAGATCCTTGCCGTAGGAGTTGACGTTCTGCCCCAGCAGGGTGATCTCCCGGAAGCCGTCGGCCACCAGCTCCCGCACCTCGTCGATGATCCTCTCCGGGTCGCGGCTGCGTTCCCGGCCGCGGACGTAGGGCACGATGCAGTAGGAGCAGAAGTTGTTGCAGCCGTACATGATGGACACCCACGCGCGGGTGCGGCCCTCGCGGACCACGGGCATACCCTCGGCGATGGCGCCGTGCTCATCCTCCACGGAGAACACCCTGCGCCGCTGGGTATAGACCTGATACAGCAGCTCGGGGAACTTCCACAGGGCCTGCGGGCCGAACACCAGATCCACATGGCGGTAGGACTGGCGCACCTTCTCGGCCACCTCCGGCCGCTGCGCCATGCAGCCGCACAGGCAGATCACCTGCGCCGGGTTGGCCTTCTTCGTGTGGGTCAGCGCACCCAGATTGCCGTACACCCGCTTCTCCGCGTGGTCGCGGATGGCGCAGGTGTTCAGCACCACCACGTCCGCCTGGGCCGGATCGTCGGTGAACGAGCACCCCATGGCCCGGAGCATACCCATAATGTGCTGGCTGTCGGCCACGTTCTGCTGGCAGCCGAAGGTGTCCACCAGGGCACGGAGGGGCCGGTCGGCGTGCATCTCCTTCAGCTTTGCTTCAAAATCCCGCTGGCGGTCCAGCTGCGCGGCGGGGATCTGTACCTGTGTTCTTTCCAAGAGGACCTCCCTGCCCCCGGCGGGGGCGAAGTTAAAATATCGTGGACAGTATAGCACACCCGGCGGGGAAATACAAGGACGGCGGGGTCATAGGCAAAAAGACGCCGCCCCCGGAAGGGACGGCGCAAGCGGGTGGGATATTGGAAAGCCTCCAAACCGTATAGTACACCGGGTCGAAGCGCTTGTAAATAGGAGCTTTTGCCGCATTTTGGCGGAAAAAGTCGAAGGCTGTCGAATTTGACCGTTCCGCGAATTTTTTGTGAATATTTCACAAATTCTTCCAAACCCTCTTTTCAACGCAAGACATATTTGCTATAATTAGTCAAGGATAAGGGGAAACCACTCCCTGACCCTTGCACCGTTACCCGTTACGGAAAGGAGCAAACACTATGAAGTTCACATTCGCCTGCAAGAAGATCTCTCTCAACGACTCCATCAAGGAATACGCCGAGAAAAAGATCAGTAAGCTGGACAAGTATTTCCCGGAGGAGGCAGACGCCTTTGTGACCTTTGCTGTGGAGAAGAAAAACCGCTGTGTGGTGGAGCTGACCATCCGCGCCGCCAACGGCACGCTGTTCCGCGCCCAGACTGAGGATCCCGACGGCGATATGCGCAGCGCCATCGACGAGGCCGTCAGCTTCATCGACCGCCGCATCCGCAAGAACAAGACCCGCCTGGCCAAGAACCTGCGGCCCGACGCGCTGGTGTCCACCGTGCCCGCCGAATTCGACGTGGTGGAGGACAACGACTTCGACATCATCCGCACCAAGCGCTTCTCTGTCAAGCCCATGACCACCGACGAGGCCGTTCTGCAGATGAACCTGCTGGGGCACTCCTTCTATGTGTTCCGCAATATCGAGACGAACGCCGTGTGCGTGGTGTACCACCGCAACAACGGCGGCTACGGCCTGATCGAGACGGAGGAGTAATTCACATACACAACACGAGAGAGCACCGCCGAAAGGCCGCCTGACACAAGAAAACACACGGTTTTGCCTGTGTCTATCCGGCTGAAACGCAGGCATACTGGATGTCTGTCAAGGCGGCGCAACGATGGGGCTGCGCGAAACGCGCCTTTTGCGGCGTATGTTTTCTTATGCCAGGCGGCCTAAAGGCGGTGCTCTTTTTTTGCTGGCGGATCCCGTCATTTTGATGCAAATGACCCGCCGCTTTAGCCGATGCTGTAAGTATATTCACCAAATTCGCATATTCTGCGAATAAATATTCAAATTTGCCTTGACATTCCCGGACTGTGGTGGTAAATTATGCAACATCAACGAGAGAGATGCACCGGACGGCGGCAAGCCCATCCCCGGAAAACGCACACTGGAAAGGCGGTACGGCCCATGAAAAATCACCACAGCAAAGGAGTTGGCACGATGGCACTGCCGCGACGACGACAGGCGCACCGCCTGCACCGCGCGGCATGAGCTCTCCCGACCACATACATTTTATACATGAATAAATATTCACCATATACGGAAGGATATACGACCATGAAAAAGTTTGTTTCTTTGCTTCTGGCGCTGATGATGGCGCTTTCTCTGGTAGCCTGCGGCAGCAAGGCTGATACGACGACCGACGACAAGACCGACGACGACACCGTGACCGAGCCGGCCAACGCGCTGGAAAAGATCAAGGCCGACGGCGTGCTGACCGTGGCCCTCAGCCCCGACTTCTCCCCCATGGAGTTCGTGGACTCCTCCAAGACCGGTCAGGACCAGTATGTGGGCTTTGACATCACGCTGGCCAAGTACATCGCCGAGAACCTGGGCGTGGAGCTGGTCATCGAGCCCATGGGCTTCGACGCCAGCCAGACCGCCGTGTACACCGGCTCCGTCCCCATGAGCATCTCCGGCTACTCCTGGACGGAGGACAGAGCCCAGAACTATGAGCTCAGCGATTACTACTACGCCGGTGAAAACGAGACGAGACAGGCCCTGCTCATCAAGAAGGAGAACGCGGATAAGTACACCTCCCCCGAGGATCTGGCCGGTCAGGACGTGGGCGCACAGAACGCCTCCCTGCAGATGCAGCTGGTGACTGAGCAGCTGACGGGTGCCAATCCCATCTCCATCGGTGACATCACCGTGGGCGTCATGGAACTCAAGAGCGGCAACATCGAGGCGCTGGCCGTGGCCTACGGCAACGCGGAGATGATCGTGGACGCCAACCCCGATCTGGTCATCTGCACCTGGGAATTCGACGTGAAGGCCGAGTATTCCGCCAACGTTATCATGATGCAGAAGGGTGAGACGGAGCTGCTGGACGCGGTGAACGCCATTCTGGCACAGGCCAAGGAGGCCAACCTCTACGACGGCTGGTACAAGGACGCCGTAGAGCTGGGCAAGAGCGAGAACGCACAGGAGCTGACACTGAACTGACACGGATATACACCGCGGCGGGTACGAAAGCCGTACCCGCCGTCGTATACACAGTAAAAGGAAATCACCATGAAATTCATTGACTTTGAAAAGCTGGCCGCGCTGTTCCTGAAATACTGGGACAAATTCCTCATCGACGGCGTGTCGTACACGCTGGCGCTGGCCGCCATCACCGTGGCCTTCGGCGCGGTGTTCGCGTCGGTACTGGCGCTGATGAAGATGTCGAAGATACCGCCGCTGCGGTGGCTGTCCACCATCTACATCGAGATCATCCGCGGCACGCCCATGCTGCTGCAGCTGTATTTTTTCTATTTCGGCCTGCCCATGCTGATCCCGGCGTTGAACAAGCAGAAGTTCCTCTGCATCGCCATCGCCCTGATCTGCAACAGCGCGGCCTACGTGTCCGAGGTCATCCGTTCCGGCATCCAGGCGGTAGATCCGGGGCAGAAGGAGGCAGCGCTGAGCCTTGGCTTCAGCGAGAGCAAGGCCATGTGGTTCGTGGTGGTGCCCCAGGCAGTGAAGAACATCCTGCCCGCCCTGGGCAACGAATTTATCATGATCATCAAGGACACGTCCCTGGGCTCCACGTTCTTCATCGGCGACCTGATGACCCAGTACCTGGTGGTCAAAGGCGCCACATACCTGCCCATCGAGCCGCTGGTGATCGTGGGCGTCATCTACTTCATTATGACGTTCGTGCTCAGCAAGGTGTTCGGCCACTTTGAAAGAAAAATGAAGAAGGCCGACCGGAACAACGGCTATGGGCGCAAGCGGAAGCAGCAGCGGGAGGTGCATATCTGATGGCACAGACGCTTATCCAGGTCAAGGACCTGAAGAAATACTACAACGGCGGCGACGTCAAGGCGCTGGACGGCGTCACGGTGGACGTGTACAAGGGCGACGTCATCGCGGTGATCGGGCCCTCCGGCGGCGGCAAGAGCACATTCCTGCGGAGTCTGAACCTGCTGGAAACGCCCACCTCCGGCTCCATCATCTTCGACGGGGTGGACATCACCGGCAAGAAAGTGGACCTCCCCCTCCATCGGCAGAAAATGGGCATGGTGTTCCAGCATTTCAACCTGTTCCCCAACAAAACGGTGCTGGAGAATCTGACCATGGCGCCCATCAAGATCAAAAAAGTCCCCAAGTCGGAGGCCGAGCAGAAGGCCATGGCGCTGCTCCAGCGCGTGGGCCTGGCGGACAGAGCCAACGATTACCCCGCCCAGCTGTCCGGCGGACAGAAGCAGCGTGTGGCCATCGTCCGGGCGCTGGCCATGGAGCCGGAGGTCATGCTGTTCGACGAGCCCACCAGCGCCCTGGACCCGGAGATGGTGGGCGAGGTGCTGGAGGTCATGCAGGAGCTGGCCCAGTCCGGCATGACCATGGTGGTGGTCACCCACGAGATGGGCTTCGCCAAAGAGGTGGGCAGCCGCGTGCTGTTCATGGACGCCGGAAAGATCGCCGAGCAGGGCACCCCCGCCGATGTTTTCGATCACCCCCAGAGCCCTCGCCTTCAGGATTTCCTGAAGAAGGTGCTGTGAAAAAGGAGCAGACAATGAACGATGCAAAAAAGGCGGCGCTGACCGCCATTGACGAGAAGAAGGAACTGGTGGCAGAGGTGGCGGACGCCATCTGGGACTATGCCGAGCTGTCCATGCAGGAGGTAAAGTCCGCCGCCCTGTTCGTCAAGGTGCTGAAGGCTGAGGGCTTTCAGGTGGAGGAAGGCATATGCGGCATCCCCACCGCCTTCTCCGCCTCCTTCGGCAGCGGCGGGCCGGTCATTGGCCTGCTGGCGGAGTACGATGCGCTGTCCGGCCTTTCGCAGGCGGCGGGCAGCACCGCGTACCACGAACTGGTGAAGGGCGGCAGCGGCCACGGCTGCGGCCACAATCTGCTGGGCGCGGGGGCCATGGCCGCCGCCATCGGCCTGAAGCACTATCTGACCCAGACCGGAAAAAGCGGCACCGTCATCCTGTACGGCTGCCCCGGCGAGGAGGGCGTGGCGTCCAAGGCCTATATGGCGCGGGAGGGCCTGTGGTACGGCCTTGACGCGGCGCTGACGTGGCACCCCGGCGACAGCAGCGAGGTGACTACCGGCTCCACCAACTCCTGCATCCAGATGATCTACACGTTCCACGGGCTGGCGTCCCAGGCATCCACCGCGCCGGAGCGGGGCCGCAGCGCGCTGGACGCGGTAGAGCTGATGAATGTGGGCGTGCAGTTCCTGCGGGAGCATATGCCCCGCGACGCCCGGGTGCACTACTCCATTCTGGACGCAGGCGGCGTAAGCCCCAACGTGGTGCAGCACCAGGCCAGCGTCCTGTACATGATCCGTTCCAACTTCGTCAAGGACTGCATGGCCCTGCACCAGCGGGTGGACAAGATCGCGCAGGGCGCGGCGCTGATGACGGATACCACCATCGAGCGCCGCTTCGTGGACGGCCTGTCCGACACCGTGTGCAACCACGCGCTGGAGAAGGTGCTGTACGACAACTTCTCCCAGCTGGGCGTACCGCCCTGCACGGCGGAGGAGCACGCTTTCATGGAGGCACTGTCCGCCACCTACGAGGGGCATGACGTCCCCGGCGGCGTGGGCGCGGAGAACGATCCCGCCTTCGCCGAAAAGGTAAAGGCCATGCAGACCGGCCACTTCAACGACTTCCTGATGCCGCTGTATCAGGGCCCCGCCTTCAACGCCGGCTCCACCGACGTGGGTGATGTCAGCTATCAGTGCCCCACGGCACAGATCCATGTGGCGGTGTGGCCCAACCACGTCCCCTGCCACAGCTGGCAGGTGGTGTCCTGCAACAAGACGCCCATGGCCCATAAGGCCACCGTGCACGCCGGCAAGGTGCTGTGCGCCGCCGCCATCGATCTGCTGGAGCAGCCCGCGCTGCTGGAGGCCGCCAAGGCCGAGTTCCGGCAGCGGACGGCGGGCGGGTACACCTGCCCCATCCCGGCGGACGCCGTGCCGGCGCCCCTCGAGCTGTAAAGAAAGAACACCCCTGACCTGCCGGTCAGGGGTGTTCTCTTACAGATGCAGCTCCTTCAGCCGCCGGAAGCTGCGGCTCGCCAGCAGCAGGCCCAGCGCCGCCAGCACCAGCGCCGCCGCGCCCAGCACCCAGGTCAGCGTGTCCGTCAGCCCCCGGCTGCACAGCCAGGAGAACAGCCGGTAGGCGCCCATGACCAGCAGTATGCCCGCCAGCAGCAGCGCCACCAGCACGGTGGAATTCTCGCAGTTGTCTATCTTCTTCATGGCGTCCTCCCCTGCGCCGGAACGGCCCCGGCGCTTTCGTCCACCATCATACCATCCGCCGCACAGCCCGTCAAGGGCAGAGAGCCGGGGGCTGTCCTCACGGGCAGTCTCCGGCTTCGCGTTTACGCCAGCAGGGCGCGGTCGTTGTCGTATTCCTGGCCGCTGACCTTGCTGAACAGCGCCAGCAGGTCCGGCACCGTCAGCCGGGCCTTCTCCTCGCCGGAGGTATCCAGCACGATCCGCCCGTTGTGCAGCATCAGCAGGCGGTTGCCGTAGTGGATAGCGTCGCGCATATTGTGGGTGATCATCAGCGTGGTCAGGTGGTTCTCCCGGACCAGGCGGTCCGTGATGTCCATGACCCGCTGGGCCGTCTGGGGATCCAGGGCAGCGGTGTGCTCGTCCAGCAGCAGCAGCTTGGGCTTCTGCAAGGTGGCCATCAGCAGCGTCAGCGCCTGACGCTGTCCGCCGGAGAGGGTGCCTACCTTGGTGGTCAGGCGGTCCTCCAGACCCAGACCCAGCTCCCGCAGGCGGCGGCGATAGTCCTCGCGCTCGCCGCGGCGGATGCCGGGACGCAGGGTGTGGCGCCGGCCGCGGCGCTCCGCCAGAGCCAGGTTCTCCTCGATCTCCATGCCGGCGGAGGTGCCCATCATGGGGTCCTGGTATACGCGGCCCAGGTAGCGGGCGCGCTTGTACTCCGGCAGAGAGGAAACGTTGACGCCGTCCAGCTCGATGCTGCCCTCGTCGGGCTGCCAGGTGCCGCAGATGGCGTTCTGCATGGTGCTGCCGATGGTCTCGGTGCAGGAAGCGGCGGTGTTGTCGGTGGGGATATAGATCACGTCGCTGTCGGCGGCGGCCTTGGTGGTCACAGCGGCCACGTCATTGGAGTCGGAGAAGGAGTAGCGGGTGCAGGTGATGCCCTTGCCGGTCAGGTACTCCTCCACCACCTGGACCTGGTACTCGGAGTTGGGCTCGGCGGAGCAGTACAGCAGTCCGACGGTCTTGGTCTCCGGCAGCAGCTCCAGGATCATGTCCGCCTGCTCCGTCAGGGGCGCCAGGTCGGAGGTACCGGAGACGTTGCCGCCCACGGTGCCGGAGAAGTTGTCGATACCCAGCGCCACGCCGTACTCGGTAACAGAGGTACCCAGAATGGGGATCTCTGCGGTGGCGTTATAGGCCGCCTGCATCGCCGGTGCCGTCCGTCTTGGTGTCGTCGGTCTTGCTGCCGCAGGCGGCCATGCTCACGCACATGACGGCGGCCAGCAGGGCGGTCATCAGCCGCCGTGTGATGCTCTTTTTCATGGTGTGGTTCCTCCTGATGGGTGTTTTTGAAAATTTGGCTGCAAAAAAGCCGCCCTGTGGATCTGTGATCCATAGGGCGGCTTTGATGTCAGTGCGTCTCCGTGGGAGAACGTCCTCATTTCATCAGCAGCATTTCCGGGCATCACAAATCACTCTTACTTTATCCGCATAGGTAAAGTAAAAGCTAAATGCGTATGCCTTGTACAGCTGCTTCATCATGTGTGGCGTTCTCCTTTCCCGAAGTTTTCTGTAAGATATCACAACAGGGAGCCACCGTCAACCGTCATATCCGCCAAAAATATTTGTCAGGAATAAACACTCCGCCACGCGCTTTCGCGCTTTAAAGTTCGGATGCGTCCGTTGTTCCGGCAAATATCCGGCACTTTCCGCCGTCATTTTCCGCTGGGCATATCGACCAGAGTGCAGCCGTCCTCTGTCAGCAGCGTCAACCCGGCAGGGCGCTCCGCCAGCAGATACTCCAGCACACCGCGGCTGACGTCATCCATCTCCCCGGCGCGGCGGATATGCACCGCCAGCGGCTGCCGCGCCGCCAGACCGGTGAGCCACCGGATAAACGCCTGGGCCACCGCCGCCGGCGCGGCCGTGACCTCGCCCTCCACACCGGCACACGCCGCCGCAGTGGGCTGTATAGCCCCCAGCACCCGCAGCAGCGTCCGGTCGTCCGGCCGCACGTCGTTCCCGACGGCGTCCAGCAGCTTTCCCACTGCGTCCGCCATCCAGAAGCAGGGCACCGCCCGGAGGCAGTAGGTCCGCACGTGCAGGCCCGGCGCATCGGTCCGCGCCGCCGCAGGCTCCTCCGGCGCGGCGGGCGCGGCCTTCAGCTCCGCGTATTTCTGCGTGATGGCGCTGCCGGGATAGATCTCCAGGTTGGAGGCCAGCCGGTTGCGGAACTCGTTGAAAAACCGGATAGCACGGCTGCGGTCGCCGCCGCGCTCATACAGCGTCATCAGCCGCAGGGCCAGCTGCTCGTTGTAGGGCTCGTATTCCATGACCCGCTCCAGAATGCCCACGGCCTCCGGCAGCATATCCCGCTGCTCATACAGCTCCGCCGCCTTCATCAGCAGCCGGTTCTTCCGCTTCTCATAATAGATGCGCTGGCTGAGGATCAGCTCATTCAGGTCCTCGCAGTGGTTGAAATAGTACCCCTCCAGCAGCTCGCCGCCGAAGGCGTCACACGCCCGCTTCAGCTCGTCCGCCGACCGGGTCTCCGGGTCGATCTCGTCGATGGTCTGCAGATCGCAGATATAGTCGTATGCCCGGTCGATGCAGCAGTACTCCCGGTCCAGCTTGATGAGCGACCGCCCGCCCTCGCCGATGTCGGTGCTCTTTTTGATCTTCCACAGGGTATAGCGCAGATTATACTTGGCAGCGCTGGCGGCGCTGTCCGGCCAGAGGTAGGCCGCCAGCTTCTCCCGCGCGTAGTAGTCCCCGCCCCGCAGGAACAGGATACACAGCAGGGCGCATCCCTTGTTGCCCAGCTCCGGGGTGATGTCCGTGCCGTCGCAGATGACCTGCGGCTTGCCAAACAGTCTGATCTGAAGCATGGCCGTCACCTCACTGCCGGCTGTGCAGCACCGACCCGGACTTGATGGTCACGGTCACGTCGGTCTGCTCCAGCTGCTCTGCGGGCACGGCGCGGATGTCGCGGTCCAGCACCACGATATCCGCCAGGTATCCCGGCGCCAGCTTTCCCTTGCGCTTGTCCTCAAACAGCGCGTAAGCGCCGTTGACGGTGTACATCTCGATGGCCTGCTCCACGGACACGGCGCACTGGGGCACGGCGCGGTTCACCGCCGCGTGGATGCCCAGCATGGGCCGCGGCTCCGTCACGTCACTGTCCGACCCGCCGCACACCACCGCGCCGGCGGCGAACATGGCGGCAAAGTTGTTGGAGCGCAGATAGCGCTCGCCCACCCGGCGCTCGTACATACCGCCCTTGCCGCCCCACAGATAGGCGTAGGCCGGCTGCACCGAGAAGATCAGCTTCATGTCCGCCGCCCGGGCGATCTGCTCCGGCGTGGCCATGATGGCGTGCTCGATGCGGTGGCGCAGGGCGGTGCTGCCGCCCTGACGGATGGCCCTCTCGTGGGCCAGCAGCACGGACTCGATGGCCCGGTCGCCGATGCTGTACAGCGCCAGCTGCATATCCTGCCGGTAGCACTGCTGCACGAACTCGTCCAGTCCATCCTGGGGCAGGAAGATCTGTCCCCGGTAGTCCGGCCGGTCTGCGTAGGGTGCCGACAGGGCAGCGCTGTGGCTGGACAGGGTGCCGTCCACCATAATATTGCCGCCCACCCGGCGCAGCCCCAGCTTCCAGACCTTCGCCAGGTCCATGGTCTGATAGAACAGCGGCATATCCACCGGGAACTCGCCGCTGTGGGCGTAGATGAACTCCGCGTCCCGGTCGTCGAACAGCCAGCCGCCCTCGATGGCCGCCACGGTGGTGATGCCGTTTTCCAGCAGCCGGGACATGGCCAGATGGATGGCCTCCATGCGGAACTCGTCCGGCAGGCTCCGCAGCACATTGGAGCGCAGCACATAGTTGGCGTTCCGCCGGAAAATGCCCGTAGGCAGGCCGCTGCCGTCCAGCTCCACGCCCTCCAGGGAGAAGGGAACCTTGTAATACAGCAGGGCATGGGTGTTCAGCATACTGACGTGGTACTCCTTGGAGAACAGCACCACCGGACTGTCGCTGCAATACTTGTCCAGCACATACCGGTCCGGAAAACGCTTTTCCTCGAACTGCGACTCCTCCACCTGGCAGCCCAGCACCGCGCCCTCCCGCTTTTCGGCGGCGGCCAGCATCTCGCCCAGCTCCCGGTGGGACCGCGCACCGCCCAGATCCACGCTCATCATGTTCACAGCGGTCTGCATCACATGGAAGTGGTTGTCGATAAACCCCGGCAGCACCGTGCCGCCCCTGGCGTCGATGACCTGCGTGCCGGGGCGCACCAGCTTCTGCCAATCATCGCCGCGTCCCGCGGCGCAGATCATTTTCCCCGCCGCGGCCACCCAGTCGGCCCCGCCATCGCCGCACATGGTCACGCAGCGCCCGTTTTTAATGATGATATCCGCGTACATAGCGTCCCGTCCTCCTGTTGAAAGCCGTGTTGTGTTATGGCCGTATTGTACACCAGGGCGGGCCGTCTGTCCAGTGGCGCTGTGTCCCCGGCGGCAAATGTACCAAATCGTTTGTTGAAAAGCGCGGCATGATTTGCTAAAATGTTTAGTAACAACGGAAATTCAACGCTTTTCCCACGCGCGGCGCAACATCTCCCGGTTACAATGGCATCAAACCGGGGTGGAGCACGGCCGGCGCGGCCCCTCTCCGCCCTCCCGAAAAAACGAAAGGACAGGGATGTATATGAGCGTTTTGATTTTGAACCGCGAGCAGGTCAAGCAGGTCATCTCCATGAAGGAAGTCATCCAGGAGGTGCGCGAGGTCTATCGTCTGAAATCCCAGGGCAAGTCCGTGATCTGGCCGCTGGTCAACTATGAATTCGTGGACGAGCACGCCGCCATGGACATCCGTTCCGGCTATATCAAGGGCGTACAGCTCCACGGCCTGAAGATGCTGAACAACTTTCCCGAGAACCAGGAAAAGGGCCTGCCGCCCTTCAACGGCATCATGATGGTCTACGACTCCAACACCGGTATTCCCGTCAGCGTCATGGACGCCTCCTACGTCACCTGTATGCGTACCGGCGCCGCCGGCGCACTGGGCGTGGACCTGCTGGCCCGCAAGGACGCCAAGCACCTGTTTATCCTGGGTGCCGGCAAGCAGGCCCCCTTCCAGATCGCCGCCACGCTGCTGCTGCGTCCGGCCATCAATAAGGTCTACATCGCCGACCCCATGTTCCCCGACAACGCGGTGCAGTTCGCCGCCCACATTGCCCAGCAGCTCTCCGATGACTTCGGCATCGACGCCTCCGGCGTGGAATTCCTGCCGGCGCTGGATATGGCCGCCGCCGTGGGCGACAGTGACGCCATCATCACCGTCACGCCCTCCCGCAAGCCCATCATCCAGAAGGCGTGGCTGAAGCCCGGCACCCATCTGAGCTGCCTGGGCTCCGACATGGAATCCAAGCAGGAGATCGAGAGCACCATCTTCCAGGGCGCCGCCTTCTACGCTGATGACCGCGCCCAGTGCATCCGCGTGGGCGAGATGGAGCTGCCCATCAAGCAGGGCGTCATCAGTGCCGACGACATCACCGGCGAGATCGGTGACCTCATCGACGGCAAGGTCCCCGGCCGCACCAGCGACACGCAGACCACCATCTTCGACGCCACCGGCCTGTACATTCTGGATCTGGCCGCCGCCAAGGTAGCCATCGACCGCGCACTGGCCGAGGGCGTGGGCCTGCAGGCCGACCTGTAACCCCGCGGAATATATCCGCTTACCCTACAAAACAGACGAAATGAGGAGGACAATAAAATGAAACTGGCATGGTTTGGTGTGGAAGAGTGGCTGAATCCCATGGACTCTCTCGCCCGTATCAATCTGGGCAGCAGCTGCGTCAGCGCCCTTCGTATGGACGAGCTGTTTGACCTGACCGGCGAGGATCTGGACGCTTTCCTGAACGAAATGCGTACCATGAGCCTGCATTATCACCACGGCGACGCCACCGGCTCCCCCCGGATCAAGGCGGCGGTGGCCGGCATTTACCCCAAGGGCAATGTGAAGCCCGAGGAAGTCATGATCACCCACGGCGGCACCGGCGCCAATGACCTGGTGCTGATGAGCGTGCTGGAGCCGGGTGACAACTGCGTGGTGATCAAGCCCTCCTATCAGCAGCACTACGATATCCCCAAGGGCAGCGGCATCGAGACCCGCGTGGTCCAGCTGAAGGCCGAGGATAACTATCAGCTGGATTTCGACGCCCTGGACAAGGCCTGCGATGCCAACACCAAGATGATCGTCCTGACCAACCCCAACAACCCCATCGGCGTGACCCTGTACGACGAGGGCCTGCGTAAGGTCGTGGACATCGCCGCCAAGCACGACGCCTGGATCCTCTGCGACGAGGTCTATCGCGGGCTGGACGAGAACTATATGCCCTCCATTCTGGACTACGGCTACCACAAGGCCATCTCCATCAGCAGTATGTCCAAGATGTACTCCATGGCCGGCACCCGTATCGGCTGGATCGTCTGCCGCGACCACGAGATGTACGAGGTCATGAAGACCCGCCGTTCCTACAACACCATCTGCTGCGGCATCTGGGACGAGATCATCGCCTCCATCGCGCTGGAGCATTACCAGGCCCTGTGGGCCCGCGCCCGTTCCATTCTGGAGCCCAACCGCAAGATCGTGGAGGACTGGGTGGCCTCCCAGCCCCACCTGCACCTGCGCGCCAAGGCCATGGGCACCACCTGCCTGATCGACTATGACTACGACGTGGACTCCGAGACCCTGGCCAAGGACGCCATGGCCACCGAGCAGATCCTGGTGGTCCCCGGCGACTACTTCGATATGCCCAAGACCATCCGCGTGGGCTACGGCGCCTTCCGCGATCCCCAGGTGCTGAAGGCCGGCCTGGAGGAGTTCGGCAAGTACCTGGAGAAGTACAACTAACTGACACATCCCTCTCTCACAAATTTCTTCCCCCCTGCGGCACGCGCCGCAAAACAAGCGCCCGGCAGAAGCCGGGCGCTTGTTTTTTCCGTATTCCGTTGGCGCTCACACCCGCGCCCAGCGCATCCAGCCGTCCTCGAACAGGGCTGTCAGCCGCCCCGTGTCCTTCAGCCACGCCAGATAGGACCGCACCGTGCTGCCCACCAGCACATACTGCTCAAAGCTCATGGTCAGCCCGTAGGCGGCAAACAGCTGCTGCAGGATGTCCTCAAAGCCGCGGGGCGCGGCGCAGAGGTCCACGATCCTCTCCGCGATCTCATGCACCTTTCGGATATTGTACTGCGCCAGATCGGCGATGTCCTCCGTCACCTCCGTGTGCGCGGGCACAAATACCTTCGCGGTCATGGTCTGCACCTGCTCCAGCGTTTTCAGGTACCCGGCCACGTCGTAAATAAAGCCGATCTGGTACTTGTCCAGTATCTCCCGGCTGGAAAGGCAGTCCGCCAGAAACACCACGTCGTCCGGCGTCCGAAAGCCTACCATGTCGAAAAAGTGTCCGGGCAGGGGGATAGACGCAAAGCCCTCCGGCAGCTTGTCCGCCGTCAGCTCCGCCGCGTCGCTCTCCTGTGCCAGCAGAAACTTGTGCCGCAGGTCCTTGGGCGGATATCCGCCGTAGAGAAACGACGGCTCCAGCACCGGGTGCCGGGTAAACGCGCAGTCGATTCCCGGCGCGTAGATCCTACAGCCCGTCTGTCCCTGCAAATACCGGTTCCCGCCGATGTGGTCGGCGTTGGCGTGGGTGTTGTAGATCGCCGTCAGCTGCCAGCCGTTGGCGTCCAGCACCTGCCGTATCCTCCGCCCCGCGTCCTTGTCGTTGCCGCTGTCGATCAGGCAGACGTTTTTCTCATCCAGCCGGAAGAGGCCGATGTTGGTGGGGCTCTTGATGTAATACGTCCTCTCGGTAAGCTGTATCAGTTCGTACATAGCGGTATCCCCTCCGTTACTTTTTTGTATCGCCATCCGATCATGTTTTGTTGCTTCCTTGTCCTGTCATCCTATCAGTTTTTCCGCCTCTTTGTAATGTCATTCTATCATGTTTTGCTGCTTCTTTGTGCTGTCATCCTATCATATTTTCCCGCTTCTTTGTATTGTCATCCTATCATGTTTTGCTGCTTCTTTGTATTGTCATCCTATCATATTTCCCCGCAAAACACAAGCGCCCGGCCGATAGCCGGGCGCCTGCGTACCTCATCTGTATATGTGTATATGGCGCCGCTGGCCGCCACACAGTTCTTTCCGTTGTTTTTGCAGATATACAGCTGCCTGTCCGCCTTTGCGATGAGTGAAAAGTCCTTCAATTCCCGGCCTGTCCCGCACGCAACACCGAAAGAGGCCGTAACAATGTGCCGGTCCGGCAGGTCCTCTCTTGGAACAGCCGCGGCGCGCACCGCATCAAGAAGCGCACCGGCGATACGGCGGGCCTCCTCCTCACCGATATCCGGCAGGATCGCCACGAACTCCTCGCCCCCAAAGCGGAAGAGATACCGGTCAGCCGCCGCCAACACCCCGACCACGCTTCCGGCCACACGCCGCAGCGCTTCGTCGCCCTTCATGTGGGAGTAGTTGTCGTTGTACGATTTGAAATCATCCACGTCAAAAATAATGACGCTGACCCGTTCCGGCGCGGTTTTATCGGCAATGAACGTGCCATACGTCTCCATCGCCTTTTTATTCAGTGTTTCCGTCATCACGTCGTTGTAGGCCAGCTTGATGAAAGCGTGACCCATTTCCTTGATGTGCCGTTCGTTGGCAAACTGCCGAAGGAAGATGGACCGCAGCACGATAAAACCTACAATGATGGAAAATCGCAGCAGGAAATGCTTGAACAGATCATAGTTCTCCGCGTAGGGAAGCTGTCCGGGCAGCCACCAGCTGATCAATATCAGAACACATACCGCCACGGTATCCACACGGCGGTATGTGGGCGCGATCATGATCGCAAACAGATAGCACATGGAGATGGACAACCCGACCCGGTGAAAGTTGCAGGAGACCATAAAGACGGTAACGCTGGCGATCACCACCCCATAGTAGGCCAGCAGCGCAAACCGCGCCGGCGGCGCATCGTATTCTCCTCCACGCTTTTTATAGGCGATCGTAAACACCAGCATCGCCAGCGAGCCGCCGATCATCATGTAAAGCGGCACCATGTCAATGGGGATCATCGAGCGCGCCGCGATGTTCTTGACCAGGTAGATCCCGTTGGTCAGTATAAACAGAATGGCTGCATAAAATACGACCGAAAAATTCTGCCGCATAAGGATGCTCTCCACAGTCGGAATCTCATCGATCTGTATTCCCAGCACACGATCACTAAAGCTCTTAAACCTGGCAAACGCCATATCCGATATCCAGCAGGACACCCTCTGCACAATATCGACCTTATCCCCTCGTCTTTCCATACGATCCCTCCAGCAAATAATACGACCCCGTTTGTCTGCTTTTGTTGATCTATTGTTATATTTTACCATGCTTCCGCCCAAAACACAAGCGCCCGGCTGATAGCCGGGCGCTTGGTATTATGATTATGCGGGAAATCGAGCCCTTACTTGGCGTCCTTGATGGCAGCCTGTGCGGCGGCCAGACGGGCGATGGGCACGCGGAAGGGGGAGCAGGACACATAGTCCAGACCCACGCGGTGGCAGAACTCCACGCTGGAGGGGTCGCCGCCGTGCTCGCCGCAGATGCCCAGATGGATGTCGGGGCGGGTGGCGCGGCCCAGCTTGCAGGCCATATCCACCAGCTTGCCCACACCGACCTGATCCAGCCGGGCGAACGGATCGCTCTCATAGATCTTGTTGTCGTAGTAAGCGGGCAGGAACTTGCCGGCATCGTCACGGCTGAAGCCAAAGGTCATCTGAGTCAGGTCGTTGGTACCGAAGGAGAAGAACTCCGCCTCGGTGGCGATGGCATCAGCGGTCAGCGCAGCGCGGGGGATCTCGATCATGGTGCCCACCAGGTACTTCATATTCATACCGGCAGCAGCCAGCTCCTCGTCAGCGGTCTTGACCACCACGTCCTTGACGAACTTCAGCTCCTTGACCTCGCCCACCAGGGGGATCATGATCTCGGGAACCATGTTCCAGTCGGGGTGCTTCTTCTGGACGTTGATGGCGGCGCGGATGACGGCACGGGTCTGCATAACGGCGATCTCCGGGAAGGTGACGGCCAGACGGCAGCCGCGGTGGCCCATCATGGGGTTGAACTCATGCAGGGAGGCGATGATGGCCTTGATGTCGGCTACGGTCTTGCCCATATCCTTGGCCAGCAGCTCGATGTCCGCCTCCTCGGTGGGAACGAACTCGTGCAGAGGGGGATCCAGGAAGCGGATGGTGACGGGGCAGCCCTCCATGGCCTCGTAGATGCCCTCAAAGTCACCCTGCTGCATGGGCAGCAGCTTGGCCAGAGCCTTCTCGCGCTGCTCCTTGGTGTCGGAGCAGATCATCTCGCGGATGGCGGCAATACGGTCGCCGTCGAAGAACATATGCTCAGTGCGGCACAGGCCAATACCCTGGGCACCCAGAGAGCGGGCGCGGGCGGCGTCGGCGGGGGTGTCGGCATTGGTGCGGACCTTCAGCCGGCGGAACTTGTCGGCCCAGGCCATGATGCGGCCGAAATCGCCGCCCACATTGGCGTCCACGGTGGGCATAGCGCCGTCGTAGATATTACCGGTGGAGCCGTCCAGGCTCATCCAGTCGCCCTCGTGGTAGGTCTTGCCTGCCAGGGTAAACTGCTTGTTGGCCTCGTCCATGTTGATGGCGCCGCAGCCGGAGACGCAGCACTTACCCATGCCGCGGGCCACAACGGCCGCGTGGGAGGTCATACCGCCGCGGACGGTCAGGATGCCCTGGGCGGCCTTCATGCCCTCGATGTCCTCGGGAGAGGTCTCCAGACGAACCAGAACCACCTTCTCACCGCGGGCCGCCCACTCCTTGGCGTCCTCGGCGGTGAACACGATCTTGCCGCAGGCAGCGCCGGGGGAGGCGGGCAGCGCCTTGCCCACCGGCTCGGTGGCCTTCAGCGCCTTGGGGTCGAACTGGGGATGCAGCAGGGTATCCAGGTTGCGGGGGTCGATCATGGCCACGGCCTGCTGCTCGGAGATCATGCCCTCGTCCACCAGGTCGCAAGCGATCTTCAGCGCGGCGGGAGCGGTGCGCTTGCCGTTGCGGCACTGCAGCATGTACAGCTTGCCATGCTCCACGGTGAACTCCATATCCTGCATATCGCGATAGTGGTCCTCCAGGATATTGCAGACCTTCACGAACTCGTCATAGGCCTCGGGGAACTTCTCAGCCATCTCGGCAATGGGCATGGGGGTACGCACGCCGGCCACCACGTCCTCGCCCTGGGCATTGGTCAGGAACTCGCCCATCAGCTTCTTCTCGCCGGTGGCGGGGTCACGGGTGAACGCCACGCCGGTGCCGCAGTCGTCGCCCATGTTGCCGAAGGCCATGGACTGCACGTTGACGGCGGTGCCCCAGGAATAGGGGATGTCGTTGTCGCGGCGATAGACATTGGCGCGGGGGTTGTCCCAGCTGCGGAACACGGCCTTGATGGCGCCGATCAGCTGCTCCTTGGGATCGGTGGGGAAGTCGCTGCCGATCTTGGACTTGTACTCGGCCTTGAACTGCATGGCCAGCTCCTTCAGATCCTCGGCGGACAGCTCCACGTCCTGGGTCACGCCCTTCTTCTCCTTCATGGCATCGATCAGCTGCTCAAAGTACTTCTTGCCAACCTCCATGACCACATCGGAATACATCTGGATAAAGCGGCGATAGCAATCCCACGCCCAGCGGGGGTTGTTGGACTTCTTGGCGATCACGTCCACCACGTCCTCATTCAGACCCAGGTTCAGAATGGTGTCCATCATGCCGGGCATGGAGGCGCGGGCGCCGGAGCGCACGGATACCAGCAGGGGATTTTCCAGATCGCCGAACTTCTTGCCGGTGATCTTCTCCATCTTCTCGATATACTCCATGATCTCCGCCATGATCTCGCCGTTGATCTGGCGGCCGTCCTCGTAATACTGAGTGCAGGCCTCGGTGGTGATGGTAAAGCCCTGGGGCACGGGCAGACCGATATTGGTCATCTCCGCCAGGTTCGCACCCTTGCCGCCCAACAGCTCACGCATCTTGGCGTTGCCTTCGGTGAACAGGTAACAATACTTCTTGCTCATTGCAGTTCCTCCGTATATTAAATAGTTGTACCAAACATTGAGAACAACTTATTATAGTCATATTTTTTTTTAAAAGCAACCCTGTCGCGGATATTTTTACAAAAAATGTTGTTTCCTCTGCGGACACTCGCCGTAAACCGATAACACATTTCCGTTTCCTCTATTTTCCGTCCTTTTTGGCGCAGCACCCGCAAAGCCGCCGTCCCGGCGCGCTTCTCCCGGCGGAACGGAGGGAAGATTTTGTGTCTTGCCTATTCCCCCACTCCTGTGGTATACTATTATATTGAATTAGTAGGCACTTTACCGGGAGGTACGCGCATGGTCCAGCTGCCCCAGGAAAACAGCATATTCACCCGCACCGTGCGCCGCGCCGCCGGGGAGGACCGTCTCAGCCACGCGGTCATCCTGACGGGCCGGGGTGACCTGACCGCCGCTGCCCGGTTTCTCGCCGCCGCCCACGTCTGCGAGGGGACGGACAGGCCCTGCCTGCGCTGCCGCCACTGCCGCAAGGTACTGGAGGGCATCCACCCGGACGTGATCCCCGTGCTGGATACAGAGCACAAGGAGCTGACGGTGGAGGCAGTCCGCGCCCTGCGTAAGGATGTGTACATCCGCCCCAACGAGGCCCAGCGCAAGGTATACGTCATCTCTGACTGCCGCCAGCTGAACCAGCGGGACCAGGATGTCCTGCTGAAGGTGGTGGAGGAGGGACCGCCCTATGCCGCTTTCATCTTCTGCGCCGACGCTCCCGCCGCCCTGCTGGAGACCGTCCGTTCCCGCTGTACTCTGCTGAAATACGACGGGGAAGACGCGCCCCTCAGCGACGGTACCGCGGAGCTGTGCCGTGCGTTTGCCTCCGGGCGTCTGCTGCCGGTGACCACGGCGCTGCTCTCCCGCGAGCAGACTCTGAAGCGCGAGGCGCTGCAGGCTCTGCTGGAGGAGCTGTGGCGCGCCGCGGCCGAAGCCCTGCTGGTGCAGCAGGGCAAGGCGCGGCCAGATCCCGCCTGCGCGGAGGCAGCCCTTCTGCTGGCGGACAGGCTGACGGCGCGGCAGCTGCTGGGACTGTGCGCGGCCAGTCAGCGCTTTGCCGAACAATGTGACCAAAATGCGGGCGTGGGCCAGATATTGGGCGCCCTCGCCGTGAAATGGGAGGAACTTTTATGACCGATGTGATCTCTGTCCGCTTCCGCAGCGGCTGCAAGGAATACTACTTCGACCCCAAGGGGCTCACGATCCCCGCCGGCACCGACGTGATCGTGGAGACCGCCCAGGGCCCGGAATTCGCCCACTGCGCGGCGGGCAACCACCAGGTGCCCGATGACGCGGTGGTCAAGCCCCTGCGGTCCGTCCTCCGCATCGCCACCGACAACGACAAACACACCGCCGCCTACAACCGCAGCCGTGAGAAGGAAGCCTTCGATGTCTGCAAAAAGAAGATCCAGCAGCACAAGCTGGAGATGAAGCTGGTGCGGGTGGAATGCAGCTTTGACGGCAGCAAGATCCTGTTTTTCTTTACCGCCGACGGCCGCGTGGACTTCCGCGAGCTGGTCAAGGACCTGGCCGGCGTGTTCCGCGCCCGCATCGAGCTGCGGCAGATCGGCGTCCGCGACGAGGCCAAGATGATCGGCGGCCTGGGCATCTGCGGCCGGCCCTTCTGCTGCGCCCAGTTCATGGACGAGTTCCTGCCCGTGTCCATCAAGATGGCCAAGACCCAGAACCTGAGTCTGAACCCTACCAAGATCTCTGGTACCTGCGGCCGGCTGATGTGCTGCCTGAAATATGAACAGGACGCCTATGAGGATGCCATTAAGCGCCTGCCCAAGAACGACTCCTTCGTCCTGACGCCGGACGGCACCGGCAACGTCAGTGACGTAAACGTGCTGAAGGAGACGGTGAACGTCCGCCTGGATGACCGCACCGACGGTCCCCGCTGCTACCACAACTGCGAGGTCTGCGTCCTGCGGAACGGTAAGGGCAGCCGCGACGGTATCACAGTCCCCGACAAGCGCCCCGAGCGCTATGTGGAGCCCCTGGCCGAGGAGGAGCTGCCCACTATCACCCTGCTCAGCGACTTCGACCCGGACGCCGCGGCGGAGAGTGAAAAGAAACGCGGCCGCCGGAGCCGCAGCCGCCGTCGGGGCGACGGCGAGAAGCGCACGGCGGAGAAGTCCGCCGCCCCTGCGGAAAAAGCCCCGCGTTCCGATGCCTCCGCCGAGGGCGGCAAGCCCCGCCGCGAGGGCGGTGATCGCCGCCGCAGAAGCGGACGCCGCGGCGGAAACGGCGGTGCCAACGCCGCTGGCAGCACCGGCGCACCCGCACCCAAGGCAGTCAAGCCCGCCGGGGACGGCCAGGGTACCGTGAGCGGTGAGAAGAAGCGCAGCCGCCATCGGCCCCGCCGCAGAAGCGGCGGCAATAAGCCCAACGGCGGCACGGAGGCGTAAATCATGCGTAAATTCAACGGTTTGCTGCTGGTCAGCGATTTCGACAACACCCTTGTCTACACCGAGGAGGCCCTGCAAAAGTGCGTGGATATGCCCCCCGTCTCTGACGAGAACCGCGCCGCCATCGAGTATTTCATGGCCAACGGCGGCATCTTTTCCGTGGCCACCGGCCGCGCCAAGCCCGCCTTTGAAACGGTTGTGGACGGCATCCCCATGAACGGTCCCACCGTGCTGTTCAACGGCGCGGCTATCTACGACTTCCCGCAGAAGAAGTACCTGGTCACGGCCTTTTTGCCCGACTCCGTCCGGCAGCACGTCACGGAGGTCGTCACTGCCCTGCCCCAGGTGGCTGTGGAGCTGTACCACGATGACAACACCATCCACGCCCTGAACGCCAACGACGTCACCCGCCGTCATATGCACATCACCCACGCGCCGTCCATCGAGGTAGACACCATGGACGACGTGCCGTCCCCCATCAGTAAGGCCCTTTTCTCCACCGAGGAGGCGCACCTGCCCGCCCTGTTGGACTTTCTGGCCTCCCGGCCCTGGTACCACGACTATGAGGTAGTCCCCAGCGCCGTGACCCTGGTGGAACTGACAGCCAAGGGCGCCAACAAGGGCGGCATGGTCCGGCGTCTGGCGGACCTGCTGGGTGTGGCACGGGAAAACGTGATCTGCGTGGGCGACCACGCCAACGACATCAGTATGCTCACCTGGGCCGGCCAGGGCTATCCCTTTTACCTTTTGTGTTGATATAAGCCTATCCGCCAAATCCTTCGTCGATTTAACGGAACTCTAAGCACATGAAAAGGAGCAAGGTATATTTCAACCTTGCTCCTCCTATGGGATATATACTATTCAGTTCGACAAATTGAAATTGGCTAATCTATTTACTCAACATTGTTATAGACTTCAATGCCAAGGATTTTTACTATCATTCCCTCAAGGTAATCATTTTCGGACGTGGCTTCTGGGTCTATTCTATGCACATTCTCAACTTGATACAGGATAGCATTATATACAACTGTGCCGCCGTCTTTCAGACGCATAGGAATGGGTATCAAAAGAACGATAGCCAACAAGATGCAAATACCTGTAACTACTTTTTTTCTCATATTATCACACTCCTTTGTCAAATTTGAATTTGTCTAGTTGCTTCATTATTTGTATAGACGGAAAAGCCAGCAAATTGTTCCGACTTTTCTATATTATACAATATTTTTGTGTTACTTTCAAGGTATGAAAAGATGCCAAAGTTACCTTCGGCTCTTTTCGGTATCCAGTACCGGTTAAGTGCGTGATTTAGTGAAATCACCG
>QWCB01001406.1_pt1 | contig 23174 bp, 17 predicted proteins | sample 1972511 | NCBI WGS metagenome assembly QWCB01 (sample SAMN09866719, study PRJNA288562) | Human gut metagenome isolate term5_stool, whole genome shotgun sequencing... | isolation source: gut | host: Homo sapiens | place: USA: California | reverse complement strand
CAGGTTCTGCAGCTCTTCATATTGAGCTTTTTGCAGTATTCTCCGCCGTACAGCGGACAGTCTGTCCTTGTGTATTTTGCCATTTCTGATCCTCCATACAATAGCCCCCATGGACAGCTCGCGCCCATGGGGTCCATTTAAGGCTGTATTTATTGTTCGGTTACGGTGGGGATATCTTCCTTCTCACGCACCTCTACGTTGTGGTAGCGCTTGAGGCCTATGCCGGCAGGTATAAGCTTGCCGATTATGACGTTCTCCTTGAGACCAATGAGCTGATCCGAGCGCTTGTTGATAGCGGCGTCGGTAAGCACACGCGTGGTCTCCTGGAAGGACGCAGCAGACAGCCAAGACTCCGTAGCCAGCGAGGCCTTGGTAATACCCATGATCTCACTGCGCAGCTGTGCCGGCTGGCCACCCTCGGCAACCTGAGCGGCGTTAACCTGCTTGGCCTCAGAAAGGTCAACCAGGGTACCCGGCAGGAACTCGGTGGAACCGGCCTCAATGACCGTACCGCGACGAAGCATCTGGCGGATGATGATCTCGATGTGCTTGTCGTGGATGGCCACACCCTGTGCACGGTAGACAGCCTGAACCTCGTCGATAAGGTGCTTCTCCACGCCACGGCGGCCGAGAACCTCCAGGACGTCGTGCGGGTCAGCCGCACCACGCATGAGGCGGTCACCGGTGCTGACGTGGTCACCGTCGCGCAGGGAGCGCTCGATCATGGCGTCCGGGTTGGACTCCATCGGGCGGCGAACCTGAGCCAGGCCCTGGCGCTTCGACAGCTTCTCGTAGACCACGTTGTCGGAACCGTCATCCGGGGTGATGGTCAGGGTCCAGAAGTTGCCCTCATCGGACAGGGACACGGTGCCGTCGACGGAAGCGATAGGAGCGCGGTTCTTCGGGTTGCGGGCCTCGAAGAGCTCCTGAACACGCGGCAGGCCGCCGGTAATATCGCCACCGACACCACCCTGGTGGAAGGTACGCATGGTCAGCTGGGTACCCGGCTCACCAATGGACTGTGCAGCCACGATGCCGACTGCCTCGCCGATATCGACCAACTTGCCGGAGGCCATGGACTTGCCGTAGCACTTCGCACAAACACCAGCCGGGGTCTGGCAGGTCAGCACGGAGCGGACCTTGATCTCCAGGACGCCAGCGGCGACGATCTTGCGGCTGAGTTCCTCAGTCAGGTCGGTGCCTGCCTCGGCAATAACCTCGCCGTTTTCATCCTTGACATCGTTAGCCACGACGCGGCCGGATGCGGAGGTCTCCCACAGCTCGTGCAGGTCGTAGGAGCCTTCGGCAACCTCGACGCCGATCGGGACGCGCACGCCCTGACGGGTGCCACAGTCTTCCTCGCGGACGATGACATCCTGCGCCACGTCCACCAGACGACGGGTGAGGTAACCGGAGTCAGCGGTACGCAAAGCGGTATCCGCCAGGCCCTTACGGGAGCCGTGCGAGTTGTTGAAGTACTCCAGAACCGACAGGCCCTCGCGGAAGGAGGTCTTAATCGGACGGGTGATGTAGTCACCCTTGGAGTTCACAACCATGCCCTTCATACCGGCCAGGGTCCAGATCTGACGCATGTTACCGGCAGCACCGGACTTCACGATCATCGGAATCGGGTTGTCGTCGGGGTACAGCTCCTCGACGGCGTTACCCACGGTGTCCGTGGCGTCCTTCCACAGCTCAACCAGGCGGTCGTAGCGCTCGCGCTCGGTCAGGGCACCCTGCTCCCAGTACTTGCGCTCGATGCGCTCTGCTTCCTTCTCATAAGACTCGAGAACCTCGGTCTTGTTCGGCAGAACCAGAACGTCGTGCATGGTGATGGTCACGCCGGAACGGGTGGCCCAGTAGAAGCCCGCGTCCTTCATCTTGTCCAGAACCTGGGCAACGGTGATCATCGGGTACTTCGCAGCGAGGTCATTAATGACGTCACCCAGCAGCATCTTGTTGCCAGCGCCGCCCTTACGGACCATGACGCCCTCGAGGTACGGGTAGTTCCACGGCAGCAGGTCATTGAACATGATGCGGCCGAGGGTGGTCTCAGCGAGCCAAGCCTGGCCCTTCTGCCAACCATCCGGGAACTGCTCAGCCTCAATGTCTGACGGCGGACGTAGGTGGGAGATGCGCACCTTGATCGGGGCCTGCAGGCCCAGAACGCCGCGGTCACGAGCCATGATGGCCTCCGCGTAGGAGGAGTACACGCCCTGGGCCGGTCCGTTTTCGTCTGCGGGAGCGTAAGCTCCCGCGCCACCGATCTCGTCCTCGCCCTTGTCCATGGTGAGGTAGTACAGGCCGGTAACCATATCCAGGCGCGGCATAGCCAGCGGCTTACCGGAAGCCGGGGACAGAATGTTGTTGGAGGCCAGCATCAGCACGCGTGCCTCAGCCTGCGCCTCGGCGGACAGCGGCAGGTGGACTGCCATCTGGTCACCGTCGAAGTCAGCGTTGAAGGCCTCACAAGCCAGCGGGTGCAGCTGGATGGCCTTACCTTCGACCAGCTTCGGCTCGAAGGCCTGGATACCCAGGCGGTGCAGGGTCGGTGCACGGTTCAGCATCACCGGGTGCTCGGAAATGGCCTCTTCGAGGACGTCCCACACCTCAGGGCGCTGGCGCTCCACCATGCGCTTAGCGGACTTGATGTTCTGCGCGTAGTCGTTTTCCACCAGGCGCTTCATGACGAAAGGCTTGAACAGCTCCAGAGCCATGAGCTTCGGCAGGCCACACTCGTGCAGCTTGAGCTGCGGACCAACGATAATCACGGAACGGCCGGAGTAATCCACGCGCTTACCCAGCAGGTTCTGGCGGAAGCGACCCTGCTTACCCTTGAGCAAGTCAGACAGGGACTTCAGCGGGCGGTTACCCGGGCCAGTGACCGGACGGCCGCGGCGGCCGTTGTCGAAGAGCGCGTCAACGGACTCCTGCAGCATGCGCTTCTCGTTGTTCACGATGATCTCGGGAGCGCCGAGGTCGATCATGCGCTTGAGGCGGTTGTTGCGGTTGATCACGCGACGGTAGAGGTCGTTGAGGTCGGAGGTGGCGAAGCGGCCACCGTCCAGCTGCACCATCGGGCGCAGCTCCGGCGGGATCACCGGGATAGCGTCGAGCACCATGCCGGCCGGGTCGTTGCCCGAGCGCAGGAAGGCTGCAACAACCTTCAGGCGCTTGAGGGCGCGCATCTTCTTCTGGCCCTTGCCGTTGTTGATGATTTCCTTGAGCTCCTCGGCCTCAGCCTCGAGGTCGAAGTTACGGATGAGGGTCTGGATAGCCTCTGCACCCATGCCGCCGGTGAAGTAATCCTCGTAGCGGTCAACCAGCTCTTCGTAGATGGTCTCATCGATGATCATCTGCTTCGGAGCCAGCTTGATGAAGGTGTTCCAGATCTCGTCGAGGCGAGCAACCTCGCGCTCACCGCGCTCGCGGATGTGCTGCATTTCCTTATCGGCAGCGTTCTGGACCTTGCGGCGGGCGTCGGCCTTTGCACCGGCGGCCTCCAGCTCGGCCAGATCCTGCTCGAGCTTGGCAGCGCGCTCAGCGATCTCTGCCTCGACGTCATCCTCGACGTCCTTCTTCTCCAGCAGCATCTCTGCTTCCAGAGTGGACTGGTCATTGTGGCGAGCTTCCTCATCCACGGAGGTGATGATGTTGGCAGCGAAGTAAATGATGCGCTCAAGGTCCTTCGGAGCCAGGTCCAGAAGGTAGCCCAAGCGGGAAGGAACGCCCTTGAAGTACCAAATGTGGGTCACCGGAGCGGCCAGCTCGATGTGGCCCATGCGCTCGCGGCGAACCTTGGACTTGGTCACCTCGACGCCACAGCGCTCACAGATGATGCCCTTGTAGCGCACGCGCTTGTACTTACCGCAGGAACACTCCCAGTCACGGGTCGGGCCGAAGATGCGCTCACAGAAGAGGCCGTCCTTCTCCGGCTTGAGGGTGCGGTAGTTGATGGTTTCGGGTTTCTTGACCTCGCCCTTGGACCAGCGACGGATGTCCTCTGCGGTGGCCAGCCCGATGCGGAGCTCGTCGAAGAGATTTACGTCAAACACGTAATGTCTCCCTTTCATCCCCCGTCAGGGGGAAGTTGATGGCTTTGTATGTAGGTGGTGTTTCGTTATGCCCGCCGCCGCTTGGGGCGGCGGACCAAAAGCTAGGCGATGTCTGCGTCGGAGCGCTCGTCGCGGGACAGGTTAATGCCCAGGGACGGAGCGCCGTCCATGTCGTCTTCGTCGGAGCCAGACAGTTCCATCGGCGTGCCGTCGGTGGAGAGAACTTCCACGTTGAGGCAGAGGGACTGCAGCTCCTTGAGGAGGACCTTGAAGGACTCCGGGATACCCGGATCCGGGATGTTGTCACCCTTGACAATGGCCTCGTAGACCTTGACGCGGCCGACCACGTCATCGGACTTGATGGTCAGAAGCTCCTGCAGAGTGTAGGCAGCGCCGTATGCCTGCATTGCCCACACCTCCATCTCACCGAAGCGCTGGCCACCGAACTGTGCCTTACCACCCAGCGGCTGCTGGGTAATCATGGAGTACGGGCCGGTGGAGCGGGCGTGAATCTTCTCGTCGACGAGGTGGTGCAGCTTGAGCATGTACATGTAGCCGACGGAAACCGGGTACAGGTAGGGCTCGCCGGAGCGACCGTCGAAGAGGCGGGCCTTGCCGTGCTCGTCCACCATGACGTCACCATCGCGGTTCGGCTTGGAGGAAGCCAGCAGGCGAGAGATCTCCTCGTTGGTGGCACCGTCGAAGACCGGGGTTGCGGTGAGCGACTCCGGCGGGACGTCGTACAGCTCTTCCGGCAGGGTCTTGAGCAGCTCGGCGTTGGCCGGGTCCTCGGTATCGATCTTCCAACCAGCGTGTGCCAGCCAGCCGAGGTGAACCTCGAGAACCTGGCCGATGTTCATACGACGCGGCACACCGTGGGTGTTGAGGATGATGTCCACCGGGGTGCCATCCTCCATGAACGGCATATCCTCCGGCGGGAGAATCTTGCCCACAACGCCCTTGTTGCCGTGGCGGCCAGCGAGCTTATCGCCGTCCTGGATCTTGCGCTTTTGAGCCACGTAGACGCGGATCATTTCGTTGACGCCCGGGGCTAGGTCGTCGTCATCCTCGCGGGAGAAGCGGGAAACGCCGATGACCTTACCGGTCTCACCGTGCGGCACCTTCATGGAGGTATCGCGCACCTCGCGGGCCTTCTCACCGAAGATGGCGCGCAGCAGGCGCTCCTCCGGGGTCAGCTCGGTCTCACCCTTCGGAGTGACCTTACCGACAAGGATGTCGCCCGCGCGGACGTCAGCACCGATGCGGACGATGCCGCGCTCGTCGAGGTCACGCAGAACGTCATCGGAGACGTTCGGGATCTCGCGGGTGATCTCCTCCGGGCCCAGCTTGGTATCGCGAGCATCAATCTCGTGCTCCTCGATGTGGATCGAGGTGAGGATGTCTTCCTCCACGATGCGCTGGTTGAGGATGATGGCGTCCTCGTAGTTGTGGCCTTCCCACGGCATGAAGGCAACCAGCAGGTTGCGGCCGAGGGACATCTCACCGTTGTGGGTACCGGGGCCGTCGGCAAGCACTTGGCCTGCCTCCACGCGCTCACCCAGGGATACCAGCGGGGTCTGGTTGTAGTTGGTGTTCTGGTTGGTGCGCTCGAACTTGCGCAGCATGTAGGTATCGCGCTGGCCTTCGTCATCCATGATGGTGATGAGGTCCGCGGTGACGTTCTCCACCACGCCCGCCTTCGGGGTGATGATGAGGTCACCGGCGTCATAAGCTGCGCGCTGCTCCATACCGGTGCCCACGTACGGGGCCTCGGAGCGCACCAGCGGCACGGCCTGGCGCTGCATGTTCGCGCCCATGAGGGCACGGTTAGCATCGTCGTGCTCTAGGAACGGAATCATGGCGGTAGCCACGGAGACCATCTGGCGCGGGGAGACGTCGACGTAGTCAACGCCGGCGGCGTCGGTCACGCCGATATCGCCGTCCTTGAGGCGGACCTCAATACGGTCGCCGGTCAGGGTGCCGTCGGCATCCTTCTCAACCTCTGCCTGCGCAATAGCGAAGCGATCCTCTTCATCGGCGGTGAGGTACTCCACCTGGTCGGTGACCTTGCCGTCTACAACCTTGCGGTACGGGGTCTCGATGAAGCCGAAAGCGTTGACGCGGGCGTAGGAAGCCAGCGAACCGATCAGGCCAATGTTCGGGCCTTCCGGGGTCTCAATCGGGCACATACGACCGTAGTGCGAGGCGTGAACGTCTCGCACCTCGATGCCGGCGCGCTCACGGGACAGACCGCCCGGGCCCAGCGCGGACAGACGGCGCTTGTGGGTCAGGCCGGACAGGGAGTTGTTCTGATCCATGAACTGCGAGAGCTGGGAGGTACCGAAGAACTCACGGATGGCAGCAGAAACCGGGCGGACGTTAATCAGGGAGGTCGGGGTAATCGACTCTGCGTCCTGGGTGGTCATGCGCTCGCGAACGACGCGCTCCATGCGGGACAGGCCCACGCGAACCTGGTTCTGAATGAGCTCGCCAACGGTGCGCAGACGACGGTTACCAAAGTGGTCGATGTCGTCGGTGTGGATGGAAATCATCTCACCGTTCGGGGCCTTCATCTCACGCTCACCGGCGTGCAGGCGCACGAGGTACTCGAGGGTGACGGCAATGTCTTCCTCGGTCAGGGTCATCAGACCGTCGTGGTCTCCACCCAGGCCGAGCTTGCGGTTGACCTTGTAGCGGCCCACCTTGGCCAGGTCGTAGCGCTTCGCGCGGAAGAAGGAGTTATCCAGCAGTGCCTGCGCGAGGTCACGCGTGGGCTGCTCGCCCGGGCGCTGCTTGCGGTAGATCTCCAGCAGAGCCTCATCGGTGTTGGCCACGCCATCGGACTCGAGGGTGGACATCATGAGCTCGGAGAAGCCGAAGCGCTCCTTGATCTGCTCCTCGGTCCAACCCAGGGCCTTAAGCAGCACGGTCACCGGCTGGCGGCGCTTGCGGTCGATGCGCACGCCGACGGTGTCGCGCTTGTCGACGTCAAACTCGAGCCACGCACCGCGGGAAGGAATGACCTTCACGGAGTGCAGCGGGCGCTCGGTGGACTTGTCGATGGTCTGGTCGAAGTAGACACCCGGGGAACGCACGAGCTGCGAGACGATAACGCGCTCGGTGCCGTTGACGATGAAGGTGCCCTTCTCGGTCATCATCGGGAAATCACCGATGAAGACGGTCTGGGACTTAATCTCCTGGGTGTCGTTGTTGATAAATTCTGCGGTGACGTACAGTGGCGCCGAGTAGTTGATGTCCTTCTCTTTGCACTCGTCCACGGTGTTCTTCACCGGCTCGAAGCGAGGCTCCGACAGGGACAGGGACATGTTGCCCGAGTAGTCCTGGATCGGCGAAAGCTCCTCGAGGATATCCTCAAGGCCGCTCGTCACGCGTGCGTCTTCGCCGCGCTCTGCCTGCTCGCGCTCGCGCCACTCGGGGGTGCCGATGAGCCACGCGTAAGAATCGAGTTGTAGATCGAGGAGGCCCGGGACGGCGATAGGCTCGCTGATTTTAGCGAAGGAGTATCGCTTCGGGGCTCCAGGGATGTTGGCCACTGACTTGGTCTGGCGGGAGACTGCCAAGATGGGTCCTTCCAGTACCTCTGGCGGATTGCGGCCCCACCCTGGCCGGTGAGGTGCAAAACCGCTGGTAGATTTAGCATTCGGTCTGCTGTGGAATGACTGGGTTTAGAATGCACAAAATCACCTTGTCAAGTCGGTTTTACCATCACCGCTCGAAAGGCTAAATGTGCACTAAAGATCCAGATTCCAGCGCAACGAAATAGCCTATAGCATAATGGCGGCCTTGTAAAGGCGAAACGCGCCGCCGGCGTGTCGCTTCGGAGATCCGCACGCGCGGGCCTCTAGCACGCGCGGCTAGCGGGAGTGGCGGTTGGTGGGACGTCGGAAAGCGCCCAGCGCCCCGAGCAGCACCAGAAGCGCGCCGATTCCGACGCCGCCCCAGCGCACCCACTGCCCCACAGCACTCCGTGGGAAGCGCTCGGCCTGCTGGAGCAGCTCCGCGCGGGATTCCTCAGAAGTCGCACCATTGAAGGCGAACTGCACCTCACGCTCGTTACCCTCGCGGTCGGCCCAGTAGTCCTTGATATCGACGTCCATGCCCACGACGAGTCCGGTGGCTTGATCCACGTAGAGGTCCCGGGTTGCGGCGTGGAAGAGGTAGCCCTGCTCGGTGGAGCCATCCTCGTTGCTCAGCGTGGTCGTCGTGCTGCCAGCATAGAGGGTAGCCACGTTGGTGGGCTCAATCTCCTGGCGGTAGCGGTAGACCGTGCGGCCGTCGATGTCGAGGGATTCTTCGAAGACGGCGTCGGCCGCCTTGCGCAGCACCGGGTCAAAGACCGGGTAGGTAGTCTGCTCGGCATCGGCGGGTAGCTTGAGCCAGTAGCCCTCGACGGGCACCTCCGCCGTGGGCGAGCCCATGGTGTGGGAGAGCGCCGCCGGGCCCGTGGCCTCACCGCTGAGGCGATCGACGGGATAGTTCCACACGCGGGCAAAGCTTAGGTCCTCCACGTTGCCCGTGCCGCCGCGGATGGCGGACTCCCCCACTCGCAGCGTCGCCGTCTCCTTGTCTGCTGGGTCCTGGATGTCCAGGTTGAGCTGATAAGTCATCGGCCCCTCATACTGCGTAACGCCCTCTGCGGACAGCTCCTGCGCGGTAGCGTTGTCATCCTGCATCGTCCACGTCGTGTCATTGATGTCCAACGGCAGGCGCGGACTAAAGCTCAAGAAGCTCGACGCCGTCAGGCCGGCCGCGATCAGCGCAACGCCGAGGCCGAGCAGGAGGACGGAGAAGATGCGGGACTTGGGCAGCATGGTGGCTTATCCTACCGATTCGTTTGCTCAAAACACATTTCCCCGGAGGGTGCGTTTCAGATTCACGTGGCGTTGACGGGGGGCTACCGGAGCGTTTAATAGTCTAAGGATAAGTGCCCCACATCACACTTGAGATCGGATCGGCAGATTGCAGGAACCAATGAAGAATGACCCCCAAAGCAAGAACAGAGACTTCCGCCTCTACCTATGGTCAGACCTCGTGGCTCAGATAGCCGGGGTAGGAGCCGGGCTTGCTATTCCGGTGGTCACTCTACGCTTGAGCGATAGCCTTACCCTTGCCGGTCTGTATGGAACCATCACCGGAATAGCTGCACTGGCAGGCGGCATCATCGGAGGCTCTCTTGCGGATATGTGGCGCCGCAAGCCACTCATCATTGTGACCAACGCGCTGGCTGGGGTGCTCAACCTCGCGTTAGCGGGTCTCATCCTCTCCGGAAGCTTCTCCCCCATCGTCTTCGGTGCGCTACTCGGGAGCATGATGCTCTTTTACCGAATAGGCCAAGCTTGCTCCGACCCTTGCCTGCCCCAGCTCGTTGAGGAAGAACAACTCGCCGCCAAACAAGGGCTCATCCAAGCGCGTCTGCAATTTGCGGGACTCATCGGCCCCACTGTGGGCGGCGCACTTCTAGAAGTCAATGTGGCACTGCCCTTCGTTTTTGTCGGTCTGGCAAATTTCCTCACCATCGTCTTCTTCCTCTTCATCAGGGCTAACCTAGACCCCGCAAAGAAGGCAGAGAACAAGCTCCTACGCACAACCAAGGAAGGCTTAGCCATCGTGGCTCGCTCGCCCCTACTTCGCGGGCTCATTGCCATGCAAACACTGTCGAACTGTGCAATTAACGGCTCACTGTTCATGGCTGTCCTCATACTGGAGGAGGGGAACAACCCTGGATGGGTAACGGGACTAGCCCGCACGTCCATCGGCCTCATCGGGATTGTGGGTGCTTTGTCGACGGGTTGGATGCAAAAGAAGTTTTCCTTCGCAGCCCTTCAGGTAGGCACATGTGCCTGGGTTGCTGCATCAATCGCATGTGGTGCCCTGCTCAGCCCCAGCCTGTTGATGATCATCCCGCTAGGACTGTCCGTTCTTACAGCCCCAGCCGCCGGCGCGGTAACCTATGCCGCACTCCACAGGCTTATGGCCGAAGAAACATTTGGCCGAGTCACCAATATCCAAATAAGCACCGTCGTTTCACTCTCTAGTGTGTGGTCGACCCCTCTGGCCGCAATATCTCATCGCTGGACCTTGACCACTGGTTTGTGGGCAAATGCGCTCGCCGGGCTCCTCGCAATCGGGCCCGCCCTCATCTTTGTGCGCAGAGCCGATCGCGCCCTTGCGCAAGCAGACGCGAAGGAGAAAGAGGACTCCCCTAGCCACTCATAAGCGTAAGTCAACTGTTTCTATGAGTGAGAGTCGGCTTCTTCTTTGTGATTCCACGGAACGATAGCGCTGACATCCGTGATCTGGCGAGCTTTCCACAGATCGTATTCCTCTTGGAGTCCGAGCCAGAACTCCGCGGAGTTCCCAAAGTAGGCCGACAAACGCAAAGCCATATCGGCACTGATACCGAGCGTACCGCGGGTAATTTTGGAGACTTGAGAGCGGGTAGTGCCAATGTCGTTGGCCAGGCGATACTGGGTAATACCACAGGGTTTGAGGAATTCTAGGAGAAGGATTTCTCCAGGATGCGGAACAGGAACAACATCAACATGAGTATGCGCGTCAGTGGTAGTCGATAAAGTCAACGTCAACAGCTCCTTCGGGTGTCCACTTGAATATGATGCGCCACTGCGAGTTGACGCGAATTGAGTAGTAGCCCTCTAGGTCACCCTTGAGCCGCTCCAACCGGTTTGCTGGTGGAATCCGAAGGTCCGTGACATTTACAGACCGCCCAATCATAAGTAACTTGCGGCGCACTACCGAACGCAATTCCGATGGAATATATCGCGGCGGCACACCATCCTGATGGAACCGCTCGAGACTTCTACGCCGAAATTGCACACCCCAATAGTGTCTCTTTTTGACCCTAGTGTCAAGACCTGACACGAAATGTTTAGAATCCGCTGGGCCATCGGGGTCCCGACAAAACGGGAACAACCCCGCACCGCGCAAAAAGCGGAACGGGGTTGTTGGAGCGCAGCGAGTGTACTGCGCAGGAAAGCTTTAGTAATTCAGGTGAATTACTTGAGCTCGACGGAAGCGCCAGCCTCTTCGAGCTTAGCCTTAGCAGCGTCAGCGTCGTCCTTGGAAGCACCCTCGAGGATAGCCTTCGGAGCACCCTCAACGAGCTCCTTAGCTTCCTTCAGGCCCAGGCCGGAGACGATCTCGCGGACAGCCTTAATAACGCCGATCTTCTTAGCGCCAGCGTCGGTCAGAACGACGTCGAACTCGGTCTTCTCTTCCTCAGCGGCACCGCCGGCAGCCGGGGCACCAGCAGCAACAGCAGCAACCGGAGCAGCGGCCTCAACGTCGAAGACCTCCTCGAACTCCTTGACGAACTCGGAGAGCTCGATGAGGGTCATTTCCTTGAAAGCTTCAATGAGCTCGTCCTTGGTGAGCTTAGCCATGATTGGCATCCTTTCTCATTGTTCCTGGCCGCGCTAGGCAGCCAGATAAGTGTGTGTGTTTAAGTTGTGCGCCTGTAAGTGGCGTCTTAAGCTTCCGCAGCCTTCTTGTCCTGCAGGGCCGCAGCGGTGCGGACCATCTTGGTTGCAGGAGCGTTGAATACGGCGGCAGCCTTTGCCATAGAACCCTTCATGGCGCCAGCCAGCTTTGCGAGGGTGGTCTCGCGGTTGTCCAGCTTGGCGATGGCCTCAACCTGGTCGGCAGACAGAGCGTTGCCGTCCATGTAGCCACCCTTGATAACGAGTGCCTTGTTGTCATCAGCGAACTTGGTGATGACCTTCGCAGCATCCACTGCCTCGCCCTTGATAAACGCAATAGCGGTCGGGCCAGTCAGGTGCTCGTCAAGACCCTCGATGCCAGCTTCGTTGGCAGCGATCTTGAAAAGGGTGTTCTTGGCGACGGAGTACTCAACGTCAAAGCCGAGGTTGTTACGCAGCTCCTGGAGCTGACCCACGGTCAGGCCACGGTACTCGGTAAGCACGATGGAGTTTGCACCCTCGAGCTTCTCCTTCAGTGCCGCCAGGTCTGCGGTGTTCTTCGGGTTTGCCATTTTCTACTTCGCCTCCTTTCGAAACATCTCTTGTGTTTTCCGCCGGGGCCTTCCCCACTCCGCTTGCCCGATGGACAACCGAAATAACAAAAGCCCCGTGCAAGAGCACAGGGCGCGCGCGGAATTCCGCGCTTATTCGCAAAGTGTCTCCTGCGTGGGCCGCCCTCTAGGATGAGGAACCTTCGATCCGGATATCCGGATGACCGACGGTCTTCGGTGAACTTTGACTCGGCCTCAGCGGGCCGTTCAAACTTCGCTAGGTACTTTACAACCCGACCTGCCTTAACTCCAAATCGCTCCGCTGAGAGCTTTCGACGCGGGTTCCTGCATGAACGTTGTCAGTCGCTGAGCACTCCGCGCGGAACGATGACGGGGGCGTCGCTGCGTGGGTCGTCCCAGATCTCGACGTCGATGCCATAGGCTGCGGCCAGCACTTCTTTCCGCAACGCCTGGCGGGGAGTTCCCTGTTCGATGACTTCGCCGTTGTTCATAACCACCATGGTGTCGGAGTACTGGCCGGCCAACATGAGGTCGTGCAACACGACGACGACCGTTTTCCCAGCCTCGGCTTGCTTGCGCACGAGCTGCAGAACGCTGATGGCATGGGCTGGATCGAGGAAGGTTGTGGGTTCGTCGAGAAGCAGCACTGGCGTGTCCTGCGCCAAGGCCAGCGCGAGCCACACCCTCTGGCGCTGGCCGCCCGAGAGTGCCGCGATGTCACGGTCGATGAAGTCCGTAATGCCAGTCTCCACGCAGGCCTGCGCGATGATATCGCGGTCCTTCGGGGACAGTCCCCGACCACGGCCCAGGTGCGGGTAGCGGCCGCGCGCGACGAGCTCGCCCACCCGCAGCCCATCCGGCGCCGTCGGCTGCTGCGGAAGAAGCGCCACGTGGGCAGCTGCTTCCTTCGGGCTCATGGCGTGCACGTCCAACTCGCCGATGTGCACGCTCCCCTGCCGCGGGCGAAGAATCTTAGACAAGGTCTTCAACAACGTGGACTTACCGCAGCCATTAGGCCCGATAAGCGTGGTGATTTCGCCCGGGCGTGCCACCAAGTCAACACCCGACAGGATGTCTTCCCCGTCCTTATAGCCGGCATGAATACCGGTGGCCGTAATTTCTCTGTCTTTCACTAGCTCTTATCCTCTCCGCCGTGCGGCATTCCACACCAAGATGACCAGGGCACATCCTCCGATAATGGAGGAGACAGCACCCACCGGAGCGTCCATCGGCAACGCTCCAGCAATGACAGCGCACACGCTCAGCAAGGCGGCGCCTGCAGCACAGGAGACCAGCGGCATAGGCGTGGGAGTCCGGGCAACAATGCGCCCCACATGCGGGGCCAGAAGTGCAATGAAACCAATGGGACCGGCCACGGATACGGTCACCGCGCAGATGCCCGTAGCTGCCACCAGCAGCAGCGCGCGTGTTCGCGTGATGTTGACCCCGAGGGAAAGGGCCGAGAGATCATCATGTGCAAGGAGCGGCAGCTCCCGAGCACACCACAGGCCAAGAACCACGAAAGGAGTCAGCCCCACGAGCAGAGGAAGAATGACCTCCATCCGCACGAAACCCGTGGTTCCCGCCAGCCACAGCTGGGATTGCGCCGCGCGGAGGAGCTCGGCTGCGCGTAAGAGATACGCCACCAGCGCTTGGAACAGCAGGGAGAGCGCGATTCCGACGATGACGATGCGATTGCTCGTGCCGATTCCCCCCAGCGCCACCAGCAGGATGGCTGCTAGCACCGCGCCCAGCAGCGCGAGTCCTGCCCGCCACCAGAACATAGATAGTCCGTCGGCAAGCAACGGCCGGGAGAACACCGTTCCGAGGACCACCATGACGGACGCGCCACCAGTCACGCCAAGGATGTCAGGCGAGGCCAGCGGATTGCGCGACATGGATTGCGTCCACGACCCTGCCAGTCCGAGCGCGGCGCCCACGATGAGGGTCGCTAGAGCTACCGGCATGCGCAGGTCCCAGACAACGCGGATTTCGCTTCGGCTGCCGCCACCGTTGAGGATCTCTAGGACTCGCCCCGGACTCAAGGCCACAGGGCCTTGGCCTAAAAGGAGGACATAGGAGGTTGCTGCGACCAGAACAAAGAAGCAGGTCGCCGCCCATATCCATGTCCGGCGCTGCCGCTCCTGGGAACGCAGTTGCTTGGCGACGTCCCCCTTCACCCGCCCACTCATAGTTTATGCTCCCCACGGTGTACGGCCCAGATGAGAAATGGTGCGCCCACAAAGGCCAAGACGATGGACATCTCCAACTCAGAGGGGCCCGCGATGAGGCGGCCGAGAATATCCGCAGCGAGTACGGAGCAACCACCGAGCAATGCGGCTGGGGCAATCATCGCGGTAACTTCTGGCCCCGTGAACCGGCGCAGCAGATGGGGGATGGCGAATCCGACGAAGGCAATGGGCCCTGTCGCCGCAGTTGCGCATCCTGCTAGAACAACGATGCTCGAGGCAGCGCCGCGCCGCGCCAGCGTGGGAGAACCGCCTAGAGCAACCGAGGATTCCTCCCCCATTGCCAGAAGATCGAGCGGGCGCGCCACACGTGCGGCGATGATAAACCCGATGAGCAATCCGACACCTGCGATGGCGACATCCTCTGGGCCGCGCCCAAACGTGGAGCCGATGGTCCACCGGCGCATGCTGTCGAGGACATCCGTGGAGTACAGGCCGATCAGCATGGCGCCAGAGCTCAAGGCAGCAGCAACTCCCGCGCCGACTAGGACCAGCGTCAGGGGGTCCTGAAACCGCCGGGATACACCCAGCACTAATGCTGTGGCCAGGCCGGCGCCTACGAGGGCGAGCGCGGTCCGCATACCGGTTGAGGTAGCGACACCTAGCGCCGTGCCGAGGGCAACGAGGAATGAGGCTCCCGCGGTAATACCGATGAAGCCCGGATCAGCCAAGGGGTTTCTAGTCCAGGACTGGGCGATAACACCCGATACCGCGATTGCGGCACCCGCGAAGTAGGCCACGAACGTGCGGGGAATACGCAAATCCCACACGATGTTTTCGATATCTGCTTCGCCTCCGCGGAGGAGGGCAGACAACAGATCCGGCAACGGAATAGCCCTCGAACCCACCGCCAATGAGCACAGCAAAAGGAGGAAGGTCGACACAACTAGGGCCGTGGTGAGCAGTGCGCGGCTTCTCCCCCGCGAATCCAATGCGGCTGCCTCATCGCCGTGGCGCGCACCCGCAGCACCGTGGATAGCCTCAGCCTTCCTCGGTAATGCGAGCACTTAAAGCTTCTCTTCGAACTTGTCGACGGCCCACGGAATAGTCAGCGGATTTGGCATGCTCATCGCATTGCCGGTGTCCGTGTCCAGGTAGCGAACACGGCCATCCTTGACCACGTCGAGGCCCTGGAACGTGGAATCCTTCTTGAGTTCATCGGCCGCGCCGTTGTAATCCAAGACGAACAGGTAGTCCACGTTGTTGAGCTGGGAGTAGTTTTCCGGGGCATAGTCCACGAAGAAGCTGGAACCATCACCCTGCAGTTCCTTCGGAATGTCAAAGCCGAGGTTCTCAATGAACTGGCCGCGGCCGTCTTCTGCTGTGTAGAGGCCCAGCTTCCCCTCATAGGGCATGACGATGGCTGCGCGCTTGCCCTGCAGCTCCGGGTGGGAGTCCTTGAACTGCTCAAAGGCGTCCTCTGCTTGGTCAATGAGCTTCTCCCCCTCCTCTTCCTTATCCACGGCAGAGGCGATGGTCTTAACTTGCTCCTCCCAGGGAATCTGCCAGTCTTCGAAACCTTCGGGCTTCACGGTCAGCGGGGCGATATCCTCGAGGGATTTCTTCGCCTCCTGATCCACAGCTTGGTTCACGGCGATGATCTGCGTGGGATCCGAGGCCGTGACCTGTTCAAGAACCTCTGCCGTGAAACCGGAAGCGGTGTTATAAATCACCTCGGGCTGGGCGTCACCCAAAAGTTCCTTCGCCCATGGGCCAACGCCGGAGCCATCACCGTCGCCTTGCGAACCCCAGGGCGCTACGGCAACCGGAGTGATTCCGAGTGCCAGCACGGTATCGGCATCACCGAGCCCCAGGCTGGCAACGCGCACCTCCTCAGCACTGTCCGCACCCGCACTGCCCTCGCCACTTCCGCGCGAGCACCCCGCTAAAGCAATCGCTGCCGCTGAGACAATAGCGAGCACTGCTTTCGCGCGCCGGTTGATAGCAACCATGGAATGAACCTTTCCTTCACAGGGAAGCGGCACGCACATTAACGTGCCCCCTAACTTATTTGAGGCTAGCCTAACCTGCGCGTTATGATGGTTTCAAATTTGGCCTCTACCTAGGATCAATTCCCTTGACGCATCACCGCCTACTTCCCGTAACCCTCACCGGGAACACCCGCCTCAAGCCGCGACTGCACCGTTTAACTTTTCACTCGCCGGCCTTTAGTGACTACCCCTTAGCCGGACCTGACGAGTATTTTGGGCTCCTCATGCCCCAAGACGAGCAGGATTTTTCGCCCTTCCCGGTCGACGATGCCAATGTTCGCGCCGCCGTCACCCGATTGCCCGACGACATTCGCCCAGCATTGCGCTGGTACACAATTCGCAAGCTCAACCAAGAAGCGTGCACCATCGATGTCGACGTGGTGACCCATGGCGATAATGGCCCGGGTTCACACTGGATCCTCAATGCCCAACCCGGGGATACCGCCGGAATATATACCGGGCAAGCACTGTGGCAGGCCCCTAGGAAGTCACAACTGTTACTCGCAGATGCCTCTGCCCTACCGGCGCTGTGGCACATCCTCGAGCACTACGAAGCCTTCTCACCGGAAACCTTGGGTGCAGTCGACGTCGTTGCCATGATCACAGACGACGCTGAAGTTGAAGACGGCTTGGAGGAGACGTGGCGCGGCAAGGTCCGCTCACTCACCATGGTCCTGGCTCCACATGACGAACACTGCACACGCGCCAGACAACTTCTCGGCTCCCGTTTCACCGCGGATACAGCGCCGGATTCGGTGTGGGTATCCGGCGAAGGGGACCTGGCCAAAGCAGTGCGCTCGATAGCCGTGCATGACTGGGGTGTGCCGCGCGAAGACGTCATCTGGTCCGTGTACTGGATGAAGGGCAAGCCGCGGCCTTAAAGCGGACTTCGCACGCATCTAATCCTTTTAACCGGCAGCGGATAGCCGGTGAATAACTCGGTGCGCTGCCACATGGTTCCCATCAGAAGGTTTCCGTCAGGAGGTTTCAGTCAGAAGGTTCACCTGCCCCCAAACGAACCTTCTTCGCTCCTCCATATGGTTTGTTTGCCCCCAAGAAAACCTTTTGACTAGAACCATCTACATCCAGCGTCCGCGTTTGCCCTAGGCCTGATGCATCTCCGCTTAAGTCCACGGCGTGGAGTACCTGACTTGGGTTACACAGTACAACGCGGGCCCCGGTGAAATCCGGAACCCGCGTTGTAAGGGGTCTTGTTTATCAGGCGGTTTCTCACGCCGCCCGCCCTGCAAGACTCAGGGTGTTCTCTCTATCTCTCATGCGCCTCTCTCAAACGCACAAGAATTAGTATGCAGCACTTTCCTTGAAAGGCCATCGTACTTAGCTGCCAATTACCTGTCAGAAAGATATCCGGCCGTGACCTGCATAAACAAAAGAGAGAAAGCGCGAAAAAGGCCCCAGCTCATCCAAGAGCCGGGGCCTAAAATTCGTTTACACAGACAACACTAGTCGGTGTAGTTCTTCTCCACGGAAGCATCGACCGGGATGCCCGGGCCGGAGGTAGTGGAGATGGTGATCTTCTTGGCATAGATGCCCTTAGCGGAGGACGGCTTCAGGCGAATGATCTCGTCGTACAGCGCGCCGTAGTTCTCAGCCAGCTTCTCAGCGTCGAAGGAAGCCTTGCCGATGATGGCGTGCAGGTTGGAAGCCTTGTCAACGCGGAAGGAGATCTTACCGCCCTTGACGTCAGCAACAGCCTTGGTCACGTCGGCGGTCACGGTGCCGGTCTTCGGGTTCGGCATGAGACCACGCGGGCCCAGGACGCGAGCAACGCGGCCAACCTTGGCCATCTGATCCGGGGTAGCGATAGCAACGTCGAAGTCGATGTTGCCCTCGTTGATGGCAGCGATCAGCTCTTCGGTGCCCACGATGTCGGCGCCAGCAGCCTTAGCGGCCTCAGCGTTGTCACCCTCAGCGAAGACGGCCACGCGGACGTCCTTACCGGTGCCGTGCGGGAGGGAGACGGTGCCACGAACCAGCTGGTCAGCCTTACGCGGGTCAACGCCCAGGCGGAAGACAACGTCGACAGTAGCGTCGAAGTTCTTGGAGGAGGTCTCCTTGGCCAGCTTGGCGGCCTCGATCGGACGGTACTGACGGGAGCGGTCTACCAGCTCAGCGGCAGCCTTGTATGCCTTGGACTTGGTGCTCATAAGTGCAATTCCTTTTCTTGGATTGATGTGGTGTTAGCGGGCCGAAGCTGGCCCTGCCACGCGCGACACAGAACGTATCGCGCATTAAATCGAATTTTTACTTAGCCGGGACGCCGTCAACGGTGATGCCCATGGAGCGAGCGGTACCAGCGATGATGCGGGCGCCGTTCTCGATGTCACGAGCGTTGAGGTCCTCGAACTTGGTCTGTGCAATCTCCTTGCACTGATCCCAGGTCACGGAGCCAACCTTGTCGGTGTGCGGAACGCCAGAGCCCTTCTTGATGCCAGCAGCCTTGAGCAGGAGCTTCGCTGCCGGCGGGGTCTTCAGCTTGAAGTCGAAGGAGCGGTCCTCGTAGACGGTGATCTCCACCGGCACGACGTTGCCGCGCTGGGACTCGGTCGCAGCGTTGTAGGCCTTGCAGAACTCCATGATGTTGACGCCGTGGGCACCGAGTGCCGGGCCGACCGGCGGAGCCGGGTTAGCAGCGCCTGCCTCGATCTGGAGCTTGATCAGGCCAGTGACCTTCTTCTTGGGAGCCATCGAATTACCTCTTTCCTGTGGTACCGGAGTGCCGCCACGATGAATAACAGCGCCCCGTCCGGATGCTCACGCATTGTGGGCCACCGGAGGATGAACGTTTCAACATGCGCGAAAGCGCACGGCGTTCAAGTTTAGAACACCGTGCGCCCAGCTCAAAATCGCTTTTTAGGAGATGCGCTCGATCTCCGTCGGGGACAGCTCCACCGGGGTCTCGCGGCCGAAGATGGACACCAGGCCCTGCATCTTGCCGGTCTCCGGGTCGATCTCGGAGATGGTGGCAGACACGGAGGCCAGCGGACCAGACAGGATGGTGACGGCCTCGCCCACCTCGAAGTCGTGCGCGTAGGCCTTGGCGGCCTCCTTCTCCGGCATAGCCACGACCTGCTCGCCTTCGGAATCTGCTGCGGAAGCTTCTGGAGAGACCGTCGGATCGTTCGGCATGAGGAACTTAGCCACGTCGCGGATCTTGACCGGGGTGGCGTTACCTTCGTTGCCCACGAAGGAGGTCACGCCCGGGGTATCGCGAACGACGGACCAGGCAGCGTCGTTAAGCTCCATGCGCACCAGCACGTAGCCCGGCAGCAGCTTGCGCTTAACTACCTTCTTCTTGCCGTCCTTCTTTTCAATGGCCTGTTCGACCGGGACGACAACCTCGAAGATGGAGTCCTCCACCTCAAGGGTCTGAGCACGCATATCGAGGTTGGTCTTTACCTTGTTCTCGTAGCCGGAGTAGCACTGGATGATGTACCACTGGCCAGGCTGCTTCTTCAGCTCGCGGGTAAAGGCGCGCAGGCGGGACTTGTACTCAGCGTCGGCTGCTGCGGCAGCGTCCGCGTCAGCGCTTGCCGACGCCTCCCCTGCACCCTCACCTTCAGCCTCAGCCTCGTCCGAGCCGCCACCGAGAGCGGCTTCGGCGGCCTTGGTGGCAGCTTCCTTCTCGGCGGCTTCCTTCTCCTCTGCGGAGAGTTCCTCCTGCGGCTGCTGGACCTCCTCGGTAGCCTCGACCGCTTCAGCGGCCTGTTCCTGGACGTTATCGATCATGGCCTGCTCAAGGGAAGTGCCAGTGTTTTCTTCGCTCATTGTCTGCTACTCCAAATTGGTATTTATTCTTCTAGTCCCCACCAGGGTACTCGGCCGGACTAGGGCAAAAAGTATCCCGCCGTTTCCCCTAGTCGAGCTAGCGGGAAGGCGGCGGGATGAAAGTATGTAATTAGTTTACTAAGGCGCGAGGATTGCTTCAACTCCGAGACCGGTCAGCGCGTCCACACCCCACACCAGAGCGGTGAGGACGATAAGGAAGGCGAAGGTCACCAGAACGTACTGAACCATTTCCTTGCCGGTCGGCCAGACAACCTTCTTGAGCTCGGAGGCAACCTCACCCGGGAAGGAGCCGACGGATCCGCCGAAGGAATCTTCCTTCTTGTCCTCGACGCGCACAACACGCTTGTCAGTGTAGGAGCCGGTAGAGGTGGTCGCTGCGCCAGAGAGCTGACGCTTGCCGGTTGGGCGCGGAGCCCCGGTGCTCGGCTGCTTTTCATCGCTCACGGCGATTCCCTCCTTGGAAGTGATGTGGCAGGGGCGACAGGACTCGAACCTGCAACCTACGGTTTTGGAGACCGTTGCGCTACCAATTGCGCCACGCCCCTCTGCGTGCCCTTTTGGGACAACGCACAACCCTACCAGAACGATGATTCCCCATGGAAACCACGTGCCGTATAAGGCTGGGAGTCGGTAGTGAAAAAGCGCCCGTATGCGGGCGCTTTTCTTTCCCGGTAGCGATGGCGAGAATTGAACTCGCGACACAGCGATTATGAGTCGCTTGCTCTACCACTGAGCTACACCGCCATATTCACTTTCTGAAAGCTTCCAGAAACATGAATGGAGCCCCCTGACAGAATCGAACTGTCGACCTTTTCCTTACCATGGAAACGCTCTGCCGACTGAGCTAAGGGGGCACAGCCTCTTTGAGTCACGGAGTTTCTTCCGCTGTGCTCTCGTTGAAGCCTTGAAAAGATTAACCCGAAACGCTTAAACAACACAAATCGCCAGTACAGCACAGGTTTTTGGGGGTCTTTATACGCGCATAGATTCATCCACAGCGAGCTTTACTACGCCGCAGAATCTGCAGATCCCAGCGCTCATAGCTCAACCCTCGCTATTGTTGACGTATCAGGTATTTTTTAGCCGGTAGAGAGGACCGACATGGCTGACAGCGCTCAGAAGGATACGCACAAGGACTGGGCCGGCGATGCCCAGAACGCTTCGACGGACGGTGAATTCAAGCGGGATACGAACTACATCGGCGACCGCATCCTCGCCTCAGTCACCGGTGACAATCCACAGCCCTCCGCGAGTGGCAATGGCGAGACTTTGGACTGGCCGGTGCAGCCCCACCGCTACCGCCTCATCGCAGCGCGCGCCTGCCCGTGGGCACACCGCGCGGTCATCGTCCGGCGCTTGATGGGGCTGGAGGATGTCATCTCCTTAGGTTTGGCGGGCCCGACCCACGACAAGCGCTCCTGGACCTTCGATCTGGATCCGGGTGGCGTCGATCCCGTGCTGCGGATCCCCCGCCTGCAGGATGCGTATTTCGCACGCTTCCCTGACTACCCGCGAGGCATCACGGTGCCAGCCATCGTGGAGGAATCCAGCGGCAAAGTCGTGACCAATGATTTCAACTCCATGGTGCGAGACTTCCAAACCGAGTGGACCGAGTACCAGCGAGCTGGCGCTCCCAACCTGCTTCCACCGGCAGAGCAGCGGGAAGAGATGGAGGAGATCAACGACTTCATCTTCCGAAAGTTCAATAACGGCGTGTACCGGGCTGGGTTTTCGGCGTCACAAGATGCCTATGAGCAAGCCTATGAGGATGTATTCGAGGTCCTCGATTGGCTGGAGGAGCGCCTGGCAAACCAGCGGTTCATCTTGGGCGAGCACATCACGGAGACCGACATCCGGGCATACGCCACCCTGATCCGCTTCGATGCTGTCTACCACGGGCACTTCAAGACGAACCGGAACAAGATCAGCGAGATGCCGAACGTCTACGGCTACCTGCGCGAGTTGTTCCAGATCCCTGGGTTCGGCGATACCACCGATTTCAAGGAGATCAAGCAGCACTATTACATCGTGCACCGCGAGGTAAATCCCACGCAGATCGTCCCGGCTGGACCGGATCTCTCGGGCCTGGCGCAACCCCATGGCCGCGACCACCTGCCGGGCGCGCCGTTTGCGGAGGGCACCACCCTGCCAGGTAGGTTGCCTGACGCCGAGCGGCTGAAGAACCCCACGCCGTTCCAGCGGGAGCTATTTGGCCTGGACTAGGCCTGCACTTCACAACGAGAAAATCCCCTCGCCGGTATTTGAACTGCTCCCCATTAGTTGGACTGAGAAATCAGTTACCAACTACTGAGGAGCAGTTCATTTCCTCACGGATCATCGACTGCAAAGCGAGGGTTTACCCGAGCCAGAGAGGCCGATCAGGAAAACGAATTCGCCGTCCTCAACGGTCAGCGACACATCATCCAAGGCCGGACGCGTTGACGTCGGATATGTCTTGGTTACATGAGAAAAAGTGATCACCCCAGTCACCCAACCCGTCGCTCCTGCAACCAATGAAACAGAAGTGACAAATGTGGCAAAAGCAATGCGCGCTCCACCCTCAATCCCTAAGATCAATCTCAAACCTGTAACCCGCGTCACATTTGCTTCGCACCGTGACCATCCCCGAAGGAGAAGCCCTTGAGCGCTTTCGCGTACCAGCCCTGGCACCCACTTCACTCCACCATCGAAGGAACACGCATCACCGACCCGCAACGCGAGCTGGACAGCGTAGGGTTCCTCACCGAGGTTGAGACGCTGGCTCAACAGCTTATCGACGCCGGCGTGCAGCCCGGCGACGTCGTTGCCACCTTCCTGCCAAACCGCATTGAGCTCCTCACCACAATGTGCGCCGCATGGCGCATTCGCGCATCCGTCACCCCGATGAACCCCACGTTCGCCGTGCCGGAGTCCGCATATCAGATCCAGGACGCGAACGTGAAGCTCGTGGTCACCACCGATGAGTTCGCCACTCGCAGCCCCGAGGATTACTTCCCTGGCGCGACGGTGCTCGCACTGAAGGACATTGCCACTGAACCCA
>QWCB01005551.1_pt1 | contig 23246 bp, 14 predicted proteins | sample 1972511 | NCBI WGS metagenome assembly QWCB01 (sample SAMN09866719, study PRJNA288562) | Human gut metagenome isolate term5_stool, whole genome shotgun sequencing... | isolation source: gut | host: Homo sapiens | place: USA: California | reverse complement strand
TTGTAAAAAGATGCGCGGCAAAAATATCGCCGCTGTCTACTTTGGAAAATAATAACGTCTAAAAATTATTTTCCGTGTCTACTTCTCGCGCGCGGTACATGCTGTTGATGTAAAGACTCTCTCTGTTTTCAACAATGATGCTTATAAAGAGATTGAAAAGATGACTCCTGCTGAGGTTCTTGAGAATGTTGCAAAAGGAACTGTAGTTATCCCTCAGTCTCTTGGTGATGCTGTTACACTTACAGTTGTATTCTCTCAGATGATGCCTACTGGCGCTTGGTCAGCAGACCAGACCCTTACTTTCATACTTAATAAATGTACGACAGGTGAACCTGCTGTTGCACTTAACAAGTGGGATAATGGCAAGCACTATATCTACACACTGTCATTTAACATCAAAGGTGGGGGTACCGGAGATAATGAAATTCTCATCGCTCCTTCACTCGAAAATTGGCAAGATGTTACTGCTAGCAGCATCAATGCTCAGTAAGCGTTTGCAGATAGTTTAATTTTATTCATAGTATGAAAATCCTTTCCAAAATATTAGTACTGCTTCTGACAGCAGGCGTGTCATCAAGTTGCTTGTCACATCTCAAATATGACAAGACTACGGGTGAAATCAGATTGAGACCGGTTGTAGGCTTGGGTACAAGATCTGGAGAGGATTTCATTCCTTTTCCGGAAGACAGGGAGTTCCGCGTAACTGCGGTCTCCCGGGACTCCGGTGAAAAATATCTGGACGATGTCATTGTCAAGTCCCGTGGCGCCAGAGGCTGGTTCCCTGAGAACTCTCCACAGTGGCCATATGACCAGTCATTGACATTTGCAGGATATTATCCTACAGACCTTCAGGTAACCTGTGACCGTGAATGCAATCTCAAGATCGATTCGTACACGGTGGAAGGCAAGGGCATAGACATCCTTTTGGCAAAAACCGACAGGGCCTATACCAAGAACGACAGTATTGTGGGATTTCCGTTCCGCCACGCATTGACCAAGATGGACTTTCGCGTGAAACAGACATTGAACTTGGAAACCCGCGTCAAAATTCAGAAAATCGAGCTTTGCGGCATTTTCAGGCAGGGAAGCTACGATTCTTCGGCATCACCGGACTGGAGATCGTCAGGGCAGAAAAGCGACCTCACCATATTTGAGACTGACGGAGAAGGTGTCGAAGTATATAAGATGTCTCCATCCTATTTGGGCGGCAGCTGGTTTGTCCTTCCGCAGGACGGCGGCGCGTCCATCAGAGTTACGTTTGCTCTTTCTACAGCCGGGAGCGAATGGCTTGCCAACCAGACTGTTGAAACACCTGCAGTGCTTAAGGAGTGGTTGTCCGACAGGCACTACACATATACGCTCAATATCCAGGAACCTGGTCCGGAAGATACTACCGGAGACCCGTTCGTGCTGAAATACACTACGGGCATAAGCAGCTGGGATGAGCGACTTTCAGATTAGTTGAAGATGATGAAAACTGATATCAAATATAGTTTGGCTTCTGTAGCGGCGCTGCTTGTCTCGCTTGGCTCCTGTACTACTGTCAGGGTCGAGCCGGATGAAGTGGTGAGTCGTGGTGATGAAATCCTGTTCATCGCCGGTTCCACTGAACCCGGTACGAGAGCGATGCTTGATGCCGTTTCGTTCAGACAGGTGGGCAATGCATTGAAAATCTTCGATATATATTCTCCTACCGCTACTTGGGCTACTGCCGAATTCTATATCCGCAATGCCAATGCCGTCTGCAATTCTGTTGCGGCCGGCTCCACATGGCCTTTCTATACGTCGCCGGAGCTGACTTCTGCCAAGGAGCATTATTACTGGACCAAGATGGGCTCGCACAGGTTCTATGGCGTGGCCAATAAAATGGCGGGCAACACTATTCCTGCAGACTGGAAATTCAATGCTGAACATAAGGTTTTTTCAGTCCCTGCAACTTTCAATACTTATAATACTGACAAAGAGCAGTTCGACCTGATCTATTCCAATATAGCAGAGCGCAATCTGAACACTGGCGCGGGCACTGGCCCTGTAGAGTTGCAGTTCCGCCATCTGTTCGCCGGATATGCGTTCACACTGAAAAATGACAGCCCTAATCCTCTCAAGATTACCTCTGTAAGGCTGAAGGTGGGCAATTCATGTACCGCGACCATCAATTACGGTCTGGCTTGGGACCCTAACAATACCGGTAGTCCTGAGATTGAATATACCTCTATGGTAATGGATCCTGCGGATGGTATTCCGGGTGCTGCCGTTGAAGGCGGTGCAGATGTTACCATCGCATCTGGCTCTACTGTGAACCTTATGATTCCGGGCAAGACATATACGGACGCTTCTTTCCCTGTGGAGGATTATCGTCTGATATGGCCTCAGCAGTTGGACATTACGAATGCGGCGAAGGGACTTGGTGAAGGCGGAGCCGAGGGCGAGTCGCTGGGTGCCAAGGTGCTGGAGATTAAGTATGAGACAACGGTGACGACTACGGCTCAAGTGCCTTATGAGTATTATAAGTATGTAGGTTACGGAGGGCAGTATGCAGTGAACTTTAGTTGGACTGCTAATGGGGATTATACCTATAGTAGTCGTTACAGATACGATTATGTAGGAAAAGGGAAAGGTCGTTATAAGGTAAGTTCAGTTTCTGAGTATGAAAGTCCGAGGTATTATAATAAGGAGATAGATTATATTGAAACGACTACCACAACCACTGTCTCCAAGACCATTAACATAAATCTTGCGAACATCACCAAGGATAAGCTTTGGGATGCCGGCCACAGATATCTCTACAACCTGGTTTACAGCAATGACGCCATCGGCACGCAAGTGACCGTGATGAACTGGGAAGGCGACAAAGGCGGAGATGTGATATTTGAATAATGAAGGGAATTATGAAACACTATATCGTAAACATACTGGTCGCTGCGGCATTGACCTTATGCTCATTGACCTCCTGCGTGAAAGAGAACATCAGCGCTCCGGACCACGGGGAAGGGACCGTGTATCTCTCGCTCAATGTCCTTTCCGGCGGCATGGATCAGGTCATCGTCAAGAGCCCGTGGGACCCGAACGATGACAATGAGCGCGCTGTGGAGAATCTCCGAATCTATATTTTCTCCAAGGCTACTGGCAATCTCGTGGGATACAAGTATTTCTCGAAAGACGACTTGACTTTTACGGATGACAGTTCCCGGCCAGGTTACGACCGCACGGCTACTGTCAGCAATATCCCTACCTCCACTGGCGAGGTATATATCTACGCCATTGCCAATGCAAGGACTTCGCAGTACAAGGTCACTGACGATGCCATCCTCGATATCGATGAGTCGAATCTTTCGCATCTTACCCGCGAGACATTCCTGTCGGCGACCTGTACCCGTCAGCTCGGTTCCATAAATCCTGCCGACAACCGTTTCGTGATGAGCGGTTTTGCCAATGATGGTAAACATATGACCATAGCGAGAAAAGCAGGCACGACAGAGGCTGAGATCACGGATCCGACAGATGACGACCATAAGCGTGTGAAACTGTATAAAATCCTGTCCAAGAACAAGATAACCGTCAAGACGGAAGGCAATGTTACATTTAAGCCGGAGTATATGGAGATTCACAATGTGCCTCAGGTCTATGGCTTGATGCGCGGTAATAATGTGGCGCCTTCAGGTTTTGAGACGTTTGACCGAATCATCTGGTCAGAGAACAGCTATCAATGCTATCTTCCTGCCAATGTCCAGACTACGACTGCGACACCGACTTCCTTCAATGACCGTGAGAAGAATACTTACGATGATACCGGCAAGAAGACCTTTGTCAATGCACCTGCGAATGCCACTAACTTTATCGCTGAGTCCCAAAAGATAGCTGGTGTGGACGACCCTGGTTCTGAGGGAGTTGTCATCTTCAAAGGAACTGATATCCTGGAGGTGGACTGCCATTACGAGGCGAGGGTGATGAAGTTTTCCAGGTCTGAACTGAATAAGCTCATCAATGTTGAAAAATACGGCTATATTCTGAAAATCCAGACTGCGTTCTGTGAAACAATATCGATGATTGTGGACGAAAACGGCAATATTTACGATGCTGCTGAATTCAAGACTCATCATGAGAACCCTACAGTGCTCACTACGGTCGGAGCTGACGGTATGCCTGTGGATGTATCCAAAATTCTGATAAGCGGAAATGAGGCGGATTTCGACTGGGTGCGTTTTGTGAAGAATACGGGAAAGTATTATTCCGATTATACTCCTTCGCAAAAACCTGGTTCTAAGGTTTCATCCTCCCATGCTATCTCAGACGTGTGCGCATATCCTGGCAGAGCTAATACTCAGACCATTTTCGAATTCTTGCGTGATTTGTATAAGGCGGGCAAGGAACAGACTACATCATATTTCAATGCTACAGGCTCGTCAGTCTATGTTACCTGCTTTGTGGATGAAAACTACTATCCGAAAAAGAACTGGACCGAGTATGTGAACAAATCTGAGCCGCGCCGAATATATTTTGCCAATGACCTTTTCGTCAGTGCGGACGGTCAAAGTTCTTTCGCTCGAGCAAAATATGTGGTTTCTCAGAAATCCATCTGGACATTCTATGAATTGGACCCGACATTGAAGCCGTTCGGTCTCGAGTCAGTTTCTGAGGAGAAGGCTCAGGGCGTGGATGTTGTGTCAGGAACGAATCGTCTTGAGGAACCATGGGATGGAAGGGCTTCTGCGATTTCCAATAATAGAAATAAAGGTTTCTATGCGAGCTCGACCAAGAGTACGGGTAAGCAGGATATATATAAAGATGCATATAAAGCGTGTATGAGCCGTAACCGGGATGAAGATGGTAACGGAACAATCGACGAAAATGAGATAAAATGGTATCTCGCTTCTGTGGACCAGTATAAGGGGATGTGGGCAGGAGAGGAAGCCTTTGATGCTGATGCGAGATTGTTCAAGGCGACTGAAAGTGAGTGGACTGATTTGAAAACGGCTTTTGACAGTAATGGCGGCAATAATAATGGCGCACTTAAAAAGTGGCATTATTTTACTTGTTCTCATGCGGATACATTCTGGGCTGAAGAAGGGTGTGCTACCGGAACAGATGGTAGTGCAACTATGGTTAGATGCATAAGAAGACGTAGCACTTCGAACTCACCAGTCAGGCGGTTTCCAAACTTATTTCGAAAGAGGTAAGGATAGTAATAAACTTTACAAGAAGTTTAAGATTGCAAGTGCAAATTTGACAGGTGGCCCTTATTCTAAGACGCAGGTCATCAGTACTGCTAAAGGAAGTGGCTTTATTAATTCAAGCGATGATGTCTGCCAAAAGGCCGCTGGATATGGTGGCTCTTGGCGAGTCCCGAACCAGAGAGAATTGTCCATAATGTCTGCAGTAGATAATAATTTGACAGACCTTTACAGCTGTACCTCATTTACTGGCGTTCAGAGCGGGTATTATAAAGGCGGAACTGGTAATGAATATGGATTTGTGCTGTCAGGTACTCAGATGACTGTTGCTATTAGTACGACTTATAACGTCCGCTGCGTAATGGACGTGGTCGATTAGGACCTCGGCCGTGCGCCGGATAATGGAAAGAACTTGAAAGATCGTTTACCAACGATTATTATATACTATTTTTGTGCAGAAGGAGCCCGTAGTGATACGCGCTCCTTCTTTTCTTTACTCATATAAACTCCTTCCGCCTACAGCCTCCATTCCCATCCGCACTTCTCCAAGACCTTCACTCTTAACCCCTCAACCTCTCCACCGGAATGAGCGGAACAATTCTTCTGGCAGTGGTTGCCCCAAAATCATCAGTTTGTCCGTAAAAAGGGGCGTCTCACGGACAAGTGGCTCAAAATCAACAACTTGTCCGTGAAAAGGTGGGTTTTTACGGACAAGTTGTGCGTCGGGCCTAGGCTTTTCCCGTCATTCAAAGCTTTTCCCTTTATTCCGCCTTGGCGATGTCTCTCCTAATCAGAAGACAGGCTGGAGAGAGGACATTGACATGGTCGAAGCCTTCGAGTTCAAAGAGCGATGCCTCGTGACCGAAGTGCTTCAATATCGCCAGAAGGTGAGCGTTTTCCTCGTATCTGGCCAGCATTTCGAGATTACGGTCACCGGTTATCAGCATCAGCGGCGCACCCTCCTTCCTGACATGAAAAGACGGCGCCATATCATCGATAAACGGAAGATCCACATCCAGACCGAGCTCCTTCTTGATAGTGAAATGCGTCATCGTCTGTCCGCCCACAGGATAAGCCTTCGCGATTCTGTCCGCGTCAATGCCGTATTCCGCAAGCCATCTCTTGTCCAGCGTCAGCATCAATGTCAGCCAGCCGCCGGCCGAATGCCCGCCGATGAAAATCTTTGACGGACTTCCGCCGTACTGTGCAATGTTGTTGAAAACCCAGATGACTGCAAGAGCCGCATCTTCGAGATATCCCGGACATTTCACCTTCGGGTAAAGACGGTAATTCACATCGACGACAGCGAATCCCCGGTTGCGGAACTCTTCCCGCACCCTTGCTTCCGCCCTCCAGACCGCCGCCATGGAACCAGACCAATGTCTTGAATTCCTTCACGTCCTCGGGATAATAAATGTCCAGTCTGCATCTCTCCTTGCGATACGCATCCTGCTCATTGACAGCAGTATAGGAAATGTCCTTCAGATGACGGTAATGCTCTTTTCCTGCCACCGGATTTTCTGCTACAGGATTCCCAACCACCGGATCCTCAATCACCGGATTCCCGGCGAGCGAGTTCAATGCCAATGCCACATACAGCACCGCGGCAGCAACTGTTCTTTTCATGATTCTTTGGATTTATACAGCAAATCTACGGAAATTCCGTCAGATTTGTCCGGGCTAAAACGTTTTCTCACGGATAAACTGTACGATTTTCCAACTTGTCCGGGTTAAAACGTTTTCTCACGGACAAGTGGCTCAAAATCAACAACTTGTCCGTAAAATGGGTATATTTTACGGACAAGTTGGTCTCAGGAGGTGCCACAACCGGGTCAACCTAAATAAGAAAAGTGCAGCGCGACCTATCTCCTGCCACAGTTGCGTATCAGAGAACGGAGATAGCCGGTGATGTCGTCATTGATAAGAGTCTCGATTGTCGTCTTCATCCTGAACCGCCAGTAGAACGGCGAGATGGCAGGTACATTGATCCGCTCCTTGTCAGGGTCGTCGAAGCACAGCTCCGGCTTCAGCGACAGATAATCCTGAAGCGGCAGGATGGCAAGCATGGACGCTGACTGGAGATGCATCATGATGATACTCAGTGAGATGTCAGGTGTGCAGTCGGCTGGAGCCTCGCCCGGTTTTCCGAGGACCTGGTTCCAGAAACGCTGTGTGACGCCTCTGTCCTCCTTCCACCAGGCGCGGAGAGGACTCATGTCGTGCGTGGAAGTCGCGCATACCGAAAGGTACGGATAGCTCCACGTGTCTGCAAACTCGTGACGGGTATCCTTAGGCATACGCTGGATTTCCAATGACAGGATGCGCAGTTCCTTCATCACGTCCGGCACGCAATCCGGAATCATGCCCAGGTCTTCGCCGCAGGTCAGCATTCGCGTGCTGGCGAGAAGGTCAGGCAGCTTGCGGAGTGCGGAATCACGCCAGAAAGCATTGTGCCTTCTATAGAAGAAATCGTCATGCAGCCTGTTGAAGGCATCTTTCTGCCAGTCAGGGAGATTGCGGTAGTGCTCCGTATTCTGCGCTCCGATGCGAGGATGCCAATACCCGGGCTTGCGCGGGTCTTCCAGGAAAAGCGTGTCCACACCATCGGAGGTGTACCATCCGGAATTGATGTCGAAACCATTGTCAGCCAATTCTTTGGCACTATACGGTAGCGCAGGGAAGAAATGTCCCAGCAGACCGCTCTTCGCATTCGCCGGAATCTCCCAAATCCTGAAAAATCCGAGTATATGGTCAATGCGGAAGAAGTCGAAGTACTGCTCCATGTTCTTCAGTCTGGCCTTCCACCATGCGAAATTGTCCTCTTCCATCTTGTCCCAGTTGTATGTCGGGAAACCCCACATCTGGCCGTCTGCAGAGAATGCATCAGGCGGAGCACCGGCCTGTGAATTCATATTGAACTGGGACGGATGCTGCCATGCGTCCACACTGGTTCTGCTCACGCCGATAGGGAGGTCGCCCTTGAAAGTGACGCCGTGCTTTCTCGCATAGTTCCTTGCATCTACAAGCTGCTTGTGCAGATGGAACTGGACAAATGACTGGTAATCAGCTTCTTCTCTGTTCTCTGCCAGAACCGATGCTGCTTTCTTGGCACTGTATGTGGCATATTTGCCCCATTTGGCGGAATCGCCAGTCCCGGTCTTGTGAAGAAGAATCCTGAACGCGCAGTATGCATCCAGCCACTCTGCATTGTCCTTTATGAATTTCTGATATTCCGCAGAAACGCTAACCTTGGCCCATGTGGAGGCGAAAGCCTTGCGCATAAGACGGTCCTTCTCCTGGTTCACTCTTTCGTAGTCAATCTCCGTAAGTGCTTCAAGCTCAGCTTTCAATGCCTTGTATTTGGCATCTCTGCGGACTCCTGCGTCCGGAAGATACACGAACTGCGGATGCAGGGCGTAGATGGAATTCGCGCTGTACGGATAGGAATCCGTCCAGGTCCCGGTCATGGTCGTATCATTGACAGGAAGCAGCTGAATAACCCTCTGGCCGGTAGCCGCCACCCAGTCCACGAGTTTCTTCAGGTCGTGGAAGTCTCCGATTCCGAAGCTGTCCTCTGTCCTGAGAGAGAATACCGGAACCGCTGTGCCGGCGCATTTCCAGCCGCTGCGGTACATATCCTGCGGAGTAGCCTCTTCATTGACCTTGAAACTGTCCTGGTCAATGCTGAAAACCTTGTCGGCGAAGGCCGAAGTGAAGAATGGAGCGGCAGCCGGGATGTCAGTCCACTGGTCATACAGCTCGGTTTCCTTCGTGTCCGGAACGATATGGTTTTTCCATTCGCGGCGCACTCTATGTCCGTCTTTCCAGCATTCGTAATGGTATTCGGCCCCGGCAGGCAGGATCTTGCCCGGCAGGGACGTCTCCCAGATTCCGCCCGGCAGATAATGCATATCGGCCTGTTTCTCACCGGATATCAGTTTGATTTCTTCTCCCCAAGAAGTCTGGTATGTGATTCTGAATGTACGTGTCATGATTGTACTGTTTTGTGGTTTGTTACCTCTAATTTATATACATTCGCCAACATCCGAAAATGACTTGTCCAGTTTTTCGGATGAAATGACGTATTTGAAGGATGAACTGTCAGCAGGTCGTGTTCTCAAGCCATTGCAGGAAGTCGTCTGACCGGGAGCGGCTGACCAGAATCTCGGTATTGCACTGCGGCGTGGTATTGATGCGGAGCCGTCCGCCCTGTAGTTTGATGATGCTGCGCACTGCCGCCGATGAGATTATGCAGTCCCGTGAAATCCTGAAAAAGCGGGAAGGGTCCAGCTGTGAGGACAGTACGTAGAGCGACTGGTCCAGTACATATTTCGACCCGTCGGACGTGAACATCCAGGTGACCTTGTCCTCTGAAAGGAAGTATGAGATGTCATTGACGGAAACCGGCAGGATCTTGTCGTTCAGGCGGACCATGATTTTCTGGCGGTATTCTGCCTGTTGCTGGTTTCCGGCCAGTGTCGAGAGCAGAGCCGACATGTCCGTGGCTCCGGATGAATTGCGGCAGCGCTGGACCGCCCTGTCCAGGTCCTCCTTCTCGATAGGTTTAAGGAGATAGTCCACGCTGTTCACTTCAAAAGCCTTTACGGCGTAACTGTCATAGGCAGTGGTCATTACGATCTTCGCATCCACATTGATCTGTCTGAAGATGCTGAAGCAGTCCCCGTCGGAAAGTTCCACGTCCATGAAGATGACATCGACAGAATGCCCCTTCAGCCACTCCACCGTGCCGCTGACCGAACTTGTCGTGCCGATGATTTCCAAATCGGGGTAATACTTCTGTAGAGTTCGGCTCAGATTGGCCTGAGCCATCGGTTCATCTTCTACTATCAATACTTTCAATGCCATAATCTGAAATTTTTATGTGGTTTTTTCTGCGGGCAGCAGTGGAAGCGATACCGAGTACTCGGCCCCGTCATCGTTTATTTCAATGTCATTGCCCGACAGGTCAATGTATTGCTGGCGGATATAATTCAGTCCGACCTTGGTGGAATCCTCCGAAGCCGCCAGTTTAGGTGATTTGTTGTTGGTCACGGTAATCTTCTGCACGCTCGCCACAATATGGATGCAAAGCGGATTGTCCGGCGATACCTGGTTATGTTTGAGTGCATTCTCCACCAGCATCTGAATGGAGCATGGAACCACATTGCAGGACAGGCAGGACTCCGGAACATCTTCATTGACCTCGAACCCGGAGGCGAAGCGCACCTTGAGGAGGTCTGCATACATTTCAGTGAATTTCAATTCTTCACGCAGACTTATAAGCGTAAGTGCGTCATTCTTAAGCATATACCGGAAGATGCCGGAGAGCTTGTGCACGAACAGGCTCGCTTCCTCGTTCTTGTTCTCGCAGATAAGACAGTCGAGGACGTTCAGCGAATTGAACAGGAAATGCGGGTTTACCTGCTGCTTGAGTTTCAGGTATTCGAACTGGGCCTTGTGGCGTTTCGTCTTTTCCGCCCTTACGTCCTGATGCGTAACCCACACATAGTCAGCCATGTAGGTCAATGCGTAGAACAGCATTTCGGCGATGAATACCACGACGGCGGTTTCTGCTATGTCGTGAGCCGGAGGCAGCGGCTGTATGGCGAAAGGAAGTCCGATGCCTACAGCAAAAGCCGAACCTGAGACGGCCAGGATCAGGAATGAAGTCAATGCCGTCCAGCGGACATATGCAGGCTTCTTGCCCAGACGTGTTCTGGCGAACCTTACATATATTATATTGAGGCAGACCAGTATGATGCAGACAGGGACATTGTACAGCAGCCTCAGCAGGTTCCTGTACAGTCCGCCGTCGGAGATGATGTTCATGTCGCTGAAAGCGATAATGGACAGTCTGAAAAGGAAGATGGCGCATACGACTGCGATCAGCCACGGAAGGTGTGGCATTCTGGTGGTGTTGGAAACCAGGTGCAGCCGCTTGAGTATGTCCCCGACGAGGATGGTGCACCAGCCTAGAAGTTCTGTGGTGAATGCAGTGGAGATGGCATGCACGGCCAGTTCGGAGCTGAAAAGCAAACCTATGAGGTCCGCTCCGGCTGTTCCCAAAAGGTAGCCGGTAACATTGATGACGATGATTATCCCGGCTGTCAGTTCCAGGTTAAGGTTCTTCTTCAGGCAGACGAGAAGAATCATTGTCATCGTGAGCACAGTGAGAAACAGTTCATCCCCGATTCCGGCCTCCCGACACAGGATGGTCACGGCGGCGTGCAGAAGCGCGAATATATGTACAATGCCTGACGGCTTTATTTTCGACCAATTCATAAGCATAAAGGTAGAAATAATTGATGAAAACCCAAAAAACGTTTTTATTTCGTCGTCTGATTTTTTCCATCCGTCCGCCAATTCCGCCCGTCCGTCGGTTCTCATATTAAATATGAAATTTTAATTGATAAATTCGCAAACGTTTTATGACAATGATACGATTTGCGGAGCTGTCAGTTCCGCTACCGCATAAACAGGATAATAACACGGAAACCAATGAGTAAAAAACCGAAATTATCTTTTTGGCAGATATGGAACCTGAGCTTCGGATTCCTGGGTGTCCAGATAGGGTATTCTCTGCAGAATTCCAATACGTCCACCATCTTCGAGTCACTTGGCGCCGATGTGAGTCATCTGAGTTATTTCTGGCTTGCTGCCCCGTTGGCAGGTATGGTCATCCAGCCGATAGTCGGCATGTTCTCTGACGGGACCTGGACCAGATTCGGCAGACGTATCCCGTACATACTCGGGGGTGCATTGATCTCGACATTGGCATTGATGCTCATGCCTAACTGCCCGACGCTCCTGGCCTTGGCCCCGCTCGCGATGGGCGCGTTCATCCTCCTCTTCATGGATCTTTCGTTCAATGTTACGATGCAGCCGTTCAGGGCGCTCGTGGCTGACATGCTGGATGATTCGCAGAAGACGGAAGGTTATGTGGTTCAGACATTTCTCATCAATATCGGTGCTGTAATCGGTGCTGTGCTGCCGCTGATCATGACTTGGTGCGGGGTGAGCGACGAGGCTGTCCCGGGACAGGTTTCATCTCACATCGCGTGGTCATATTATATAGGTGGAGCCATTCTGCTTGCCACAGTATTGGTGACCGCGTTCAAGACCAGGGAATATCCTCCTAAGGAATTTGCAGAATACAATGGCCTCGCAGTGGAAGAAGGACCGGCAGAGAAGACCTCTTTCATGACATTGCTCCGGAATACTCCTTCGGCAATGGTCCGTCTGGGCATCACCCAGTTCTTCTCATGGGCGGCATTGTTCATCATGTGGACATACCTCAAGCCTGCCATCACAGGTTCCGTGACTGACGGGGGAGTGCTCCTTTCAGAAGGAGCGACGCAGACCTGGGTAGGTGTGCTCAATGGTGTATATCCGATTCCTGCATGTATCGCGGCGCTTTTCATGACGAAATTGGCCTCCAGATTCGGCAACAAGACCGTATATGCTACCTGTCTGCTTTTCGGTGCCGTAGGTTTCGCCGGGCTTGTGCTTCTTAAAGACAAATATGCGCTCATGCTTCCTATGCTGTGCATCGGTATCGCCTGGGCAGGTATTCTCGCCATGCCTTACGCCATCCTTTCCAGGGCCGTGGACCCGAAGCGTATGGGAGTTTACATGGGAATTTTTAACTTTACGATCACTATACCACAGATTGTCATCGGACTTACGGGTGGAGTTATTGTAAAGTACTGTTTTGGCTCGAATGCCGTCATGATGCTGGCGCTTGCATGTGTCTTCATGCTGCTTGCGGCGCTCTCTGTCGCATTTGTAAGAGAAAAATAACAACAAGAAATACAATATTTACCAAACTAATAACAAAAGGACCCTATGAACAGATTTTTATCTTTTATAGTTGGACTGATAGGACTATTCCTCATCATTCCTGACATGTCCGCTCAGAACGGATATGAGATAAGGGGTACCGTCACGGACAAGACCGGTCAGCCAGTCATCGGCGCGACTGTTCTCGAGAAAGGTACCACCAATGGATTATCTACCGATATCGACGGCAATTACACCCTCAAGGTGTCATCAGCTGATGCTGTCGTGGAGGTAAGCTGCATCGGATACAAGACCGTGACATTCGTTGCGAAGACCAATCCGGCCAAAGTCGTCATTGAAGAAGATACGATGTATCTCGACGATGTAGTGGTCATCGGTTACGGTTCGGTCAAGAAAAGCGATATGACCGGTTCCGTTACTGCCATCAATGCAGAGGAAGTGAACCGTGGTGCCGTGACTTCTCCGAGCTCAATGCTTCTCGGTAAGGTTTCCGGATTGAACATCACTCCTGCCAACGGCCAGCCTGGAGCTTCTTCTACCATCAGAATCCGTGGTGCGGCGTCACTTACCGCGTCAAATGACCCTCTAATCGTCATTGACGGCGTGCCTGTCACCAAGGACGGCGGCGCAGGTATGGGTGACCCTCTGGCTACTGTCAATCCTAATGACATTGAATCTTACTCTGTCCTCAAGGATGCTTCAGCTACAGCTATCTACGGTTCCCGCGCTTCCAACGGTGTGATCATCATCACTACCAAGAAAGGCTCAGGCAAAGGAATCCATGTAAGCTACAGCGGCAGTGTCTCAGCTAAGCAGAACAAGGATGTCATCAAGATGATGAACGGCGACCAGTTCTTCAACTACATACAGGAGCATCGTCCTGAGGCAGTCGGCCTCCTCGGAGTGGACGGTACAATGTACGACACTGACTGGCAGAAACAGATTTACCGTATCGGCATAAATACCGACCATAACATCAGCCTTTATTCAGGTGGAGTAGTTCCGTTCCGTGTCAGCATGGGCTACAACCTCGACCAGGCTACCATCAAAGTAGGTGACAACCAGAGAGGTAACATCGACGTAAGCCTTTCTCCTAAGTTCTTCGACGATCATCTGTCGATCAATCTCAATGCAAAGGGCGTTTACCAGCATACAAACTGGGCGAACAACCCTGTGGAGAGCGCTCTTTCATTCGACCCTACCAAGCCTATCTATTTCACGGATGCTGACGGCAACATTGACAAATCTGTCATCTCCAACGGTTACTGGAACTGGATCAGTGCAGGCGTGCCTAATACGATGGCTGCCGCCAACCCTCTTTCTTCCGTTTATGACTATGTGAACTACGGACACACCTATCGTGGTGTCGGCAACTTGCAGATCGACTACAAGGTCCATGGACTTGAGGCGTTGAGGGCAAACCTCAACTTGGGTATGGATATCGCCAAGACCAACGGTACCAAGTATAATGAAATCGGTTCCCGCGGTTCTCTCACCAGTGCTCCGGACCTCTATGAGAAATACCAGAACTTCAACAAGAACATGCTTCTGGAGGCCTACCTCGACTACAACGAGACTTGGGGAAAGCACAATTTCAATGCGATGGCAGGTTATTCCTGGCAGCACAACTACATCAAGTACGAGAACTCCCAGTACTACAACAACGACAGGGCGACCGAGTACCATATCGCTCCGGTCAATGCCAAGGAGTATTATCTGATTTCATTCTTCGGACGTCTGAACTATAACTACGATTCGAGATATCTCTTTACTTTCACCGCCCGTGGTGATGCTTCCAGCCGTTTCTCTCCATCTAACCGTTGGGGCCGGCAAGGCTTATCCGCTCCTTTCCCCATTGGCCTACAACCCTAACATCAAGTGGGAGACCACCGAGACTTACAACGTAGGATTGGATTTCGGCTTCCTCAATGACAGGATCACCGGTACGGTCGAGGCTTACTACAGAAATACATTCGACCTCCTGAACAATATCTCCATCCCTCTCGGTTCCAACTTCGGCAAGCAGGTGATTTCCAATATCGGATCCATGGTGAACAAGGGCATAGAGCTTTCAGCCAATTTCGTTCCTGTAGAGACCAAGGACTGGAACTGGAAAATCGGTGGAAACATCACCTTCCAGGATGTGAAGATCACCAAGCTTACCAACAGCGATGAAACCTACCTCGGAGTCGAGACAGGTCCTTCAATGGGTGCCAACGTCGGTTTCAGTTCACTTCACCGCAAGGGCTTCGCTCCTTATACATACTATATGTACCAGCAGCTTTACGATGCAGAAGGCAAGCCTGTCCAGAATGCTTTCGTGGACCGCAACGGCGACGGCAAGATCAATGCTGATGACCGTTACATGACCGGATGCAGCGCTACACCTTGGGCATACTACGGTATCAGCACTCAGGTGAGATACAAGAACTGGGATTTCGGTATCAACGGACACGGCTCCATCGGAGCTGAGCTCGTCAACAAGGTCGCTCTCGGATATTCTTCATCTTACAGTGACAACTGGACCAAGGGTTACATTGACAACCTTTGTGCGAAGTGGCTTCTTCCTGGCTGGCATGCTCCTAACAGCGAGACACAGAAATATTCAGACCTTTGGATTGAGGATGCGACATTCTTCAAGATTGACGACATCAATCTCGGATATACCTTCAACATGAAGAACAATCTCAAGATCCGTCTTGCAGGTTCTGTTCAGAATGTATGCACATTCACGAAATATTCAGGACTTGATCCGGAAATCAACAATATCGATGGTGTGGATAATTATGTATATCCTCGTCCTCGTCTCTACACTCTTCGTCTTAACATCACATTCTAAGCAGGAGGACCAACAATATGAAAATCATAAACAAAATATTAATACTTTCATTTGCGGCAATACTGTTTTCATCATGTCTGAAGGATCTGGACACCCTCCCTTTGAACACGACTGACTTCACGTCGGAAAACGCTTATGCCAAGGAAGAGAACTATCTCAAGGCCCTCTCCTACATCAACGGCTATTATATGCTTGTAGGTCAGGATGATGCTGGCAAAAATGACCTTGGATTCTCAGATTCCGGACAGTCAGAGTTCCTGAGACAGTGGTTCAACATGAACGAAATGACCTGTGACGGCCTCAAGTGCGTCTGGGGTGACTCTTATCTTACTGAACTTCAGCACGATTCATGGGGAACTGGCTCAAACGACGCTTTGGTAGCCGTATATACTCGTGCAGTGAAGGCCATCGCTCTCGCGAACGAATTCCTTCTCCAGACCACGGACAGCAAACTCGACGCCCGCGGACAGTCAGGAATCAAGGGCGAAATTGCAGGTTACAGGGCAGAGGCACGTTTCCACAGGGCAATGTTCTTCTACGTTCTCATGGACGAATTCGGTAACCCTCCTTTCCCTATGCCTGAGAACATCGGTGGTGAAAATCCATCCCGCATTACCAGAGCTGACCTCTTCAAATGGCTTGAAACAGAGCTTCTTGACCTCGGTTCAGACAATAGCGCAATGCCTGCAAAAGGTGCCGTTCCTTATCCACGTCCTACCAAGGGCTCAGTCTGGGCTCTCCTCAGCCGTATGTATCTCAATGCCGAGGTCTATACCGGAACAGCAAGATGGCAGGATGCAAAGGATGCTGCGCAGAAGGTGATAGAAATGGGTTATACCCTCGCTCCTAAGTATTCAGATATGTTCCGTCAGGACAATACCGAGAATGGTTCTGCAGAGAAAGAGTTCATCTTCGCCATTGCTTACGACAGAGTTTCTACCCAGAGCTGGGGCGGTACTTCAACCTTCGCTTCAGCATCCCTCAGCGAGGACGCGAACCTCAAGCTCGGAGCTGAGTTCGGACTGCCTAAAATCAATGGCGAGAACTGGGCAGGTTACCATGTGCCTGATGACTATGTGGCACGTTTCGATCTCAATGGCGTAGTCTGGGGCAGCAAGACCAATGTCTTCGGATATGACAGGGCTACCAGCGACAAACGCGCGTTCTTTACGAATTACGGTTCAACTAAGGAGTTTGATGGAAATAAGGTTTCAACAGGCTGGATGTGCTGGAAGTTCTGCGGACTTGATTCCAAAGACAAACTCGCCCAGCAGGACGGTGTCCCTGGAAACTGGAAACTTTCTTCTGCCGACATGCCTGTTTTCCGTCTGGCCGAAATGTATCTCAACTATGCTGAGGCAGATGCACGTCTGAACGGCGGCACTGTCAAGGATTCCAAGGCATTGGGATATGTAAAGGAACTTCGTAACCGTGCAGGCGTTCCGATGCCGACGACGATCAGGCTCGAGTGGCTGCTTGATGAAAGGGCCCGCGAGTTCATGTGGGAAGGTCACCGTCGTGTCGATCTCATCCGTTTCGGCAAGTTTACGGACGTGAACTATCCTTGGACACTCAAGGGCGGTATCTTGAATGGCAAGATTGCGATTCCTTCATACAGGACCATATTCCCGATTATCCAGAGCGACCTCAGCTCCAACAGCAACCTCATCCAGAATGAAGGTTATTAATCGGATTGACAACATTATAAAATCGATATTATGAAATCATTGAAATATATGGCAATTGCCGCTATTGCGGCTCTGGCTGCATCCTGCACCTTGGATTTGCCGAAGGAACAGATTTCGTCGGAGTTGACGGCTCCTGTTCTCAGGCCGGTTTCCAATGTCCTCTCGGATGCGAACACCACCAAGGTGGAGCAGGTAATCTTCACATGGGATCCTGCTGATTTTGGAGCAAAGACTGAAATTCTCTACTCCGTATATGCGGAACTTGGAAAGGAGAAGGTTCTTGTAGGACAGAACTACAAGAATTCTCTCAGCATCAACAAGGGCGATCTTGTAGGTATGGTATGCAGTTCACTGAATGGTGAAAAGAATTCCGATGTTACCATCAGTGCCTATGTGGAGGCAACTCTGAAAGACGTGGTGAACTCACCGGTATTGACCTCGGAAAAAGTTTCTTTCTTGGTTCATACCTATCTTCCTCCTAAGAAGAGCATCTGGCTTCCTGGAAAGTATCAGGATTGGAGTCAGTTCGGAACTGAAATCATAGAAGTCGAGGCAGGAACCAGCACCTACAAGATTCTGGTGGATGTGTCCAACGAGGCTGAGACTCCTTATTATTTCAAAATTGTCGATGAGAATCAGTCATGGGTCGGAATGAATGACGGATATAAACCGGAAGGCTGGGAAGTTGCAGATCCTGCAAATAGTGACGGAAACTTCTCCGTGTCTGCTGAAGAGCCGATCATGTGGTTGACCATCAACACCAAGACTAAGACTGTCGCAAGGGAGGTCGTATCCAAAGTTGCTCTTATCGGAGATTTTAACGAATGGAAAGAGAGCGAAGAGCCTGAATTCACGTACAATGTTGCGAAGAATGTCTGGGAGTCTCCAGTCATCAGCTTCACTGAAGGCAAGGCGTGGCTTCTTAGACTGAACGGAAGTTGGGAACACAAGTACGGCAGCGCAGTTGCAACTACAGACATTGCCGGCGGCTTTGAAATCACCAAGGGTGGTGAGAACATTCCTGCTCCTGGAACAGGTGACTATATCGTCCGCCTGTACGCCAACAGGACACCGATTGTGGTGACTTATGAAAAACAATAAACAGGTTTGACTTATGAAATGGATTAGAAATATATTTGCAGCCTCTGCCGTAGCTATTGCGGCAGTAGCCTGCACCATAGAAAGTGAGGACACCTTCTCGACGAGTCCAGTCGCTCCGGTGATGGATGCACATTCGGATATCCTCATTACCAACGGAACCAAGGCGGAATCCGTGACTTTTACCTGGACCGCTGCGCGCTTCATCGATGCTGAGTCATATCTCTATAACTTGAATGTCAAGAGCGGAGAAAAGACAGACGTCCTCAAACAGGGGATCAAAGATGCGTTCTGCACCATCTCCAAGGAGGAACTCAGAACCTTCCTCAAGACTAATTTCGAGTTGGAAAAGAATGCGACTCATCAGCTTTCATTCTCCGTGAATGTTGCTGACAATGCAGGTAATGTGTATTCCTCTCCGGCATTAGCCGTGAAGGTTTACTTCTATGACGATGCTGTCGCACCTGTATTGAGTGCACCTGCACCAGCGATCGTCCTCGACAAGGAAAAAGCTGCTGACGAAATCGAGGTCCTTGGTTGGGCTGCTGCCAGACTTGAATACGGTGAGGACGTTACATACAAGGTTACCATGACGTGCGGCGACGGCAAAGAAACGGAACTTGCCAAAGACCTTGACGGAACATCATTCATGACCACTGTTGACGGTCTTAATGAAGCTGTAATTGCTGCAGGCGCAACTGAAGGCAAGGAAGCAGAATTGACATTCAAGGTATATGCATATTGCACGAGTCTTCCTGACGGTGTCGTTTCAAATGCCATAAAAGTCAAGATTACTACCTATATCCTTTCATTTCCTGAAAAGATGTGGCTTCCTGGAGGCTATCAGAAGTGGGATATTGCCAATGCTCCTGCACTCTCTCTTTCCTCAAAGCAGAAAGGCGTGTACCAGGGCTTTGTAGATCTCTCCACTTCGGATGGCTCTGATGCGGAATTCAAGTTCAGTGCGACTCCTTCATGGTCGAAAACTGATTTCGGCTTCGAGGATGTGACAGTAGAAACCAAAGGCAGTGAGTCCCTCCCATTTGCATATGCGGAGTCGAAAACACTGGGCGGTTCCAACATCAAAGTTCCTTCAGGATTGTATTACATCAAGCTTGACAAGAAGAACGGAACACTCGTGATGATTCAGGTGAAGAACCTTGAAATCGTCGGCAGTTTCGCAGCTTCTGGCTGGGGAACATTCTTCCCGATGACCAAGAACGGTTCAAGATGGACTGCGGCAGAAGATTTTGAAATGAAACCGGATGACGAGATCAAGATCCGTTTCAATTCTGACTGGAAATATTCTTTCGGAGGAGAGTTGGACAATGTCGTTTTCGGCGGAGGCAATATCAAGTTCACTGAACCAGCCGGAGAATACTCGCTCGTATTCAATACTGAGACATCTGATTTCAGGTTCGATCTCCTGAACTAAAGTGTGGATTTTCTGAATTTATAATCCGGGCAGGCCCTGCGCTAAGAAAAGGCCTGCCCTTTTTGAAAAATTTTCAAGCCAGTACTTGTGAAACTCTAATTTATCATGAAAAACATTACAAGATTTTTTGTCCTGTCCGTTCTGTGTCTGTCGGCACTCGTTTCCTGCAGCAAGGAAGAACAAGTCCAGCAGGGGAAGAAACTGCAAGTCACACCTGACGCATTGTTCTTTACCAGAGCTGCAAAATCTCAGACATTGGAACTCAAGACAAATGCGTCACAGTGGACGGCCACAGTCTCCAAGAATGACTGGCTTGAAATAGACAAGACATCTGGAACCGGTTCGTGCGACATCGTTGTCACAGTTTCTGAAAACAACAAGGAACTGAGGACAGCGACTATTTCGTTTTCCGCGACCGGATACAAGACCGCTGTCGTAAATGTGACTCAGCATCCTGTAGATGAACTTATAAATCCTTCTGCTACAGGACTTTTTGCGATTCCGGAATTGCCTGAGGCTGATGCTTCGTGCGTGCTTTATTACAGGGCGGACCAGAAATCCCCGTTCTATGATTACAAGGGAGACTTGTATGCCCACATCGGTGTGGTTGAGGCGGAGTGGATGTTCGTCCAGGCTGAATGGGAAGAAAACATTGACAAATGCAAATGGCAGCCGTGCGAGGAGAAGAATCTCTGGAAACTTCCGATCCAGCCATCCGTCAGGGAATGGTTCGATTCCGGTGATACACCTGTAAACAAGATCGGTGTAGTCGTGCGTAGTGCCGACAGAAAGCTTCAGACCGAGGACCTGTTCGTCAAAGTGAAGGACGACAAATTCGTTTTCGAGCCTAAGCCGGTCGAGAATGAGACAATGCCTGCGGGCGCCCATTATGGTATCAATTATAATTCCGACGGTAGCGTGACCCTGGTGCTGCGCGATCTCGACAACAAAAACAAGCGCCACGAATACTGTTATCTGACAGGTGAATTCTCCAACTGGCAGCGTTCCAATGACTATTCCATGAAGCGTGACGACGCGGCAGGCTGCTGGTGGTTCACATTGACAAATGTGGATCCGGACAAGGAATATATGTTCCAGTACTACCTCGTGAACAAGGACGGCTCGGCTTTCCGCATACATGATCCTTATACTGAGATCGTTTACGACGGCTCGAATGACAAATACATTTCATCATCGACTTATCCTGACCTTCCGGCATATCCTAAGGGCACAAGCGGACTCGTATCTGCGTTCAAGGTGAACAAGGATGTCTATAACTGGACAAGCACCGGCTTCAAGATCGCAGACCAGAACGACCTCGTGATCTACGAGATGCATTTCCGCGATTTCACATCTACCGGTGACATTCCGGGTGCACTCGGAAAACTCGACTATCTTTCTTCTCTCGGTGTCAATGCAGTGGAACTCATGCCGATACAGGAATTTGACGGCAATGACAGTTGGGGCTATAACCCGTGCTCATATTTCGCTCTCGACAAGGCCTATGGTACGCGTAATATGTATAAGCAGTTCATTGACGGATGTCATGCCAGGGGTATGGCCGTAATCGTGGATGTCGTTTACAATCAGGCGACCGGTGCACATCCGTATGCGAAACTTTACTGGGATTCGAAGAACAACAAGACCGCGTCCGACAATCCTTGGTTCAATGTTGACGCACCTCATCCGTACAGCGTGTTCCACGACTGGAATCACGAGTACCAGCCTTTCCGTGAGCATGTGAAGGAAAGCCTGAAGTATCTTATGGAAGAATATCACGTGGACGGTTTCCGTTTCGACCTCACCAAGGGCTTCACGAACAAGAAGAGCGACGAAAGTACCGCTTCCAACTACGACCAGAGCCGCGTGGACATCCTTACGGACTACACAAAGAGCGTGAAGAGCTATAACCCGAATGCCGTAGTGATTCTGGAACATTTCTGCGAGACCAGTGAGGAAAAGGCTCTTGCCGAAGCCGGGGCGCAGGTCTGGAGAAATCTGAACAATGCTTATTGCCAGTCAGCCATGGGCAAGTATGCCGGAAGTGGTTTCGAAGGCCTCTGGACCGGTTCGACAATGCCGTTCGGCTCATATGTGGGCTTTATGGAAAGCCACGATGAAGAAAGGACAGCCTACAAAGAGAACGGCAGGACCGGCAAGAAGCCTGTTCACTGGGAATATCTGGAAAATGCTGACCGTAAGGCCCTTCATGACACATACGCTTCATTGATGAAATTCCGCAAGGAAAATCCGCGTTTCTTCTCTTCCGATGCTGATTTCTCATGGTATGTATCCGGCGGAAACTGGAATGACGGCCGGTTTATCTACTGTACCGTTGACGGAAAGGCATTTGCGGTCATCGGCAATTTCTCGTTGGAAAAGAAAGATATCACCGCATGGCTTCCTGAACCGGGGACCTGGAAGGTTTATCCTGGCTTCGGCTCTGGCTCTTACAATGTAAGCACGGATGCAGCCGGCCACAATTCCCTTACCTTGAATCTTGATTCCAGTGATTTTAAATTGCTTGTATTAGAATAAACTGACCAGTTATGAAATATTTGATCAAGACATTGTGTGTATTGGCGGTTCTGTCCCTGTCTTCTTGTGGGGAGTCTGATTCTCCTTCAGGCGGAAAGCCCACGAAACCGGCATTCGCGAAGGGCGCCGATATCGGCTGGTACACGGAAATGGAAAGCAAAGGCTATAAATTCTATTCCGCTTCCGGTGTGGAGATGGATTGCCCCGCTCTGATGAAGTCGCTGGGATTCAACTCGTTGCGATTCAGAGTCTGGGTGAATCCCAAGGAAAGATGGAACGGCAAGGAAGACGTCCTCAAGAAATGTCTGAGGGCGAAGGAACTCGGCATGAAGATAATGATTGATTTCCATTATTCTGATACATGGGCTGATCCGAGCAAGCAATATGTTCCTGAGGCATGGAAGTCTTATGACCTGGCTGCTATGGCAAAAGCCGTGGCTGACCATACTTCCGATGTCCTCAATACATTGAAAGATAATGGAGTCGATGTTACATGGGTGCAGGTCGGAAACGAGGTGACCAACGGTATGCTCTGGGAAAAGGGCCGTGTCAAGGACCAAAGCGCTGCCGGCTTCGCCAAACTGTTCAAGGCCGGTGCTGACCAGGTAAAGGCGGTTTATCCCAATGCTTCCGTAATACTTCACATTGACAATGCCTGGAATATGGATACCCTCCAG
>QWCB01006581.1_pt1 | contig 23250 bp, 13 predicted proteins | sample 1972511 | NCBI WGS metagenome assembly QWCB01 (sample SAMN09866719, study PRJNA288562) | Human gut metagenome isolate term5_stool, whole genome shotgun sequencing... | isolation source: gut | host: Homo sapiens | place: USA: California | reverse complement strand
ACAGTAGAGCTTCTCCATATTGCCATATATCGTAAGCTCGGTCGTAGTGCGTGGTAGTGTAAACTCACGATCCCAATCTTTGATCTCCTCTCCTTGCTGGTATACACCATCGTTATTTCTGTCTATCCAAGCTTTATCTCTGACATTTTGAGAGGCATCTAGGCGAAGGGTCCATTTTCCCGTAGACTCTTGAGAGGTCAGTATAGCTTTCGGCTGATCTGTAGTGTATATATCCTTGTCCAATGCACCCTCATAAGGATTGGCTCCGTCGTTTTTCCCCTGGCGGTAGTCATATACCTGCCAGTGCTTAGCCAGTGCGTTCTTCACATTTTCTTTAGAGCAGTAGTTCCCGTCTGCTGGACTACAGTCTGTATCTATGATGTATAGCTTGCCAGCCTCTGTCTCCTTGTCGCGATTTGGTAGCTGAGCCACTAGAGAGGTCACAGCGCCATCATTGAGCTGATTGCTGGGGCAAAAGATGTCCTTGATGAGCGGGCAGTGTGAGATGTCCAAAGAGTGAAGTTGATTCATCCCAATACTCAAGTACATCAGTGCAGGACAACCAGAGAGATCTATAGCCTGCAACTTATTGTCATACACATACATCTCCTCTAGGAGAGGATGATTCGCAAGAGTGATCGTCTCCAGTTTGTTCTCATACAGCGTAACGTTTTTCAGCTCTTTGCATGCGCTGAGATCTATCTGCGTCAATTGATTCGTATGAGCCATAAGAGACGAAAGCTTTGCTTGCTGAGTAAGCACTAGCGAGGTAAGCTTATTTTCGTCACAACCCAAAGTCGTAAGTTCAGGACACTTTGAGATATCTAGGGAGGTTAAGTTATTCCCATAGCACTTTAAGATCCGCAAGTGGCTATTTGAAGTGACATCTAGAGAGGCTAGTCCCATATGATAGATCTCAAGTTTCTCTAGCGCTTTGCAGGAGGATAGGTCTATAGCCGTGAGTTTATTCTTACCACAGTTCAACTCTTTAAGAAATGGATTCTTAGACAAGTCAATGTCAGTAATCTCATTTTCTTGGCACTCTAAGACCGTAACTTTGCCGTAAATCGTCAGATCCTTAGCTGCCACAGGCTTTACAACAAAACCTCCGAAATCGCGGTCAGCTAGCTGCTCTCCAGCATCGCGAGTCCCATTGCCATTCAGATCCAACCATACTTCACTACGGTCTTTCTTATCAGCATCTATGGCCAATATCCAAGACCCTGAGGTACGATTAGAGGAGAGAGTCATTGAGGGGACGCTCTCGGAGCTTTCGGAGCCTTCGTAAGGGATCCCTTTGCGATTATTAGCTCCTGCAGCCCAATCCAGTACTTGGAAGTTCTTCCCCTTGAGATTTGGCTCCAGCGAAGTTTTCAGTTTGATCACAGAGCTCGTCTGAGCACAAAGAGGCAGTGCCGAGAGAGCTAAGAGAAGAGTCCAAAAGAGGTGGTTCAGTTTCTTCATAAGTAATTATGTCTAGTGTTTTGTGATTCGTCTAAGATGCAATAAGCTATAGGGAATCAGTTATCATAGCTCTTGATGCGATAAGAAAGGATAGAGTACACTCGGCGAGACTTGTCTACTAGGACTTGACCTAGGCAGAGACTGCAAAGCGTGCTATCACAGGGGGAGAAGACTACCTCGTAGAGAGCTTTTAGCAGTCTATTTGGTAGTGACATCTCAAGCGTAGAATTAGGGCAAGGTTCACTTTTGCGAAGTAATACTCGCTCCTTGATAGGCAAAGATATGCAATCGTCTCAATGTATGCAATAGCCTAAGAGGCGCCTTCCCGTTCCCAATACAGCCAAATGTGGAAACGGAATACGGCCAAACATGGAAACGAAACACGGCCAAATGTAGAAACGACGAAAGAATCTTCGCTTGTTTTAGTTGATAGCGAGCGAGTTGTGGCGAATACTTATTAACCGTCTTACCAATACTCCTTGGGGAAGTGACGCTTCAGAACGAGTGATCTCAAACTGCCACGGAGGAAATCGCCAATAGCTACCGAGAAAACAAATATTCCCCACGGGGGGGCGAAGTAAAACTTCGGAAGAACCAAATGGAACTTCGGAAGAACCAACTCATAAGTCCGAACTATTTTCCCGTTCCCCACTGAGCGACAAAAATTATCCACGTGAGAAACAACCAATTTCTCACGTGGATACCTAAAGGCAGTTGCCTTATAGTCAGGACACCCCGACAAGCTATGACTACTTACTCTCGGAGGCAAACCTCCTGTGTGGGAGTCTACAAAGCTGCCGAGACAGCTGATGCGGCTATAACAGCTATGATGATGCAGATGGCTATGGTAATGCCTACGCACACGGCGGCTGCAATGGCCAGCCCTTTAGCCCACTGGAGCGACTTGCGACTTGCACTCTCAGCGCCCTCATAGTCTCCTCTATCATAGAGTGTGGAAACTTGTATTGAGTAGATAAGCGGTATGATCCCTAGCGGGAAGAAGAAAAGAACGCAGAGAACGCTCCACACCAGATTGTCGGGTGGCATCTTGGGGCGGTTTTGTGATTGCATAGAGCTACCCATCGGGGCACCAGCGCCATAAGCTGGAGCTCCTGCGTAGGGATTGGGGCCAGGTGCTTGGTACCCAAAAAGAGGACGTAGCTCATCCAGCGCTTGCGCAGGACAAGCATCGCTCATGCCATCGACGCGTATCATCGTCTGAGGAGTAATACCTCGGGCGGACAACTCCTCAAGCGTGTAGGGCCCTAGCTCTTGTCCATTGTGGACGATGTAGTACAGCTTCATACTTCTATCTTGATTTATCGTGGTTCGTTGATACTATGAGAGAGGATTGGCTCCAGAAGGCTGGTCTATCGTGGTTTAGATCTTTGATCTCAGCAGAAGGAAAAATACCCTTCTAGCTCAATCTATATTCTTCATATGCAAAGGTATGTAATCACTTTGACTTATACAATAGTGATGGGGGCTATAGGTTGAATATCAATAGCACGCTCGAAAGATGTGTCGCCTTCTACTCTCTAACATCTAATCTCTAATTTCTAAGGTCTCCCCTCTCCCTTGACGGAAATGTTGTACTTTTGGCACGACAACGAGCGAAAGAACTATGGAATCTGTACGAGCGAAGAAATATCTGGGGCAGCACTTTCTCACCGATCTCGGTGCAGCGCAGCGCATCGCCGACTCGGTGGCGGACTACCTCGGCACGCCAATCCTAGAGGTGGGGCCTGGTATGGGCGTCCTGACGCAGCCACTCCTAGAGGCGGGGCACGACCTGCAGGTGATCGACATAGATCATGAGAGTATTGAGTATCTGCACCAGCACTTTCCACAGCTAAGCCAGGAGGGGCGGATCATCGAGGGAGACTTCCTCAAGCTACCCGCTGAGGAGCTGATCCCTGGACGGGCGGACACGCCTTTTGTGGTGATCGGCAACTATCCGTACAACATCTCTTCGCAGATCTTCTTCCGTATCCTAGAGCTACACGAGCGCATCCCAGCTGTGGCGGGTATGCTACAGCACGAGGTGGCGCAGCGACTCTGCGCTACGCCAGGCGGTCGTGACTACGGCATCCTGAGCGTCTTGCTCCAGTGCTGGTACGACTGCGACTACCTCTTTAAGGTGTCAAAGCGGGACTTCAACCCACCGCCCAAAGTGGACGGGGGCGTGATGATCGCTCGTCGCAACGAGCGTACGTCGCTACCCTGCGATGAGGCCAACTTCAAGCGGGTGGTCAAAACCGCCTTCGGACAGCGACGGAAGATGCTGCGCAATGCCCTGCAATCGCTCTTTGGCAAAGAGTTTCCCTATGCCGACCACGACATCTTTACGCTCCGTGCGGAGCGCCTCTCGGTGGAGGACTTCATCGGGCTCACCTTGATGTACGAAGCATTACCAACAGACAACCTAACAACACCTTAAATACAACCTTTATGAAAAGCATCTTGCGTATCTTACTGCTGCTCCTCCCCACGCTCTCACTGGTGGCGCAGCAGAAGGAGTACCCACTACCCGAGCGCCCCGCCAAGAATGTGATCCTCCTCATTTCGGACGGCACCTCGCTACCGGCGGTTTCGCTGGCTCGCTGGTATCAGAGGGCGCTCAATCCTCAGGCGCAGCACCTATCGCTCGACCCTTATCTCTCGGGGAGCGTCATCACCTACTGCTCCAATGCGCCTATCGGGGACTCGGCACCGACGACCTCTTGCTATATGACGGGCGTGCCCTCGATCGATGGCTTCATCGCGACCTATCCGTACAGCGATCCGCACAATGACCTAGTACCGCTGGACTCCTCGTGGGCTTACCGCCCCGTGGTAACCCTTATGGAGGCTGCCAAGCAAACGCAAGGCAAGCGTATCGGTCTGGTCTGTACGTGCGAGTTTCCCCACGCTACGCCAGCTGACTGTACTGCTCACACGCCTTCGCGCAAGCTCTACAAGAGCATCGTCCCGCAGATGGTGGACAACGGAATAGACATCCTACTGGGCGGTGGTACCTCGCTGATGACGAGCGAACTAAAGGAGCGACTGAACCGTCAGGGTATAGCACTCTACCTCGATGATCTCGCAGCTATGCGGACGCATCGTGGGGGTGGTATGTGGGCGCTCTTTGACAAGATGGATATGCCGTACGACATGGATCGTCGCTCGCTCGGGGATACGCTACGCTACCCTTCGCTGGCGGAGATGACGGAGACGGCAATACGTAATCTGGAGAACGCTAACGGCTTTGTCCTAATGGTCGAGGGAAGCAAGGTGGACTGGGCGGCTCACGCCAACGATCCCGTGGCGATGGCTACGGAGTTTCTAGCTTTTGACAAGGCGGTAGCTGTAGCGCTGGACTATGCGCAGCGGGACGGGAATACGATCGTCCTCATGACGGCTGATCATGGCAATAGTGGTATGAGCATCGGCCGTGTGGACAAGGGCTATGCGCGTCTGACGCTGGACGAACTGATCATGTCGCTGACACGCTTTCGCTATAGTTCGGTGGAGCTGGGCCGCAAGACGAGTCAGACGGCGCTTTCGCTCCTAGCCGACAGTCTCTACCTATGGACCAGTATACGTCCCTCAGAGGAGGAGCTGGCAGAGATCAATGCGGTGGAGGACTACGCCTGCTCGACGCTATCGGCTGAGCAGCGCAAGGCTAAGTATAAGGAGCTTGGCTGGAGCCAAAAGTATCGTCTGAAGGAGTACTTCGTGGACTGGATGAAGCGACACCTGCTCATTGGCTTTACGACGCATGGGCATACGGGCGAAGAGGTCTTTCTCGCTAGCTATACGCCTCAACGGTTGACGCCGATCAGAGGTTGTGTGACGAACATTGACCTGCATAACTATATGCGTACGCAGCTGGGGCTAAAGCAGACGATGCTGGAGCTGTCGGAGGAGTACTATGCGCCACACGATGAGCTCTTCCCCCAAGGTCAGTACGAGATAACGGGCGACCAGCCTGAGGAGAAGCGGATCACGATCCACTACCAGGGACACCAGATCGAGCTACGTGCCTACCAGCGCAGAGCGTGGGTTGACGGGGTGGAGCGAGAGCTTCCGACGCCTGTGGTCTATGTCTCGGAGACGAACAGGTTTTATCTGTCGCGTGCCTTGGCGCAGCAACTTTAGCTAGACCCGCTTGAGTCGGCGCATCAGAAGTGGCGACACGACTAATAGTAGGACGGCCATTAGGACGACGCCAATGCCGACCCCTTGACCTAGAGAGAGTTCCTCACCTAGAGCTAGTGCACCCACGATGACAGCGGTGAGTGGCTCTAGTGCTCCCATGATGGCGGTCGGTGTGGAACCTATTCGATTCACAGCCCAGACGAGTGTGATGTTAGCACAGACAGTCGGGATGAGTGCCAGCAGGGCGGTGTAGATCCATTGCGTCTCATTGTCCAAGAGGAGGCTGGCGCCTGTGGCTTTGCAAAAGAGCGCAAAGAGTATGGTCGAGAGTCCCATCACGTAGGTGGTCAGCTTGAAGCTACTCATCGGCTCTAGGCGAGCGTGCCGAAGGATGACGATGTAGGTAGCGTAGCAAAAGCCCGAGAAGAGCACCGTGAGCAACGGTCTGAGCGGGATAGCGGTCACGTCAGACTCAAAGAAGCCTGAGATGAGCGACACGCCACTTAAAGCTAAGAGGACGGCTAACCCTTGTAGTACGTTGATCCGCTGACGAAAGACGAGAAACATGAGTAGCACGACAAATGTTGGGTAGCTGAAGTGTAGCACCGTAGCGACACCCGACGGCATGTGCTGATACCCCTCGATGAGCAGAAAGGAGGAGAAGAAGTACAAGACCGACAAGGCGAGCAGGATCAAGAAGCTCCGCAACGATACCCGCAGAGACTCTCTACGTATCACGACAATGCTACCAACGATGAGCGCTGCGATGAGAAAGCGGTACATGAGCACCGTCCCCTCAGCCACGCCCTGCGTCAGCACGGGTATGCTCAGCAGTGGTATCAGTCCAAAGGTGGCGGAGGAGATGAGCCCCATCAAGTAGCCCAGCCAGTCGGTTGCGGGGGAGCTTGTCTTGTCAGTCATGTAGTATAATCAGATTATTGGGTCTTATAGAAAAGGAGCCTCATTGCTCTAGCGACGATCGTGCTTTCTCCTTGATCTGACGCACACGCTCACGAGAGAGCTTGGTACGCTCACCGATCTCCTCGAGAGTCATCTCAGGACAACCGATACCGAAGAAGCAGCGTAGCACCTCCGCCTCACGATCTCCCAGCTGATCCAAGATACGATCTATCTCGGCAGAGAGAGACTCGTTGATCAGACTGCTATCAGTCGAGGGGGTATCCTCATTGACTAGGACGTCCAGCATGTTATTGTCCTCGCCCTCCACAAATGGAGCGTCGAGCGACTGATGCTTGCCCTGCACCTTGAGCGCCTCCCGGATCTTGTCCTCGGGGAGCTCTAGCTCGTCAGCTATTTCCTGTGGGCTAGGACGACGACCATTTAGTTGCTCGAACTTGACGATCGCCTTATTCATCTTCTGCTGCAGCCCCACCTGGTTGAGTGGCAGACGCACGATGCGTGACTGCTCGGCAAGTGCTTGCAGAATAGACTGACGAATCCACCATACAGCGTAGGAGATGAACTTAAAACCACGCGTCTCGTCAAACTTCTCAGCTGCCTTGATCATTCCAATATTTCCCTCATTGATTAGGTCAGGCAGGCTCAGGCCTTGGTTCTGATATTGCTTTGCCACAGAGACTACAAACCGGAGGTTGGCCTCGACCAGCTTGTTCAATGCTCGCCGATTACCACGATGTATCTCGCGCGCTAGCTCCACCTCCTCCTCGGGGGATATGAGGCTCGTCCGCCCGATCTCTTGGAGGTAACGATCCAGCGATGCACTCTCACGGTTGGTGATCGACTGATTGATTTTTAATTGTCTCATTGCCATGGCTATACTCGATTTAAAGGGTTAACTCTACAATGCGCTCACGCACTCTAATCATCCACAGAAGAGCGCCGCACGCAAAGGGGCACAAGTACTCAGCGTACTCAAACCAGTTGCAAAGGTAGCAAAAACAAATGACATCAGGATCATTTGCGAAACCTTCCGTCAGGGCTGACGCATTACGAAGATGAAGTAGTCCTACGGAGAAAATCGTGAATTCCTCTGTGGATATCTTTGTTTTTCCAGTGAGGGACGGAAAAACTCTTCGGACTTATGATTTCATTCTTCCGAACTTTCATTTCATTCTTCCGAAGTTTTATTTCTCGTCTCCGTGGAGAATTTCTGTTTTCCACGAAGCTATTTGGGATTTCCTCAGATTAGAGAGACTGATGCCCAAAAGTTTATTTCGTCACTCTAAGATCTCCTCCATAACGTCATCGACGGCTTCGTCGACAGCATCGCTCAGAGGCTCGTGTAGCTCGACCGTCTCTTGAGCACCACAGGGGGAGAAGCCCACAGGCACGTTGAACGGAGTCTGCGCCGAGTAGCCCAGCGTGGGATCAGCGTAGACAGCCTTCATGAAGTATCCAAAGACAGGCAGCGCTGCCGAGGCGCCCTGACCATATGCCATCGAGCGGAAGTGTATCGAGCGCTCCTCGCCACCGACCCAGCAACCAGCCACAATCTCTGGAGAGAAACCTACGAACCAACCATCGCTGTTGCGCTGTGTCGTACCAGTCTTACCGCCTAGAGGCATCGTCAGATTGTGTCGGAAGCGTAGTCTACCGCCCGTACCACCGTCGACGACGGCACGCATCATGTCTAGCATCTGCAGTGCTGCTCGTGCGGGAAGTACCTCCGTGAGAGTGGCCGTAAAGGTTGCCACCACATTGCCATAGCGATCCTCGATACGAGTCACAGGAATCGGGTCAACACGGATACCTTGATTGACAAAGGCACTATAGGCAGCCACCATCTCGCTGACCGTCACATCTGGTGTACCGAGCGCCACCGAGACGACGGGGTCTATGTCGCCCTTGATGCCGAAGGAGTGGAGCAGGCGAACAAACGTATAAGGCGATGTGCGTCCCATTAGGTATGCCGTGACCCAGTTAGAGGAGTTTTGCAGTCCCCACTTGATGGAGACCATCTCCCCTACCCGCTTAGCACCAGCATTGCGCGGTGTCCACGCCTTGCCATTAGCATCATAGAGCGTAATCGGCTGATGCATCACCTGCTCACACGGAGAGATGCCCTGTATCATGCTGAGGGAGTAGAGAAACGGCTTGATCGTCGATCCTACCTGTCTACGCCCCTGAGAAACCATGTCATACTTAAAGGTGCGGAAGTCCACATCTCCGACATAAGCGAGGATATTGCCATTGTGCGGATTCATCGCCATGAAGCCCGTGTGGAGGAAGTGCTTGTAGTACAGAACCGAGTCACGGGGAGTCATCTCCTTGTCGATCCAGCCGTTGTAGCTCCAGACGCGCATTTTGCGCTTTTGGTCAAAGGTCTTGCGGATCTCCTCTGGCGACATGCCAAGCTTCTTGAGCGAGCGCCAGCGATCCGTGTTGTGCAGGGCACGCTCGATAGCCTCCTTGCGTTGCTGTGCTGTCAGATCGCTACTGTAAGGAGCCAGCTTAGAGCCCCGCATCTCACGATCGAAGTTAGGCTGTACAAACTCGCTCATGTGCTTCTGCACCGCCTCCTCAGCGTACTGCTGCATACGACTATCGATCGTGCCGTAGATCTTGAGTCCATCGGCATAGAGATCGTAATGCGAGCCGTCCGACTTCTTGTTTTTCTGGCACCAGCCATAGATTGGCTGCGTCTCCCAGAGGATCGAGTCGATGGAGTACTGCTCTTGATTCCACTTTGAGTAGTCACTTCGCTTAGGCTTCTTGGCAGTCAAGAGGAGACGCACAAACTCTCTATAATAAGGAGCAAAGCCATCGGAATGCGTATTGCTCGTAAAGTTGATCCGGATCGGCTCAGCAATAGCAGCCTTATAGGTATCGTCCGAGATATATCCCGCCTTCTCCATCTGCAGAAGGACCGTGTTACGGCGCTTCAGCGGAGCATCACTATCGGCGTGCAGGACAGGGTTATAGAGCGAAGGGTTCTTGCACATACCTACCAGCATGGCCGACTCTGTGAGCGTCAGCTCTGAAGGCGTCTTGCCGAAGTAGGTCTGCGCAGCCGAGCGGATACCGACGGCGTTGTAGAGAAAGTCAAACTGATTGAGATACATCGCAATGATCTCCTCCTTGGTGTAGTTGCGCTCCAGCTTGATCGCTATGACCCACTCGATCGGCTTCTGCAGGAGACGCTGCAACGTTGATTTAGCATGAGGCGAGTAGAGCTGCTTAGCCAGCTGCTGCGTGATGGTACTACCGCCACCACTAGCCGTATTGCGGAGCATACCACGCTTGACGATGGCACGCCCTACGCCTCGCACGTCGACTCCCGAGTGCTTGTAAAAGCGCACATCCTCCGTAGCTATCAGAGCCTGCACTAGCGGCTCAGCCAGCTCGTCATAGCCCACGTAGATACGATTTGTCGAGCCACGCGCATAGGATCCTAGCTGCACACCATCATCGGAGATGAGGACAGAGGCGTACTTGTCGATAGGGTTTTGTAGCTGCTCCACATCAGGCATGTAGCCTATGATGCCAAACCAAATCAGCAGAAATGTAATAAAGACAAAAGCCCAAAAGGCTCCAAAGAGCCACCACAGCACCTTAATTATCTTTCCTTTCATATGAAAGTATATTATTCTTATTTTCCACCTTTACAAGACAGACTCTTCAAAGCTAGCATCTCAAGAGGTTCATTTTCTCATCACGCAAAATTCTTTGTAGGCATCATAATACCAAACCTTGACGAGATACTGTCCATAAGGTAGATCAATGATGCCTAATGGGTCACCTAGTTTGAGACCTCCCATACGCTGCAAAACTCCTGTTGCAGACCATATTCCGTAAGTATATTCAATCTCTTGCTGTACTAAGAGGTCTTGTTGAGAGTCTTTGCGACGATGACTTGCCCTGTTATATCGTAGTACGGCATCTTCTGTCGTCACTACAGAAGGAGTTATCATTACGTCGTCTAGTACGTCTAAATATTGATAGGTGAATGTGCTTGACTCGCTTTCGCCACACTCATTTTTAAGGCGATAAGTTAAGGTGTATCGTCCTGGCTTCTCAAAAAGAGTCCGACTAGGCTCATAGTAAAGCTGTAGTGTACGATCGGGAATTAGCGATAGTTCGCTTAGGTAGTCTGGTATTTCGTGCGGCTTTATGGGCTTACCATCAGGTCCTATGAGATCCTGAGAAAAACTACTATTCGAGTTTAATGGTGCCAAATAGATGTTAGACTGCTGATTATACCGAATCATTGCAGGTTCAGTGACACTTTCGTATTGTAGCTGATCCAATGGCTGCTCCACTAAGTCGTAATCAATGATACCCCTATCAATGGCAAGATTATTTGTTGGATCTTGTTTCTCCCATACAACCCCTGTAATGTTGCCCCAAGAGGACCAGTTAATTTGAACCGTCGGATAGGGAAGGTACTTTCCACTGTAGCTATTCTCAGCCTGAAGCTGAGTTATCTGAACTTCTTTTGTGGTAGGCTTACCTATATAGACATAACAGGTGTCTGAAGAGGCATACTTCCTTCCATTTAAGAAAGCATCAACATAGACAAACCCCTTCTTTTCATAAGGCTTATTATGCTTTTTCGCAAGCTCACTAGGATAGAGGGTGGCTCTTATCCCATTGCCTTGAGTGCTACTAGGTATATCAAGCATAAGGCTTGTATGCCACTCATAGGTAAGACCTTCTAGAGGGTTAAGCACCTTGAGTGTTGTACCACAGTCGCAAATAGTTGCTGTGGAGTCAAGCTGTGGTCGATAGTCCTTTGGAATATCTTCCTTTAAGGCTAAAAGAAAGTCATTGAAGTGGCTCCAAAAGGAGAGGTGTCGTTCCGAACTCTCACCACTCACGGTGTATATGAAGTCGAAAGGAGACTTTCGCTTAGCCTCTTCATAGCTTGTTATTTTCTCTCCAGCAGGAATTCCCAGAGAGCTATTGAGTGGTACGAAGCAAAACTTTGACGTGTTCACCTTGGCGCTAAACTTACTACTAAAGAACCAAGACCAGAATTTAGACTCTTCAGGATTGAGCACAGTCCACTCAACAAGAGGTTTATCAGTATATTTAGATGATAATGGATATATGCCACCAGCATCTACATCATTAAAGAGCGGATTGGGGTTTTGTACTCTCACTTGCATACGAGAGAGGTGATACGTATAGGGAAGCAGTCCAAAGAGATAGTGTTTCGTCAGTGCTATGTCTTGATAATAGGGATTTTGACAAGGCATAGCATTGATATAAGCCTCTACCGTAAACGTACTACCCGTCAGAAAAGCCCTATTTAAATGAAGCCCTGGATTATAAAAGAGTGAAGCAATCACACCTGGAGAAAAACCAAGCAGTCCATATACATAACCATTAGCCTCAGCGAGGTGAGATCCACGAGGTCCTATTGGAGATGCTCCGATAGCTCCATTTGAAAACGCTACATTGAAAGTCTTACGAGGTAACCCCATCCTTTTATACTCGTTATGGAATGAGGCAAATTCAGGGTTAGGTTTAGATGGAACGTTATAGATGTTATCAAAGGGATTTGTAAAGCTGAAAAGAGGAAGATAGCATCGGTTACTTAGGAATGATAGATATGCTGAACCATCGAAAGGGACTAATTGTCTAATTCCCGTTTTTTGAATCCAGCCACACAAAGTTGACGTTCTGATAGGAATGTCATTAAACCACAAAAAATAATCTGTTGCTAAACGGAGTTTTAAGAACTCATCTCCGTTAAGCCAGTGGTATGCCATATAAAAAGCTCCTAGTGGCACGTTAGCCCCCATATGTGGAGAGTCATAGGAGATATACTTGCGAGTCTCGTGATCCTCTCCCGCAAGCTCCATCTTACGTAACCCATACGAGGCAACTAGACCTCCCATACTCAGCCCTACGACGACATTCTTTTCGTCTCCCTCTTTATGAGTGTTGATATACCGTAGAGCCTCCTGAAAGAGAGCTGCATTGCGACGGATGTCATCCATTCCATCGGCATAGTCTAGATAAGCAACATCGTAGCCTAAGTCGAGGATACGGTTGAATTGTTGATCGCTAAAGTAGGAATTAATATCCCAGTTAGTTTGTGGATCGGAAATAACTGTAGGATATACATCAAACCCCTCAACAATAAAAAGTGGCTTGCGAAACTTTCCAGTATGGTTGTGTGGTGAAAGCTTGTACTGCAGAGTGCCTCCACTATGTAGTTGGCTATTGGACTTGATAGAGACTTCTACAAGTCCCAAAATTTCAGTCTTGCTCTTAGGAACAAGTTGGGTAGAAATAACGATGGGGAAGTGGGTACGATACCAACGATTAGCCCCTACTTGCTGTATGCGCATAGTTACCACCTTCAGACCATCGGTGGCATAGCGATAAGAGACTTGATCTCCAATAGCTATCGAACGAAAGGGTTGTCCCTCTTCAAACTGAACCTCAATCTGCGCAATGGCTTGATTATTCGTAAGAATTAACTGCTGAGGAATGCAAAAGGTCACATCTCGGCTGGACAATTCACTTGTGAAGGGAGCTGCGGCAAAGAGATATAGCTCTTCATAGGGTGACTTGGAGATACCGCCTTTCACTCTTATTTGGCCATTTAGTGGATAGACATCTCCACGACGGACTGCCTCCTCAGAGAAGCGACAAAGATCATACCGCAAGAGTGTAATTGGTACAACTCCTTTACCATAGTACTCCTCATTAAGGCTGTTCACCCTATCCAGATTGATACTATCAGGGTGATGAGGAAGTACCATTGAGCTGTTGAGCCCGCCTATGATCTGCTGAAGTGTCGTATAGTTGAGATAGTTTGTTGTGTCTAGCTCTTGCTTCGTGTAGGTAAGCAGCGAAACAGAAGACAGACCATAATCCTCCAAGATCCCATATGGAACTTGCGGTAAGTTTACGTACTCAAAGATTTTATCTCGTTCCGAATCAATCTGCTGAGCGAAAGTTCTAGTTGTAACGACTAGAACTAGCGCAAAAAGCATTAAAAGGGGGCTTTTCATTTTTAGGTTTTTAATAATTGTCAGTGATCTCCTATTCGTGTAATATTAAATACTCCATCCGTAATCGTTATCGGATTATCAAAGTTTGTTTCTGATGGGATAGACTGATACCTATGACTGGACGAGTTTGAATCTGGATTGTAGTATTCTTTAAGTGTGGCTTGTATTCCATCTTTTACTTCATACAAAGAGTCATTGAGATCAAATTCTTCAAATATATAAAGCTCAACAGTGTTTTTAAGTGCCGTTGCATTGCCTCCTTGAAGCTCTATTTTGATTAACGACTTATTGCTGATAGCGTCTTCAAAGACATCAAAATGTGAAGAAAAAGAGCCTGCCCATTTCCATATAGGCTTAAACACTACAGGCTTGCCGTTTATGCGACAAGCAAGGTAGTTGCGATCTGTGGGGGGTGGGTTCTGGATCGACACTTCCTTAGCCTTTGGAGAGCGAAAAAGGAAGCAAGAAGAGAGCAGAAAGAGGCATCCAATGATACCTGCAAGTGTGGTGAGGAAATGTTTTTGGTGTGTCATAGCTTTAGTATGATTTATTGGTTACTAGATGTTTTGCTACGTTATGATTGACGCACACTCCAGTATCAAGTCATCGCACTTCTTACTTTGCGTTAATCTGAGGGAGTGACTTGCGCTCCTTGATGAGTCCTGCGTTGAAGGCCTTGAGGAGCTTCTCCAGATCATTCACCTGTTGCTGTAGCTCAGCACCCACATCGGTGTCGGCCACCAGCATGCGGTGTGTCGTACGCTCCGAGATGACCGTCACACTCTTGATATCCTCCATCAATTCGACAGCACGGCGCATCGTCGTAAAGGGCTCGTGCTGTACCAGCTGCATGCCTTGCGAGTTGTAGATCAAAGTGTAGCCCGCAATGCCCGTACTGCTCTGATAAGCTCGGCTAAAGCCTCCATCGATGATCATCAGCTTACCACCCGCAGCGATAGGCTTCTCGCCCTTGGCTACCTTGACGGGGACATGCCCGTTGATCACGTGGCAGTCTTCGCCCTCTAGACCAAACTCACGGAGGATCATCTCAATGGTCTCCAGATCTTGGCGATACTTAAAGTAGTAGCCCTTCGTCTCCGTATGGGTCTTCTTGTCAGCGACGAAGTAGCGCTCGAAAGTGGTCATGGCCGACTTGTCAAAGAGTGGCGAGTCGGGACCGCACCAGAGATAGAAGATATAGTCCACAGCAGCCTCGTGCTTCGGATGAGCATGCCTAGAGGGATGCGCCAGACGCACCACACGATCTATCTCATCTAGCAGAGCGCGTCCACGTAGTGGCTGCGAGTCCAGGACACGCACCGCCTTGAGCTGACCCGAAGCGTCTAGAGGCATCGAGGCGTGGTAGAGTAGATTACCATTGCATACGAGGTACATGCTACCCAGTCGATAGAAAGCGTCTATATGCGTGTGAAGTCGCTCACTAGTGGCGAAGGAGCGACGCAACCGATCCATCACCTCCTCCTCTTGGGGGGTAAGCCGATAGGGATCCTTAGGATCGATCGTCGGGAAGTTCATATCCAGCATCTCATGCACGCCATAGTCCTCGTTGGGATTGGTATACGAGAGGTCTACCGTGCCCGCCTCAAAGTCTATCTTGTGCAGAAGGTCACGCTCCTGCATCTGCCACTCAGGATGGCGAGCGATCAACTGATGCTCCAGCTTAAACTGAATAATGCTAATCGCCTTGTGCATCTGGCTAATCAGGTAAATGCCTTTATCGTCATAGGCGACATCTGAGTCACCGAGCTTAGGCTTGAAGTAGGTACATGGATCACCAGCGTAGACTTCACTCGCTAAGCGAGAGAGTGGCATGAGATTGATCCCGTAACCATCCTCGATGGTGTCTAGATTGGCATAGCGCAGAGCGATACGTATGACACAGGCGATGCAGGCGTCATTGCCCGCAGCAGCGCCCATCCAGAGCATATCGTGATTGCCCCACTGTATATCCACATTGTGGTAGTCCAGGAGCGTGTCCATGATGTACTGAGCTCCAGGACCACGATCGTAGATGTCGCCGACGATGTGCAGGCGGTCAATGACGAGTTGCTTGATCGTCGCTGAGATAGCGCAGATGAAGTCCTCGGCCTTACCCGTGGAGATGATTGTGGAGATGATGCTAGAGATGTAAGCCGACTTGTTTGGGTTGACTCCGTCCTCGTGTAGTAGCTCCTGGATAATGTAGCTATACTGTGGCGGTAGCGCCTTGCGCACCTTCGAGCGGGTGTATTTCTCCCCCACCTTACGGCACACCTTGACGAGGCGATTCAGTGTCACCTTGTACCACTCCTCATCAATTTCGCCCGCCTCGTGGAGCTGCTCCAGCTTAGCCTGAGGATAGTAGATCAGCGTAGCGAGCTCGCGCATCTGTAGCTCCATCATCTGCCCAGCGAAGACCTCACGTATCTTACGCATCACGCTACCAGAGGCATTCTTCAGCACATGGTCAAAGGCCTCATGCTCACCGTGCACGTCTGCGAGAAAGTGCTCCGTACCCTTCGGAAGGCTCAGGATCGCCTGCAGATTGATAATCTCTGTAGAGACCTCGGCCGAGTTGCGAAATTGGTTGGAGAGGAGCTGGAGGTATCTCAAGTCATCCTTCGCAGCCTGTAGGTCAGTCTTGTCTTGCATCATGTCTATCTATAGGTCTAGGTATATACCACACCCCAAAGTTACTAAATAAAAGAAGACCGCGAGCAGTGACACTGTTTTTGTTCCAAGACCTCACCTTATAGTCACCTTCACATCTCCGTTAACTCCGACATCTACCAATGAATTTTCCAAAAGCTCGCTAGGGAACAAAAATTCCCCACGGAGGGCCGAAATAAAAGTTCGGAAGAATGAAATGAAAGTGAAGAAGTTGACCCCGAAGTAGGTGACCAGCACCGACACGAAGGCGATCAAGAGGTAGACATGCAGGAACCTCTGCGAGCGGAAGCAGCGCAGCGACTCACTGTGTAGTGGCAAGGCATAGATAATGAGCGTGATGAGTGCCCACACCTCTTTAGGGTCCCAGCTCCAGTAGCGCCCCCACGAGACATTGGCCCAGACGGCTCCGATGAAGATACCGATAGCCAGCAGTGCGACCGCTGGATAGAGAAGCAGTCTGCTGAGCGCCTCTAGGTGCGTCCCGATGGCAGGGCGACGTGACAGGATCAGCGCCATACAGCTATTGAGCATCATGAAGGCCAAGAGACTATACGCTATCATGATGACCAGCACATGAATGCTCAGTAGTGGCGAATGAAGCACTGGCATCAGCGGAGTGATCTGAGGATTGCTTCCCCCGAAAGAGGCGACCAAGAGCGACAAGCCACCCATGAGTAGACCAAAGGGGATCAGCACACGATGCTTGCGCCCCGTGAGTATGGTCAGCAAGAGCACGATCCAGGCTAAGGCTTGCATCGTCTCAAAGCCATTGCTCAGTGGCACATATCCCGAGACGATCCAGCGCAGGATCACCATCAGAGTGAGGTAGAGCATACTAGCGTAGATGATACCCCAGAAGCACCACTTGACCAGCGGAGGGTCTTGGAGTCGCCCCACGGAGAGCTGATAAGCGGTCCAGATGAAGAGCAAGATCCCGACGGTGGCGAGTATCTTGGCGAGGAGTCCTATATAGGGCGATAATTGATTATAGTAGATCTCTGAACGAAAGCGCACTGCCGAGGGGCAACTCTCACCGCCCTCCTTGAGCTGATACTGTCGGAGCTTGACGAGAAACTCTTGCGCCTCGTCCCATTCCTGCATGATAATCAGTTCGCTGAGGTAGTTAAAGCCCTTGCGCACGAATGTCCACTGATCTAGAGGCATCTCTGCGGGTAGATCAGTAGAGGCAGGATGGTACCAGGCGATACGACCGTGGCTCTGTACGGGGAAGATCGAGAGCGACTCGCCTAGCCCTAAGCTCTGTATTACCTGACACTTCTCATGCGCCTCAAAGAGCGCCTTGCGCCCAGGCTGGTCGGGGTGCTGTATGTAGTTATCCAGCAGAGACTCTAGACGATAATTGCCCTGGAGGTCAAAGAACTGACGATAACTCACCCGCTGACCCTCGTAGCACTCGAGGAGCTTGCGGATGCTCCGATCTTTGATCCGTATCATCGGCTCATCGACCCAATTGTCGTAGTAAAAGATCCAGCCCGCCAAGACTTGCTCGGCCGAAAGTCCTCGATAGCTACTGCGTCCATAGAGCTTCTCGGTAAACTCCTGAGCGTAGGTTCCTAGCGGACAAACGCGATTATTGTACAAGATGTGCAGTTCGCCCAAGCTTTTCGCCACATTGGCTGGGACCGTCTTGGGGAGAGGTGTCGCAGGTGCTTTTGCCTCTGCCGAGAGGGTACCACCAGCAAGGAGTATCAGGAGCATAGCCACGGGAGAGACGAGTGCCTGCTTGAGGAGCTGTCTCACCCGATGACGACGTGCGAACATGCCCCCTACGAGGCTGATCGCTAGGAGCGCATAGCCTAGGTAAGAGATCGCTATACCCCACGGATCGTAAGCGACGGAGAGTATCGAGGAGGTCGTCTCTGGGTCGTAGCCTGACTGATAGAAGCGATAGAAACGGTAACGGAAGATGCGATTCATCGAGACCGCTCCACGGAGGCTCTGCGACCGCTCCCCGTCCTGAATGATGAGACTGCTCTGGTAGTCTAGCGGGAATTGGGTCCCTGTGTAGTAAGTCAGGTCAAAGCGCTCCAAAGCGACCGCAAAGGGGAGGGTCAGCGTCTCTCCCTGATCACTCTGATAGCGATCCGTAGGGTTAGCACCCTCCTGGAGCTTGATACGTCCATGTATAGCGGTCCAGCTGGTCAGTCCAGCGCCCAGCAAGATGACCAGCAGTGAGACGTGGATCATCCAGATCCAGAAGCGTCGGTAGAGCTTAGCCCGTAAGATGTAAAGTAGTCCAGCACAGGAGAGTAGCACCCACAAGATGGTAAAGAGCGGGGAACCATACCAATGCTCCTGCACGAAGGGCGTACCGTAAAGCTTTTCAACCACAGTGGCTGCCGCGAGGACAGCCACCGTGATAAGTAGTAGTATGAAAGGGAGCTTGCGCCACACCATATTTATATTGTATCTAGTGTGTGAAGCTATACAGCATTGATAAACTTGACAACCGCCTCACGATCCTTGCGGTCGAGCTTGCGAAACTTCTCTACGCTAAAGCGGGCATCACTATTCTTAGCACCGTGCCACATGATCGCCTCGATCACATTGCGCGCACGGCAGTCGTGCAGACGATCCTGATGTCCAGAAGCCTTCTGGCTCAGACCACGTCCCCAGAGCGGAGTGGTACGGCACCAACCTGTGCGGATATCGTTTTGCATGTGGAGCTTATGCTGGATCATATCGGTATAGGGCCAGATCTTTTGCTTGGGATAGCGAGGCATAGCCTTCTTGCCGCCCTCGGTCAGACCATACACATCCACGACGACATCGTCGCCCGTAGTCCAAGAGGGTCGGTGGCAAGTGGCACAGCCTATCTCGGTGAAGAGTTGCTTACCACGCTGCACATCGGGAGCATCTATATCTCTCGCAGCTGGCACAGCTAGACCTCGTATCCACACCATCAGATTGTAGCAAGCCTGTGCGTTCATCTCGACGGGGAGGTCTGTAGCTGTAAAGAAGTCGTAGATATCCTTCTCCACATTGCCAGTCTTCTTGCGCTCTGGATAGTATTTGTAGAACTGTGCCTGCACCTCTGGATCTTTGCTAGCCGTCCGTGCGTAAGCCTCAGGTATGTAGAACTTACGAAACATCGGCGTGATGATATTGGTCACCTCCCATAGGCTCACATTGGCAGAGAGCTTGGTGAAGTCACACGCATAGTCAAAGCGCATCGGGTGACCTGCAGCGTCTACCCCCGTGGGAGCGAAGTCGTTGCCTGCCCAGATGGCGGGATTGAGCGGCGTGTGCGGAGCCTCCTTGATATACTGCTGACGTATATCCTCATCGCTGATCGCATCAAGCAGACCCGTGCCATAGATACCGATAGTAGACTCAAGCGTGACAACCGCCTGATCAAGCGGGAAGGGCTTGCCTTTCACCTCTAGCGGTGAGTAGAGAGCATCCGCAGGTAGGTGTACCTCAGGATAGATGAGGTCGTAGGTCTCGCCATCGTCAAACTTATTGCCCCACTCGTCCGTATAGCTACGCCAGTCGATGGTCATCTTCTTTTCGTCAATCATCGGCTTGAACGGAGGTAGCGCAGCTGTCATAGGCACTAAGCCAAGGGATGTAGCCATATTCCCCTCTTTGTCGGTAACAATGATGAGACAGCCATTGCCCATCTGCTCACTATTGTAGCGTGTGACGCGCTTACCATGTCCATAGCCTGGGTGACAAGCCTCACACGACGTGCGGTGATATAGCGGGCCCAGTCCCGTAAAGGTGAGACCAGGCACATCGCCAGCAGCGTGTGCTGTCTCAAAGCGACGCTCACCCTGCTTGAAGTTGGCATCTAGTCCAGCTAGTGCGATAGCCTCCGTAGGCTGCTCGAAGCAGGAGGAGGTGTTGTTGAAAGTAGTGCCGAGCTTACCTCCACTGTAGTACTCCTCGCTAAGCGTCTGAGGAGTGTCCGTCCCACACTCTTGCTGACAAGCTGTCAGACTGGTGAGGATGAGTGCTAGTAGAGCTAGCTGTGTAGTTAAGTGCTTCATAAGGATAAAGTGTTTGGGTGTATGTGTCTCCCCTCCCCCGACAGCTTATATCTATCATCATAATCTATTGCTCTGGCAAATGCTTGCTCAGGGGAGGGGGAGAAAGTGTGTAGTCCGATGGACTGTGTATCTCTATATGGTTAGATACTCGAGAGATTAGATCGACTCAATGAAGGTAACGACAGCCTTGCGCTCCTCCTTACTGAGCTTGCGAAACTTCTCAATCGACGCTCTCGCATCACTAGTCTTAGCGCCGTGCCACATGATTGCCTCGATCACGGTACGTGCACGGCAGTCGTGTAGTCGGTCGCTAGCTCCAGTAGCCTTCATGCTGAGGCCACGCCCCCACAGCGGAGTGGTGCGACACCAGCCTGTGCGGATGTTGTTCTTCATCTGTAGCTGGTGCTGGATCATGTCGGTGTAAGGCCAGATCTTCTGATGTGGGTAGCGTGGTAGGAGACTAGCACGAGCCCCAACGAAGAAGTTGTTCGGATCACGGATCTTATCCTCGCCCGTAGTCCAGGTAGGACGGTGGCAGGTAACGCAGCCCATCTCCTCAAAGAGCTTCTTACCCTGTTGGAACTCTTTGCTATCCGCATCTCGTGCTGACGGGACGGCTAGTCCGCGGTGCCATACCATAAAGTCAATGTACTCCTCGTCGGTCATATCGGCTGGGAGCTCACTAGAGGTTAGGTAGTCGTAAATGTCCTTCTTGACATCCCCGCTCTTCCTCCACTCTGGATAATAGGAGTAAAACTTTGCCTGTACATCGGGGTCTTCGGAAGCTACCTTAGCATAGGTAGGGGTCATGTAGTGGTAGCGACGATCGCTACGAGTTACGTTGGTAATGTTCCAGATAGCGTTGGCTCCAGGACCATCCTGTATGCTACCACGTGTCAAGCCATAGGTGTAGCGGGGAAGGTACTTAGTGCCGTCGCCCTGCTTCTTATTGACGTAGTACCTAACGAAGTCGCCATTCTTCCACACGGTGGGGTTGAGGTTGGCGCCATGCTTCTCCTCCGTCTGGTACTGAGCACGGAGGTCTTCGTCACTGATAGCGTCGAGTAGACCCGTACCGTAGATACCGATGGTGCTCTCGAGACGAACGCGTAGGTCGGAGTATGGGATGTCCTTGCCCTTGGCCTGCAGAGGTACGTAGAAGGCATCCTCTGGAATGGTCACCTCTGGGTAAATGAGGTCGTAGGTCTCGCCATCGTCAAACTTATTGCCCCACTCATCTGTGTAGGGGAGCCAGTCTATCCTAATCTTACGCTCATCAAGTGGGGCCTTAAAGGGAGGCGCAGCTTGCGTCTGAGGCATACCGGTGAGGGAGGATAGGTAGTTATCGTTTTGGTCCGTGAGGACGAGTAGATAGCCGTTACCTATGATGTTCGAGTTGTACTCGGTCTGTCTAGCTCCATGACCATATCCCGGGTGGCAAGCGATACAACTAGCACGTAGCCACAAGGGGCCTAAGCCACGTAGCGGGAAGTTTGGATCAGTAGATGTGTCAAAGGGATTCTCAAAGAGGCGCTCTCCCCTCTTAAACCTAGCGACCAAACCGGCCTCCTCGACTGCAGGGGTAAACTGCTCGTAGCAGGTGGCCGTGTTATTGAACGCGGTGCCTAGCTTTCCCCCGCTATAGTACTGCTCTTCGTATGGATTCGTTTCGCTTGCATCTGGACAGTCTGAGCTACATGCGCTCAGGAGTGCCAGACAGCCTATCAGGCTACATATGCTTAATACCTTGTTCATAACAACTTCCTCTAAAAAACTATCATACATCTGCAGGGTTCCTCTAGGGATCCTGCAGATGGTATGACGGTTGGTTATTGATTACTTCTGTACAGCCTCGATAGCTGCATCGATCTTCTCAAGGAGCGCATTGCACGCCTCAATGGCGGGCTTAGTAGCCCCCTTGGTTAGGTTATTGCGGAAGGGTGCTGGCATAGCAGCTACCGTCTTGATCGCATTGTCTATAGCAGAGCGAATCTCCTTGTCTAGCTCGGGATGCTGCTTAGCCATGTAGGTAGCGAGAGAGTGATTGTGGACAGTGCCGTCGAGAGAGCCGTAGTAAGCATTGCGGACGCTACGGAGGTTGTCAGTGAAGTCCTCAATAGAGTTCCAGCTGTACCAAGACTCCACGTCTAGGACGTTGCCCGAGTTGACGGGGTCGGTAATCTTTGTGTTGCCCACCTCGTCAGAGATGTCGCTCGCACCTTGTAGGATCTGAACGAGAGCATCCTTCTGGCTCTTGTAGGCGCTGTTACCCTGCTCCCCAGCAGCGATCATGAGCTGACCGTAGTCCATTGTGGGGAGGAGCTCAGCGTCCTCGAGGGTCTTCTTCTTGTCAGCCGTCACCTTGTCGATGCCAGCCCAGCTAGCCTCTAGACGTGTAGTCTGACGAGCTAGATCCTCAGCGACAGCCGCATTGTAGATGCGCTCAGGCTCTGTGATCTCAGCAACCTTGCGAGGCTCACCATCTCTAAAGATAATGTACTCCACAGCGTGAAAGCCGAGTAGACCGTAGCCTAGAGAGGAAAAGCCCGTAGCATCGGCTCCCTCCTCCTTGAGCTCGTCGAGGAGGTCTTTGTTTTGAAGGATGTTGTCTAGCTGATTCTTCTGCAGAGGCCAAGAGTCGATGTGCGGGTCGATGTTGTAGTCACCAGCAGCTCCATAGAGAAAAGCCTCGCTAAGCTCCCAGTAAGCTCGCGCCTCAACCCACTTCTTGCAAGCCTTGTTGACCAGCTCTTGAGAGGGGTTCTTCATCAGCTCCTCGCAAAGCCCAGACAGCTCGATAGCATCGTCTGCAAGAGACTTGTAGGTGGGTACTACGACACCCTCGACAAACTGCTTGACGAGTGCCGTCTGCTCGGGGTCTAGTTGCTTTGCCTTGGGCTCGTCGCTCTCTTGACAAGAGACGAGGAGGATGCCCACGACTGAGAGAAGGAGCATCTTAAAGATGTAGGTATACTTATTCATAGTCGATTGTATTGTGTTGAGTTAAAAGA
>QWCB01003345.1_pt1 | contig 23310 bp, 18 predicted proteins | sample 1972511 | NCBI WGS metagenome assembly QWCB01 (sample SAMN09866719, study PRJNA288562) | Human gut metagenome isolate term5_stool, whole genome shotgun sequencing... | isolation source: gut | host: Homo sapiens | place: USA: California | reverse complement strand
CTGCTTCTCCATCATCAGGTAGAGCTTATTGAGACCATAGCGTCTGGTGCCATATTTTTCCCAATAATACTCGAGAGGCTTTCGAAGTCGGATTAGTACCACTCCACACTCGTGCTTAAGTTGCTCCATACTTTATATATGTGAGGCGCTTGAATATTTTAGACAACTGATTACGCTGCAAAGGTAGAGAAAATAATGCCATTGTGGTGGATTAATACCTCTATTCTCCTAAGTCTGGCACCTGAGGTTGCACACTTGAGGACCGGAAGCAATTACCTCATGTACACCCAAAGCTGCGTGAGTGGATCTGCCTTTAGGTAAGAATACTCCGAGAGCTAAGAAAACCATCTCACTCTTTGTAAGAATTTAGCCCATTCTCTCAGGGCTTATGATAGGCTTATTCTTAGGATAATGGTCGCAGTAATGGTCTGTTGTCCTCGGATGTGGGAACGTGCATTTCTTTGCGTCCATTTGGTTAATGAAATCCGTCAGATGTACCTTGACTTCTTTGCAGAGCGAGGACATCATATCGTTCCCTCCGCTCCGATGGTCCTGCAGGGGGATCCGACCCTTATGTTTACCAATGCGGGGATGAACCAATTCAAGGACATCATCCTCGGGAATGCCCCGAGGAAATATCCGCGGGTAACCGACTCTCAGAAGTGCTTGCGCGTGAGCGGTAAGCACAACGATCTCTCCGCTGTGGGACACGACACCTATCACCACACCATGTTTGAGATGCTGGGTAACTGGTCCTTCGGTGACTACTTCAAGAAGGAAATCATCCCCTGGGCGTGGGAGCTGCTGACGGAGGTGTACCAGCTTCCTAAGGATCGGCTCTATGTCACCATCTTTGAGGGAGCGCCTCAGGAGGGTCTGGAGAGGGATCAAGAGGCGTATGACGCTTGGGCAAAGCTACTGCCAGAGGATAGGATCCTCAATGGGGACAAGCACGATAACTTCTGGGAGATGGGCGAGACCGGTCCCTGCGGTCCCTGCTCAGAGATTCACATCGACCTGCGGAGCGAGGAGGAGATCGCTCGCATCCCCGGTAGAGACCTCGTCAATCAGGACGACCCACTCGTGATCGAGATCTGGAACCTCGTCTTCATGCAGTACAATCGTATGGCCGATGGCCACCTCGAGGCACTGCCCCACCACGTCATCGATACCGGCATGGGGCTGGAGCGCCTCTGTATGGCGATGCAGGGAAAGAAGTCCAATTACGACACCGATGTCTTCCAGCCTCTTATCGGCAAGGTCGCAGAGATCTCCGGTGTGGCCTACGGCTCGTCGGAGAAGACCGATGTGGCTATGCGCGTGATCGCTGACCACATAAGGGCGATAGCCTTTGCCATCACTGACGGGCAGCTGCCCTCAAGTACCAGAGCGGGCTACGTCATCCGTAGGATCCTCAGACGCGCTGTTCGGTACGGCTACACCTTCCTCAATCTTAAAGAGCCCTTTATGTACCGCCTCATCCCCACCCTCGTGGAGAGTATGGGCAGACACTACACTGAGCTGGTGGCTCAGCAAGAGCTGATCACTCGCGTGACGAAGCAGGAGGAGAGCGCCTTCCTCAGGACCCTCTCCACCGGTATTGAGATGCTGCAGTCTCATATTGATGAGTCGAAGAAGAGAGGAGAGAAGACGCTGCCCGGTGAGATCATCTTTGAGCTCTACGACACCTATGGTTTCCCCGCCGACCTCACGGAGCTGATCCTTGAGGAGCAGTGTATGGAGGCCGACCTAAAGGGCTTTGACAGCGAGATGGAGAAGCAGAAGGAGCGCGCCCGTAAGGCTCAGCATACCGAGACCGGAGACTGGCAGTGGATCGGTGACCAGGAGACAGAGACCACCTTCGTCGGCTATGAGATGCACGAGGCGCAGACTCAGATTATCCGATACCGCCAGGTGACTCAGAATGGAAAGAAGAGCTATCAGGTGGTCCTTGAGACAACCCCCTTCTACGCTGAGATGGGCGGTCAGGTGGGCGACACCGGTACTCTCATCGGGGAGGAGGATCAGGAGAGGATCAAGGTCCTCGACACGATCCAGGAGAATAACCTGCCGATGCTCCTCGTGGATAAGCTGCCTTCCGATCCCCATCAGGACTTCCTTGCCTCCATTGATAGTGAGCGTAGGTATAATATCGAGCGCAACCACACAGCCACCCACCTACTGGACCATGCACTGAGGACACTCTTTGGCGACACGACGGAGCAGAAGGGCTCCCTCGTGAGCGATCGTGTACTCCGGTACGACTTTGCCCACTTTGAGAAGATGACGAAGGAGGAGATCCGAGAGGTGGAGCGGATGGTCAATGAGGCAATCCAAGCAGACTACAAGCGGATTGAGCATCGGGATGTACCGATCTCTGAGGCGAAGGAGATGGGAGCTATTGCCCTCTTTGGCGAAAAGTACGGGGATTACGTCCGGGTGATGCAATTCGGCGACAGCATCGAGCTCTGTGGTGGCTGTCATGCTCCATCGACCGGGGTACTGGGGAGTTTCCACATCACCCAGGAGACCTCCGTGGCAGCCGGTGTACGTCGTATCTTTGCCGTTACTGGTCCCGCTGCTCTTGACTATGTGCATGAGCTGGAGGACACGATCGAGAGCGTGAAGAGCTACTTCGGTGGGGGCAACTTGATCTCAGCGATCAAGAAGGTCCTGGAGGAGAATCACACCCTCTCTGCCGAGGTAAAGCAGGCCTATGAGCGTGAGAAGGGGAGCCTGATCAGTCGTCTGCAGAAGCACTATGAGCTGGTGGATGGCGTGAAGGTGATTCGCCCTGACGTAGCGATCCCGTCTGCTCTTGCTAAGGACATTGCCTTCGGGCTCAAGCAGGTGCTGGATGACGACTATGTCTTCGTGAGCGGGTCTAAGGATGAGGGCAAGGCACTCCTTACAGTGCTGATCAGCGATGGCCTCGTGAAGAAGGGGTACAACGCCGGAAAGTTGGTCAAGGCTGCCGGTCAATTCATCCAAGGAGGTGGCGGTGGTCAGCCCTCCCTCGCTACGGCGGGCGGGAAGCGGCCTGAGGGGCTGCCTGAGGCGGTTGACTTTGTCCTAAAAGAACTGGGACTTAAGAAGAATAAGTAAATGCGATGGAGTCCCCGCTCCGCTATACTCTCTTCGAAGACCTTGATGAACTTCGCACCCGACTTCGGTCACTGACGTCAGGTCGTCGAGCGATCTGGGTAACCGAGAGCACTTGTGCCGACCATTGCCTTGATCGGATCGGGATAGCATCAGCTGGCATTGTGCTTCCTCCCGGCGAGGAAGCGAAGACAGCTGAGCAGCTGATCCGACTCTGGAGTGGACTTACAGACCTGGGTGCGACCCGAGGAGACCTAATGATAGCGATCGGAGGTGGAGCGCTACTGGATGTGGCGGGGCTCTCCGCTGCGACCTACAAGCGAGGAATGGAGCTGGTCTATGTACCGACCACTCTACTGGCCGATGTAGATGCCTCAATTGGCGGTAAGACAGCGATAGACTTTGAGGGTGTGAAGAATGGCGTCGGGACTTTCTACACCCCCGAGGAGGTACTGATAGCACCCGCTTTCCTCTCCACACTACCTGAGTTGGAGCTGCTCTCCGGCTGGGGTGAGATCCTGAAGTACTCCATGCTGACAGGATTCTCCGTGGACGAGGACTTGTGGGGGACGGCTGAGGTAGCCCCTTCGCTCATCCGACGCTGTATTGACTATAAGATAGAGGTGGTCGCCTCGGACCCGCTGGACAAGGGCGGCAGACGACAGTTCCTCAACCTCGGGCACACCCTCGGGCATGCTCTGGAGGCGCTTCATCTAAGCAAGTGCGATCCGGTGCCACACGGTATCGCCGTGGCTGCCGGTCTGGTAATGGAGGGGTACCTATCGCTACGGAGGGATCGACTGTCCCAGGAGGATTTGATGCGACTGGCGAGAGTTGTGCGAGACCACTTCCCCCCCGTCTCTGTCCTCTGTACAGAGTATGAGCAGATACACACCCTTGCCCGGCAGGATAAGAAGCTCCGCTCGACCGAGGAGGGGGTGCCAGTGGTAATGCTGGATCGCATTGGCAAGCCTGCGCCTGCAGAGCTTTTTACACCAAAGGAGCTGGATGAGGCGATCGACTTTTACCGAGACTTTATGCAGATATAAATATGAAGAAGAGAATGGACGAAGAGCAAGAAGAGATGCCCCGCTGGGACTTGGAGGATCTGAGCGAAGCTGTCGCTACGCTGAAGCGCGGTGGTCTGATTCTTTACCCCACAGACACCATCTGGGGCATTGGTTGCGATGCGACTAATGCTGATGCTGTGAGTCGGATTTTTGCTCTAAAGCAGAGAGATGATGCTAAGGCACTCCTCTCTATCGTGTCAAGCGATGGGATGCTGGCACAAGTAGTCCGGACCATCCCGGACATTGCCTACGACATGATGGACACGGCGACGAAGCCCCTGACGATCATCTATCCCGACGCCGTTGGTCTCGCTCCCAACCTCCTCGCTGAGGATGGCAGCGCCGGTATCAGAGTGGTGGGAGATCCCTTCTGTAAGAAAATGTGTGAACGGCTGGGCGGACCCATCGTAAGTACCTCGGCAAATATCTCAGGCGAGCCATCGCCCGCTGCCTTTGCAGACATAACTGACGAGGTGCGCAATGGCGTGGACTACGTCGTGAGGTATCGCCAAGAGGAGCAGACGAAGCATGTAGCCTCCAACATCATCAAGCTGGGACTTAGAGGCGAGGTAAAGGTGATCCGGTAAATGCAGACGACAGAGGTAAAGTCACAACCAAGCAAGCCATTTCTTGACTGGCTCCATAAGCATCTCCTTGGGGGTATGCCGGTGACAGCATTGGCGCTGCTTACCGGTGTCGCATGTGCACTCGTCTCTGCGCTGCTGAAGTGGTTTGTCAGCACGATACAGCACTTCGTTATCGGACTGAATACCCACACCGACCTTTATCTCTCCTACCTCATCACGCCCGTGGTGGGGATCTTCCTCTGCGGTCTCTTTGTGAAGTACATCGTCAGAGACAATATCTCTCATGGCATCACCAGGGTACTCTATGCGATCAGCCGACGTCAGAGTCGACTGAAGCCCCACAACACCTGGACTTCTGTCGTTGCCTCGTCTATCACCATCGGGCTGGGAGGCTCTGTGGGAGCTGAGGCACCGATCGTGCTTACCGGTGCCGCCATAGGGAGCAATATAGGTCGGCTCTTCCATTTGGAGCACAGAAATCTTATGCTCCTCGTGGGGTGCGGGGCGGCCGGAGCGATTGCGGGGATCTTCAAGGCTCCGATCACCGGGCTGCTATTCGTCATTGAGGTGTTGATGATGGACTTCACCCTCACCAGCGTGATGCCTCTAATGATCTCATCCGTGACAGCGGCAACGGTTAGCTACCTGATCTTCGGAATGGGAGCTCTCTTCCCGGTGATGGCGGAGGAGGCATTTACTCTCAATAGACTCCCATACGTGGTTCTTCTCGGACTCTGTTGCGGTGGTCTGTCACTCTACTTTACCCGGTGCTCTTCCTGGCTGGAGCGTAAGCTTGGCGGTATCAGTACCTGGAGCGTCCGCTTTGTGATTGCGTCTCTGATCCTGAGCAGTCTCATCTTCCTCCTCCCCCCTCTCTATGGTGAGGGGTACGGCATCATCTCGATGCTGATGAGCGATCACCCGGAGAGGATCTTGGAGGGCTCACTGCTGGAGAATGTCTCCGACCCATCACATCGGAGCTTTATCCTCTTCCTCCTGGCAGCTATGCTGCTGAAGATCTTCGCCACAGTAGCAACCAACTCCGGTGGCGGGTGCGGGGGAACCTTTGCCCCTACCCTCTTTGTGGGTGCTTTCCTTGGATTCTTCTTCTCCTACCTATGCGGCGAGCTCGGCATAGAGACCTATCTGCCCCACCAAAACTTTACCCTCATGGGTATGGCGGGACTGATGGCTGGCGTCATGCACGCTCCGCTGACCGGGACTTTCCTGATTGCGGAGCTCTCAGGGCAGTACAATCTCTTCCTTCCGCTCTTGGTGGTGTCTCTGATCTCCTATGGCTTTATGCGGATCTTCACGAAGTACAATATCTATGCAATGCGGCTGGGTGAAGAGGGGCAGCTGGTGACGCATGAGAAAGACCGAGCAGTGCTGACACTGATGGATGTAGAGGATGTGGTGGAGAAGAAATTCAAGACCCTGCATCCGGAAGAGACCCTTGGTGAGACGGTGAAGACCTTCACGGAGAGCCAGCGCAATATCTTCCCGGTGCTGGACGATGACGACCACTTAGTGGGCATTGTGATGCTGGACAATATCCGAAACATTATGTTTCGCCCCGACCTATACGAGAGGCTCCGGGTGAAGAAGTTTATGGTAGAGCCGGGCATCCGAATCAAAACAAATATGCAGATGGAGGATGTGATGACCATCTTTGACGACTCCGGACTTTGGAATCTCCCGGTGGAGACCCCGGAGGGTAAGTATGTCGGCTTCATCTCTAAGTCGGCTATCCTCAACGTCTATCGGAGGGTGCTCAACCTCAACTTTGGTGACGAATAAGAAAATGAAAATCGTATTTTTCGGCACACCCGAATTTGCCGCATACTCTCTCCGATCGCTCGTAGAGCATCATCGAGAAGTGGTTGCTGTGGTCACAATGCCTGATAAACCCAAGGGGCGTGGCCATAAACTCCAGCCCTCAGACGTTAAGCGTACTGCTCAGGAGCTCTTACCCGAGGTGCCAATCCTCCAGCCGGAGCGGCTGCGCAACGAGGAGTTTCTGGAGCGCCTACGAGAGATTGACGCTGACCTATTTATTGTCGTCGCCTTTAGGATGCTTCCCGAGGAGGTCTGGGATATGCCCTCTCGAGGGACGATCAATCTCCACGCCGCTCTACTCCCTAAATACCGTGGAGCAGCACCGATCCAGTGGGCGCTGATCAATGGCGAGCAGGAGACCGGGGTCACCACATTTCTACTTGATAAGGAGATAGACACCGGACGAGTACTTCTCCAGGAGCGTGTGCCGATCTCAGCAGATGAGACAGGCGGGACCCTGCATGACAAACTTATGGTCGTTGGAGCAAAGGTGATTGAGGAGACGATCGACCTGATAGAGCAGTCGGGGGAGCCAAAGGAGCGACTCGGTCGGCCCCAGCCGGAGGATGTCTCTCATCTGCCGATAGCACCGAAGATCTTCAAGGAGGAGCAGACCATCTGCTTTACCACGATGTCTGCAGAGGAGATCGATAGACGTGTGAGAGCCATGGCGCCCTACCCTAAGGCAGTAGCCCTTTTCCACGATGAGACCTCCGATGAAGAGATAGAGATCAAGATCTTAAGCGTAAGCCCTGACTGCGAGAAGCAGATTAGCCGTGATCTCGCCCCTGGTGAGCCTATCGAGACAGACGACAAGAGACTATTTGTAGGCACTGCTGAGGGGATGATTGAGCTACTTGAGCTACAGTGGCCCTCCAGTAAGGTGATGCCCACACGGTCTTTCCTCCTCGGCCATTCACCATTCCCCCACGGGACTTTCCGATAGTTATAAAAAAAAGCGGAGCGCTCCTAATGAGTGCTCCGCTTTTTTATATCAAGATGTAAAGATACTTCAGTCCTCTTTTTCTTCCTCCTCAGTGAGCAGGAAGGAGTCCATACCTTTCTGTCGCAGGATCTGATACCACTTAGCCAGCTTCTTGATATCGCTCTGACTGCATCACCTCGGCTAGGGGCTTCTCCCCCTCGGTAGTGTACATAGAGATATTGCTGAGCAGGCTCATCTTTTCCCGGCCAAAGACCGGCATCCGACGCCCGGTCTCCAGTTCCTCCACAGTGTAGGGCACTCGGGAGCTATTGATGAAGAGGAAAAGTCCGGGCCTCCCGGAGATAGAGACGATTTCTGATAGTTTCATGTCTAACGATGATTGATTTCTGAGAGGATCCGCTCGCACTGATGGATCAGCGAGTCAGATCCATTGTTATAGATTGTATAGTCTACCAGCCGGCTTCTGAGATCAGCTTCCTTGTGCTGTAGACTATTCATAGACTTGTACTGAGTGGCACCATTGTCCCGGTCCCTGAGACGGGTTCGCATGGACCGCAAGGCATCCTCAGCAGCCACCTCAATCGAGCAGTCCACACTCCGATAGAGTCCTGAGGAGAAAAGGATCCCCGACTCCAGTATCGCATAAGGCTCCGCAGACTTGCTAAGCCAGCGGGCAAAGTCGTCCTTGACAGCCTGATGAACGATTGACTCAAGTTGCGGTCTGAGATGCTCGCTATGGAGTGCTTGCGAGAGGAGTTCTTTATTGAGACTACCGCTCTGATCAATGGGGTCCTCATGCAGAAGTGAGGCAATCTCAGCCCGGACCACGGGGTCTCGGTATAGCTCCTTAGCTCGGGTGTCGCAGTCGTAGGTGGGAGCACCAAGGAGTAGCCCCAGCACTCTCCTGACCACGCTCTTACCGGAGCCTATGCCACCACAGATGCCTATGACAAGCGGTCGCTTACTCATCTCACTTCCTCTCACGGAGGATAAAGTCGAGCCGGTCAGGTACCACCTGGATCATATCCACCTGAGACGGAATCTTGTCGACGTGGAGCACTAAAGACTTTCTGTTGGCTTCGTCAAATGCTTCGCGAGCATCGATATATAGTCTCGGGTCAAAGAGTGTTTTCTCTCCCACCCTATCCTTTGGCACCAAATAGGTCACCGTGACCTGCATGGGAAGGAGAGTCAGGTCATAGCCGGCCGGAAGATTCCGGATCTCGATGTCGGGAGTAGTAAAGCTGTGGTACACCAGCTCGTTGGTCTTCAGAATAACGTCAACGGAATCGGGACGCGCGTCAATACCGGATGGCGTCACTACGGCAACGCGTATGGTATCACGCCCGGGGTTGTCTATCCTCAGACCGATCGTATCCGTCGTGAGGACACCACCGGCTGCCATAAAGTCCTCCAGGTCACTCTTGACCCCAAATACCCGTACCGATGAAGGGATTAGGCTGATAGTGTCAGAGAGCTTAAAATTGCGATGACCGCCAAAGTCAATCTGGCTGCCAAATAGCACCTCTGCCTTACCCTCACTAAGAGGCTCGTAAGAGAAGGAGATGTCCTCCGGAAAGATCGTGACGTCAGTCGCAGTATTGAGATCCATCCGTGAGATATCGTGAAGAGGCTTGCTCAGGAGCAGCCGCTTAAGGTCTGCCTCTCTCAGTCGATACTGACCGCCCTCAGATAGTAGCTGAGTGGTATCTACTGTAGGGCGCACTCTATAGGAGGATCGTCCGATCTGATTAATGGTATACCTCAGCAGAGCACCTCCCTTAGCATGGACCTTGACATAGACTACCTCAGGGTACTGAGAGAGGTCTGTCATCCGGTAGTTCGTAGGGAGGATAGGCTTATCCAGCTGGACTGCGACCTCCTTAGTATAGCCTCTCGGGTCATCGATCGCCGCAACGATCCAGAAGAAGACAGAGATGAGCAGACAGATAGAGAGCGCCACCCACCGCCTATCTCGCATAAAGTAGGCGGTAAAGCGGCCCTCTCTCAGCCTGCGTCTAAGTCCTATCATGATCGGTGACTAAGCGATACCGGTGGGACTTTACTTGGCGTCCTTGTCCTTACCTACCTCCTCTAGAGAGAAGATATTATTGATATCCACCTTGACCTTGACACCATCCCACACTTCGAGGGTGACCTGACCGCTAGGTTTATTGATCTCACGGATGATGCCGTACATGCCTCCACTGGTGATCACCTTGTCCCCTGCCTTCATGGCCTCGCGTGCTTTCTGTAATTCCTTCTGCCGCTTCGTCTGTGGGCGGATCATAAAGAAGTAGAAGATCACGATCATCAGGACGATCATGATGATGCTCATAAAGACATTTCCCTGAGGCGCTTGAGCCTGAAGAAGTATTGCTTGTAACATATTATCCTATATATTGATTAAAAAATAGTCAGCTATTAGTCTCCAATGATCTTACCCTCTTCCTTTAGGTCTGTGAAGAGCTTAAAGAGGATGCCATTGATGAAGACATAAGAGTTTTCGGAGCTAAAGGAGTGAGCAAGATTGAGATACTCATTGATCGTCACCGTCGTGGCAATGGTGGGGAAGGCGATAGCCTCAGCCATTGCCATCTGCATGAGCAGGTAGTCCACTTCGCTCACCCGCTCAGCGTCCCAGCCCTTGAAGTACTTACTAATCCTCTCCCGGTAGGCCTCTTTATTGTCTATGGCAGCTCGCAGCAGAGTCGGACCGAAGTCACCATCGCTCTTGGAGGCAAACTTGGGGCGCAACAGCTTAGAGACCTCCTTCTCAGGATCCAGGCCGTTATAAAACTTGGTGACGAAAGAGAAAACCACAGGTAGATCAGCATCGGTGACAAAGGCATCCGTCGTCTCCAGAATGTCGTAGACCCTATCCGACTGCCGATACTTGGTACCATATAGATCGCGATAGAACTGGCGCGCTCCATCAAAGGTCTCCAGCTGAGAAGCACTCACAGGCTGCTCGCCAAGTGTCTCTGAGAGCACCATCTCATGGAGCTCACTCAGATCGGGGTTGTGGAAGATAGATGTAGCCATCCGTCGCACGACGAAGTCTTGATCACCCTCGAGGTACTCCACCACAGGATTGGCCTCTAATGCCCTCAGCAGCGCGAGACGATCTGGGTCAGGGGAAAACTTCCCCTCCTCAATCCCAATCAGCTTGCGAGCCAAGTCTGAGAAGTCCAGTGGTAAACCGCAGAGGTAGAGATAGACCCTATAGTCGCTCTCCATAGCAGCCTCCAGTGTCTCCTGGGCAGTCGAGATTGACATCGACTTCGTATGATAAAAATTATAGAGTACCTGTAGTACCTTGACACGAATGAGCGATCGATTGATCATTCCACTAACTTATTAGTTCCAAAATCAAGCAGGGAGATAAGCGAGACCCCTCCGGTCCCTAGTCCCATCTCTTACAGAGACAAAGTTACCACTTTTCACTGTTATAAGACCTTCGCAAAGACGGTCTGGTCAAAAGTGTCAAACTAATATCGGTATTAGCTTTCTCTAATACCGATATTAGTCATTTCTTTTACCGGTATTAGTGATCTCTAATATCGGTAAAAGAAATCAGCCACTATGGGTCCACATCATAGTAACAGTGGAGGGAGCGAATGCCGGAGGACCTTACCCAGCCCTCCATAGTGCTACTCAGGAAGGTGCGGAGAGGCGACAGCGCAACATCTAAGGGGATCAATAGCGTCACCCGGTAGCCAAAAGAGACTCCTCGCTTATTGACCGGGAGCGGAGTAGGTCCTAAGATCTGGACATCAGGAAGCAGTCGGGACAGCTCCCTTGCCGCACGCTCAGCAAACCTGCTGATCAGACCCTGACTCCTTGACTCAAGCACAATGTCCGTGATGCGACAGAAGGGAGGGAAGAGCAGCTGATGGCGCTCCTCCATCTCGTACTTCATAAAGGTATCGTAGTCGTCCTCTAAGAACGCATCAAGTGCAGGGGACTTGGAGAAGTACTGGACGATCAGCTTGCTCCCATCTCGCAGCTCATCCCTACAGGTGGTCAGCATCCGGTAGGCTCGCTCGGCTGCCCGATGATCCGGGAGAGTAAGGAGCAGATCAAGCTGGACCACTCCCACCATAGAGACCTTGTGTAGGAGACTGACGGGGGGATCGTAGTCGGGGCAGAGCAAAATATCTGCCCTCGGCACCTTATCTTCCGACTCCACCAGAGCGACCTGTACTCCGCCGAAGTAATGGCTCACAGCCTCCTGCAGTCGATCAATGCCTGTCCCGATAGGTCTGAGAGTGGGTTGATCACAGTGAGGGCATCTCGTGGGGAGCGGTGACTTGTAGCCGCAGAGAGGACACTCCATGACCTTGGCATCTGACGACAGTCTTAAGGCAGTGTGGCAACGGGGGCAGAGGAGTTGCTCGCCACAATGACTGCACTCAATGGATCGGGCATACCCGGTACGCTGATAGAGAAGGAGTACCTTCCCTCTCATTGCTATCGTGTCCCTAATGGCACTCACCATTACGTCTGATAAGAGTCGAGCGTGTACCTGATTGTCATCAAAGGCGGTCCTCATACTGACTGTCTGTAGCGACACCCTACCTCCGTTTGCTTCGGGGGCTATCGTCTGGAGGGCATACTTACCCCTCAGCACCTGAGCCATACACTCCACCGAGGGTGTGGCTGAGACGATCAAGGACTTAGCATCGGACAGCGCGGCAAGCACCAGCACAGCATCGGAGGCGGTAAAGCGTGGTGCCGGCTCCCATTGTCTATACCCACGATGCTCACTATCTATCACCACCACCTCGCTAAGAGATCCCAGAGGGAGCCAAACTGCCGACCGGAGTCCCACGAAGAGTCCGGATAGCTGGCGCCATGCCGCCAGGTAGGATCGCTGCCTAACCGACTGAGAGACACCACTGTGGTAGGGGAAGTATGATGACCCAAAGACCTCCTTTATCTCTCCCTCAACCTCTCTTAGCCTCTCTAATGTAGGGAAGAGGAGCAACGCCTGCCCTCTCGACTGAGTGACCTCCTCATAGAGATGGTGTAGGGGCAGTCGCTCACAAGCTCTGGAGCGAGGCATATGAAGCAGCAGGATCTGACGCCCCGTCAGGTCGGGCATTATCCCATCTCGGTGTGGTCCCCCGCTCGGTGTCTCACCGGAGAAGACCTCCTCAGCCCGCTCTCTCTCCTCAATGGCTCCGCACTCTCTCAGTCTCCCGACTACATACGCTGAGACCTCAAGATAGTCTGAGACCTCAGCGAGAGTAGAGAAGAAGAGATCGCTCCCCTCAGGGTCGGATGCTAAGCGATCAAGTGCCTCAAGCACTTGGGGGCTACGCTTAAGCGACTTCCGCACCGTCTCTAAAGTCTCAACCTGATGGATAAGAGGACCGATGGCCCACCCTCTTTCATTAACAGGGGCTCCGCCTCCACCGATGCCCTTATCGTATGGCACGGCACTTCCCTCCTCGGACCACAAAGAGTAGAGATCGGCATAATCGTCAGGAAATAGTTGCTTGAGCTCCTTTAGTGAGAAGGATGACGTCCCCAGCTCCTTTCGCAGGACTTCGGCTTCGTCTCCTATGGCACTATCCAGCAGCACATAGCGTTGTCCTCCCTCCGGTCGGAAGGGAGCCGGCAGAGCAGCTCGAAGCACATCTCCAAGGCTGCACATATAGTAGGAAGCGACCCAGCTCCAGAACTTCCGCACAGACAAAGGTATGGCAGGATGGGAGAGCACCTTGCGGATACTCTTGACCTTGCCGGCCGGAAGAGGAGAGACCGTACCCTGATAGCTCCAGACCACACCGGAGACAATCTTCCCTGCACCTAGCGGGACCAGGACCACTCGCCCAAGCAATTCGTCCGGCGACGCCTCATCCTCCTCGCACCGATAGGTAAATATCGGTGTGCCGAGAGGGAGCCCAAGCAGCACCCCATAGTACCTGTAGGTGCCCTTTTTCATCTCACCTCGGTGCGCGCCAGTAGAGGAAGATTGCGATGGGGATAAAGATCAGGTTGGGGAGCCAAGCAGCCATAAAGGGAGACATAGCCCCGCTGATGGCGTAAGAGGCTGAGATGGTGTAGAAGAGGATGTAGGCAAAGGCCATCAGGAGTCCAAGGGCAACATTGAGTCCAATGCCCCCCTTAACCTTACGTGCGGAGAGACAGACACCGATCAGCGTGAGGATGAATGCAGCAGGGATGCTGGCAAATCGCCTGTGATACTCGACCTGAAAGTTTTTGATATTCCCCATACCCCTCTTCTCCTGCGCTTGTATATAGGTATAGAGCTGACCTGTCGTAAGCTTTTCCCCATCCTCAGGGGAGATGAGGATATCCTGCGGGGTGATCATCAGCAGAGTATCGAGTTGATCACCCATCGTATCCTTCTCTACCAGTCCATGAAAATCTCTTATGTGGTAGTCGTAGACAGTCCAGTGATAGACGCTGTCAGGGTGATACTCAATGCGCCGAGCGGTCAAGCGGCTGCTGAGCGTATTGTCCTCAAATTGCTCAAGAGAGAAATTGTAGCCGGTGTAGCTGTCCTTGTCATAGGTGCTGAAGAATGCGTTTACACCCGGCTGGACAGCCAGCTGGACATTGTCTCCCTGCTTCACCTCCCTATTGTACACCCACTGATTGGTGAAGTCGATGCGTGTCCTATTGAGATAGGGGATCACCTCACTGGAGAGGATAAAGAAGCAGGCCGACAAAATGGCCGCCGCAATCATATAGGGACGAAGCAGCCTATTAAAGCTCATCCCCGCCGATGACATCGCAATGATCTCCGACCGGGCTGCTAGCTTACTCGTCACGAAGACACACGCAATGAAGATGAATAGCGGTGCCAGTAGGATGGCGAAGTACGGGATCAGCGCAATGTAGTAGGCGATGATCTCGCGCATAGTCAGGAGAGGATTCATAAAGTTGTCCAGCTTCTCCTGCACGTCCACCACTACAATAATTGCCATAATGAGGGCGAGGGTGAAGAGGAAGGTAGAGAGGAAGCGCCAGATGATATAGCGATCAATCCTCAGGATCCCCATCCTGGCAAGAAAGGAGTACCAGGCACTCTTGTCACGGGTTTTGCGTCCCATATATACTTATAGCCGACGATCTAAGTCCTCGTAGACACTCGACTTCCAGCTGCTGAAGTCCCCTTGCAAGATATGCTTCCTTGCTGTCCGTACGAGATCGAGGTAAAAGGCGAGGTTGTGTATGCTCGCTATCTGCAGAGCCAGCAGCTCGTCAGCTGCAAAGAGATGACGAACGTAAGCCTTGGTGTAGTCTCTATCCACAGAAGAGGTGCCATAGGGGTCAAGGGGAGAGAAGTCGTCCTTCCATTTCGCATTACGCATATTCATCGTCCCCTTCCAGGTGTAGAGCCTTGCATTGCGACCATCTCGGGTAGGCATGATACAGTCCATCATATCTATTCCCCGCTCGATGCCATCAAGGATGTCCTGCGGTGTACCTACGCCCATCAGGTAGCGAGGGCGATCCTTGGGGAGTACCTCATTGACCACCTCAATCATGGCGCGCATATCGTCCTTGGACTCTCCTACGCTCAGCCCACCGATGGCATACCCATCAGCATCGTACCCGATCACGCGCTCTGCCGCCTCGCGTCTCAGCTCGGGATAGACGACTCCCTGCACGATCGGGAAAAGTGACTGTCCATAGCCATAGAGGGGCTCGGTACTCCGGAAGCGGCGGAAGCATCGCTCCAGCCACCCCATAGTGCGATCCAGTGACTCCTTGGCATAGCGACGATCAGCAGTCCCGGGAGGACACTCATCAAAGGCCATCATGATGTCGCCCCCAATCAGTCGCTCGATGTCCATCACCCGCTCGGGAGTAAAGAGGTGCTTGCTCCCGTCAATGTGGCTACGGAAGGTGACACCTTCCTCCGTCATCTTCCTCGTATCGGTGAGCGAGAAGACCTGGAAGCCTCCACTATCCGTCAGTATAGGTCCTCCCCAGCCATTAAACTTCTGCAGACCTCCGGCAGCCCTCAGCACCTCCGTCCCGGGTCTCAGGTAGAGGTGATAGGTATTGCCGAGGATAATCTCCGCACCCACTTCCTCTCTGAGCTCCCGCATATGGACCGCCTTGACAGAGCCGACCGTACCCACCGGCATAAATATCGGTGTGTGTATGTCTCCGTGCGGTGTGTGCAGTACCCCGGCACGTGCGTCTGATCCCGTGTCCTGAGCCTGCAGATCCAGTGAAATGCTCATCCTTACTTCTGTCTCTCCTCTCGGTACGCTATCTGCAGGAAGAAGTGCAGTGCAGCTGACATCACCGGCATCGGTAGTCCTGTCATCGAAGCCACCGCCACTGTCTCCCGAAGGGCATCCAGCGAGCCCTTCACTTCCTTTATCGCTCCCTCGTCCCTCGGATCAAGCTCTCCCTGCTCCATCGCAGCGATCAGCTCAGCACACGAGAGCGCTGAGCGGAGCGTCGCATCGCCACTACTCCGGAAGGAGTATGGGATGAGATGAAGATTGTATGGGTCCTGAGACCCATCCACCAAGCTCAGGAGCCTACCAGACTCCACTGCGACAGAGAGCAGAGCTCCGGTCGCCCCCTCTGGGAGCGGCTCCTGTGGAGAGGAAGGCGAGGCCTCGCACTCAGCATCGCTAAGCAGGAGTCGCCTTGACATTAGCCTCGCCTCGCTTCGGAGTGATTCAAGGATATACTTCAGAGCAGGAGCATTATCGCTCAGATGCTCAGTGGGATGATTATGACACATAGGATGATCAGAGCTATATTATAACAGCACAAAGGTACTAAAAACTCCTCCCTCTCGGAATGACTATTTTAAGGAAGTAAGCTATGACTCTGAGTGCCACGAAGTGGTAAACTTTCGTAGCAATGTGACGTAAAAAGTTATCCAAAACTGTGGAGTAAAGTCTCCCATCGGAAGAAAAAATAGAGTACCTTTGTGTGGAAAATTTCACTCAACCTTATAAGTCAAGTCTCACTCATGACTCAGAAAACATACTCGTACGATGAGGCGTACGAAGCTACTCTGGAGTACTTTGGAGGAGATCAGCTGGCGGCCAAGGTGTGGACCACGAAGTACGCACTAAAGGATGCCGACGGCAATCTCTACGAGAAGTCTCCTATAGATATGCACCACCGAATCGCCCGGGAGATAGCGAGGATCGAGGCACAGTATCCCAACGGACTTACCGAGAGTCAGGTGGTAGATCTGCTGGACCACTTCCAATACCTGGTCCCGCAGGGCAGCCCTATGACCGGCATCGGCAACGATCTGCAGATAGCCTCTCTCTCCAATTGCTTTGTGATCGGTCTCGACGGCCCCTCTGATAGCTATGGGGCGATCTTCAAGATCGATGAGGAGCAGGTGCAGCTGATGAAGCGCCGTGGCGGAGTGGGACATGATATGTCCGGAATCCGCCCCAAGGGATCATTGGTTCGCAACTCCGCCCTCACCTCCACCGGGCTTGTCCCATTTATGAAGCGCTTCTCCAACTCTACCAGAGAGGTAGCACAGGATGGTCGTCGTGGCGCTCTTATGCTCTCCTGCTCCATCAAGCACCCTGATGTCGCTGACTTCATCGATGCCAAGATGGAGGAGGGAGCCGTGACAGGAGCCAACGTCTCTGTCCGCATCACGGACGACTTTATGGAGGCAGTCCGTGACGACAATGACTTTACCCTCCGCTTCCCGGTCGACAGCGAGGGAGATCCGAAGTACACCAAGGTCATCAGGGCGCGCGAGCTCTGGGGCAGGATCATCCACAATGCGTGGAAGAGTGCCGAGCCGGGTGTCCTCTTCTGGGACACCATCCTCAAGGAGTCGATCCCCGACTGCTATGCAGACCTTGGCTTTGAGACCATCTCTACCAATCCATGTGGAGAGATCCCGCTCTGTCCTTACGACAGCTGCCGCCTTCTGGCAGTCAATCTCTATGGGTACGTCAAGGATCCATTTACAGATCACGCTTCCTTTGACTTCGACCTCTTCAGAGAGCATATCGGCTACGCTCAGCGACTGATGGACGATATCATCGACCTTGAGAAGGAGAAGATCGACACCATCCTCGCCAAGATCAAGAGTGACCCGGAGAGCGACGAGATCAAGTATGTTGAGCACCACCTCTGGGAGAAGATCCGGGAGAAGACGCTCAAGGGACGCCGCACCGGGCTTGGGATCACAGGCGAAGGGGATATGCTGGCTGCTCTTGGCCTTCGCTATGGGACTAAGGAGGCGACTGACTTCGCCGTTAAGGTCCAGCAGACACTTGCGCTCAGCGCCTATCGCAGCTCCGTCACGATGGCACAGGAGCGAGGAGCCTTTGAGATCTATGACTCCAAGCGTGAGGAGGAGAATCCCTTTATCCTCCGCATCAAGGAGGCTGACCCTAAGCTCTATGAGGATATGGTCAAGTACGGTCGCCGAAACATCGCCTGCCTGACCATCGCTCCGACCGGATCCACCAGCCTGATGACCCAGACTACATCCGGCATCGAGCCGGTCTTTATGCCGGTCTACAAGCGTCGGCGCAAGGTAAATAGCAATGAGGTAGCGGACAGCACTCATCCCACCTTTACCGACGAGACGGGGGATGTCTTTGAGGAGTTTATCGTCTATCATCCCAAGTTTAGGGACTGGATGAAAGCGAGCAGGATCCCCACCGACAAGGAGTACACTCAGGAGGAGATCGATGCCCTCGTTGAGCGCTCGCCCTACCATAAGGCTACCGCCAACGACGTGGACTGGATCTCTAAGGTCAAGATGCAGGGTGCTATGCAGAAGTGGGTGGACCACTCCATCAGCGTCACTGTCAATCTCCCCAATGACGTAGATGAGGAGCTTGTCAATACCCTCTACCTCACAGCCTGGGAAGCAGGCTGCAAGGGCTGCACCATCTACCGTGAGGGCTCACGTGACGGCGTGCTTCTCTCCACGAAGAAGAAGGAGGAGAAAAAGGAGCCCGAGCTGCAGACACTCTCATTCACTGCAGACGGCAAGGAGCCCTTAAAGCGTCCTGACGAGCTGGAGGCGGACATCATTCGCTTCCAAAACAACAAGGAGCGCTGGATCGCCTTCATCGGTATGCGCGACGGTCGTCCCTACGAGATCTTCACCGGTATCGATGATGAGGATGAGGGTCTCTACATTCCGAAGCGTGTTACCCAAGGCAAGATCATCAAGATCTATGAACCGGACGGATCCAAGCACTACGACTTCGAGTTCTCCAATAAGCGGGGACTGAGAACCACAGTTGCCGGACTGGATGAGAAATTCAATCCTGAGTTCTGGAACTATGCAAAGTTCATCTCCAGCGTCCTCCGCTATGGTATGCCGATCGACCAAGTGGTCAATCTTGTTCGTGGACTTGACCTCGGGAATGAGAGCATCAACACCTGGAAGAATGGTGTCGAGCGAGCTCTCAGACGGTACATTACATCCGGGACAGTGGCAGATGGTCAGACCTGCCCTAACTGTGGCTCCCACCAGCTGGTCTACCAGGAGGGATGCCTGATCTGTAAGGACTGCGGCACCTCCAGGTGCGGCTAATACCACCTCAGTAATAAGACTCGAGGGGGTGTCGATCTTAACCGATCGGCACCCCCTCGGACGTTATTATTAGGGACTACACGGGAGTCACTTGGGACGTGACACCTCGATCACACCACCGGAGTCCTTCTCGCTCCTGTACTCTCCTCTGCAGGTGATCCGGATCACACCACCGGAGTCCGCCTCGAGGTCCGCCTCATCTGCGACAAGACCTTTGCCGTCAAAGACCCCGGCAGAGTCGCACTCCACCTCAGCAAAGCTCGCACGCCCCTTGGCGCTGATCCTAGCTCCGGAGTCGACACTGAAGCTCCCTCGCTTCATATCACCTCGGATAGTCACACCGGCACCGGAGTCGGCCGAGGCTACAAGGTGACCAAAGACTCCCGACACGCTGATCCGGGCTCCGCTGTCCGCCTCAATGTCAATCACGGAGCAGTCGCCCTTGATACGGATCTCGCCGCCCGAGTCGGCAGAGAGCGACAGCGAGCTGAAGCGAAGACCCTTATCATCCATCTTGATAGAGGCTCCGGAGTCACACGAGATCTCTCTGATGGCAGAGGGATCCTTGGTCACAATGATGGCGATACACTTTAGCTTACGCAGATCTTGGAAGAAGTTTGTAATCTTCCGAGACTTACGCTTCAGCTCTAGTGAGCCACTCCTTGAGTTCTTCTTGCAGATGATCTCACCGGGCTCATCACAGTAGATCTCAACACGCTCGTCATCTCCACGAGCGACCCGGGCGATGATACCATCCTCAATCTCTATTTCTAAGGGAGAAAAGCCAAGTGACACGATCTTGTCTGGCGTTTCGGCTACCGTCAGTTGGGTACTTAGCAGCATAGCGAGCGCCGCCATAATGGGTAAAGTCATTGATTTCATAACAATCGTCTTGAAGGGTTATCTAATGGTCAAATATAAGCGAATAAATGATACCAATCTCAAGTGCATAGCACAAAACACAAGATGGTCATCCTTTGGTTAACTTTGCTGTATGAGACCTACAGCTGACTTTCTGGAGGAAAGATTTGGAGAGTTCAATCAGACCTTCTTCAGGGACGCCCTACCCCCTATTCCCATCCTGCTGAGTGATGTCAAGAGCTACGCAGGTATGTATGTGCATCGTCGGCGTACCTCCGGTGTGACCCGTCAGATCAAGATCAATGTCCGGATGGATCTTCCTCGCGAAGTATATGAGGACACGCTGCTCCACGAGATGATCCACTACGCGATCGACCTATCAGGCAAGCGTGATGATGCGCCCCACGGGACACTCTTTAGGCAGATGATGGAGAGGATCAATAAGGAGGGCGGTCGCCACATAAGTATCTCTCACCATCTACCGAGAGGAACGACCGATCACATCGATCGCCGTCCTCGGTGGCATATAGTTGCGGTACTAACTACCGCCCAAGGTCCTATGGTCAAGGTATTGCCTCGGATCGCCCAGCGTATCCGACGTTACCACGATGCCGTCATAGAGTCTCCCGAGATAAGTGAGATCCGTTTCTTCAGCACCCGAAACCCTTACTTCAATCGATTCCCAGTCTCCGGAGCCTTTACGGCCTACGTAGTAGACGAAGAAGAGCTGATGTGCGAGCTCTCCGACGCTGCCCCCCTACCGGACGACCTTTGGAGATAAACTTTAACGGATCAGTAACTGGTAAACTTCAGCTCCAGCCCGGTCGTCTCTACGAGGCGAAACATAGTATTCATGATATGGATCGCCGTCCCGGCAGCTCCCTTCATCAGATTGTCCATCGAGGAGACGATGAGTAACTTGTCATCCAGCTTGGTGAGGTGGATGAGTGTGTTATTCGTGTTTTGCGTGTCCCTCACGTCCGGGTATTCGTCCGTAATGTAGACAAAGGCAGAGGGGTCAAAGAAGTCGGTATACATTTTCTCAGCCTCCTCAGCAGTGAGGGGGGAGTTCATGTATATCGTTGAGTACATCCCTCTATTGAAGCCACCCCGCATCGGGATCATACTGATCTCCTTATGAAATCCACCCTCTTGTAGGTCAGACAGCGTCCTGTAGATCTCGTCCTGTTGGTGATGAGAGAAAGGAGAGTAGACGTGCATTTGGTCAAAAATCGCCTCGTAGGATAGCCCCTTGTCTTTCTCCGGACGAGCAAACGCCTGAGTCTTACCGGAGACGCAGTGGATATGCAGGTCACTCTGGAGGAGACCCTCCCGCGCCAGAGGTAGGAGGGGAAGCTCCACTGCCTCGGCAAAGGAGCCGGGGACTGAGACATACTGCGCATCGACGATCTCGTCCTTATAGGCCTCGACCAAGCCGTAGACAAAGGTTTTGTCCGCATCAACAGAGTGGCGGTGCTCATGACCGAAGTCAATCACGCGGATGCCCTCCGGCAGGGGATGACTCTCCAGGAATGCTCGCGACATACCACTCGGCAGACAGATAAAGAGGACATCAAGCCCCTCAAAGTCCGCCTCATCAGTGAAGCGCAGCGTCCGCATACTGTGGAGATCATGGTAGAGCTCCGAGACATTCATCCCACTACGCCATGGAGAGTAGATCATCCGGAGATCTACATCCGGATGCTTGATCACGAGGCTGTACAACTCTGCGACGGTATACCCTTCGCTACCTACTATACCTACATTTATCATGCCTCGCTCTCGTTATAGATTTTTGTCCTCTGCTCCGCCACGACGGGGTCTTGCAGATAGGTATCAAAGTCCGACCGCTTATCGATGATGCCATTGGGGCCAAGCTCAATGACACGATTGGCAACCGTCTGTATAAACTGGTGATCGTGACTCGCCATCAGGATATTTCCCGGGAAGTTGATCAGCGTGTTATTGAAAGCCTGAATGCTCTCTAGGTCCAGATGGTTGGTGGGAGAGTCGAGGACAAGGACATTGGCATTGGTGAGCATCATCCGTGCGATCATGCAACGCATCTTCTCTCCTCCGCTCAGGACCTTCACCTGTTTCTCCAGCTCCTCTCCTCGGAAGAGCATACGACCGAGGTACCCCTTGAGATAGACCGCATTGGTGTCCGCAGAGAATTGTGCCAGCCAGTCCACAAGATTGATTGAGGAGTCGAAGAACTTACCATTCTCCAGCGGTAGGTAGGCCGATGTGACCGTCTGCCCCCACTCGTAGTGTCCCTCAAGGGGCTCGCGATTTCCATTGATGATCTCGAAGAAAGCGGTCATCGCTCGCGGATCACGGGAGAGGAAGACGACCTTGTCATCCTTCTCTACATTGAAGCTCACCCGAGAGAAGAGCAACTCCTCGCCCGATCCATCGATCGTCGGAGCCTTCACCGCCAGATCCTCTATGGTCAAGATCTTATTCCCCACCTCACGATCAGGAGTAAAGATGATCCCGGGGTAGCGTCTCGTGGAGGGCTTTATCTCCTCGACATTGAGCTTATCCAGCATCTTCTTACGCGAGGTGGTCTGCTTACTCTTGGCCACGTTGGCGGAGAAGCGACGGATGAATTCCTCCAGCTCCTTCTTCTTCTCCTCCATCTTCTTATTCTGCTGCTGGAGCTGCTTCAGCGCCAGCTGACTACTCTCATACCAGAAGTCATAGTTACCCGGATAGAGAGTCACCTTGCCATAGTCAATATCTACGGTGTCGGTGCAGACTGCATTGAGGAAGTGTCGGTCGTGGCTAACGATCAGGACGGTATTGTCGATGTCCTGGAGGTAGTCCTCCAGCCATGCCACCGTATCAATATCAAGGTCGTTGGTCGGCTCATCGAGGAGCAGGTTGTCCGGCTTGCCAAAGAGGGCGCGAGCAAGTAGCACCCGCACCTTCTGCTTACCATTAAGGTTGGCCATCAGCTCTCCGTGGAGCTCCTCCGGGATGCCGAGTCCACTCAGCAGCTGAGCTGCGTCACTCTCCGCATTCCACCCCTCCATTAGGGCAAACTTTTCCTCCAGCTCCGCTGCACGAATACCGTCCGCATCGGAGAAATCCTCCTTAGCGTAGAGTGCATCCTTTTCCTCCTTCACCGCCCAGAGGGTACTATGTCCCTGCATAACGGTATTGAGCACCGTCTCGTCGTCAAAGGCGAAGTGGTCCTGCGACAGTACGGAGAGTCGCTCACTGGGTCCAAAGGTGATGGTGCCTCTCGTGGGTGACAGCTCTCCGCTGATCATACGGAGCAGGGTAGACTTTCCTGCTCCATTGGCACCGATAACACCATAGCAATTCCCCGGGAGGAATTTCAGATTAACGTCC
>QWCB01001451.1_pt1 | contig 23322 bp, 3 predicted proteins | sample 1972511 | NCBI WGS metagenome assembly QWCB01 (sample SAMN09866719, study PRJNA288562) | Human gut metagenome isolate term5_stool, whole genome shotgun sequencing... | isolation source: gut | host: Homo sapiens | place: USA: California | reverse complement strand
ATTTGATTTTATATTGCAATTGACATATTACAATTATATTATATCAAATAGGGAGGTTTTTATGTTTGTTTATCACCGCTAAAGCTAAACTGAACCCCCAGTCTAACTTGGGGGGGGTTCTAATACAAAAAAAGCATGTGAGATAAATCCCACATGCTTTTTACTATTTGATTGAATTGTTTTTTCTAATCTATTTAACTAGTACCCAGTCCTCTTCTATTCTTCCTTCAACTCTTCTCTTAAAACTATGAGAGTTAGTTGCTTCAACCATATCGTTGTATCCCCAGAAACTTGTTGTCAAGTCAATGAATCTCTTGATGCGTTCTGCATTGATAGCATTGATAGGTGATAGTTCATCATATTTTCTTTCGAAGATCTTGTTAAGAATTACGACTGCTTCACATCTAGTGATATATGCGTTTGGTCTGAATAGTCCGTCAGGGTAGCCAGTGATTCTACCAGCTTGGTATTCACTGCCTATAGGACGTTCAGCCCAATGACCTACAACGTCTGCAAATGGTGCAACGCCATAAGGCTTGTTGTCAATTGTAGATATCATTTGAGTGAATTCTGCTCTTGTAATAGGAGCGTTTGGTCTGAATCTTCCGTCAGGGTAACCCTTCATGATTCCTCTTTCAACTGCCGCGTTGATGGCCTTGTTGTACCATGCACTTGGAGTGTCAGGGAAATTAGGTTTTGCTGCCGATGCATAAGCTTCAATACCAAGAAGTCTTGTTACTAGTGCAGCTGCTTCAGCTCTTGTGATATTGCCGTTAGGTCTTACAGTGCCGTCAGTGTAACCGAACATATATGCCTCGTGATCAAGAACTGGTCTTGTATCTCCAGGTTTTCTTTCAGTATAGTCATCTCTGTCGTCTCTATCGCGTCTGTCATCCGGTCTATTAGGTCTATCATCTGGTCTGTGATCAGGATAGTAAGGATCATATGGGTAGTCTCTTTCAAAGATAGCAAAATATGTCGCTTCTCTTCTTTCATATGGAACAAATCTTTCGAATCTTGATACTGTATCTCCATATTCATCTACCCACTTAACAAATCTGTATCCATTTCTAGCGATTGCAGTTGAACCCATTATATCTCCATATGGATTTTCTACAACTTCGTAATCTCTACTTACCCATCCCATATCATCATATCTAGCTACGTAGTGAATAGTAAACGTATCACTTGGTGTTGGTGGTATTACAGATCCAACTTTTTCAAATACTGCAATATAAGTTGCAGATATTCTTTCTGTTGGTACAAAGTTTGCATCTGTAGATTTTATAGATCCATTTGTATCAATCCACTTAACAAATTTGTATCCAGATATAGCTGTTGCTGTAGAACCATTTATTGTTCCACCAGTCATTGCTACTGTTTCTGATGCCGGACTTACTGTTCCTTGATCTGTATTCGCAGAGATATATTTGATTGTAAAGTCTGTAGGTTGTGGTGTAACTGTTTCTTCTTTTTCAAATACTGCAATATATGTTGCATCTTCTCTAGCTGTTGGTACAAAGTTTGCATCTGTAGATACTTGGTTTCCTTCAGTATCCATCCACTTAACGAACTTATTTCCAGTTGTAGCTGTTGCTGTAGAACCACTTATTGTTCCACCAGTTATTGCTACTGTTTCTGATGTAGGATTTACTGTTCCCTTATTAGTGTCAGCAGAAATATACTTAATAGTAAATTCTGTTGGTTGTGGTGTAACTGTTTCTTCTTTTTCAAATACTGCAATATATGTTGCATCTTCTCTAGTTGTTGGTACAAAGTTTGCATCTGTAGATACTTGGTTTCCTTCAGTATCCATCCACTTAACGAACTTATTTCCAGTTGTAGCTGTTGCTGTTGAACCTGTAATTGTTCCGCCAGTTTTCGCTACTGTTTCTTCTGCTGGGCTTACATTACCCTTTGCTGTGTCAGTAGAAACGTATTTGATTGTGAATTCTGTCGGTTCTGGATCTGGTGTTACAGTTGTATCTGCTTCAAATACTGCAATATATGTTGCGTCTTTTCTGTCAGTCGGTACATATGTTGCATTTATAGATTTTGTAGTTCCATTTGTATCAATCCACTTAACAAATTTGTATCCTGCATTTGCTGTTGCTGTTGAACCAGCAATTGTTCCATTTTGCGCTGTAGCATCAATTGCTACTACTTCTTGTGCTGGATTTACTGTACCTTGATTTGTATCAGCAGAAATATACTTAATAGTAAATTCTGTTGCTGGTGTTGGTGGTGCTTCATACTTATTCGTAACAGTTAAACCATTTTCTGTCTTTGTATAGTTTTCAGGTACATTTGGCTCTACTGCATAGTAAGTGAAGTCTCTTCCGCTTGGATCGTGTTTTGCAAGATTTTCAAACTTGTGAATTTCTTCATTTTTAGTATTATTAGCTGCGGTTATAAATTCGCCTACTTTTTGTTCATATTCCTTATTACTTAAATCGTAGCCTTTTCTCCAAAGTTCGATCTTAACTTGAGGTGTAGTTGTTCCTTGTTGAACATTATCCCAAACCTTCTTAACAGTTACATCAATAACTTGTCCACTCGGAATACTTGGATCTTGTGGATCTGTTGATTTAACGTTCTTATTTACAACTGTAATAGCTCCGTCTTTAACATCCTTGTTTAAAGTAATTTCATAACTTGCCTTTTCTGGTGTATAACCCTTAGAGTCAGTTTCTTCAACCTTATAATCACCATAAGCTAGGTTTTCTAAGGTCTTAGATTCATTAGCAACTAATTCAAATGTTTCTTCATAACCATAAGGTCCAGTTACTTTGAATTTAAACTTCAATGCTTGTTGAGGTGCACGCCTCATTCCATTTGATTGAGTTTGAATTACTGGTTCATTTTCTAATTTCTTAGTAATAGTTAACTTACCTACGAAGTTTTTGTCGTCTTCCGGATTATCTCCTTCACCTGGAACAGTCTTTAGCTTGTTGGTAATAGTGTTATTACCTTCACCATCCGTTTCCATTGTTCCAAGGATCCAGTTATCATTCTTAGCATCTTTTTCTGCGAAAGTTTCTTTTACAGAATAGATGTAAGCCTTACCTTCAGAATCTGTCTTTGCAAGATTGTCCCAAGTTGCTTCAGTAGTTGTTTTTGTAATTTCTTTTACTTCTGCGCCTTGAACTGCAACAGGTTCATCTTGTGTTCCTGTAACTTTTCTATAAAGTGTAAAGTTCATAGTCGGAATATCTGTGATTCCTGCTGGCCAAACTTTCTTAACTGTAAAAGTAGTCTTAGCATAATCATGGTCAACTTCAGCACTTGCTGTTAGAGTTGTAGCTTCTTGTACACCATTATTTGCATCAATTGCTGGATCTGCTGTCCATTTAAGGTCTTTAAATCCTTCTTTTGCCTTTGCATCTGGTTTTCCAGGAAGTTCAGCTTCTTTTGTTCCCTTCTTAACCATTACAGTTTTGTCTGCAAAGTTTTCTACTCCATCTCCTGCCTTATAAGTTACTTCAACTTTATCCTTTGGAGTTGGTTGATTTGGATCTTCTGGTTTGTCGGAACCGTTGCCGTAAACATAAAGTTTTTGCTCTACTATTATTGTTGAATTATCTTCAAACTTAACTTCAAGTCTTCCTTTTGATGGAGATAGAACTTCATGGTCTGTATTTCTTTCTGACAAGTCTGAAACTGTTGCCTTTCCTAATGCTGCTTTAATCGCAGTTTTTTCATCATCAGTTAGAGTGCTGCCGGCTTTTTCTGTTGTCTTAACTCCACCTTTCCAGAATTCATTAGTAAGTTCATCACCAACAAATGCTGCTAGGTCAACGCCTTCAAAGTCATATAATTTTTGAACCTTGTCAGCTGTTGTTTCTGTTGTTTTTTCTTTGAATACTGCAATATATGTTGCACTCTTCCTTGCTGTTGGTACAAGTTTTGCTTCTGTAGAAACTTGAGTTCCTTCATCATCAATCCACTTAACAAATTCATATCCTTCTTCAGCTTTTGCTGTTGAACCAGTTATTGTTCCGTTTGCTGAATTCTCGTCAATAGCAACTGTTTCTGATGCTGTATTAACTTTACCCATCTTTGTATCAATAGAAATATAGTTGATTTCAAATGTTGTTGGACTTGGATTTACAGAATCATAGTTTGCAACAAAATTTTTGTCTTCTGTTATTGGTGTATCATCAGTAAATTCTGGTTTCCAATTTGGTGTTGCTACCTTGTATCCATCATTTGCTGTAATAGTAGGAGCTGTAATGTCGCTCATCTTCTTACCAGCTTTTGGATTTACATAGTAAGTTGTTTGACCTGTAAGAGTACCATTCTTATTAGTTAAGAATCTTACAGTTACATAACCATCTGGTTTATCTTGATCTCCTGGAATGATGTCCGCATCCTTATCTTTATAAGTTGCATTATAAGTGATAGTTGTCTTATCAGCTGACATACCATCTGCTTGTGTTGCATTTTCAACTAAAGTGTCGTTATTCAATACAGCCGGATCCCATGCCTTGAATACTTTGTTATCGGCAAGAGGTGTAATGCCGTTAATCTTTGCTTGTAGATCAGAATCACTGAACTTAGTTCCCTTCAATACATCAAAGATAGCTTTTTGTTTTTCACCAATCTTACCTGTTATTTTATTATCTTTTGTATTCGCATCAAATACAAAGCGGATATATCCATCTTGAACTTCACCAGGATTATCTGGATCTTTGTCAATGATTTTATCTTTATCAACGTATTGAGCTGTAAATGTTTCTTCTGCTACTAAGCCTGTTGCTGGAATTGCTGGGCTCCATGCGTTGAATTTCTTTGTTGTGTCTGTTGCTTTTGCTGCGTATTCAAATTCTTTGATCTTTGCAAGTAGGTCTTTATCTGTGTAAGATGTGTCTTTTAAGACATCGATTTGTTTTTGAGTGATGTCTTTGTCTTCAGCATCTTTTCCAAATGTGCCTTCGCCTGCTTTAAATGTTAGTCTTACGTATCCATCTTCAGGTTGGTCTGTTGTAGGATCTTCGATGATCTTTGGAAGTTTCTTGTAAACTGCAGTGTATTCATGCTTTTTAACTTCTGTTCCATTTTCTCCAGCTTCAACTAATTTATCATCGTTTAAAACATCTGGTGTCCACTTAATGAACTTGTAATCTTTTGCTACTGCTTTTAGACTATTGATTTTTGTTTGTAGGTCATTGTCATTAAACTTAGTTCCCTTCAATACGTCAAAGGCATATTTTGCATTGCCTTTTACTGTACCTTGAACTTCAGCATCGTCTGCATCTTTGCCAACTGCGTTAAAGATAAATCTTACATAACCATTGTCTGGATTGTCGTCTTCTGATCCAGGTGTTACGTCGATTATCTTATCTTTATCAGTATAAGTTGCATTGTAAGTGATAGTTGTCTTATCAGCTGACATGCCATCATTTGCTGTTGCATTTTCAACTAGAGTATTGTCCTTTAATACGCTTGGATCCCAAACGTTAAATTTCAATTTAGTATTTTCTGCAACCGGTACGATCTTGTTAATCTTTTCTTGAAGATCAGCATCGCTGAATCTTGTTCCCTTCAATACATCAAAGATATATTTTTGGTTTTGACCAATCTTACCTGTTGTCTTGTTATCTTTTGTATTTGCGTCAAATACAAAGCGGATATACTTATCATCAACATTTCCAGGATTTGTTGGGTCTTTGTCGATTATCTTTTCTGCATCTTTGTATTGAGCAGTGTATTTTGATGTTGCAACATCGTCTGTTGTGTTAGGGAAATCTGGATCCCACTTTTCAAATACTTTTGTGTTATCCTTGTAAGTTGGAACAATTTTCTTAACAACTTTTTGAAGGTCAGGGTCTTTGTACTTAGTTCCTGCTAAGACATCGATATATTTTTCTTGGTTTTTGCCAATCTTACCATCTTTTGTTGCATCGAAAGTAAGTCTTACATAACCTGGTTTTGGATCAGGTGTTGTTGGGTCTTCGATAATCTTGTCAGAATTTATCCAAGCTGCGTAGAAAGTTTCATTTTCTGTAGATAATACTTTACCATCATCTACTTTTGTTCCACCTGTTTTTTTATCTTGCCATTCTTTAAATGCAGCTTTATCCCTAGTTGGATTAACTACTTTTGCTTTGGCATCGGCGAATGTTGCGATTCCATTTAATACCCATACATCTTTTGTAGTAACTGCATCTGATTCAAAGTGGCCGCCGTTTGCATTAAATGTTACTTTAATGTAGTCTTTGTCATTTGGATCTTCTGTTACAACTTTATCTTTTGCCTTATATTGGGCTGTGTGGGTTGTATCTTTATCATAGATATTCTTAACTGCAGGAGACCATTCAGTGAATGTGTATCCCTTGTTAGGAGTAACTGTTGGTGCGTCAACTTTAACATCTGTGTTCTTTAATACCCATACATAGGATTCTGTCTTGTCGTCTGCAAACTTACCATTCGCTTCAGATTTAAATGTTAATTTTACATAATCTTCATCGTCAGGATCTGTTGTTACAACTTTTTCCTTGTATTGGGCTATGTGAGTTGTTGCTTCAGTATAAGCTGTCTTAACTGCTGGTTTCCATCCTGTGTGTTTCCAATCAGGATCTGCTGTAACCTTCGGTGCAGTTACAGTAACATCTTTTGCCTTTGGATTTACCCAATAAATTGTTGTTTCATCTGAAGATATAATACCGTGTTTACCCTTAGTAAATTCTACTTTTACAAAGTCGTCCGGTACATTTGGCTTATCTTCGCCTGGTTTTTGTGGAACAACATCGTCTCCGTTGTATTTGTATATAGCAGTGTGTTTTGTATCCTTATCGTATTTATTTTGAACTGCAGGATCCCATTTTTCAAGAGCATATTTTTCATTAATATCAAGCTCTGGAGTAATGTCCTTAGGATCAATTGTTTCGTCCTTTAGTACCCAAACTTCTGCATTGAAACCTGCTTTAATCGTTCCTTGATCAGCTGGGTCAAAAGTAACTTTTACATAATCCTTATCTTTTGGATCTTCTGTTACAATAATCTTCTTGTATTGAGCCTTGTGGACAGTGTCTTCACTATAAGAATCTTTAACTGCTGGTTCATATTTAATAAATTTCCAGCCAGTATTTGCAGTAACTGTTGGTTCTGTCAAAGATACTGGAGTATCTTTTAGTACCCAGTAAGATTTTTCTTTCTTATCTTCTGCTAGCTTACCATTATTTTCAGCATTGAAAGTTACTTTTACATAATCATCTTTATCTTCTGTCGGTTCTTTATCAAGAACTTTCTTTAGATATTTTGCTGTGATAGTTGTTTTCTCTTCAGTAAATTTATCTGTTACAGATTCAAGAGTTTTAACTACTTTTGTTCCGTAAGTCCAAGCTACATGCTTGTATTCTTCATTAGCTGTTACCTTTGGTGCTGTAACTGTAACTTGTTTTTCAGGATTTACCCAGTAAGTTGTAGTCGCATCTGCAGCAATTGTTCCTTGATCTCCTTCAGCAAATACTACTTCAACAAAGTTATCTGGAACGTCTGGTTTGTATTCGTCAGGTTTTTGTGGAACTACATCGTCTCCTGTATACTTAAAGACTGCATTATGAGTTTTGTCTTTACTATAAGAAGTTTGAACTGCTGGATTCCATTTTTCAAATGCATAGTTTTCATCCGGTTCAACTGCAGGAGTTGTTATTTCTACAGTTTCATCTTTTAGAACCCAGAATTCTGTCTTTTCGTTTTCTTTAATCTTGCCGTTTGTTTCAGCCTTAAAGTCAACTTTTACATAGTTTTCTGTATCTTGTGGATCATCTATTACGACTTTCTTTAGATACTTAGCTGTAATATCAGTTGCAGTAGTAAATTTTGCCTTTAATGGCTTATCCCAACCAGTGTGTTTGTATTCAGCATTTGCTTGAACTAATGGAGCTTTTTCTATTAAATCAACTTCTTTTTCTGGATTTACCCAGAAGATAGTTGTTTGTGATGCAGATATAACACCGTGTTTGCCTTCTTTAAATGTTACCTTAACATAATTGTCAGGAACTACCGGCTTATCTTCGCCTGGTCCTTGTGGAACAACATCCTTGTCAAAAGTATATTGAGCAACAAATGTTGTATCCTTATTATATTTTGCCTTTGTAACAAATTTAGGGTTCCAAGCGTCGTCGCCAGTCTTTTGCTTGTAATCACCTATACCTGTGACTGTTGGTGCAGTAAGAGTAACATCTTTATTTGGATTAACAAAGAACACTCTTGTATCTGTTGTTGTTCCTTTACCATCTAAATCAAAAGTTACTGTTACATAGCCATCTGGTTTTTCTGGTGGATTGCTTGGGTCTGGTACTGGAATTACATCATCACCGTCTGTGTATTGAGCAATGTAAGTTAAATCTGTTGTGATTTGTGTAGCTGTATCTAATGCTGCATTCATATCATCTTTCCACTTAGGATCTGCTACTTTGTATCCTGTATTAGCTTTAACTGTTGGCTGAGTAATTTCTGCCATAGTTTTTGCAGGATTTAGTTTTGGATTTACATAGTAAACAACATTTTCATTCTTGCCATCAAGGGTACCATGTTCGCCCGGCTTGAAAGTAACTGTTACATAGCCTTCTGGTTTGTCATCGTCTGTGTCTGGTGTATCGTCTGGAATGATGTCTTTTAGCTTGTTGTAGTAAACCTTAATGACAGATGTTCCAGGAAGAGCATAGGCACCGTCTTTCGGACTGATTTCAACACGGTTGAATTCATAGCCGACAAATTTTGGTGCTTTGTCTTTTGTATAAACATCAGCAGCAATTTTTTCGCCTTGCTTGCCTTCTTTTTCTGCTGGATATTTAGCTGCATCTTCAGCTCTGTTTTTTTCTTCAATTGCTTTGCCAGTTTTTACATCAAGATATTCAACAGAGGCCTTGCCAGGCAATTTTTCTTCATAATTTGCATAGAAGGTTTCATCAGCAGTAGATAATGTTTTCGTATCATCTACTTTTGTTCCGCTTGTTTTAGCTGTTTGCCATTCCTTAAAGTCGGCGTTATCCTTTGTCGGATCGCTTACTTTTTCTTTAGCGTCAGCAAAGGTTGCCTTTCCACTATAAACCCAAACATCTTTTGTTTTGTCAGTTGTTGTTTGTCCAAAATGACCTTCGTTAGCATCAAAGGTAACTTTGATATAGTCGTTATCACTTGACTTATCTTCTGTAGTAGCTTTGACTTTATAGACAAACTTGATAGTTGCTGTGGCAGGGTCTACATACGTTCCATTTGCAGGGTTAATTTCTACTTTGTTTATAGCATAGCCCTTAAATTGTGGAGCCTCGTCTATAGTTGCACTAACAGTTTCGTTAAGTTCACCAAGTTTTTCTGTCTTGTAGTCTTGGCCGTCAATTTTAACACTTGGGTCAGCTTTTAGTAAATCAGCGCCTTTATCGTCTACATATTTGATATTTGCCTTACCTTGGGTTTGTCCAAAGATAGCATAGAAAACTGGATTCTTTCCTGTGAAACCTTTGAATTCTGGAGCTGATAAGGCTGCTTTTAATGCATCTGTAGTGGTATAATCTGGCTCAACTTCTGTTAAAGTTTGTTTACCATCGCCATCTGTTTCGATTTTTTGTGGGTTTACAGGTACTTCTAATCCTTGAACTAGCTTCCAACCTTTAAATGTCAAATTAACATTGTTCTTGTTAAGTTCAGGAGCAACTGGTGTTGCTGTTGGAAGAGTGAAAGTGTTTTCTGAGAAAGCGCCCTTTAGATTAGAGTCAAACTTTTCACCATAGGCAATAGTTGAAGCTTGACCAATGTCTTGACCTTTTTGTCCGCCTTGAGTTTGACTTCCTACGCCTGTGTTGAATTTTACTTCCAAACCTTCCTTCAATTGGAAACGCCACATGTGGTCATTATCACCAACAAGGTTGTAGAAATAAGGTGGGTACTTAGATGTTTTTAAACCACCAGCTTGGTAATCAAACTTCGTTTCTGTAAATCCTGGTATTTGTCCTTTTGTATTACCTAAAGGTTTGTCAACATTTGCTCCGTTTTCAAATTGTGTATATGATAAAAATTGTCCAGACATAACTGGTGTTGATCCTTTAGACCAAAGAACATCATTTGGTGATAAAGAACCATTTGCATCAAATGTTTTCACATCAATTAAATTTCCATCTTTATCTTTTTCATCGATGTATCCTTTTGGATAAGTTTGTTTATCAATAATATTACCATATTTATAATTATTATCAAAAATATCAAATATCGCTTCAGCATTTGTTCCAGTAATAAGTTTTCCTTTAAGAGTTGGCTTAAGAGCACCTACTGTTGTATCCCACTCTGCTGTATAGACAGGCGATGTTAGTCTTGTTACTGCCAAGAAAACTAAATGATATCCATGGTTTGTTCCATTCAACTTTCCAGATGAGAATTTATGCTTAACGTTATATATTACATTTTGTTCTAATTTAACAGGAAATGAAACTACTAGTGAAAGTTGATCGTCTCCAACCTTATAATCATCAGTTGTAACAAACTGAAAAGTGGTATCCTTGTCTATCTTCATATCTGCAGTTGATGTTGCAGCAGTTGTAATATTCGCTGTCGCTACAACGACGTCTGTTCCATTGTCATCTTTAATTAATTCTGCAACATACCCTTTTCCATTAGGTGGAAAAGCATTGTTCCAGTCATTCCATAGAACACCTGCCCCCCAATTTATTAGCTGACCTGCTCCATCTTGAGTTGGGACAGTATCCGTAATACTCATAGGCCTAATGGCATATGGATCTTCTACGACTTCTACTGAGTTTGCTGGCAAAGTAACTTTAAGGTAATCTTGGCCATCTATCCTTTCAAACTCATAGTCTAGTTCTACTAACTCCTCACTAACAGGCCCAGCATTTTGGGCAAAAACTGGAAGTGGAAGAGCTGTCACTATCATAAGAAAGGCTAGAAGCAAACTTATAAATTTTTTCTTCATTTTTTTTCCTCCAATAAATGGGATAAAAGAGGGGAGTCCCCCTCTTATCCTATTTTACAGTCATATTAGCTTCGTTTGGTAAGTATCCATCTTTAGAAGCTACTATTTTATATTTTTCGCCTACAACCATGTTTTCTGTTAATATAATTGTTACATTGCCTAAAACATCTGTATATCCATCTGCAATTGGTTTGTCATCTTTATAGATAATAATCTTAGCTTCTTCAGGATTTGTTGTAACAGAAATGCCTTTTATGCCTTCATGCAAGTTTGCAACTGATAACTTAATTTGTTCTAGTTGTTTAGGAATTTCAACAATTGGAACTTCTGTTGGATCAGATGTTTTACCTGATTCAGTATCTTCTACAGTTACCTTAACAGGATCTTCACCTGGTACAACCTTTGTAGGATCAACTGGGATTTCAAGTTTACCTTCATCGTTAACTTCTACTGGTGTAACGACTGGTTTTCCAGTATCTGGATCTGTCTTAGGTTGACCATTTTCGTCAAGTTCTGTTGCTGTCCAATCATCTGTGTTTGGATCTTTTTCAGCTTCAACTTTTGTTCCATCTGGAAGTTCAATAATAACCTTGTCACCATCTGTTGGCACTTTAACTTTAACAGTTTCGTCGCCTTCCTTGATTGGTTCAACGTCTGGTTTTTCAGGTTTATTCTTTTCAACCTTGATCTTTGTATCAACAGTGTCTTCTGATCCGTCTGGATAAGTTACTTTGATCTTAACATCTTTTTCACCAGGTTCATTTGTATCTGGAGTGGTTGGTTGACCATTGTCATCAACAAATTCATACTTCGTTCCATCAGGCAATTGATCCTTATTTTTAATAGAATCTTCTGCTTTAGGTGTATCACCTTGGTTTACAGTTTGTTCTTGTGGTACAGGTTGATACTTGTTGCTATCCTTTTCAGTAGCTCCAACTACTATTGTTGTAGCTCTTGTTGGATAGTCAGTTATATCTACCTTGTTACCAGCTACTGTAAATGTTAATGGTTCTTGATATTTACTTTCATCAAGAGTAACTACAGTTTCTTTTGTTTCATCACCAGAATCAACTTTTACCATAGCGATAATGTCGCTGTATCTAGTTGGTTTACCAGATTTAACATCATAAGTTTTAATGCCTTTTAGTTCGCTGATTCCGTCACCTTTTTGAAGAGTTATTCTTACATAGCCTGCTGGTGGATTTGGTTTTTCATCAGGATTTGGTACTGGAATGATGTCGTCTGTGATGTCTTGAACAGCTTTTGCTTCTAGAGTAATTGGCGTATTGCCAGAAACTTTTTCTGTAATCTTAACTGCTTCAGTGCCCTTGTACCAAGTCAAGTCTTTGTAGCCTTCAACAGGGACTGCTTGAACTTTTCCATAGACATCTGCCAATAATACTGTTCCGTCAGCTTTTACATCATAAGATGTTGGTGCGCCTGTTGCAGTAAATTGTACTGATTTATCATCTTTTGTTAGATTTACTCTGACATAGCCATTAGGTGATGGTTTGTCTTCTTCACCAGGTTTTACTGGGATGATGGAGTCTGAATGAACTGCACTTGCTACTAAGGTAATAGCTTCAGTTCCTACAACTTTTTCAAGTCCAGTAACAGGTCTGTTGCCTTTGGACCAAGTTAAGTCTTTGTATCCATCTGCTGGTTTAGCATCAACCCTGCTATATACATCAGAATATCTTACGGTTCCGTCTGCTTTTACATCGTAAGTTGTAACAGCATTAGCTGCGAATGTTACTGTGTCGTCGTGACTTAAAGTGACTCTAACATATCCTTCTGATGGATTTGGATTTTCACCAGGATTTGGTACTGGAATAATGTCTTTAGCATTAACTGCTTTTGCTTTTAATGTAAGTGTATTTTTAACAACTTCTGTTCCTGTAACAGCAGTGTCACCTTGATACCAAGTTAGGTCCTTGTAACCATCTTTAGCTGTTGCGTTTACTTTTGCATATACGTCTGCGTATCTAACGCTGCCGTCATTCTTGACATCATAAGCTGTTTCAGCGCCAGCTTGGAATGTGACTGTGTCGTCGTGAGTTAATTTTACTCTGACATAACCTTCGCGAGCTGGTTTGCTTTCATCTTCCGGTTTAACTGAGATGATTGAATCTTTATTTTCAGCTTTTGCATTTAGAGTAATATCTTCAGTGCCTGTTACTTTATCAAGTAAAGATACTTCGGTCTTATCTTTGTACCACTTCAAGTCTTTGTAGCCGTCTTTAGCACTTGCGCCAACTTCTGCTACTACTTGTGAGTAAAGTATAGTTCCGTCAGCTTTTACATCGTAAGATGTTGATACGCCTGCTTTGAAGTCTACTGATGTGTCGTCCTTTGTTAAAGTTACTCTTACATAACCTTCAGGTGTTGTTGTTTGATCTTCCTTACCAGGCTCAACTGGGATGATGTCCTTGTCAGGTACAACTGTGATTGTTGTAGGTCCGACGACTTCACTTGATCCGTCTGGATAAGTTACTTTGACATTTGGTTTTTGTTCGCCAGGTTTGCTTGTATCTGGTGTTGTTGGATCGCCTGTTGTAGGATCAACAAATTCGTACTTAGTTCCATCAGGAAGATCTTCTTTATTCTTAATAGAATCTTCAGCCTTAGGTGTGTCACCTTGTTTTACTGTTTGATCTTGAACCTTTGGTTCATAAGCTTCACTATCTTTAAGTTTTGCAAAGGCTGTAAGTGTAGATGTGTCAGCAATTACGCCAAGTTTATCTACTGGGTTGTTGTTCATCTTCCAAGTGATAGGTGTTGTGTACTTATCATTTGGTTGAGGTGATATTGCTTGTCTAAGCACTTCACCAAACTTAATGTTGGCAGAAACTTTTACATCGTAAGTTTCTTTAAATTTTTTTACTGATGTTGGATCATTTACTAATGTTACTCTTACAAAGCCTGTTGGTACAGGTGTATTGTCTGGGTCATCAACCTTAACGATGTTGTCCTTAGGAACAACGTCCATCTTAGCTGGAACGATCTTTGTTGATTTGTCAGGGAAAGTAACCTTGATCTTCAAATCTTGTTTGCCAAGTTTATTTGTATCGGGTGTTACTGGATCGCCATTGTCATCAACAAATTCATAGCCAGTGCCAATAGGCATATCTTCTTTATTTGAAATAAAGTCTTTGGCTTCTATTGTTGAGCCTTGAGTAACTTTCAACTCTTGTCCCTTAGGATCGTAGATGCTTGCATCGGTTTGAGTTGCCTTTGGTGTGATTTCTAATACTTTTGTATCAGCTTTTACATCGTCTTTGACTAATCTGTCAGCTGTAATTGCATCTTTGCTTTCTCCAAGATACCAGTTAATTGGTTTTCTATAATCTTGAGCTGGATTTACAGTTGTTCTAGCCCATAGACTTGAGTACTTCACACTTGCAAGAGCAGATTCTCTAATATCACAAGCTCTTGTAGTTCCTGCTGTGTAAACTACAGTTTTGTCATCCATAAACTTAACACGAACGTATCCCTTAGGAATTGGTGTTGTATCAGGATCTTTTACTTCGATAATATCATCAACTGGAACGATATTGATCTTTGTATCCACTGTTTCGCTTGATCCATCTGGATATTTTACCTTAACTGTAACATCCTTTTCACCAATAGTGCTTGTATCTGGTGTTGTTTGGTTACCTTGGTCGTCAACAAATTCGTACTTAGTTCCTTCTGGCAATGTTTCTTTGTTGCCAATTGAATTTTCAGCCTTAGGAGTTTCGTCCTTCTTAACATCTTGGATTACGCCTTCAGGATTGTACTTGCCAGCATCCTTTTGTGTTGCAGAAACTTTAATTTCTGTATTTACTCCTGGATAGGATGATAAGACAATGTCTGCATCTCCAATCTTAAAGATTAGAGGCTTTCTATAGCCATCTTCAAGTGTGAACGTAGTTTTAGAACCATCTTCTTTTGTAATTTCTTTGATAAGGTCAGAATATCTTACTGAACCGTCTTTCTTAATATCATAAGCTTTTGTGCCGTTAATTACTTTTACGCCTGTGTCTTTAACTAATGTTACTCTTACATAACCTTCAGGTGGATTTGGATTATCGTCAGGATTTGGTACTGGGATAATGTCCTTTTCATTGACTGCTTTGGCTGTTAATACAAGTCCATCTGAAGCCTTGTCAATGATTTCTGTGCCTTTTACAGCCGCCTTGTCTTTGTACCATTTCAAATCCTTGTAACCGTCTTTTGCTTGAGCGCCGGCCTTTGCATAGACATCTGCATATCTGATGCTACCATTTGCGTTTACATCAAATGTAGTTACCGTATTTGTAAATGTTACTGTGTCATCATGGGCAAGTGTAACTCGTACATAGCCTTCTGGTGTTTCTGTATCATCTGGATTTGGTACATCAATAATGTCCTTATCATTTACAGCTTTTGCATAAAGGGTTACAGCTTTATTAATAATTGTTGCATTGTCAGCTAAAGTTAACTTATCTTGGTCTTTTTCGTACCACTTAAGGTCTTTGTAACCTTGTTGTGCTTCAGCTCTTACTACATTAATTACATCTGCGTAGCGAACCTTGGATGCAACTTTTACATCGTAAGAATGTTTTGCGTCTGCATTTAAGAATCTTACAGTTTTGTCATCCTTTTCGATAGTTACACGTACATAACCTTCTTCTGGCTCTTTTGTTTCGTCATCTACTGGGATAATGTCCCTATCTTCTTTGTAGGCTGCAAATACTGATGAGTCTTCAGTAAATTTCTTGCCTTCAGCTGGGAATGGTGTCTTGCCGTCTTTGTCAAGGTACCAAGCTGTAAAGGCCTTTCCTTCTGGTGCCTTTAAGCCTCTTTCAGCAATGGCAAAGTCGTTTGTTGTTAGGGTATAATCTTTCTTTACATGGAAAGCTGATTTTGTTCCTTTTTCAAACTTACCGCCATTTGCATCAAGTTTAACTGTTACATATTTATCCGGATCCGGATTTGGTGTTGGATCATCTGGGTCAAATGGAATTATATTGCCATCTGCCTTATAGGATGCGTAGATAGTTGCATCTTTTGTAAATGCTTTTTCTACATAAGCTGTCTTGCCTTCTTGATCTTCAGTCCACTTATCGAATGCCTTGTCGATAGATGCTTGTAAGTGTAATTTTGCTTCTTCAAATTCTGATACTTTTAGAACATAAGTCTTCTTTACATAGAAGGAAGATTTTGTTCCTGGTGCAAACTTTCCACCATTAGCATCAAGTGTAACTGTTACATATTTTCTTTCGTCATCTGTCTTTGGTGGATCAGGATTATTTGGATCGTCATCTGGATTTACAGGTGGATTTTCTGGATCAAATGGAATTACATCTGTATTTTCATAAAGTGTAGCTTCATTCCTATATGATTCAACATCATTTACTGTAACGCTAGCTGCGAATACTGTGCCTGGTTTATACTTATCTTTTTCGAATGTAACCTCATAGTTTCCATTTGGATCAGCAAAGACTCTTTCTACAAGTGTATATTCTTTACTTTCTTCTTGAGTATCTGGATCTGTCACAGTTTTTACTGTGTAGATTTTAATCAATTCTCCAGGATAATTTGTTGTGCCCGAAACTTCAGTAACATTATTTTTGTTTTCTGCTGTGATAGTTGGTGCATCTGGTCTGTCAAATGCAGGAACAGTCTTTTGTGCACCACTTGGGTTGATCATTTCATCAACAGCAACTAATTTAACTATTTGTTTTGGTGATAAAGCGACATTTAGGTCGACTACAATGATACTACCATTTGCTTCTACTGAAATTCTATCGCCGTCTGGCTTTTGCAATATCCAGGTTGTAACACCTGGTATCTTGTCTAAAGTGTATTTTTTACCATCAACATTCAAGTAAATATTTGTAGTATCGGAGCTAATATTTGATAAGGTAACAGTATTTTCACCTGGATTTGCTTCGATAGTAGGTGCTGTCGGCGGAATAACGTCCATAGCAACTGCTGTTGCCTTGGATTCTTTCTTACCTTCTTCTGTTTGAGTTAGGTAAAGTTTTGCATCTAAGATGTTTTTACCAAGATTTTCTGGAATATCAAGTATGAATGGACCATTGTGGTCTGCTGGTACCTTAAATTCACGTTGAACAGGTAATAAACTGCTTGCCGGGTCTCTTAGATAAACTTTAATAGTTGAGCCCGGAATAACCTTTGTAATCTCGATGCGATGAGTGATATTTCTAAATTCACCATCATGATCGTTTGGTATTTGTTTTGCATTCTTATCAGTAGCTGTATCGTCTTTATCAAGAGGATCCGTTTCCGGTCTGTCTACTACTGTAATATTCCAGTCAGTTTTTTCGGATACGTTTCCGAACTTATCTGTAGCTGTAAGTTTTACAGTTGTTTCTCCGTTCTTATCAGCCTTGCCCTCAAGCTTCCATTCTGTACCAAGCTCTGCATTTTCTTTTTGCTTTAAGCTTAGTCCTTCAGGTAGAGCTCCGTTTTCAAGTTTAGCTCCTTCGTCTGTTTTTACAGCTTCAGCTAAATCAACATCTTCGCCATTAAATACAGTTTGGTCTTTTGCTGTAATCACAGGACCTTGGATGTCAACTGTCAACGGCAAAGTGGATCTGGAGTCTACGAATGTGTCTTGGTGACCGTGAACGCCTACCTTGTCTTCGTGCTTGATATTTTCTACAGGAACTTTGAAATAATAGAAGCCATCTTTTTCTGTGGCTGTTACATTCTTTCCTGCTTCATCTGTGTAGGCTTCACCGTCTACTAATCCGCCATCTTTGGCCTTATCGTGGTGGATTAAAGTCAATGTAGCGTCTTCCTTAAATTGTCCAAGGTCAGCTGTCGGTTTTACGGCACGGATTACGACATATTCCTTGCCATCAATTGTTTCCTTTGCCACTTGTTCCAAGCCGTTTAGGGTTGGGGTTACAGGTTGTTTTTCAACCAATTGTTGTGCCCAAACTGATCCTATAACCGGTGTGTCGCTAAAGTATTTTGCCTTAACCACATCGCCTTCTTTTAGGGCAAAGTTCTTTAACTTAGGATATTTTTCTAAATTATACTTTAATGCCCAAGATGGGTCATTCGGGTTGCTATTGTCAGGTCCAAAGGTATATTTGTCCTTGTCTCCACGAGTGTAGTTATCCCAGCCGGTGTTATCTGATTTCGGCACTACTCTTGTCCAAGTACCATCGTCTTGGCGTTTGAAGTAGATTGGTTCAAATTCTGACGGCAGATCAAAGGATACTACTTTTACTCTTTCATCATCTGATGGGATTAAGTGAACTTCAGTTTCTCCGTCAAAGATCTTCTTGAAGTTTGGATAGCCCATAGACGATTTAACATTGTACAAACTTGTTGTATAAGTTGGCTTTGAACCTACAGTTGACTTATTTGTATCTCTTTCAGTAATTGGTTTGTTGTCTTCTTCAAGCTTTCTAACTGTAGCTGAAGTAAAGGCATCTATGCCAGTACCATCTGAGTTGTTTAGCTCAACGTTTTGGACTTTAGCTATGGTTGTGTTTGTCCATTCGCTAATGTCAGCAAGGTTGTTGCCTACATCGGTCCAAATGTTGTTCCACTTTTGGTTGAAACGATCAAATGCGGCATCGGCTGTTGCCTTGTCCTTAAACTCTACAGCAATATAGGAGAGTCTCTTACCATATCCGTCATAGGATGGTAAATCCCACTCAGCTTTATTGGTAGTAGTCGGTAATTCTTTTATACTTCCATCTACTATATAGTAGTTGGCATCGCCTGTAACTGTAGGCTTGTTGGCTTCGGTTACGGCTGTTCTGTAAAGGAGACCGACATGAACATTTCTTGCCAAGCCGGGCATTGCTACCGGAGCGTCTATAGAACCTGTAGTATTTCCATTTTCATCTTTAATAGGAACTTTTTGCCCGTGAGCAATAGCGGATAGGATGTCATTGACATATGCTTCCTTATATTCATCGCCTGATGCATCATACCAGGTCTTGTTGACTGTCATGTGGAAGTATGGCTTCCAAGCTGCATATAGATGAATTTCATCGTTTTTGATTTCGACTTCTTTAAACTCTTTACTTGCTGAGGCTTGACCGATGTCTTTACCGGAAGTCTTAACAGTGGATAGATAGAACTTTCTATCCTTGCCTTCTCCTTCTGCTGCAAGCATAGCCTTGTTGGAGTATAGGCTTTCAATCATTTCTCCGCCGTTGTTAGGCATTGTAGACCAACCAACGAAGTTAAATTTATCTCTCTTGCCAAAAATACCGACGTCTTTTTCATCTACTTGATAAGCGTTTGGTAAGATTGACTTTTCTGAATAAGCTCCATTTGCTATGGCAGCATATTGTTCTTGGGTCAAAGCCTTAGATTCTAGTTCTGTTAAATTTGGAAGCTTTTCTCCATAGTTTACTTCTATAGTCTTTATTTCATCTGTACCATCATTCTTGTGAAGAATAATCTTAAATGTCTTTACTTCTTCTTCCCAAACTGGATATACTTCATAGGACTTGTTGATTGGAGAATCTTTTGTAAACTTATAGGCCTTTGTATCTTTCCATTGGTTAATGTTATCTAAAGTTGTTACTTTATCTTTTCCATCTTCTTGGGCTGTGTAATCTTGTGCTGAAATTTCTTTTGTTGCCCAGCCTTTAAAGATATAACCTTTTTTAACTGGAGCTTCTGGCATCTTGTCACCAAGTCCAGTTTCTTTATAGCCTGCTTGTCCTCTGAATAGAGTGCTAGCTGGTACTTCAACTACTTTATCAATTCTCTTATCTGGGTTTTGAGGATCCACTTCATAATCTTTAAAGTAAATTCTACTCTTTACCTTCTTGACAGTAGGTGCAGATTTGAAGTGATTTTCGTATTGATAGATAGTTTCAAAGGTAAGTTTGTCGTCCTTTTCCATGTCTTTAAAGACATCACCAAAGGTTCCAGGAATTAGATTGAAAGAACCATCACCATTAACCCCTTGTATGTGGTCTTTTGTAAACTTAACTTTATTTGGATCATTTTCGTCTTTATAGTTCTTTGCTTCTATGAATACATTTTGGTTGCTATTGTTATAACCAGTCTTACCTGTGATTTCCTTGGCGTCATCGTAGATTTCATCAACTTGTGGTGGATTGGTAATGGCTTTTGCATAGGCTGGTGTACCAAAAGATTCAGAATTCTTTAAAACAGCGCCTTGATATTCATTGTCTCCTTTAGCAACAAAGAAAGATTCAAAGGATAAATCATCGATGTTATTAAAGTTTTTTCTAAAATTATCTTTATTGATATAGTAGATAATATGGTTTCCCAAAGCTCCATGAGAAGAACTTAGAGCGTAGTAACGTCCTCTTTCATCGGATATATTTACACTTCGTATTCCGCCTTTTTCTCTGTCATCGGCAGTAGTTGTCGCCTTAATGTCAGTCCATGGATGGGTGTATTCCCAATCTCTGTCAGGTCTTTGAAGTCTAAGTCCGGCTAATGATCCGTTTTGATCGACATCAAATCCATCTTGGTTACTTCTCTTATTGCCCACTGTGAAGTCGCTACGATATAGGGATATACCTTGGTCATTTCCCCAATTTAGGTCCCCACGCTTGTAAACGTGGTTAAATTTAGCAACTACTTGTTGGTACCCTACCCACCTTGGCTCTAAGGAATCCAGTAAGCCTTTGGGTAGGATTTGTACAAATTGTACCTTAGAGTCCCTAAGGTTTTGCAAGTTTTCATAGAGATAATTAACATGGAGTTCGCCTTTTTCCCAGTCCACATAGATTTCTGTGTGGACGTTTTTCATGGCGTCTTGTTGTGAACTTGAATACGATGGGTCTTTAATTTCTACTCCATAAGGAAAGTTTAAAGATCCTGTGTGTTTTATATAGTCCGGATACTCAAATTGATTGACCTCAGGATTCTCAATACCATAAATATAGTTTCTAAAGTAAACACCACTTCTATCCTTTGGCTGTGCCCCAACACGATATTCAAGTAAATAGTTGGAACCCTTTATTAAATTGTTTGTTTCCTTTGTATACAGGCGAAGAGTTGCCTCGTGTCTGACAAAGGCATTTCCAACATTGAATATACTTAAGAATGGCACCGTTACAGATTGACCATCTGTAGAATAGCGGTCATTGTATCCTCTTGCTCTTTGAGAAAAATCAAAACGTTTTTGGTAGCCATTACTATTATTTTCTCCTATAATATAGGATTTATCCAAGTCAAGATTGTCAAATAAAACTTGGTCGAAGTGAATAATGAAATTGGACCAATAGCCTGATCCAGTTGAAAGGCTATTATAATTTCTCGTTCCTTCTTCAGCAAATTGACCTGTTTGTGAAATTTGAAATTCAATGTATTCTCTTCCTTGGTTGTCTTTTGCTGTCTTTACATACTTGATATTGTTCGAACCTGTTCCCGCACTAGCAATCCCGCTATACATATTAATAAGCGGAATATTGCCAAGAGGCCAGTCTGAACTTTTCGATCCATTTTGACCTGCTTCATATGTGCCAATTCCAGGTAATGACCCACTACCTGTGTTTTGCGCAGAAACATTTAGCGGCATCATGCTTACTATCATTAAAAATGCCATGATTAACGCGAATGTCCTTCGCAAATAATTTTCTTTTTGCATAATACTCTCCTTTCTATCATTATAATAAGCTTGCAACTGTAATTATAAGATACTAGTTTTTAATATAATATCTTTGGGCCTTATACACGCTTAATTTATAATCAAAAGTTCATCACTCCCAGTAGTATTAGAGCCTTTAAATATGCTTAAGTAATGTATACAATAATATCGTCTGTGCAAGTTATTATATATTTAAAATTAGTAATGATTGTGTATTGATAAAAGATTCAATCATTACTTATAATGTTTTCATTTTACCTCCTCCTTTTATTACTCCTTCGTATTTTGCTAATGTATAAGCATTCGCAATTGTAAACTGTATTATAGCATGATAAATAAGATATAACGTAAAATTGATAAGTAAATAATGCCTAAGTTGTTTAGCTTTTGCTAGTAATTACAGTTTAATTTTAGCCGCTTAACTGGGTTAGTACGACTTTAGATAAAGTAATGTGTACGTTTTTAGACAAGGTGCTTTCGCATTGAATATAAAAAAATAACGAGCTGTGTCAATACTCGTTATGTAGTAGGTATATGTATATATAATAAGAAGACAAACTAATGTATATTATATGCATATACGGGGTCTAAAAATATGAAGCCTAAGCTTGCATGACACATTTATAATTTAAATTATCTTATATAAATATTAGCACATTTGAGTCCATATGTCAATATATATGAAAAATTTCTTAAAATAAAATCTAGTATTTATCACATTTTTAGCCATTAGCTCGTCAAAAAAAAAAAAAAAAACAGACAGTTTTTGTCTAATAAGAAGAATTGCTTCGTGTCCATTAAATAAACTGTGTATTTAGATTGTTTGCTAGCGCAGTAAACAAAAAAAGACATACGGTTTTAATGCCATATGTCTTTTGTGTCTATGTTTAATTGTTTAATTTAAATTATTTTACTAGGTCACTTAGACGTACTGCTTTGTAGGCTTTTGCACTCATCATCGTTAAGTAAGGCTTTTGAGTCGTCATAGTTAAGCGCTGCGATGATTGTGTTATCTAATGATATTTCGTCGCCATTACCATTGACATATTTAGCGCCTTCTTTGGCTACGCCTACTGGCATAATTTTAAGCTTGTTGCCGAAGTAGTCTATTTCATATGTTTTGCCTAGCTCGTATCTGTCTTTTTGATTGTATCCTAGGATTACATTTCTTGTTTCGTCGGCAGCTATGGTCCAATCTTTAAGCTTTAAGTCATCTCCTGTTTCTAGCTCAAGAGCTAAAAATTTGTAAAGGTCTCTGTTGGCATAAAAGATTGGGTCTTTGCCTTCTTCTGTAGCAAGAAGGATTTCTGTAAGAACTTTTTCACCTTTGTTTCTCTTTGTATCGTATGGATTTTCTGGTGTTGCTTCGTCTAGTTTTCTATCCATCTTGATGATATCGTCTAGTAGTGAGATGTAGTTTGCCTTGTTTGCTTCATCTGCTTCTTTAAGTTCGATGTCTAGCTTGTATGGATCGTTTGGATATAATGCATCGTACTTTGCTTTATTAGCTTCATCTGCTGTGTCTAGTAATGCGTAAGCGTTTTCATACTTATCATCAAGTGCTTCTGCTTTTTTAATTTCTACGCTTAATGCGTCTTGTGGAAGTTCAGCTGTTTCTGTAGCTTCGCTTTCTGTTTCTTCTGTATTTTCTGTTTTTGTTTCTTCTGTTGTTTCTTTTGTTTCTTTGTTTTCTTCTTTATTGCATGCGAATAATGTCATTGTTAGCATTAAAACTAGTGCTAACGCTAGTATTTGTTTATATTTTTTCATATTTCTCTCCTATTGGTGTATGATTATGTGA
>QWCB01001380.1_pt1 | contig 23394 bp, 8 predicted proteins | sample 1972511 | NCBI WGS metagenome assembly QWCB01 (sample SAMN09866719, study PRJNA288562) | Human gut metagenome isolate term5_stool, whole genome shotgun sequencing... | isolation source: gut | host: Homo sapiens | place: USA: California | reverse complement strand
ATGATATTTGTCCGATTGGTCTGCCTGTGGAAGAACTGCTTGTAAGGTCGAATGCAGCGGCTGTTTGGGGCAAATAAAATGGATGATAAAAGCTATAATCAATGTATGAAGAGAATCAACATCGATGCCATTTTTCTCAAGATTGAATATGATACGAATAAGCTTTTTAACAAGATGTGAACATGCTACTCTGTGAGGTTTACCCTCTGAACGCTTCTTGTCGTAATATGCAGCAAAAACGTAATTGTATTGAATCAATGGAATACATAGATTCATAAGAGTGTATCTCAAATGAGATGATCCTCTTTTGACCATGTGACCACGATGCTCCGAAATACCTGAATGATAATACCCAGATTCTAAACCAGCAAAAAACAGCATTTGAGCATGTGAATTAAACTTTGATAGGTCATCAAATTCAGCGTAAATTACTGCAGCTGAAAGAGGTCCGATGCCTGGAATAGTCATAAAGCGTGGATTGATATCTGAGATTAGTTTAGTAATCTGAGCCTCGATGGATTTAATTTCAGAAACACATTTGCGATATAGAGAAAGCAAACTGTTAAGTTGTATGATAAATACTTCATTGGATTCACCAACTGTATTACTTGCTAATTCCTTAAGTTTCATAAACTTTTGAATAGAAAACTTTCCACGAGATAATTTGCGAAGGTTCTCATAAGAAGTAGAATTCATATGAGACATTTTCTCTACAGTGCCATAGTTTTCAAGTAGATAAAGAGCAGTAGCATCGAATCTGTTATTAAAAAAAGGCTTAAACTCAGGGAATGTAACATCTAGGACATTGGTTATCTTAACTAGATAAAAAGAGCGTTGTCTAACAAGGCTGTCACGAAGTCTAGTTAATGATTTTAGAGAATAGATATGGTAAAATCCAGTTGTATGGGGTTTGAACTCTACTGCAGCTAACCAACGAGCAATAGAGTAGCAGTCAATTGCATCCGTCTTGGTTTTTCTGAGAGATTGAGACTTGTTAAACTTTGCGAGAAGTAAAGGATTAAATCCCATGAAAGCGTAGTGGGCTTTTTCAAGGAATAGTTTTAGATTAAGAGCATAGTGTGCGGTGGTTTCAAACCCTATTCTAATGTCTTCTGAATCTGGAAGAGAATGAAGCGTATCCAAGAACAGAATAAAACCATCAGCGTCATTCTTGAAGCTATATGGCTCACATATTACTACACCATCACTGTCGATGATGCAGCAGTCATGCTTGTACTTGGAAATGTCTATGCCTACAAGAAACATAGTAAAATCTTCCTTTGGAAATATTAAAGCACTGCTGTTTTCCACAGAGCTTTCGCCTATGTGAACACGTGAATAGAAACGTCTAAGCGTTAACAAACTAATTAACAATTGAGACGAAAAACTGTGGTTTGAGTCACCTCGGAACAGTCATAGCTGTATAAAAATAGAAACAAATCCACAGTGCTTCGTAAAAGATTATACAGGATTAATCAAAAAACCGAGAAGACTCGGAGAAAGGAAAAATCCAGCCCTATATCAGGTAACTGGATTATACGTGATACAAAATGGGATATAAAATGTTAACAGAATATGAGCATTTTTCAAAAAAAGCTGAAACGTTAGAGGAGGCAATGAGAAGACTGAACGACATCGTTTCAGTTCTTAGGAAAAAATGTCCCTGGGATAGAGAGCAGACTCATGAAAGTCTAAGAGGGGCTATGATTGAAGAAATATATGAGGCAGTAGATGCAATAGATAGGGGAGATTTGGATAACCTCAGGGAAGAACTGGGGGACATAACTTTGCACGTTGTTTTTCACTCGAATCTAGCTTCAGAGAAGGGCGAATTCGAGTTAAAAGATGTGTTGAATGAGGAATGCGAAAAGATGATAAGACGCCATCCCCATGTTTTTTCTGCTGAAAATGAAGAGAAAAAAGCAAAAACAGTTGACAAAGTGCTTGAAAAATGGGAGAATATCAAGAGTAAGGAACATTCTACGGAAACAATGTCAGCTAAACTTGAAGATGTTCCGAGGGCATTACCGTCTTTGACTAGAAGTTTTAAGCTTCAAAAGAGGGCTGCTAAGGTCGGATTTGATTGGGATGAGAAGGATGGTGCACTCGAAAAGGTCTTGGAGGAATTTGATGAACTCAAAGAGGCTATATCTGAAGGTTCCGCTGAGCATATTGAAGAAGAACTGGGTGACTTACTTTTCTCAGTTGTCAACGTATCGCGTTTTCTAAGTGTTAATCCTGAGCTGGCGCTTAGAGCATCGGCTGATAAATTTTTAAAGCGCTTTACTAAGATGGAAGAAATTGCTTCCAAGGATCATCTCAAACTTGAAGAGATGGATGTTGATCAGCTGGAGTTGCTATGGCAAAATGCTAAGAAGGACTTGTCAAGGCAGCTGTAACATATTAAATGTTTTAAGGAGGAAATTATGAACAAAACAGAATTGGTTGCTGCAGTAGCAGAGAAGACAAATCTTAAGAAAAAGGATGCAGAGGCAGCTGTAAATGCTGTACTTTCAACAATTCAGGGTACTTTGGTAAAGGGTGAAGAAGTTAGACTTATCGGATTTGGTACTTTTGAAACCAGACAGAGAAAAGCAAGACAGGGAAGAAACCCTAGAAAGCCTGATGAAATCATTAAGATTGCAGCTTCTAAGGCTCCTGTATTCAAAGCAGGCAAGGCACTTAAAGATGCTGTAAATGCAAAATAACTTTTATAAAATATAGTTTGAATTTTAGGGGCGGCTTAGGTCGCCTCTTTACATTTTAATATTAGAAATGATGATAGTATGAAGAGTTACACTTTTTCAATTCGTAAGTGTCGGTAGTATTAAGAGTTACACTTTTTCAATTCGTAAGTGATAATAGTATTAAGCGTTGCAATATTTTGTAATTCATGATAGAAAATAAGCAATAGATGAAAATAACAGAGGAAATATGGAGAAAACAAGACAACTATGAGAGTTGACAAATTTTTAAAAAATTCCAGACTGATCAAAAGAAGAACAATAGCCAAAGAAGCCTGTGATCAAGGTAGAGTGAGTATCAATAGCAGGCAGGCAAAGGCCGGAAGTGAAGTCGAAATCGGCGATGTTGTGCACATAGAATTTGGAAACAGCTCTATTTCTGTAAAGGTTTTAAAACTTAGCGAAGGAACCAGAAAAGAAGACGCTCAAGGAATGTATGAGGTTATTATATAAAAACAATGGATGAACTCATTTTATAAGTGATAATGCATGAGCCGATTATATAAGCGATAATGCATGAGCTAATTATATAGAAAACAATGTGTGAAGATATTTAAGAGATAATAGGAGATTTAAATATGAAGGATAACACAAAATGTTTACACGCAGGATATACTCCTAAAAATTCAGAACCCAGGGTTGTGCCTATAGTTCAGAGCACCACCTATGTATTCGATTCAACAGACGATGTCGCTGCCGTTTTTGACGATCCGACAAAGGCACTAATCTACAGCCGTTTTGCAAATCCAACAGTAATGGCAGTTGAAGAAAAAATTGCCGACCTTGAGGGAGGAATCGCTGCAATGTGCACATCATCGGGACAGGCGGCGAACCTACTTGCTATACTCAATATTTGCAGTGCAGGAGATAGCGTTGTTGCTTCAAGCCAGATATATGGCGGAACAATTAATCTGTTTTCGTTCACGCTAAAAAAACTTGGCATCGATTGCTACTACGTTGATGTTGATGCATCCGAAGAGGAAATTGATAAGGCAGTACGCTCAAATACCAAGGCAATTTTTGGAGAAACTATTGCGAATCCAGCCATTTCTGTGCTCGACATAGAAAAATTTGCGAAGGTGGCTCACAAGCATGATATTCCTTTAATCGTAGACAATACCTTTGCAACACCAATACTTTGTAAGCCGATTGAGTTTGGGGCAGATATTGTAACGCATTCCACAACAAAATACATGGATGGCCACGCAGTTCAAGGTGGCGGAGTGATTGTCGACAGCGGTAAATTCGACTGGGCTGGTTCAGGTAAATTCCCTGAAATGGTTGAGCCAGATGAGTCATATCACGGCATTACCTACGTTGGCACATATGGTAAACTTGCATACATTCTCAAAGCGAGAATGCAGCTGATGAGGGACTTTGGATGCTATCCGGCTGCGCATTCAGCCTTTCTTTTGAACCTTGGGCTTGAAACCCTAGGGCTTCGAATGAAGCAGTATTGCAAGAACGCTTTAGAGGTTGCGAAGTTTTTAAATAGCAGAGATGAAATACAATCTGTTAGCTATCCAGGGCTTGAGGACGATAAATATCACGAGCTTGCAAATAAGTATCTGAAAGGTTCAAGCGGAGTAATCTCGATTGTAATTAAGGGTGGACGAGATAAGGCAATCAAGTTCATGGACAATCTCAAGCTTGCATCAAACGAAGTGCACGTTGCGGACATAAGGACCTGTGTTTTGCACCCTGCAGGAGAAACACATAGGCAGCTTACAGATGAGCAGCTTGTCGCAGCAGGTATCGCGCCAGGGATGGTTAGAGTATCTGTGGGACTGGAAGATGTTTCAGATATAATCGAAGATTTAAAGCAGGCGCTAGATCAAATTAGTAAGTAATTTACTTTACAAATCTTAGTCTAGTTTAGCTTAGGCTAATTTAGTTTAGCTTGGGCTAGACTAAATTAATGTTAGAATATAGCAATAAACAGAAAAGAGAGTTTATAAATGCCAATCAAAGTACCTAACAATTTACCAGCGGTCAAAACACTTACGCGAGAGAATATTTTCGTGATGACTGATACAAGGGCGATGACTCAGGACATAAGGCCGCTCAAAATCTTGATTTTAAACTTGATGCCAACCAAAATTGAAACAGAAACTCAGCTAACAAGACTACTTGGTAATACACCTCTTCAGGTTGAACTCGAGCTTCTTCAAACGGCAAGTCATAAGGCAAAAAATATATCACAGGAGCATATGCTGGCGTTTTATCAGACATTCTCTCAGGTAAAATCAAAATATTATGATGGAATGATTATCACAGGTGCGCCCGTCGAAAACATGGATTTTTCTGAGGTTGAATACTGGGATGAGCTCTGTGAAATTATGGAGTGGTCAAAGAGTCACGTGCACAGCACTTTTCATATATGTTGGGGTGCGCAGGCTGGTTTGTACTATCATTATGGTATAAAAAAATATCAACTTGATACCAAATTATCCGGGATCTTTTCTCATGTGGTCGAAAAGAAAGGGAGCATGCTCTTCCGTGGATTTGACGATGAGTTTATGGCGCCACATTCAAGGAATACAGAAGTAAGGCGAGAGGATATTGAGAGTGTCCCTTCGCTTGAAATTTTATCTACATCAGCTGAGGCTGGTGTTTATGCTGTGAAATCTAAAAATGATAGGCAGTTTTTCATCATGGGCCATTCTGAATACGATGCCGACACACTCAAAAATGAATATTTAAGGGATACGGAACAGGGGCTTCAGCCGAAAATCCCAAGCAATTATTTTCCAAATAATGACGATAGCATGTCGCCAGTTGTGACGTGGAGATCGAGCGCAAACCTGCTTTACAGCAACTGGCTCAACTATTTTGTTTACCAGTCCACACCTTACAATATCGAGCAGATAACGATGGACGAAAACTGGACGATGCTCAGCAAAAGAGGCGACACGGTTACAGCCAAGTTTGGAGGCAGCTCACTTGCAAATGCTAACTGCTTCAAGAAGGTTAAGGAAATAATTGAGGCCGATAAAAGGCGAAGATATGTCGTTGTTTCAGCACCAGGCAGGAGATTCAAGAGCGACGCAAAAATAACGGATCTTTTGCTGGAGGTTTACGAGGCTGCAAGCTCAGGCGATGATGCTGGCGAGCTTATCAGAGAGGTTGAGCGGAGATTTGCGGAGATTTGCGAGGGTCTTGGGATGGATTTTGTTCTGCAGCAGGAAATTCTGGCGCTGAAGGATAAGATTGACTCTGGTGATGCTGACAAAGACTATGTAATTACGCACGGCGAATATTTTTCAGCGAAAATAATGTCTGCCTATCTCGGATGGGAACTCATCAATCCAGAAGAATACATAAAATTCGATGCCGAGGGTAACTTGATGGCAGGCGAAAGTCATAAAATGCTATCCGAAAAATTAAAGACGACGCAGACTGCTGTGATTCCGGGATTTTACGGCGGAACATATAGCAACAAAATAGTGGCGTTCTCAAGGGGCGGCTCCGATGTAACAGGGGCGATTGTTGCAGCAGCGTCAGGGTCAGATTTATATGAGAACTGGACAGATGTCCCAGGAATTTTGATGGCTGACCCGTCTATTGTGAATAATCCTGTGACCCTGCCTGTTATAACCTATAAGGAAATCAGGGAAATGGCTTACATGGGCGCTGAGGTGATGCACCAAAGTGCAATCAAGCCAGTCAGAGAGCTTGGGATTCCGATAAATATCAAGAATACAAAACAGCCTGATGAGCCCGGTACCCTCATAGTCAAAAATGCGGATTATTATCGAAGCGGCGACCTTGTTACAGGAATCACTGGCAAAACTAATCTAATGAGTATTCTAATAGAAAAGGAGAATCTCAACGAGGATCCACATCTAAGGGGTGAGGTAATTCATAGACTGCTAATGCATGGTATTTCTGTCGAGCACTCGCTTGCTGAGATTGATTCTCTTACTATTATTGTTGATAAATCTCGGCTTAGAGGGATTTCTGATGTCAAAACCTTTGTCGAAAGCAGTTTAGACAGTTATATTAAAGATACAAAGATTTCTGTAGATAATGATTTTGCCATCATTGCGGTAATTGGCAGGAATCTAGCGAATACGCCTGATATTGCCGTTCGAGTATTAAATTCGCTATCTATGAGAAGGATAAATGTAAAGCTCATAGACCATGCTCCAAGGAGATACAACATTTTGATAGGTGTGTCCGAGGACAACTATGTCGAGGCCATCAACTCGATTTATAACAACTTCGTAGGGCATGTGATTTAAATGTTTTCAAAACCTAAGTGTTGGGAATAGTCAAGTTATTGAAATAACCAAGTGATTGAAATAGGCGATTAGTCGATAGATTTAAGTAGTTGTTAGTCGTTAGTTGATAAAGTTACGGGCCAAATTCAGATTTTTGCGATTTGACCCGTAACTTTTTTGTATCATTTACGGTAGGATATTCAAAAATGGCAAAATGACCCGTAATTTTTCGTACCATTTACGGCGGGATTTCCATTTCCTGTAAAATGACCCGTAAGCCCACACTTAAAATTACGGTAGGATTTTCGATTTTTAGAAAATGACCCGTAAACCACTTGCTAAAATTACGGTAAGATTTCCATTTTTTTTGATATGACCCGTAAATCTCTGATATAACTCTAATTTACGGATATTCTAAACTTCTCAAAAACACCCGCACCTCAATCGTAGTTCAAAATTGAGGACTACGGGTCTTTAATTTCAAACGTGATTTCAATAAATTATAATGTAAGACTTAAGCCTTAAGCTTCAGACTGAGCCCTCAGAGCGGGGATGTGTTTTACAACTCCATGGTAAACAATAGGAATCAATGTAACCTGAAGCACATAAGTGATAGCAGCCTTTATAACCCTCGCAGGCAAAATAGCAAGATAAGCCTGACCCTGCAAGATAGAAAGCCAAACCGTGTCAAGCCCCAGATTTATCACAAAACAAACGCAAGCACAGGCGATAAGTACTTTTGGCAACCTGACATCATGATTTCTGAAAAAGAAGCCATAGATCATTCCAGTAAGGAAGGCTGAAAGTGTAAAGCCAAAGAAGAAACTACCGCTAGGCCAGATGAGCATCCCAAGAATATCTCCAATGGCATAGGCAACGCCAGCCCAAATAGGACCATAAAGAATCGCAAGCATGGCAACAGGCAAAAATCCGAAACCAAGCCTAACTATAGGGGTCTGAATTGACAAAAATCGAGTTAAAATAACTTCGATTGCAATGAATACAGCGATTGTAACAAGCTGTGATGTAGAATTTCTACGCATAAAAAAATCTCCTTTCAAGTGCATTTCTCCAAAAACTACACCTTAAGAAGACGATTAGAATTCACGTATTAACGCCCCTTATAACATAAAAAATTCGGTGTAGTAGTGGACGCAATATTGCATCGCAGTGTGTTCAACAAAATATTCAAATTCGCGTAGCGTTTGAATTCGCAAAATCTCTGCACTAGCATAACATTAGTAATCGCAAAGCATCTGCACTCACAAAACATTCGTAGCGCATAGTATTTCCACCCAGCAAGCATCTGCACTCACAAAACTTTCGTACCGCATAGTATTTCTACTAAGCAAGCATCTGCATTTGTCGGACACGCCTTCGTCTATGGGCAACATCCCATCCCATAACACTTAACGCACAATATTTACTCTACCGCAACCAGTATATCATCAACCTGCCTTGGACACAACTATTTTGTTGAAATATCCATTAAAGTGCAAGCCTTGTAAAATTATTGTTAAATTGTTAAATAGATTCGAATTTAACATTTAATTTCTGCATTATTATAAAATTTACTTTGCAATAGCACTTGAAATCGTATAGGGGGGGGTAGTATAATATTTTTAATATTTTATTCTATGATTTAAAGAAAGGAGGAAATGCTTGTTTTGCTATGACAAACCAAGCAAAAGGTTGTTTTATGTTCAAATCCAAGGATAAAATTAAGCAATTTTTTATAGTTATTTATTTATTTATCTTTGTATGTACTTTAATGCCTACTACATTATTTTCATCAAATGCGACAGAAAATGAGAAGGCAGAAGTTACAATACATTTTGTTGATAAAGCAACAAAAGAACAAATAAGAGAAGACGATGTCTTTGGGGACGAAGCAGGGGAGGAAGCATTTATAAATAAAGCTTTTTCTTATGAAGCTCCTGATATTAATGGCTATATGGCTGTTAAATCAACTGTGAATATTACACCCGAAAATGCTAAGTCAAATATAACCTTAGAATATGCTGCTGCGAACAGCAATGGTCCTAAGGAGAAAGACAGTACAGGACAGTTAGAGATAAAGGACGTGCAAGTACCAGAGCCTGTGCAGGCGGATAATCCTAATAAACCAGAGGATATGTCAATTGGTAATGACTGGAAGCTCTCGGACTTTATATATGATAAGAATAAGGTCATTGGATTCAGTCCATCAGGGCTTGAAAAAGTTAAGACACAGAAGGAGCTTGTTCTTCCTCATATAAATTTTGATGATGGGACACCTGTAGATACAGTTGGTATAAATGAAGATAATTCCACCTCATTTAGGAATAGAAACCTTACATCACTCTCTGATTATAAGGGTAATATTAAGAAAATAGAGGGTATCGGCTCAAACTGGGTTGAAGGCGAGCGATCGAAAGGTCTGTTTTCTAAGAATCAAATTACAACTTTAAATTTAAAGAATATTGAGAGTATAGGTTCTTATGCATTTGAGGATAACAGCATAGCTAAGTTAGAATTGCCTAAATTGACATATATTGGCTCAAGCACATTTACTAACAACAAAATAACCGAGATAAATGAAGGCGATATGCCTAAACTAGAGAAAATAGATGATGTAACCTTCTATGGTAATAATATGACAAAGGCGCATATGCCGTCGGTAAAATCGGTAGGTACTGGTGCGTTCTGGAATAATGAGCTTTCAGATATCAAATTTGACAATTTGGAAACAGCTGGAGATAGTGCATTTATTAAAAATAAAATACCGCAAGTTACCTCCAAGGAATTTCCTAAAATAAAATATCTAGAATACAACGCTTTTGGTAGTAATCCTGTTAAAATAGTGGATTTGCCATCTATTGTAAGACTTGAAAATGCTTTTAAAAATATAAAATGCGAGGTGAAGGATAATTTTCAGAACCTAGAAATTCTAGGCGAGGGTGCATTGTCTGGAAAGAATATCACTGAGCTTACATTTCCTAAGCTAAAGAAAATTGAGAATGGCGCCTTTCTAAATAATCCCGGTGTTGACAAAACAAAGTATGAGGGTAAATTTGAAGGCTCAGTAATTGTCTGGACGGACAAAGTAGATGTGCCTAGTAAGGAAAATTATATTGTCAATCCTACATTAGATGATGTTCAGGATACTGATTTTGAGGAAAAAGACTTTCTCTATGATGCTGACGAGCCTTCAAGAGTAACAGGCTTTTCAGCAGTTGGACTTATGAAATTCAGAAAGCGAATAGAAAAAGACCCCGAGATTGCACAGATCGTTTTGCCTGCTAGGGTTAAAATTATAGGTCCATCAGCCTTTGAGAGAATGGGGGTTACTGAAATTTACGGCGGCAATGTTGAGATTGTTGAAGATAGCGCATTTTGGGGAAATAAGCTGACAGATATAAATAACAGCTTTCCAAAGCTAAGAGAAACTAAAGGCAAATATGCTTTCGGAAATAATAAGCTCACAAATATCAACATTCCTACGCTGGAAATCGTTTCAGCCCAAACCTTCCGATATAACCAAATAAAAGAAGTTACGTTAGAGAAAGCTAAAAAGCTAGGTGATTCGGCATTTGCATATAATAATGTTGAAAAGATTACATTGCCAGTTGTAGAAGCGATTGGAGATCTGTGCTTTGGCGCAGAGCCTTGGTATTATGCAAAAATAGGGTCGCCTGTTAAAGAATTGTACGCTCCAAATGTTAAGACTATAGGTAGGGGCGCGTTTATGGACCATAAGTTAAAAGAACTATACTTGCCTATGGTTGAAGATATAGGCTTTGCTGCTTTTTCTCATCCACTAAAAAGGTCGGCAAGCATAGGTGGAATTTGGTATGATTTCTATACTGAAAGCAAGCTGACAGGATATGAAGAGAGAACCATTGAAAAGGTATATCTACCTAAGGTTAAAAACATTGGCGATTTGGCATTTGCTAGAAATAAGATTAAGGAAATCGATATAGAAAATGTAGAGATTGTCGGGAGAAGAGCTTTTGAAAAGAATCAAATAAATGATTTAGATTTGCCAAAAATCAAGAAGATAGATATATTCGCTTTTAGGGATAATAGCATTAAAGAAGTAAGGGCAAACAAAAATTGCGAGGAAATTCATCCTGGTGCATTTGATATTAATGGCGGCATAACACGTGTTTTGTTGTCTGACTATGAAAATCCAAATAATTTAAAGGACGGATATGTCAATGGGGTTCGTCGTCATGTCATCAATCCGACAAAGGTTACGGTGAAATATCAGGATGAGAATGGCAACGATTTACAGAAAGGCTTCACCGAGTATATTTTGGCGCCTAAAACTTATGATGCCATTACATTCTTCGGTTACAAGGTTGATAAGCAAACTAAAACTCAAGAGGATAATAGGAAAGAAAACACTATTATATTTAAATATAAACAAAGAGAAAAAGTCGAAAACACAGGAGGTATAGAGCTACGTCAGGAGAATGAGAAGTCAGGTAATACTGGAGCTATACAAGAACGATATTTGATTGGTCAGAATATGAATACAAAGGTATATTTTGATCTAACGGGGCCTGATGTATCGTACTCTAAGGGAGTAATAAAGGTTTACTATGATAATAGGTATATTGATGATAAATCGATAAAGGTTATAAACCAAGGTGCAACTCAAATTGAGTCATGGAAGGCTCATAATGGAATCATCGAAATCAAAATCGGCAAAATATCGGGAGGATATCAGCTTAGATTTAATATAGATTGGAGATTCAACAGGTATGTTACGCCAGACAACCATAGGATGGAGGTAAATACACAGTTCGAAAATGACGATAAGATTTTGTGCACCTCTAAACCGATATATTTGGAGGGCTACTACAACAAAGGTCATTTTGTTAAAACAAGCCCGCTAAATTTGCCAAATTACGATTATGGAAGCAAATCAAGCTCATCCGACGGACCTAGGTTTATGGGAGTTCTTGGCAAGTACCGCACCCCTGAAAATACCTATGAGTATAAAGTTGTTGAGCCGTCCCCAGTACAGTATGGCTTTAGTCCACCGAGCGTTGACAGAAATATGGAGAGCTTCACAATTACCGATACTCTCCCTACTTATGATGCTGTTAAAGAAGATGGGACAATTGAAAAGCGAACAGCTGTATTTGATTCTACGTTGAATCCAGCGTGGTCTTTGAGTGCAGACGGCAAAACAGTAACACAGAGCAAAACGTTTGAGGAAACTCAATATGTTTCATCTAAGATAGAACCGCTCTATCTTTCTTTCCCTGACCTTAAGTCGGGAGCAAATGTAAATAATACGGCAAGCATTACAATGACACCTGCCAACAAGGGTATTAATGAGAACGACATAACGGGGCAAGACGATTTGTCAATCTATACCCATGTATATCAGAATGTGGTATATCAGGGCGATCCGAGGTTTATGAAAGAAGTTACCAAACCTAGATATTCACAAGGTAACTATAAGGCATACATATACGACATTAAAGAGGATAAGGAAAAAATCATCCCTTATATCGTAAGAGCTTCGTCGCTGGCAACCCAGACAGACTTGGTGGATTTGACAATTACCGATTACAATCTAGATAGCCGATTATATTATTATGGTATATCATTCCCGCTTGATTCTCATACGGCAGGAAATATAAACTTAAAGATTAAGGCATATAAAAAGCTCGGGGAAAAGATGGATCCTGAAAAGGACACATTGCTACACGAGGAAGATATCAAAGCCAAAGAAACAAGCAAAATAGTATTCCCTAAGGACAAGGCAAAGGATATTGACTATATACAGATTGTATTTCCTAAAGACCATAAGGTATATAGCGCGGTCGAAGTAAGTGTTGATACAAAGCTGCGAAACCCTGAAGACCCAATTTATTCAAAGACTAAACCTAATCTGCTTCCAAATCATGCTGTAATGTCAGGGAATTTGTATCACAAGGGAACTACAGATCCAGCCTCAAAGCGAAAAGAGCCTATTTTAAACAACAAAGGAGTTGCAATAAGCCAGTATTCTGCTGATTGGGATAATATACCAGGAAATTATATGTGGCATGAAAGGGCGGAAGTGCAAATCCGAGATTATCATGAAGGAATAAAGTTTGCGAAATCACAGAATTTCTCAAGCAGCACACCAGTGAAACCAGGAGATGAGGGAAAATACTATCTATATCTACGCCCTATAATTTATTCGAACAGTGGAGAAAGCTCTGAGGTCGCTAAGCTCGATACTTCCTTCAAAAACTTGGAAATGATAGACCTTATGCCTAAGGGAGTTGAGCCGACAGAGGTTAAACTCAATGAGGAATTGGTAAAAGTCGGAGCCAAATATGAGATAATTAATAATTACAAAGATACGGGTAGACAGGCCATTATAGTTAAATCAGACAAATTACCTAAGGGTGTATATAGTATTGGAGAGGTAAGTGCGCAGGTTACAGCAAAAGCACCAGAAGGCTTCCTCAAGAATGAAGCCTACATCACCTTTGATGAAGAGGGTAACAGTCACAAGGTAGACCGTCGCGGACTCAAACAAAAGCCACCTAAAGACAACAGCGATAGAGAGTGGATTTATGACTATGCATCCATGAGAGTTACAAAGGCTCGAGAGATGTTTGCATTCAAATATATACGAAACGTAGGCGATTTGGCATGGTCAAAAGACGGTATCACAACTCCATCTGATGGAAAATTTGAATATAAGCTCAGCCTTGTTAATAACCTAGAGGATGAGAGAACCAATGTATCAGTTGTAGACTTCTTCCCATATGTAGGCGACACTAGCATACAAGAAGAAAATATAGGCAACAAAGTAAGACCATCAAGGGGAAGTGAATTTGAAAATACATATGATTCTACTCGAGAAATTCAGGTGCTTGATGATGGCGGAAAAGATATTACAAAAGATTATGACATATCATATTGGAATAGTAACACACCTATAAATTACAATGATAAATCCGCAGACGATGTCATTGCTGGATTGAAGTGGTCGGATAAACCTGCAAAGAATACTAGAGGAATCAAGGTTAAAGCAAAGCAAGGCATCGTGATAAAGGGAGATGGGGCTATTGATGTAATAATACCTATGAAAGCACCGAAAAATGTAATTGAAAACGACTTTGACCTTACTGGTAAAAAAGCGTGGAACACCTTTGTTAGGAAAGATGATCAAACGATAAGATTTGTAGAGCCTAATAAGGTCTTTAACGAGATGGAAAAGCCGCTAGGAAGCATAGAATTTACAAAATTCGGAAAGCTTGGTGCGACATCAGAAGATAAAGAAATCAAGCCTCTAAAGGGTGCAGAATTTGAATTACTACGCACTGATAAAAATGAAAATGGCGAACCCGTTGAAACCGTAGTAGCAACCGCAAAGTCCGATGAGAATGGTAAAGTTAAGTTTAGCGACATCGATGTTTTGCAGAACTACAAAATAAGGGAGATAGAAACAGAGGACATAAAAACAGGCAAACAAATTGGCAAATATACTAGGTCTGAGACTGTACACGAAATTTCTTACAAGGATTTCAAGTCGCAATACGAAAAATCAAGCAATTTTGATATCAAGATTAGCGATAAAGAATCACAAAAACTGTTTTTGAATATCCAGACAGTCTATGGGAAAGTAAAACTAGAAAAGGTCAATGCAAAAGGCAAGGCAATGCCAAAGATACTTTTCCGCATAAAGGGCTTAAGCGAAACTAATAAAAATATCAAAGAAGATAAATATACGGATGATAAAGGTATGCTTGAGTTTACTAACTTACCAGAGGGAAAATACAAACTGACTGAGCTCACTATAACTGCTGGTACTAAGGTAAACCATGAAACATCATATGTACCTATTGAGCCTAAAGAATTTACTATTGATAAAGATCATACAGAAATAAACTTTACTGGTGAGAATCGCATTGTCAACAAAGAAGTTCAGCTGCTCATTACTAAGGTAGGGGTAAAGGCTTTAAGTGATATCCCAACTCAGGATGAGCTTGCAAAATTCACAAGTAACAATAAGACAAAATTGAAAGGCTTTAAATTCAAGATTACTGAAGTTGACAACCCTAAAAACGCTATAGAAACTGAGGCAACAGATGATAATGGAGTTGTTTTAGTAAAAGGACTTAAACCAGATACCTTGTATGATATTTCTGAGATTGACACTAAGGATCCTAACTACAAACACAATGAATCAAAATACAGGTTTAAGATAACAGACAAAACAAAGCTTGTAGACGAAAAGGGTAATGATTTCATTCAGTCGTCGCTGACATTTGCAAATGCTGAGCGTGATAAGGTCGGCAAAATAATCATCAAAAAGGTTGATGATGTAGGCAAAGTCTTAAAAGATGCAGAGTTTAAGCTTTATAAGAAAGATGCTTCTGGAAATCTTGGAGATGCAATCGATACTAAGACTACAGGGGATGACGGAATGGTTGCATTTGAAAATCTTCCGTTTGGCGAATATGTAGTCAAAGAAACAAAAGCACCTGCAAATCATAGACTTATAGATGAAAGCATTGAGATTAAAATTGATAAGCCTGAGCAGGTTATAGAAAAGACTGTGAAGAATCCTGAGCTAATCTCTATTCAAGGCAAGAAAACATGGAAAGACGATAACAATAAAGACAAAAAAAGACCACAAGAAATTACCATAAATCTTCTTAAAAATGGTGAGAAGATAGCCTCTAGGAAGGTAACTGAGGCTGAAGGTTGGAAGTGGAACTTTGAAAACCTTGATAAATATGAGAAGGATAAGGAGATAAAATATACCATATCCGAGGATGCGGCTCACGGCTACAAAACAGAGATAACGGGCAATGCAAAAGACGGATTTGAGGTTACTAACACATATAAACCACCTACACCGCCAGAGGAGCCAAAAACTCCAGAAACGTCAGATTCTAGCAAGACAAATATTTTGTTCATTGCACTAATGGCAGCCTCTTTTGCAGCAATACATACACTGCGAAGGAAAAACACTCTATAATATAAAGATACAAAATAGCCACTCGAAAGAGTGGTTATTTTGTTGCCATTAAGTACAAGGTGTCCACTAAAGTACAAGGTTTCCACTAGATATATCAAGTATTTGTATCTTAAATAATTCAATGTCTATTTTTTGCTGAATAGTGCAGCAGACTAGTGCACGCAAATCCTCTAAATTTCAGGCATTTGAATTACTAGTAACTGCCAGCTTTTTGCATACAAAAACATTGACTTTTACCTATGGGGGGGGTATACTAAACGTAAGTGTATGCGAAACAATTAACAATCATATTTATAGTCGTTTTGCATAAAGGTGCATATAGTTTTTTCAAGATTATTTAGCTTAAACAATGTTTAAACAATAACATCTTAACTGTATCATATCTCATTATTATTTAGTATTTTGTTAAGCTTGATATCATGCACTTATTAATAGGAAAGGAAGGTTAAAGATGACCGAAAGAAAAGGAAGTAAAACAAGTAAAAAAATACTCCTAGCTATTCTTATCGTCTCTATGTTGTTCGGCACACTACCAAACAACGCCTTTGCAGAGGTTAAGAATACCGACTGGGATGTAGATGAGGATGCGAAATCAAAAATGGAATTTTGGGATTTAGCACCTCAAAATGAATTTGTTGATGCTAGCACGCTTGAACCGTTTAAGGTTCCTACTATAAATTACATAGGAACATACTTAAATGCTGACGGCAGAACTGTAGTCAGAATATCTTTTCAGATGTTTCAAAACTATGCTTCAGCTGCTTGGAGAAGGCTTCATTTTAAATTTCAAGACGATTTGTATGATTTGATTGATTTTGATTCTCGAGATACAGGGATGTACCAGAATGCTCATAACGGTGTGTGGCATGATTTTGAAAAATATGGTCCTATTACTAATTTCACAGATATACCAAGTAGCTCCTCTGGGGCCACAAAAGTTAAGGAACAGCACTTAGGCAACAATAAAAACCTTGTTGGAGCTCATGCAGTACTTGATATTCCTATTGATCTCGTATTAAAGGAAGGAAAGACTGTTGCAGACATAAAGGGTGAACCGATTATTCAGGCAAGATTACTGGATCAGAAGCTGGAGCGTTTAATGTGTGTAGCAGGTAGCAATCCTGACAAGAATCTCACCGAAAGCACAAGGCCATATAACTCTTATACATTTATGACCTTCATTCCATCTGCTAATAACAATAATGGCGTAGGCACAATTTCAGATACCTTTAACGGCAAAGCTTTTTATGGTGCAAATACTTATGCGAAATACAATGAGGATGAGGGCTATGTAGACGTTATATATAAGATGAGTAAGGGTGTAACAAATCAAGATTTTAGCGGAGAATACTACGCATTCAGACAAATCTTCAATGATAAATTTGCAGAAGTTCTAAAACCTCAAGATTTGTCAGGCACAGTGGCTGAGGTCTTTATAGGAAACCAATATGGAAAAGCTTGGGATGAGAATAACAAGATTAAGATTACTAAGGACCAACTAAATAATTCAACTAATAGCAAGCTAAATTCAGGCTTTACAGGCATTCAGGTTGCGACTACATATAAAGATTCTAAATTTGGCCCTGAATTTGCTGGTCTAAAGAATGTACTCACAACACTACCTCCACAGAAATCATATCTTAATGCTGCTGCGTCAGAGACTATCAGTGGATATACTACAGTTACAAGATACTACATAGACAAAAAGAAATTAGCTGAAAAAGGCTTTGAGAAGGATGACTTAGTTAAATTTAATTTTTACTCTACTATCATCAGCGATGGCTCAAGAGGTATTGCAGAATACAAGGGGAAAAATGACACAGGAGCTCCAATCGTTATACCAAAGGGTAGCAAAATAATAATTGATTATCCAGATGGAAAAGTAGATAAACCTAATCTTTATTTACTTCATAAATATTCTCTTACATTCGGTGAAGAGCCATATGGAATTGAACTTAGAAGTAACTTTGGTCATGAGGGTGGTGGCAAGAAATTCTCATATACCATGCAGACGGATATGATTCTACCTGCGGATTATGCGATTGCATACAGAACAACAAAATATGTCACTCCGCCTTCAAAGGTTTATCTATCAATACCATCAGCAGATGGACAGAGCAAGTATATAGAACTTAGCCCTGAAAATGGGAATCCAATTGTAAAGACCCCTAGGAGAGCTGATTATATAACATCATTCGCAGGTGGCTCAGCAGCGCAGACATCTCTTGCACCTGATATTGACGAAATATTTACAAATTCCAAGTCTTTTACAGGTAGAACCAAGTATAAGGAAGGAAAGATAAATGCGTACTACGGTAAGGATCAGAGATTTAGCTTCTATGCAAACCAGGATTCTGAAAAAGTAAAGGTCAATGGCAAGGAATACGATGGATACAAATTTTCAACAGATGGAATGAAAGACATATCAAAGAAAGAGCAACCGGAAATAACGCTTCCTAAGCTACTAAAGGATATGCCGATATCTTTCTCAAATAGCGACTGGATGACATCTGCTGCCGAAAGCACTCCATATTCTGTTGAACAGGTTCAGGCGAAAATAAAATTTGATTTACTTAACGGCTCATTCATCAACAAAATAGCTCCTCTAAATAATGAGTACCTAGTTGACCCTAAGACGGGCGAAACGAATGACAAATACAAATATTCAGGATTTGCTAAAGTAAAAACACCTGAAGAACTTGGCGAATCGCTCAGTGAGGAGCCGGAAATTACTAACGACAAAAATCTAAGAATTGATGGTACTAAGAGATACGTTACAAGAACGGTTGACGGCAAGCTTGCTGGCAAGGCTACCAAGATAACAAAGGTTCTTGTCAACTACATAAATCATGACGGAAAACTATATGATATTGACAACAAAGACCCTAAGATTGCCAAATCAGAGCTTGAAGAGCTTGAGAAAAGGCAGTACCCAAGCAAGGTTTTGTCCGATGATAATTCAAAGAGAGTTATAGGCTGGACAACGATTAAACTTGAAGACGGTGGTGGCAAAACAGCTGTTGAGAAGTTTAGAGAACTTCAGAACAAAGCCGACAAAGCTGGATATTTAAGAGATGTAAAGGATTGGCCTAAGGCTGGAGCAAGTGAATCTGATGCACTAATCTATGATGAAGAATCACCTATAGATGAGGATCATACAGTATATGCCGTTTGGGGCAATGCAATTAATTTGGTGCTTCACTCAAACAACGCTCACTCAACAGACAAAGTCAACGGTAGCAAGCTCGATAAAGAGATTACAGTGAACATTCCTATTTTGCCGGCAGATAAGGTACGTTCAGAGTCAATCGTTGATACTATGACGGGTGCTACAACAGAGCAGTCAATAGAGACATACAAGACAAAGACATTGATCAAAGAGATACCTAAGGTACCGTATAAGTTTGATGATAAATTTACAAGCAATGTTAACGAAAAATTAAAAGACTTTAAGCTTGATGATTCAACCTTTGTAGGCTGGACCTTAAAATCTCACGAAAATAAGGTGACAAAAGATTTTGCCGCAGGTAAGAATAACGAGAGAATTGGACAACTTATACAAGGAAAGGTTGGAAATGCAACCATACCAAAGAACACAGAAAGCGTACAAAATCTATCTAAAAATCCGCAAATAGCATATGTGCCTAATGGATTTAACATTGCACTTCATAAGAATTATGATGAACTTCTATTTGATGGTAAAGATATTCACCTTTACGCAAATTACAGGAAATATTTTGATGTCAAAGTAAAACCAAGATATAAGAACATAGATCTTTCGCTAGGTAAATACGGCAAATATGTCGATGATCCTAAGGTGGATAATCAAAAAGAACTTAAGATTGGATTGATGAATCGTACAGCTGTAACTGCTTATGACAATCCTACAGTTCACTCCAGTGCTACATATCGTCCGATTGGAGATGCAACCACGCTTAAGAACTACAATCCAGTTAGCTTTAATGAAGCAGATCCACTCAAATGGCATTTACCTGGATATGACGAATATGGCCAGAGAAAATCATATGTATCAGTAGTAGTGCCTGGCGGCAAGGAAGATACTTACTCGAAATTTAAGGGTACCAACTGGGGAGATTTGGGAATACGTGTTTACACAAGACTGGTAAGCGACAAAGTTACATTGGATCCTACAGCTCCTAAGAATCTGCATGATATAGCGGGATTTGACATCTATGGCGGACAGAGAGCGAAAGACCAGACCTTCGATTTAAAGAAAGACGGCGGAGTTGACACGATGACATCTGCAACGGCAAGAAAATCCAATGTTACGAAGGTTAAAGTTGATGATTACAATTTCAATGATGAAGTAAGCGGTTACGAAATAGTGATGACTAACAATCCTGAAAATCTTCCAACGCCTCTATTTGACGAAGTGAAGTGGGATTCTAAAGATTTTACAATGCAGTGGGGCAATGCTGAAAAGAATGCAAATATAGAAAAAATAACATTTAAATTCCCTACTGAAGATGGAAATACTACTGAGGTTGTTCTTACAAAACAGGGTGACGGAATCTATAAGAGTGACGATGGTAGTTATACTGGTACCGTTGACAAGAATACTGGCAAAATCAAAATAACTCATACAGGAAACTTCGATTTTACCAAGCTTGGTGGCAAAGAAATCTTTGCAACATACAGCAAGACATCTGCTCAAGGTGACATTAAGGGTAAAACTGGAAGAACCATGATAAAGGAACAGTTAGCTTCTAATGAAGTAAAAGAAATGGAGCAGATAGCTAAGAAAAATGGAAACCCTAGAATTGAGTTCACCGTTCCTATAGTTACGCTGAATAAAGTAGGAGCTAACGCTGAATATTTTGCTGAAAAATGGGATCCTGACACTAAGGCTTGGATAAAGGTTGGAGCAACCAAGATTCCAGCAGACAATACTTCACCTGAAGGTCAGAAATTCACTATTGATCTAGATAAGGATAAGGTGAAAGACGGAGATATGATTCGTGTAACTGCTAAAGAGGTTGACAAGACCGAAACACCGTCTATCGTGGAAAATGTAGGTGTCGTTACAGGCGTACCTAACATTGACTTTGTGAAGCTCGATTTGGTAGGACCGCAGATAACAGGAAAGGTGACAAGTGATAAATTTGGTAGATACCACAATTTAGAGGCAACACTAAGCGAAATACCAGCAGGGAACGTTACTTTAACATACAAGGAAGACGGAACTGCAAAGACAAAAGAGTTTACAACAAAAGACATGACCGTCGAGTGGAACAAGATTACAGAGTGGAAAACAGGAAACAAAACTGTAACTGATTTCAAAATGATGGCAAGCGATAAATTCGGAAATGAAGGTATCGGAAATATTGCATATGAATCACTTAATGTATTGGATTTGATTGCGGATCATTCTGTAGCAGGTCAAAGATATGTCATAGTAAGAGGTGAAAAGGGAGCCCAGCTAAACATAAAGGTTTATGCTGACAATAGTGCTAAGAGCCTACTTAAAGATGTAACCGTTGAACTCAATGGTAAGCGTCAAAAAGTGATGCTTAAATCCGCAGGAGATACGAAGCCGATGAAATTGTCAAAGGGTCAGTTAATCAAATACAAAGCAACTATTACTAAAAATGGAAAAGATTATAGAACTAATCCATTTGAAATAATCGTTAAGTAAAACCCAAATTTTAAAGACTTGAAAATTTCAGAGATTGTAGAGATTGTAAAGATTTAAAAGTTTCAACGAATATAAGGATTTGAAAAATTTTAACAATTTCACGGTTTTAAAAAGATTCATAGTAGATAAGCTTGTGGGGGCAATTCCCCACAAGCATAGATTTCAAGGAAGGAGAAGCAATGAAGAGTAAGAGAATATTAGTTTTCTTTATCGCATTTGCTATGTTGCTTGGAAATATGTCGCAGGCCTTCGCAATAGGAACTTCGCCGTTAAGCTTAAGCAAGGCTCCAAAGGCATATTCGCTAAAAAAAGCACATTCACCAAGAAGAACTCCTGTTGCAACTGTTAATCAAGAGGTGACGATTTCGATCGGTCAGTTGCGAGGGATTGATGGCAATGATTTCAATTGGGATATTTTGCCGTCAGGAAAGCTAACTGTAAAAGCCTACTATAAGTCCGGAGAAAAGTTAATATATTCGGATTCAGTAGAATTTACAAAGAACGATACAGCCGATAAAAATGTAGTTATGACCATACCATCTAATGCTGATTCAATCGATTCGTTTGGTATCGCTTCTGACATCAATGACAATGTAAAGATAAATGCAACAGTAACAAGTGGTGCAGGAGCAGCTGAGCATGATGGCAAATATACACTAAAGTTTGACGTAACACAAACCGCAAGCCCTGTTATAGATGTTAAATGGCAGGACCCATATGGAAATGCAATTGAAGGCGTAGACGGCGGCAAAATAAGCATTGCAGTCGGAGAGGGCGAAGATGCATCAACTTCTAAGCCTATGCTTCCATCTAGGGCTAAACAAATCAATTTGCTTACCGACGCACTTGACTATACAGAATATGGCGACATAGAGAAAAAAACTCTAAGCAAAATAGATACAGTAGATATAGACGGTAATGTAGCACTTAATATTTCACTTGACGGACAGACAAACCCTCAAGGGAATATAACCCTTTCAGGCACAAACTACAAGTATATTCAAAATTATGAACCGCAGAAGGGTGCAAGCATACTTTTAATATCTCAGCCAATAGTGCTTGAGCCTAATAAGGACGGCGACGGAAATCTCCCTGCTGTGCCGGACGGATATCACAGGCTAACCTTTGATGCTACAAATGAGGGGAAAATCGGAACTGAGCAAACCAAGGTTATAGATGTGCTTAAAGGTACAAAATATAATAACGCTACGCTTACAGCTAAACTAGCGACAATTGTTGCTGTTCCTAATTCCTCAGAAAAAGTATTTGACACTTGGAATCCTAAGGTTCCAAATGATGAAACCGTGGTAGACAAATATATGCCTGACGGAGCGACAGCCGCTGTTGGGACATATGTAGCTAAATATGTTGACAAGAAAAATGTTCTCGAAAATGATCCTCAAGATGATAATTATGTAGAACTCAAATTCAATTCAGGCGATGGACACTTTGGGAACGACAAAACAGATAAAGTTAGAACACTATATGTTTTGCAGAGCAAGAAGTGGTCGGTTATCAAGAATGATTCTCTTGTAAAGAAATATATGCCGCCTGAAAATGTTGGCTTGACAGCCCCTGCAAAAAAGATGTTCGATGCTTGGTCTAAGGATAAAAAGCTGGTTGATGACGCTGTAATGAAGGATTTATCAGATGCAGAAAGAACATTGACCGCAAAATACCGAGATGAAATAATAGGACCAGTAGATCCAAAAGTTACACCAAATCCTGATAATGAGAAGTACTGGACAGTAACGTTTAAATCAGCAGATGAAAAGACAGGAACTGTAG
>QWCB01001354.1_pt1 | contig 23637 bp, 19 predicted proteins | sample 1972511 | NCBI WGS metagenome assembly QWCB01 (sample SAMN09866719, study PRJNA288562) | Human gut metagenome isolate term5_stool, whole genome shotgun sequencing... | isolation source: gut | host: Homo sapiens | place: USA: California | reverse complement strand
TGGACGGAGGCACGGGATGTTTCTGCCATGCAGGAGGCACTTGCCGAGTTTGAAGCACAGCCGGAAGAATACGATACGGTGGAGAAAAAAGCGGCATATCTCAAAAAACAGCGTCAGGAAATTAGCCCGCGCCACATCACGACGGCGGACATTTTGGCAACCTTCAGCTATCAGCTCAATCTCTACAGCGGCGTAGGCAACGTGGATGACATTGACCATTTGGGCAATCGCCGCGTGCGTTGCGTTGGCGAACTGCTGCAAAATCAGTTCCGTATTGGTCTTTCGCGTATGGAACGCGTGGTGAAAGAGCGCATGACGACGGGAGATCCTGATTTGGCGACGCCGCAAAGCCTGTTGAATGTACGACCGGTCACGGCGGCTATCAAAGAGTTCTTCGGTTCGTCTCAGCTTTCTCAGTTCATGGATCAAACCAATCCGATGTCTGAACTGACCCATAAACGTCGTTTGTCGGCACTTGGACCGGGCGGTCTTTCTCGTGATCGCGCCGGCGCGGAAGTGCGCGACGTGCATGATTCGCATTACGGTCGTATCTGCCCGATTGAGACTCCGGAAGGTCCGAACATCGGTTTGATCACGTCCCTTACCACATATGGACGCATCAATGAATACGGCTTCATCGAAACGCCGTATCGCAAGGTGGAGCACGGAACCGGTCGGGTGACCGATGAAATTGTGTATCTCACGGCGGATCAGGAAGACCATTACATTAAGGCACAGGCGAACGAGCCGCTGGATGAGAACGGCTATTTTCTGAATGAGCGCGTTTCCGGTCGAGGAATCAATGCGGTGAACGATATTTATCACCGTGAAGTCGTGCAATTTATGGACGTTTCGCCGCAGCAGATTGTTTCCGTGGGAGCGGCGATGATTCCGTTCCTCGAAAACGACGATGCTACGCGCGCGTTGATGGGAACGAACATGCAGCGTCAGGCGGTGCCGCTGATTAAGACAGAAGCACCGATGATTGGTACGGGTATCGAACACAAGGCGGCATTGGACAGCGGTGTAGTGATTACCGCAAGCGAGTCCGGCGTGGTTACAAAAGTAGATGCGGACCATATTGTCATTCGTGGAGACGAGTCCGGCGAAGAGAAGAGCTATAAAGTCTTCAAATTCCGCCGCGCAAACCAAGGTACGTGTTTCAATCAACGCCCCATCGTCGATGAAGGGGATACGGTGGAAAAAGGCGAAATCATCGCGGATGGTCCTTCTACAGAAGAAGGCGAGATCGCTTTGGGCAAAAACATTTTGATCGCCTTCATGACCTGGGAAGGTTATAACTACGAAGACGCTATGCTCATCAATGAAGAGTTGGTGATTAATGATACGCTGACCTCGGTACACATTGAAGAACACAGTTGTGAGGCACGTGAGACCAAGCTCGGTCCCGAAGACATTACGCGCGACATCCCCAATATCGGCGAAGATATGCGTCGCAATTTGGACGAAGACGGCATTATTCGCATCGGCGCAGAGGTCGTAGCCGGAGATATTTTAGTCGGCAAAGTCACGCCGAAGGGAGAAACGGAGCTGTCGCCGGAAGAGCGTCTGCTGCGCGCCATCTTCGGAGAGAAGGCGCGTGAGGTACGCGATGCTTCGCTGAAAGTGCCGCATGGCGAGTCGGGTATTGTTGTAGACGTTAAGAAGTATTCCCGCGCCAATGGCGATGATCTGGCGCCGGGGCTCAACGAGGTCGTTCGCGTCTACATTGCCACGAAACGTAAAATTATGGTCGGCGATAAGATGTGCGGTCGTCACGGCAATAAGGGTGTGGTTTCTCGTATTTTGCCGGTAGAAGATATGCCGTTCCTGCCGGATGGTACGCCGATTCAGATTTGTTTGAATCCGCTAGGTATTCCTTCGCGTATGAACCTTGGACAGGTGTTGGAAGTCCACCTCGGTCTGGCTTCGAAAAAGCTGGGTTGGAAAGTTGCGACGCCGGTTTTCGACGGAGCATCCGATAAAGATATTGAAGAGGCATTGACCAAAGCGGGATATCCTATCAACGGTAAGCTCCAGCTTCGTGACGGGCGTACCGGCGAACCGTTTAACAATCCGGTGACGGTTGGCTACATGTATATTCTTAAACTGCATCACATGGTGGAAGAAAAGATTCACGCGCGTTCAACCGGCCCGTACTCGCTGGTTACCCAGCAGCCACTCGGTGGCAAAGCACAGTTCGGCGGACAGCGTTTCGGTGAGATGGAAGTATGGGCGTTGGAAGCGTATGGCGCATCGCACACCCTGCAGGAGATGCTGACAGTGAAATCGGATGATGTGACCGGACGTGTGCGCACGTATGAAGCCATTGTCAAAGGGGAAAATATCCCGACGCCGGGTATTCCGGAGAGCTTCAAGGTACTGATTAAGGAACTGCAGTCGCTCGCACTGGATATCAAACTGCTGGATGAAGAAGGGGAAGAAGTAACCCTGGTCAACGACATTAATGACGTGACCCGTTTCTCGCAGATTGACGATTTGGACGAACGCCAGAACGAAGAAACGCCGCGTTCCTTCCTGCACCGCGCGGGAGAGAATGACATGCTCGGTTCCGATGATGAGGAATACGAGTTGGATGAAGAGGATGTCGAGGACGATGAGGATGCGTTCAATGCGCTCGGCTTTTCGATTCATGATGCGGATGACGATGAGGAATAGAGGAGGCTATCCACATGAGACAAACCAATGCATTTGATGCCATTAAAATTCAGATTGCCTCGCCTGAGAAAATTCGTTCCTGGTCGCATGGTGAGGTCAAAAAACCGGAAACGATTAACTATCGTACCTTGAAGCCCGAAAAAGATGGCTTATTCTGTGAGAAGATTTTTGGTCCGACAAAGGATTGGGAATGTAACTGCGGAAAGTATAAGCGCATCCGTTTTAAGGGCGTTATCTGTGAAAAATGCGGTGTTGAGGTGACCAAGTCCAAAGTACGCCGTGAGCGAATGGGGCACATTGAGCTGGCGACGCCGGTTTCGCATATTTGGTATTTCAAGGGCATTCCTTCCCGCATGGGGTTGCTTTTGGACATGAGTCCGAAAGCGTTGGAATTGGTGCTGTATTTTGCCAACTATGTGGTTTTAGATCCGGGCGAAGCAGAAGGCGATCTGTATAAAAAGCAACTGCTTAGTGAGGACGAATATAACCGCTACTACGAACAATACGGTGACGGCTTTGTTGCCAAGATGGGCGCGGAGGCCGTGCAGCAGCTGCTTAGCGAAGTGGATCTCGAAGAAGAACAGCGTCTGTTGACGAAGGAACTGGAGGAGGCTACGGGACAGAAACGTGTGCGTTCTTTGCGCCGTCTGGAAGTGGTGGAAGCCTTTCTTCGCTCCGGAAATCGTCCGGAGTGGATGTGCCTGACGGTACTGCCGGTTATGCCGCCCGATTTGCGCCCGATGGTGCAGCTCGAAGGCGGACGTTTTGCCACCTCCGATCTGAATGACCTTTATCGTCGTGTGATTAACCGCAACAACCGCTTAAAGCGTTTATTGGACATTGGGGCGCCAAGCATTATTGTGCGCAATGAAAAACGTATGCTGCAAGAGGCGGTGGACGCATTAATTGACAACGGGCGTCGTGGAAAAGCCGTAACGGGTGCTTCCAATCGTCCGTTAAAGAGTCTTTCCGACTTATTGAAAGGGAAAACCGGACGCTTCCGTCAGAATCTTCTCGGTAAGCGCGTGGATTATTCCGGCCGTTCGGTTATCGTCGTCGGTCCGAATTTGAAATTCTATCAGTGCGGCGTGCCGAAAGACATGGCGTTAGAGCTATTCAAGCCATTTGTTATGCGTGAACTGGTAGCGCAGGAGCTGGCGCACAATATTAAAAACGCCAAAAAGATGGTGGAACGCAAAGACGAGAATGTCTGGGGTCCGTTGGAAAAAGTCATTAAAGACCATCCGGTGCTCTTAAACCGCGCACCGACTTTGCACCGTCTCGGTATTCAGGCGTTTGAGCCGGTGCTGGTGGAAGGAAAAGCGATTAAGCTGCATCCGCTCGCGTGTACGGCATACAATGCCGACTTTGACGGGGACCAAATGGCGATTCACGTTCCGCTCTCCTCCGAAGCGCAGACGGAAGCACGCTTGCTCATGATGTCCACGAACAATATTCTGGCGCCTAAAGACGGCAAGCCGATTACGACCCCGACGCAGGATATGGTTTTAGGTTCCTACTATTTGACGGCAGAACCGAGCCAAAAAGAGCCGGTCGCCTACTATGAAGATCTGGATGAGATGAATAAGGCGCTTGCCAACCATTACATCACCCTGCATTCGCCAGTGGCGGTAAAGCATCGTTTGAATGCCGAAGATCACGGAAAAGCCGTGGTTTCCACCGTTGGTCGCTTTATCTTCAACGAAGGCATTCCGCAGGATTTGGGATACGTCAACCGTAAGGAAGATCCCTATGGTCTGGAAGTGGACGTGTTGGTCGATAAAAAGAAGTTAACGGATATTTTGGATCGTTGCTATCGCAAACATGGAAACATTCGCACTTCCCGCCTTCTGGACTACATCAAATCGACGGGCTATCGCTATTCCACGATCGGCGCGTTAACGGTTTCGATGAATGACGTGCATATTCCGGAGGAGAAGAAGGATATTCTCGACCAAGCGGTAAAGGATGTTGAAAGTTACGATCGCATGGCGCGTCGCGGCTTGATTTCGGAAAATGAACGCTATGAATTTGTCATCAATACTTGGACGAAGGCGACGGATGATGTAGAAAAAGCCATCACCAAGACGCTGGATCCGCACAATTCCATCGCTATCATGGCGAACTCCGGTGCGCGTGGTTCTATGAAGCAGATTCGTCAGCTGGCGGGTATGCGTGGCTTGATGCAGACGGCAACGGGAAAGACCATTGAGATTCCGGTTCGTGCGAATTTCCGTGAAGGGCTGTCGGTACAGGAATTCTTTATCTCCACGCATGGTTCACGTAAAGGCTTGTCGGATACGGCTCTTCGTACGGCGGACTCCGGATATCTGACCCGTCGTCTCGTCGATGTGTCGCAGGATGTCATCGTTACGGAGGACGATTGCGGAACCGATCGTTTCATTACCGTTTCGGATATTCGGGAAGGCAATGAAATGATTGAGTCGCTCAAGAGCCGCATTATTGGGCGCACAAGTTTTGAGGACATTTTGCATCCGACAACCGGAGAACTGTTGGTGCGTCACAATGAAATGGTGACGGAATCTATGGCCGATGCTCTTGTGGATGCTGGCATCCATGAAGTTAAGGTGCGTTCGGTTTTGCAATGCGATGCGCTGCATGGTGTTTGCGCAAAATGTTACGGCAGAAACCTTGCCACCGGCAAGACGGTCGATATCGGCGAAGCGGTCGGTATCATCGCTGCGCAGTCTATTGGTGAACCGGGTACACAGTTGACCATGCGTACCTTCCATTCGGGCGGTGTTGCTGGAACGGGAATTACCCAAGGTCTTCCGCGTGTTGAAGAGCTTTTTGAAGCGCGTAAGCCAAAGGGACTTGCCACCATCACCAAAAACGGCGGTACGGTTTCGATTCAGGACAATAAGAAGCGTCAGGATGTCGTAGTAACGTCCGAAGACGGACATCAGGAAACCTATGCGATTCCGTTCGGTACGACCATTGTGGTGCATGACGGCGATGTCATTGCTAAGGGGGATCGTTTGACGGAAGGTTCCCTCAATCCGCACGATATTCTGGAGATTCTCGGTGTAAAGGCGGTACAGGATTACATCACCCGTGAAGTGCAGAAGGTGTACCGTATTCAGGGTGTTGACATTGATGACCGTCACATTGAGATCATTATCAAGCAGATGCTGCAGCGTGTACGCATCACCGAATCCGGCGATTCGCATTTCCTTCCGGGGCAAATGGTCAACCAGCGCCTTGTGGCAGTGGAAAATAAGAAGCTGGAAGAGCAGGGCAAAACGCCGGCATCCTTTGATTATGAAATCTTGGGTATTACAAAAGCCTCCATCGCTTCGGATTCGTTCCTCAGCGCCGCTTCCTTCCAAGAGACGACGCGCGTGCTTACGGATGCGTCCATCAAGGGAAAAGTCGATGACTTGCGCGGCTTAAAAGAAAACATCATTATCGGGCAGCTTATTCCGGCAGGTACCGGGATGAAATCCTATCGCCAGAGTGGGATCACCTATGATGGCATGGAAGAGGATATTGAACGCATCGCCGGACTGAAAGCGCGTAAAAATGAGCTTCTAACGGACGATGAGCCACTATCCATTGATGATGAGGAAGAGGATGCACCGGTAGCCGGTGAGCGAAATGAAGTCGAAGACGATGCGGCGGCCTCGGCGAAAGAAACGGTGACCGACGAAGCATAATCACACGGGGCATCGCACAGTCCAAACACACAGAAGAGAGGAGACGGAAACGTCTCTTCTTTTTTTTATTCTTTCGTGCGCATCAGAATGGTCAATTTTGCCAGAAAATTGGCAATTTGGAGCAGGCTATTTATTCGCTCAACGATAAAAGGAAAACGATTGACAGCAAAAAAATAGTGTTATAGTTGAGATAAGGGATGCTTTTTACTTTGCATTTGTACGGGCAAAGAATGTAGTGTCTCCGAATGCAGAACAGTAAAGTGAGGAGATGAAAATTATGACGAAGAATAAAAGCTATTTCATCTTGTTCAGTATTGTCCTGGTCGTATGCGCCTTTGCGGCAGGCTATTTTTGGAGAGGGCAGAGTGCACCGAAGGAGGCGACGACGCCGTCAGAAAGTGTTGAAGAATCCAAAGCGGTAGAGAATACGACATCGGAAGATACGATAAAAGAGGAGAAGGTAACGCTGCCGGCGCGCTCCGTATTGTCAGGCGTGGACTTGATAGAAGTGCGCTACAACAAAGAGAAGAACACTCTTGTGGCAAAGTTGGAAACACATGTGTTTTCCGGTATGGATCAGTTGATGGCAGAGGGCAAGATCAACAGTATGTATGCGACGATGGTCAGTGCACAAATCAAAAAGCGCGACCAGCATGAGGCGTATCCCTTAACGACGGAGAGTGAGAATTTTCAGATGAATATGGCGCTAGGAAAGCCGTTTGAGATCACTTTTGTCAATCCCCATAAAGACTTTCCGATGGACGAGTTGTACGAGTTTGATCTTACCTTTGATTTTGCGCCGACAGTAGAAAAACCGATGCCGGATAGATACTCGTACGTGATTAGTCTCTTAAATACGACGGGGGAGGAGCGCTTCATCGAGGAGAGTCTACGGACAAAAGAAGATCAGTCGCATCAAGATAACAGCAGTCAGGATAAATAAGTCGTTAAGATGGTCGTCAAAACGGGAGAAATTGCGAGAGATGGTCTTGCATTTTCTTCCGTTTTCCGCTATGGTTATAAAAACGAATGGAGAGGGAGCAGGATGCAAAAATCGATGGACAATCGAAACTTGATGGGCAATGCACAACAGGCTCTTTCTGCCAAAAATACGCTCTCTGTTTTCGCGTCGGACTTTACCTACTTTTACTTTACCTATTTTTGTGTGCGGTAACGTCCGAGGAAGAGTGGTCGACAAAAGCGGCTCGGTCTTCGGACGAGCCGCTTTTTTGGTTCGTCTGTGCCGGAAATGTGCCAAGGTGGTGTAAGGAAACGGAAAGGAAAGAAAATGAAAAAGCGATTTTGGATGTTCGGCTTTCTATTGGCGATAGCACTCGTTTTTAGTGCGTGCGCCAAGACAAACGACACACCGGCAACCTCTGCGGATGGCGGAATGCAAAGCGATACGCAGGCTAACGCAAAAGAGGGAAAATCCTATCACATCGGGATTGTCCAGCTGACACAACATCCGGCATTGGACAGCGCTACGCGCGGTTTTCAGGATGCGCTTAAGGAAGAATTTGGCGATGCGGTCACCTTTGACGTTAAAAATGCCTCCGGCGAAGTCGCGAATGTCACGACGATCGTCAATGGATTTGTGGCAGCGAATCCCGATTTAATTTTGGCAAATGCCACAGCACCCTTGCAAGCTGCAGCCTCGGCGACATCGACCATTCCCATTTTGGGAACGTCGGTTACGGACTATGCTACGGCGTTGGAACTGAAGGACTTCAACGGAACCATCGGAACAAACGTGTCCGGTACATCCGACTTAGCGCCACTGGATGAACAGGCGGAGGTGTTGCATGAATGGTTTCCCAACGCAAAAACGGTAGGCATTATTTACTCCACTTCTGAAGCGAACAGTGTTTTCCAGGTGCAGGAAATGACCAAAAGGCTGGTTGCCATGGGATATACCGTGAAGCCTTTCTCTTTTACCGATTCCAACGATTTGCCGGCAGTCGTTACCCAAGCGGTTGCCGAGAGCGATGTGCTTTACGAGCCGACCGACAATGTCGCCAGTTCCAATGCGGAGGCGATTGCCAATATTGTTTTACCGGCGAAATGTCCGGTGATTACCGGGGAAGCCGAGCCGGCAAGAGTTTTTGGCATAGCGACGGTATCCATCGATTATGAGGAGCTGGGACGAGCGACCGGAAAAATGGCTGCCGCCATTCTACGGGGCGAGAAACAAATACAGGATATGCCTATTGAATACGCTCCCTCGGCAAAAAAGATGGTCAATCGCCAAAATGCCGAAGCCCTCGGACTGTCGATTCCGGAAGGCTACGAAGAACTGTCGACATCAAAAGAACAATAAATCGGCAAGTTACCGTGTAGACAAGCACGGGAGATTTCTTGACGGATATGTAGGATAAGGAGAACATGATGAACTATTCCATTTCAGATGATTATTCCGCAACATCGCGGCGATCCACTTGGGCAAAAGTACTTTGGCTGATGGCGTTGTTATTCGTCTTTACTGCGTGTGGGGCAAAGGATGCGCCGGCGTCTTCCTCGGCGACGGAGGCCTCTTCGGGAGAAAACGAAAGTGGGAACGATGCTACGACGGTTTCCGTAAATACGCAAGGTCCCTGGAAAGTGGGCATTGCACAGCTTGCGCAGCATCCTTCTTTGGATAAAGCGACGCAGGGGTTTGAGGATGCTCTCAAAAAAGAATTGGGCGATAAAGTGTCCTTTGATGTACAGAATGCGTCCGGAGAAACCGCCATGGTTTCCACCATCATCAACGGCTTTGTCGCGCAAAATGTTGACCTCATTCTGGCAAATGCCACGGCACCGCTGCAATCGGCGGCAGCCGCAACGGCAACCATTCCGGTGCTTGGCACTTCGGTGACCGATTATGCTTCTGCCCTGGAGCTTACTAACTTTGAGGGAACAGTAGGAACGAATGTCTCCGGAACGACGGATCTTGCGCCGTTTGCGCAGCAAGTCGATATTTTTCAAGATTTATTTCCCGGAAAGCATAGCGTAGGGATCTTGTATTCTTCCTCCGAAGCGAACAGCGTGTTCCAAGTGAAGAATATGACGGAATTGCTTGTCCAAGCCGGATATGATGTTAAGGATTATTCGTTTACCGACTCCAATGACCTTCAAGCGGTAGTACAGAAAGCGGTCGCCGAAGCGGACATTCTGTATATGCCAACGGATAATGTTGCGGCTTCGAATGCCGAAGCCATTGCAAATATTGTTTTACCGGCAAAGAAGCCTATGATCGCAGCAGAAGAACAATCCGCCAAGGTTCTCGGTGTAGCGTCCATTGCGGTCGATTATTACAAGCTGGGCGAGCTGACCGGACAGATGGCAGCAAAGGTGCTGCGTGGAGAAGAGTCCATTTCACAGATGCCCATCGCTTCCGCGAAAGAAATCAAAAAGAAGATTAACGAGAAGAACGCAAAAGCGCTGGGTGTGAAGATTCCGCAAGATTACGACGTCATAGAAGGAACGGCGGATTCTTCTAAATAACAAGCGGAAATGGTGTTGATGCTGCCGTCGGTTGCGCGATTTTGCACAGCTGATGCGCAGGAGAACAAGGAAAGGGGAACATGTTGTCCGTACTTCTTAATGCCCTGCCCGGCACGATTAGTCAAGGGCTTATCTGGGCGATTCTCGCCATCGGGGTCTATTTAACATTTCGCGTTCTGGATATTCCGGACATGACCGTGGATGGTTCTTTTGCTACCGGAGGAGCGGCGATGGTCATGCTCATGCGCAACGGCTTGTCGCCGTGGTTGGCGCTGGCACTGGCGTTTCTGGTTGGCTATCTTGCCGGCACTATCACTGGGCTTCTGCATACGCGCTGTGGGATACCAGCCATCTTAGCCGGCATTCTTTCACAGCTTGCCCTCTACTCTGTCAACCTACGCATCATGGGTGGAAAAGCCAACCAGCCGCTTGGCGTGGACAAATACGATCTCATTGTCTCACAACGCTATGTGCGCGACTTATCGCTGCAAAATCCGCTCTTTTTAACAGCCTTTTTCGTTTTGGTCGTCGTTGTTGTTTTATATTATTTCTTCGGCACAGAACGGGGAAGCGCCATTCGCGCTACTGGCTCAAATCCCATCATGGCGCGCGCACAGGGAATTGATACCAAGCGCAACATTATTCTGGGACTTGCTCTTTCTAATGGTTTGGTTGCCGTTTCTGGCGCGCTTCTTGCGCAATACCAAGGAGCTTCAGATATTAACATGGGACGCGGTGCCATCGTCATTGGCTTGGCAGCCCTCATCATCGGGGAAGTGCTTTTCGGACGCGTTTTTGTGAACTTTGCTCTGAAAATGTTGGCTGTTGCCATCGGTTCTATTACGTATTACCTGATTTTGCAGATTGTTCTTCTTTTCGGGTTGAACACCAATGACCTGAAGATGATTTCCGCAGCTATCGTGGCTATTTTCCTGGCGGTTCCCTACTGGAGAAGGCAGATGCAGTTGTTCCGACCGCAACCGGCGACGGTCATCAATTCGCAGACTTCTGCGACAACGGAGAAGGGAGAACGTGATGCTTGATATTCAACAGGTCTACAAAACCTTTCATGCCGGAACGGTGAACGCTAAGAGCGCTCTAAACGGCATTTCTGTCACGTTAAACGACGGTGATTTCGTCACCGTAATCGGCGGAAATGGTGCGGGAAAATCGACCTTGCTTAATTCTATTGCGGGTTCCTTTCCGATTGATTCCGGACGTATTCTTCTGGATGGGATAGATATTACGCGCCTTCCGGAAAACAAGCGTGCCGGCTTTCTTGGACGCGTATTTCAAGACCCCATGGTGGGAACTGCCCCCGGTATGCAAATTGCGGAGAACCTCGCTATCGCCGCGCGTCGCGGAAAACGTCGCACGCTGCGATGGGGTGTTGCCAAGGGAGAGCGCGAACGCTATTACACGCTGCTCAAAGAGATTGGTCTTGGTCTTGAAGACCGCATGGAAACGAAGGTGGCTTTGTTATCCGGAGGACAGCGTCAGGCGCTTACCCTTCTGATGGCTACGCTTCAAAAGCCGAAGCTGCTTCTTCTGGATGAGCATACGGCGGCGTTGGATCCCAATACGGCAGCAACCGTCCTGAGCATTACGGATCGCATCGTGCGTCGTGACCATTTGACGACGATCATGATTACGCATAACATGCGTGATGCGTTGCGCATGGGCAATCGCCTTCTTATGTTAGATCGCGGGCGTATCATTTTTGATGTAGGCGCAGAAGAAAAGGCGCGATTGACGGTAGATGATCTGCTTGAAAAATTCCGTCAAGTTTCGGCTACCGGCGCAGAAAGCGACACGCTTTTGTTGTCGTAAAGTGGTGGGCTATCCTATGTAGCGGGGATAATCTTAAGTAGTGGATTATTCCAAGTGGTGAATGAAGGACATACAGTCTTTGGAACAGCAAGGTTGTGGAGAACGAGAGGTGTAGCATGAAAATGTATTTTTCAAGGATGTGTGAGGACTGCCGACACGCGGAAACGCTTCTTGCAGAACGACGGGTTTCTTATGATGCCGTGGATATTACTGCAAACACGGCAAACCTGAAAGAATTTCTGCACCTTCGGGACGATCGAGAAGAATTTACGTCCGTTAAAGACGAGGGGAAGATCGGAATCCCCTGTTTTCTTTTCGCTGATGGCACTATTCTTTTTGATGTCGAAGAAGTGGCTTCCTCTTGCGAGTAGGCGAAGCAGGATTCTTGATTTTTTCTCCTTGCCAATAGAATGGCGAATAGAAAAATGGATTGTCTTCTTAGCAGGAGACAATCCGTTTTTTTTAGGTTATGCACTATGACAATGGTTTTGCAAGTTACTGCGCATCATCCCTATCCTCGTTATCCATATCCACCTTCGAAACCTGTCCGAAGTATTGCGATAGCACCACTTTTCCGGTTTTTAATTCGTACGCACCGATGGTATATAGGGCGACGATGACGCATTGCACCAGGGTAAACAAGGCTAATTTTTTTAGCAGAAACAGAATAAATAGAACGAGCATGATGATACCGAAGGTATACAGTCGTCCGCCCATTTGCGGATTATCCGCATTCTTCCTTCCGATGAATCCGGCATAGAAAAACGGAAGATGGATGAGAATCGCGAGCAAGTTAACCAAAAAGAGGGAAGCCCCCAGTGTGCCCAAAAAATAGCCGCTCAGATCGTAACTGCGAGTGAGCCCTGCAGCCAGCAGACCGCCAACTATGGAGACGAAGAAGGGCATAATGAGTGAAATAGCTGATGTAATAATAAGCGCAGTGGATGAATAATACAGAATGTTGTTGCGTGTCGTTTTCATCGTTATTTTCTCCTGATTCGTAATAGAAAGCAATTGTCGAGCACCGGTCATAGTCGATACGTTTGCATTATCAGAGGATAGGCGTGCGAAGCCCAATCATCCTCTTTTGCAACTGTGTTTATTGTACTCCTTTGGGAACGGTGCAGCAATTGCCCCATGCGTATGGGAAGCATGGAATACTACAAATGAAGGAACATATAAACCAATCTATGAATATGCATGGACCGTCTATTTGAAGAAAAGAAGGCCAGCGGCAAACGGATATCAAACCCCTTACGAGATTCATTACGGCTGTAAAGCGCAAAACTACGAAAAGCCGCCGTAAAGTGGGCGAAATAATTACGGCGGAAAAAGAGGAAAGTGCGGAAAGCCCCCGTAAATGACATGGCTACATTACGGTTGTAAAACGCAAAAGTGCGGAAAGCCGCCGTAATCTGCCCGTGGGCTTCTATAAGGAGCCGGCCTGAGGCCGGCGGTTTCTAAATGCCGCCAAAGGCGGCGTTCTTTACAGAAGATTGCGGTGCCAACGGCAGCGCTCCTTATTATAGGCACGCCTCTCCCCAAAAAAGGAAGCGACACACCCGTAACTTCCCTAATCAGTAATCCGTGTTCAAAGCAGAAGCCGGCGGCATAAGGAAGGAGCGGAGTGTCGTTGCCGACGACGCTCGGAATGGCGACAGAAGCGCACCTTGACGGGGTTTCCTACGACTGTTATACTGTCTAAGGTTATCTTCCGAATTTTGCCTTCAAATCGGCACAAATGGCGAAAAGCGCAGGCGACAAGGCTTTGCGCGCCGAATAGTCGTACCGATCGAAGGGAATTATTTCGGCGAATAACCCGCATTCCGAAGAGGAAAATACGAAAAGAAGGAGGAACGGTATGCCGACAATCAATCAATTGATCCGTAAGGGACGTTTTTCGGAACGAAAGAAGACGAATACGCCTGCGTTGGGTTTCAACTTTAATACGTTGAAGAATCGCCAGACGGCGGTGGAATCGCCTCAGAAGCGCGGCGTGTGCACGTCGGTGCGTACAGTAACCCCGAAGAAGCCGAACTCGGCGCTTCGTAAAGTGGCTCGTGTACGTTTAACCAACGGCTATGAAGTCCTTTCTTACATTCCCGGTATCGGTCATAACCTGCAGGAGCACAGCGTTGTGCTTATCCGCGGGGGTCGTGTCAAAGACTTGCCTGGTGTGCGTTATCACATCATCCGTGGCGCATTGGATGCGTCCGGCGTGGAAGGCCGTAAACAAGCTCGTTCAAAATACGGCGCAAAGAAATCCAGCAAGTAAGTAAACACGAGACGAAAGTGCATACGCGAACCTTCTGGTTTTCTTGTGCACGGCAGCCGTCGAAAAGCGGCGGTTGAGTACCATTCATCCCGATGGATGATAAGGAGGGAAGAGAAGTGTCAAGAAAAGGACATATTCCAAAAAGGGAGATCATGCCGGATCCCCAATATAATGACGTGGCTGTATCTAAGCTGATTAATACGGTCATGTTGGACGGCAAAAAAGGACTGGCTCAGCGCATTGTCTATGGCGCCTTTGCTTATGCAGAGAACAAAGTCGGTCAAGATGCGCTCGAAATCTATCGCAAAGCATTGGCGAACGTCATGCCGGTACTGGAAGTCAAGGGCCGCCGCATTGGTGGTGCGACGTATCAGGTGCCGATGGAAGTTCGTCCCGATCGTCGTCAGACGCTAGCTCTGCGCTGGATTGTCGGTTTTGCCCGTACACGCGGTGAAAAAACCATGGTCGAGCGTTTAGGCAGCGAACTGGTGGATGCATTTAACAATACCGGTGCCAGTGTGCGCCGCAAAGAAGAGATGCACCGCATGGCGGACGCGAACAAGGCATTCGCGCACTTCCGCTATTAATCGCGGGGAGGTTCTCATTGGCAGGACATACACCTCTAAAAGATATTCGTAATATTGGTATCATGGCTCATATCGATGCCGGAAAGACGACCGTAACGGAGCGTATTCTTTTCTACACCGGTAAGATTCACAAAATGGGCGATACACACGAAGGCGCTGCACAGATGGACTGGATGGAGCAGGAACAGGAGCGCGGCATCACGATTACGTCCGCCGCGACGACTTGCTTCTGGCCTCGCAATGGCATTAATCATCGTATCAACATTATCGACACGCCGGGACACGTGGACTTCACCGTAGAAGTGGAACGTTCTCTTCGCGTGTTGGACGGCGCAGTTGCGCTGTTTGACGCTAAGAGCGGCGTAGAACCGCAATCGGAAACGGTATGGCGTCAGGCGGACAAGTACAAAGTTCCGCGCATGTGCTTCATCAACAAGATGGATGCGACAGGCGCTGACTTCCTGATGTCCGTAGATACGATTCGCGATAAGCTGAAAGCCAATGCGTTGCCGGTACAGTTGCCCATCGGCGCAGAACATAAATTCGTGGGTATCATCGACCTCGTTACCATGCGTGCCGAAGTGTATCACGATGATCTCGGCAAAGAGATTACGGACGAAGACATTCCGGCTGACCTGAAGGATCAGGCGGAAGAGATGCGCTCGAACATGCTCGAGACGCTCTCTGAAGTGGATGATGATTTAGCGATGGCGTATCTGGAAGAAGAACCCATCAGCGAGGACATGATTCGTAACGCTATTCGCAAGGGTACCCTGGAACAGAAGATTTTCCCGGTGCTTTGCGGATCGGCATACAAGAACCGTGGCGTTCAGTTTTTAATTGACGCGGTGGTCGATTACATGCCGAGCCCGTTGGATATTCCGCCGGTATCGGGTACAACGACCGATCCCGACAGTGAAGAGATTATTCATCGCGATGCGGATGTGGATGCTCCGTTCTCGGCGTTGGCTTTCAAGGTCATGACCGACCCTTATGTGGGTAAACTCTGCTTTTTCCGTGTATATTCGGGAACAGTAGAAAACGGAAGCTATATCTACAACTCGACCACCGGCAAGCGTGAGCGTCTGAGCCGCATTTTGCAGATGCACGCGAACAAGCGTGAAGAGATTGAGTTGGTTCAGGCAGGCGACATTGCCGCTGCCGTTGGACTGAAAGACACCGGAACAGGCGATACGCTCTGCGATCAGGACAATCCGATCATTCTTGAGCAGATGACCTTCCCGGAGCCGGTTATCTCCGTTGCGATTGAGCCGAAGACCCGCGCTTCGCAAGAGAAGATGGGGATTGCGCTTGCAAAATTGGCGGAAGAAGATCCGACTTTTAAGACGTATACGAATGCCGAAACCGGTCAGACCATCATCGCCGGTATGGGCGAGCTCCATTTGGAGATTATCGTTGACCGTCTGCAGCGTGAGTTCAAAGTCGAAGCCAACATCGGTAATCCGCAGGTTTCCTACCGCGAGTCCATTACGGCACCGGCAGAAGCGCAAGGCAAATTTGTGCGTCAGTCCGGTGGTCACGGTCAGTACGGTGATGTGCGCATTCGCATTAAACCGGGTGAACCGGGAACAGGCATCGTGGTGCACAATGTCACGGTCGGCGGATCGATTCCGAAGGAATTTATCAATCCGTCCATTCAGGGTATTCAGGAAGCGTGCCAGAGCGGTCCGGTTGCCGGATTCCCTGTTCTGGATGTAGACGTGGAGATTTATGACGGCTCCTTCCATGAAGTGGACTCGTCGGAAACGGCGTTTAAGATTGCCGGCTCCATGGCGATGCAGAATGCGATGAAACAGGCGAAACCGGCTCTGTTGGAACCGCTGCAAAAAGTGGAAATCCTCACACCGGAAGAATATTTGGGCGATGTTATGGGCGACGTTTCGTCCCGTCGCGGACGCATTGAGCAAATGTCCACGCGCGCCGGCGTTCAGGTAGTGGATGCGTATATCCCGCTGTCTGAAATGTTTGGCTATGCGACGGATTTACGTTCTAAAACGCAGGGACGCGCAACGTATTCTATGCAATTCGACCACTATGAAAAGGTGCCTGACAGTATCGCAGAGGAAGTCACGAAATCGCGCAACGAGTAATTGCTGTGCGTGTTGCGAACAGTGGTAATTTTGTACTATCTGTTCTATAATGTTTCGTAGCGACCAGTTGTTGTTTTTAGGAGGAAAAAATGGCGAAGCAAAAATTTGAGCGTAGCAAACCGCATGTAAACATCGGCACGATCGGTCACGTCGACCATGGTAAGACGACGTTAACCGCTGCCATCACCAAAGTTATGAACGAAAAGTTCGGCACAGGCGAATTTGTTGATTATGCCAACATCGATAAAGCGCCGGAAGAGCGCGCACGTGGTATAACCATCAACACTTCGGTTGTTGAGTACGAAACGCCGAACCGTCACTATGCACACGTGGACTGCCCGGGACATGCTGACTATGTTAAGAACATGATCACCGGTGCGGCACAGATGGATGGCGCTATCCTCGTCGTCTCTGCTGCCGATGGTCCGATGCCCCAGACTCGTGAGCACATCCTGCTCGCTCGTCAGGTCGGCGTTCCGAAGATCGTTGTTTTCCTGAACAAAAAAGACCAGGTTGACGATGATGAACTCATCGAATTGGTCGAGATGGAAGTTCGCGACCTCTTGAGCGAATACGATTTTGATGGCGACAATACGCCGATCATCGTCGGTTCTGCACTGAAGTGCCTTGAAGAGGGCGGCGAATGGGAAGATCCCATCGTAGAACTGATGGAAGCGGTCGACGAATACGTCCCGACGCCGGTTCGTGCAACGGATGAACCGTTCCTGATGCCGGTTGAAGACGTTCTGACTATCACCGGACGTGGTACGGTTGCTACCGGCCGTGTTGAGCGTGGTGTATTGAAAGTGGGCGACACCGTGGAGATCGTTGGTTTGGTTGACAAGCCGCGCGACGTTGTCGTAACCGGTGTGGAAATGTTCCACAAGCAATTGGATCAGGCAGAAGCCGGTGATAATATCGGTGCTTTGCTGCGTGGTGTTCAGCGCAATGAAATCGAGCGTGGACAGGTTTTGGCTGCCAAGAACTCGATTCATCCGCACACCAAGTTTGAAGGTCAGGTCTATGTGTTGACCAAGGATGAAGGTGGTCGTCATACCCCGTTCTTCTCGGGCTATCGTCCGCAGTTCTTCTTCCGCACGACCGACGTTACGGGCGACATCCAACTGCCGGAAGGCACCGAGATGGTTATGCCTGGTGACAACGCTACCTTCACCATCACCCTCATCTCGCCGATCGCGATTGAGGAAGGTCTCCGTTTCGCTGTCCGTGAAGGTGGCCGCACGGTGGCATCTGGTGTTGTTTCCAAAGTCATCGAGTAATCGAAGAATACAATACAAGAACGCAGTTAACATAAGTAGCTGTGTAAACAAGTCCGGGGCGAATGCTCCGGGCTTGTTTTTTTTGTGGGAATGGCGCATATGTAGAAAGAGCGTGATGAGTAGGATTCCTTTTTCGATAGATATCTGACTGAGGGCTTTTTTTGAGCCTTATAAAGTAGGACAGAGACAATATTCTCTTGACAGCGTGGTTAATCGGCTGTATATTAGATGCATAGTTAGTTACTTGAGTAACTAACTAATGAAGAACAGAAAGGAGAAAAGAATGTACCTTGATGAAACCAATGGCGTTCCTCTGTTTCAACAAATCAGCGAGGGATTAGAAAACGCTATTTTGATCGGAGCATATAAAGAAGGCGATCAAATTCCGTCGACGACGGAATTAAGCGTCGGCTATCGTATCAACCCTGCGACAGCATTAAAGGGAGTGAATCTTCTGGTTGATGAAGGCATTCTTTACAAAAAAAGAGGGTTGGGCGTATTTGTAGCAGAAGGCGGTGTGGATCGGATTCGCCAAAAGCGCTTGGCTGAATTTCGAGAACATTTCGTTCATCCCTTGCAAAAGGAAGCCAAACGGCTCGGCATCTCCAACGAAGAGGTGATTGCCTGGCTACGTAACGATAACGAATGACGAGAGATAGGAGGAATACGACGATGAGTTTAGAAGTAAGCGGGTTATCCAAGCGTTTTGGAAAGCTAATGGCGCTGGATCACGTCAATGTACATTTGGAAAAAGGGAAAATCTACGGTCTTTTGGGGCGAAACGGTGCAGGAAAATCTACATTATTAAATATTTTGAATGGTCGTATGCAACCGACGGATGGTTCCTTTACCATTGACGGCGAGAAACCGGGCAATGACCGCGCGTTGCGAAAAATCTACATGGTAGGTCCGGACAATCTCTTCCCGGCAAAAAAACTGAAAGATATTCTCAAAATTACGGCCACGTTTTATCCTAATTTTGCCCTGAACGAGGCGCTGGCAGATCTGGATCGCTTCGGTTTGTCTCCGGAAAGTCGCTTCGATAAACTTTCTACCGGAAATAGTTCCCTTTTTAAGTCCGTGGTGGCGTTGCGCAGCGGAGCGGAATATCTCTTCTTAGATGAGCCTACGTTGGGTCATGATGCGGTCAACCGCGAAATGTTTTATGAAAATGTGCTGTCCGTATTTGCAAAGACACAGAACTGCATTGTTCTCTCGTCCCATCTGATTTCGGAATTGGCGCCGCTTCTACAGGAGGTCATTTTTATTCAGAAGGGTAAGATTCTCATTCAAGAAGAGCTGGACGCCTTGATGGAGAAGTATCGTTTGCTCACCGCAACGACAGAGCAGGTTCAGAATCTTGTGCAGGCTCACCCGGAAATGACCGTCGTTCAAAAGCAAGAAGTGGGCGCGATGGCGCAGTGGGTGGTGGAAAGCGATGCCTGGGCGGCGCTCAGCACGGCTTCTCTCGGAATTTCGGTGCAAAACGTGGATTTGCAACGTCTCTTTATTGCGCTGACAAAAGAGCAACCGAACACTGCAGCGAAGAATACGAGCCAAAGACGTTCCTTTTTTGGTCCGAGCAAAAAAGATGAACAGCAATAAAAAGGAGGACAGATATATGAGAGTGCAAGCGACAGGAAAATATATAGTTTGGGAAAATGGCAAGACACTGCTTTATGTGGTGATGGGGCTGTTAGGCATTGGGATTTTTCTTTCCCTACTCACCAGCTTGTTCAACAACAACGTCCAACCCGGTGTTTCCGGTCTGGATATGTCGATTTTGCTGATGTTTATGGGAGTATGCTTGTTTACATTTAATAGAAAAATGGACTTCACCTTTCAGAACAGTCTTTCCGCTTCGGCAAGAGCTTGGGGTGTCTACCTGGGCTATATTGCCTTTGCCTTCGGCGCATTTATTCTGATACTGATTTTGGTTCCTGTGTTCACGATCGCATTGAAAGCTTTTGCGGGGAACCCGAAAGACATTATGGTGTTTTCTCTCTATCAAGATGGCGTAAAGTGGGGAACGGTTGCGGTCGTATTGATGCTCTTTCTCCTTATGGCGACGGTAACGATGCTGTTGGGGCTTTTACACTATCGCATGAAACCCTTTCAAATCGCCTTATTTTGGCTCATCGTTTATATTGTTATTACGTTGCTCTTTCAATCCGTTCTAACCATTTTAGGAGGAGTCGGACCGGGGAATGCGTTGGTGAGCTATATTATTGACGTTTTCCGCCGCCTCATACCGTGGCTGGCCGAGAATACGAGTCATATGCTTCTTTTCGAAGCCGGAATCTTTGCCGTGCTGAGTTTGTTCAGCTGGATCGGTCTATACCGTTTGCAATTGCGTAAGCGGTAAACGGTTCGCCTTTTACAGGAAATTGCCCCGGGCGCGAAGGGGCAATCGGTTCGGGGCTGTGTGGAAACAGCCCCGATTGGTTATAATAGAAACGGAAGAAATAGAAAGGAGGATGGAATGAACACGAAAAAACAAATGGTTACGACCGGTTTGCTCCTGGGAGCGATTCTGTTCTGTGCCTGCCGTGCGCCAAGCGGAGTGGGAAAATCCTCCGACGAGGTGGGGGACAGCAGCATCGTGAACAAGCTGTCTTCCAACGGTGCCCAACAAGGGAGTGCCTTCGAAACCGAAGAGAATCGTTCAGAGAGTAAGCCGATCGGCGAGAATCCTTCCGAAGACGTTCCCCGCATGGTGCAAATTGACGGAAAGTGCTATCGCGATACGGGATTTGTTAACAGCGGGGTGACCTGCGGAACCGCCGACGGGAAGATCACGACAAGTGTGGGAGAGAAAGAGAAACCGACCAAGGATGGCGAGTCCAACTTCGGTACGGGCATGGAGTATCAGCGCTGGAATGAAACCGCCGTCTCGGTGAAAGAGAACGACAAATGGATTCTCTTTACGGATGAAAAGGTGGATGTTACGTCCATTCCGGATGGCGTTGCTACGTTTACCGCCAAGGTGCGTGAAGCGGAAGTCCTGCCGGATACAGAGGAAATACAACTGTTGGTGGACGTTTCGGAAGTGCCGGATCGCTTTATGCATCTACAAAAAACACTTTCACCCACAGGAAAGCCGATTGCGGTGGTTATCGGAAAGGCGACCAAATTTTATCAGAATGAAAAATTGATCACGTTTGACCGTATTCAAAGCAAATCGGCGGACGAGTGGAAAGGGCAGAGCGCGCAGATTTGGTTTGACGGCACGGTAACGCACGACGATCCGGAGATGAGCTATCCGACAGCGCTGGGAACGGTGTATGGCTTGGGCTTTTCGGACAAATGATGCCGATGTCGTTTGACAAAAGCGCCTGTTCATGAAAAAAGGCGGACGTGGAGCGGACGTATGCGAGACAGCTTGCATGCGCAAAAGAAGATGAGGTAGATGGTTGACTATTTTATGGGGTAAGGTAAAGGAAGTGCTGCTCTCGGTGATACCGATTGTGCTCATCGTCTTGGTGCTTCATTTCACAATAGCACCTTTACCGACAAACCTATTGATTGCTTTTTTGTTGGGAGCGGTGCTGGTTGTTTTGGGTCTTACGGTATTTCTTTTCGGCATAGAGGAGGGACTTGAACCGATTGGTCAGTTTGCCGGTAGAGCCATTACACACACCGGAAGTTATCCCATCGTGATAACGGCAAGTCTTATTTTGGGGTTTTTCATTTCCTTTGCTGAACCGGATTTACACATTCTTGCGAAACAGGTGGATGCCGTAACAAGCGGTCTATTGAACCGATGGATATTGGTGATAGCTGTTTCGATCGGAATTGGCGTTATGATGACAGTGAGTATGCTGCGCATCCTTCATACAATTCGTGTACGCTATATTTTTGCCGGAGCGTATGGGTTGATTCTTTTCCTTTCGCTTTTTTCATCAGGGGATTTTATGGCGATTGCCTTTGACTCTTCAGGGGCGACTACAGGCGCAATTACCGTCCCGTTTATGCTGTCGCTCGCATACGGCATTTCGGCAATGAAAAAGGACAGTAAAAGCGGTGAAGCGGACAGCTTTGGAGTGATCGGAATTTCTTCTACCGGAGCTATTTTGGGCGTGCTTATTGTTGGCTTATTTTTTCAGAAAGGAAAATTGTCCGGTGCTTTGCCGGAGATAGCGCAGGAGAATATGCCGCTTTGGCAGGCATATCTTGCCGAAATTCCATTTTTGGCGAAAGAAGCGTTTCTTTCTCTTTTGCCGATATTAGCAACGTACCTGCTGTTGCAGTTTGGTGCGATAAAGCATAAAAAGCGCATGATTCTGGATGTTTTGCGCGGTATGGCTTTAACCTTCTTTGGACTTGTCATTTTTCTGTTAGGGGTCAATGGCGGATTTATGCACGTCGGATCGGCGCTGGGAACGCGGCTTGCAGGAACAAATCCGCTGCCTGCCCTCTTGGTCGCTTTTCTACTTGGTATAACGACCGTCTTAGCAGAGCCGGCGGTTTACGTGTTAACCAGTCAGGTGGAGGAGGTGACCGGTGGATCCGTAAAGGGTCGTTTGGTCGGTTTGTTTTTATCGCTTGCTGTGGGGGCAGCCATCTTTATTTCCGCATTACGTATTCTCGTTCCGGAGATTTCCCTTTGGATGATTCTCTTGCCGGGATTTGGCTTGGCGGTGCTGCTGTCCTTTTTTGTGTCGGATCTTTTTGTCGGCATGGCGATTGATGCCGGAGGCGTCGCTTCCGGTCCTATGACAGCAACATTTTCGTTGGCATTCATTCAAGGAATTGCCGCACAAACGCCAACGGCGGATGTCATCGCGGATGGCTTTGGAATGATTGCGATTGTTGCGATGGTGCCGATTATTGCCATTGAAGTATTGGGTGTGCTGTATCAAGCGAAATTGAACACTTCGATACGGCGAACAAAAGCGAAGGGAGAGAAGTAGCATGGAGGAAAAAAGACCGGAAGCATATCGGTTAACGTTTATCCTAAGTCCGCCATCGGCTGAAAAATGCCTTTCGCTGGCAAAACGGCAAGGCATAAGCGACATTCTCATTTTGCGAGGCAAGGGCACGGTGCGCAATTGCACCTTGCGCTTCTTGGGCATAAAGCGTCAGGAAAAAGTGATCTTGAATATGGTGCTGGATGCGCAGGATGCGCACGCCTTTTTTATCGCGGCGACCGAGGCATTGGCTTTGGATAAGCCAAATCATGGAATAGCCTTTCTCACACCCATTTTGCGAAATTGCCATATCGAGGAGTGTTCCGAGGAAAAATCCGGAGGAAGTGATGCGGACAACCTTGCCGGACAGGAAGAGGAATATGCGCAGGTAGCAAAGAAAACCGTTGCATCGCATACCAATGAATCAGCCGTGATGCAGGGTATTCCATATAAGGAGGAAGGAATGCAGTATAAGAAGTTGACAATTATAGTCAATTTGGGGATGGCGGAAGAGATCATGGCGATTGCTCGCAATGCCGGAGCGAAAGGGGGAACCATCCTCCACGGTCGCGGGACGGGTGCGCAGGTATCGGAAAAACTTTTCGGCATGGAAATTGAGCCGGAAAAAGAACTGTTGCTTATCCTTGCTCCGGAGGATGTGGCAAATAGCGTAATTCTTGCTTTGGAAGAGGAATTATCGTTGGATCGTCCTGGCACAGGGATTCTCTATGTTGAGTCGGTCTCAGAGGTAAGGGGGTTGGTGTTAGAATGATAGCCAGTATTATTGTCGGCTCGCTAATCG
>QWCB01001351.1_pt1 | contig 23680 bp, 21 predicted proteins | sample 1972511 | NCBI WGS metagenome assembly QWCB01 (sample SAMN09866719, study PRJNA288562) | Human gut metagenome isolate term5_stool, whole genome shotgun sequencing... | isolation source: gut | host: Homo sapiens | place: USA: California | reverse complement strand
CAAAAGTAAAACCGACAATCAAAACATAGTTCAAAACACCGCTATAATTAATCACGGCATAATAAAAATGGCAAATTTAGCTTCCTATACAGCAACAAAAATAAACGGTGTTTCAGCTCTTCACTCTGATATTTTGAAAAATGATTTGTTTTCTGATTTTTATAATCTCTATCCAAGCAAGTTTGAAAATGTAACAAACGGAATTGCTTATAGGCGCTGGTTATGTCAAGCTAATCCCGAACTTTCCAATCTAATTAAAGAAACTATCGGTGATAAGTTCATCACCGACTATAACGAGCTTTCGAAACTTATGGATTATGTTAATGACGAAACATTCCTGAATAGAATTTTGGAAATAAAAAAACATAACAAAGAACGTTTCTGTCATTATGCAAAAAAACATTCGGATATTTTGTTGAACCCTGACTTTACTTTCGACGTTCAGTTAAAAAGACTCCATGAATATAAAAGACAACACTTGAATGCATTAAATATCGTTGCAGACTATCTATATTTGAAAGACAATCCTAATGCTGATTTTCAACCGAGGACATATATTTTTGCCGCAAAAGCGGCACCCGGATATTATATTGCGAAAAAGATTATTGAGTTTATCTGGGGCCTTTCAAAGCTTATAGACGAAGACCCTGCCGTGAAAGACAAATTGAAAGTTGTTTTCCTTGAAGATTATAACGTTACAATGGCAGAAGCACTTATGCCCGCTGCCGAAATATCACAGCAAATTTCACTCGCAGGAAAAGAAGCGAGCGGAACCGGCAATATGAAACTTATGATAAACGGCGCTGTTACAATAGGCACAATGGATGGTGCCAACGTGGAAATTTACGACCGCGTCGGTGAAGACAATATATATATCTTCGGTATGCGTGCAGATGAAGCAGAGCAGGCTTCAAAACATTACAATCCAATGGAAGTATATATGACAAATCCACAGATTCGCAGAATTATTGATTTTATCGGTAAAGGCATGGGTCAATATTGCAATCCGGATGTAGAAAATACGAAAAACTACGATCCATATATGGTTCTCAAAGATTTTGACGATTACAGAAATACACATAATCGCCTTATGAACGATTATCCTAATGAACAGGACAGAGCAAAAAAATCACTGATTAATATAGCAAAAGCAGCATATTTTTCCGCCGACAGAGCAATTGATGAGTATGCCGACAGAATTTGGAATTTATAGGTGATATTTTGTATAACCCGTTATCAAGAGAATTTAAATCTACAATAGGTGCTGTTGAAGAAAACGAAAATTTAATTTTAAGAATATTGAAATCGGAGTTTGCCGACAGAGCATATTTGCAAATAAGGCACGATGAGGATGAGTATTTCTATGCCTTAAAAGGTCAAGAAGACGGAAAGTACTTCAGATTTGATGTTTCTCTAAATAAAACGGGAATATATTTTTATTATTTTGAAGTTTTATATCATGATAACGGAAAACAATATGTCTGCCCGGGAAAATATTATCAAGGAGAACTAAAAAACGAAATAACAAGTTATTTTCAACTCGGAGTATATGAAAAAGATATGCAAATCCCGGATTTACAAGGAAAAATCATATATCAAATTTTTCCCGACAGATTCGCGTTTTCTGATTCAACAAAAAAAGATGTTCCGAAAGACAGAGTAATACATAAAAGTTTAAAAGATGAACCTATTTGGGAACTTCAAAACGGCAGAATGTTAAACAACGATTATTACTGCGGTGACTTAAAGGGAATTGAAGAATCCATCCCCTATTTGAAAACTCTGAATGTTTCGATAATATACTTAAACCCCATCTTTGAATCTCACACTAATCACAGGTATGATACGGCAAATTATTTGAAAATCGATCCCCTGCTCGGAACAAAGGAAGATTTTATTTCTCTTTGCAAAACGGCACATGAGAATGACATAAAAATAATTTTGGATGGTGTTTTCAACCATACCGGTGCAGACAGCATATATTTTAATAAGTTTAACAGATATGACACAGTCGGGGCATATCAAAGTCCAAAATCAAAATATTATTCATGGTTTCAGTTTATAAATTGGCCTGATGATTACGCTTGTTGGTGGGGATTCAAATCTTTACCCGATTTAAATGAAACAAATTCTGATTTCATAGAATATATTTGTGGAGATAATGGTGTATTAGAAACTTGGCTTGATGCAGGAGCTGACGGTTTTAGACTTGATGTCGCCGATGAACTTCCGGATGAATTTTTACAAATACTAAGAAAGAAAGTCAAAGAAGTGAAAAAAGATGCCGTAATAATCGGTGAAGTTTGGGAAGACGCATCAAACAAAATAAGCTATAACCAAAGGAAAAAATATCTATGGGGCAAAGAGCTTGATAGCGTTATGAATTACCCTTTCAGACAGGCAATTTTAGATTTTATAATGAAAGATGATGTTGAATCAGCAGTCCATCGAATAAACACAATAATTGATCATTATCCCAAAAAGATTGTCGATATCTTAATGAATCTGTTAGGCACTCATGATACAGTCAGAATTGCAACTGAACTCACCGGACATACAGTTGATTTAAATGACAGAGCAAAACAAGTTCAAGTTGAGTTAAGCGAAGATGAAATTGCCATTTCTAAAAGACGTCTTCGCCTTGCTTTTACAATGAGCTTCACTTTGCCGGGAATACCTTCAATTTATTATGGCGATGAAACGCCGATGTTTGGATATAGAGATCCTTTTAACAGAAAGCCTTTTGAAAAACCGAATGAAGATAATGAACTATACAAACACTTAAAATTCTTGGGTCGGTTGAGAACTGAATATTCTTGCTTTAAATCGGGCAAGCTCTCGTTTATTTCCGCCGCTGACGGAGTAATCGCCTATTCAAGAAAAGATGAAAACTGCGAAGTTGTAATTATCTTAAACAGAGGTGATAACGATATTGTCTATCGCCTGCAGGAAAAATACAGAGATTATAATGTAATTGTTGGCAAAAAAATTGACGATGAAAACATCATCGTCAAAGCAATTGATTTTATAATTTTAGTTAAATAAAAATTTTATATTTTTTCAATCAGATCAAAGACCGCAGCAACAAGGTCTTTTTTCTTGCCCTCATTTTCCCTGCCATAATCGGCTTTTGCGGATTCTGATCCGTCATCGGAAATTTTTCTAACAGAGATAAAAGGAATATTATAGATTTTACATATATCGGCAACAGCAGCCGATTCCATATCGAAAACCGACAAATCAAACTCATTAATCAAAAATTTTGATTTCTTTTCATCATTTAGAAAAAAATCACCGGAAGCTATAATCCCGGATAAGAGATTACATTCTTTTGTAGCAAGTTTTAAAAGTTTAGGATCAGCCGAATTAAAGTATGTTCTATCAGATTTTTCTCCCAATTTGTATGAAAGAGCTGTGAGGTCAAAATCTGCTTCTATGTATTTTGAACCGACACAGACACTGCCTTTTTCAATTCTGTTGAAAGGAGAACCGGCAAGTCCGGCATTAATAACAACTTCGGTTTCATATTTATTTATCAAATATGCAGTTGCTGCCGCAGATCGAACTTTACCAATTTCACAACGGAGTAAATATATTTTTTTATCATTGATTTCTAATGAGCAGACGTCATAATATTCATCTTGAACTTTTTGACCGTTTTGACTAAGAGCATATTCATAAAAAGGTTTATACTCCAATTTATCTGGTATTAAAATTCCAATATTCATAATCATCCTATATATGACATGGGATTAATAAGTCTTCCGCCTTGCTGAACTTCAAAATGTAAATGAGGTCCCGTTGAATTTCCTGTAGAGCCTACTTTCCCAATTGCCTGTCCTGCACTGACAGATTGTCCTGTACTTACATTTATATGCGACAAATGAGCATATAGAGTTTGCAAACCGCCGCCGTGACTTATTACTATTCTGTTTCCGTATGAACCGGACCAACCGGCGGCAACTACCGTTCCGCTTTTTGCCGCAACAACAGTTTTGCCATACGCACTTCCACCTGCTATATCGACTCCTCTGTGACCGTATCTGCCAAAAGGACAGGTAATTGTGCGCAAACCTACCGCAGGCCAAACCATACTTCCGTATTTTGCAACCGAATAAGGAGCATAATATGAACTGCTGCTGTAAGTAGGCTTTTTTGTGCCGACTTTTACGACTTCCTTAACAGGCTCTGAAAGAACTTTTCTCGAGACTTCGCTGTGACTTTTAAGTGTTCCTTCAACATAGGTGTCAAGATATGTAATTTGAACAGAACCTTTTTGGCCATTTGTAGTAACCTTTTGTTTTCCTTTAAGCATTGAAGAATCTTCAATTTTTTCGGTATCATATGGTATTTCTTTTGTTTCCACAACGGTTTTTGTAACTTTAACATTTACAAAGTTTACTTTTTCTGAAACAAATAATTTTTCTCCGGCTCTGATAACAGTTAAATTTCCGGGATTTAATTTTTCCAGTTCGGCAAGTGTGAGGCCGTTTTCTTTTGCCACTCCCTCGGGTGTGTCGCCGTCTTTGACCGTATATATAGAAGTAGCATCACGCTTTGTTTTCAACTTTTGTTCAAGTTTGGAAGTGTCCCATAATACTTTCGGATCATCTTCATAAACGCCTTGAACATAGACTATATCTTCAACAAATCCGACTATGCCATCCGGATTTTCTTCTTGATATTTATCTAAAATATTGTTGAAAACACCTACGGCATCCATTTCATTTTTAACCGCACACAAAAAATTACCGTCTATATAAACGCCACAAGCCTGAGTGATTTTATTTGATGAATTCGTTATGATTTTTTCGCTTAAAGTTTTGGCGTCTTCTAATTTTTCCGGTTTAACCAGAGCAATCTTGAGTTTTACATCAGTCAAAGCTTTATCTAAATTTTCATTGTCCTTTTGTGAAATATTGTCGGTGATTATTTTTTTTGCGTCAACAAAAGTAGATTCATCCGCAATATATCCTATATCTTTTCCGTTACAGTTAACACTAAGCGCAAAAGTAACATTACTCCAATAAACAATCGTTCCCGCTAAAATAACGGCAACAATTACGGGAGACGCAACAGATATTATTTTTTTAAGCATTTGAGGATGTCTTTCAAAAGCTTTTTTCACATATCTTTTAAATACACCCTTTCTTTCTTCGAAAGTTGTATGTTCTCCGGAATAAATATTTTTAAAGGCAGACTTGACTTCCGTTTTGAAATACGACCATTCACTTCTGAAAGCACGAAGGGATTTTGAATAAGATTTGTCAAGTTTAATATATATACTTTTAAAAAGAAAGTAGATCGAATAGACAATAAAAATCACTATTGCCTTTACAGACTGATATGATTCGACAAAAATTCTTCCAAATATAAATCCGAGAGAGTAAATGAAACTTGAAAAATCATTTGCCAAAAGTTCAGGTCTGGATTCCACAAATTTGTTCTTCTTATTTTCGGCTATACGTTTTTTTATCTTTTGTCTTTTAGCTTTAAGAAGATTTCTTTTATTTTTTCTCTCGGTTTTTATTCTTTTTGCCTTTTTTTCGTATTTTTTATCTATAATTTTAATTTTTCGTTTTGGTGTGGTCTTATCTATTATTTTTTTATTTTCATTAGATTTTTTATCATCCATATAATATATTCCTCTTATACACACAAATTAAATAAGCAAGTAAAAATAATGGTTACAATTTGTAATATTTAAAAATATTATACATTTTGGTATGAGTATTGTCAACGAATTAAGACGATATATACACAACGGTGATAAAGAGAGGTCCGTCCACCGTATATATGATAATTTTACGAATAATATAAGTATCGAGCGATTAATAATCAATAAACCCTCCGGTAGCCGGGGATTATCAATCCCCGGTGCTTCAGTTAATTTTAGGGAAAACAATTCAACTAAAAAAACAAGAATCGGGCGATTGAATCACCCGATAAAATTTAAATATTAAATTTCGAAAAATATTAGATATCTAAAATCTACAATCTACCGTCTATATCAGATGGTTCCGAAAATCCTGTCCCCCGCATCTCCGAGTCCGGGAAGAATGTAACAATTTTCATCTAATTTTTCATCTAAAGCAGCACAATAGATATCAACATCAGGATGTGCTTTTGAGAGTGCGTCTATTCCCTCCGGAGCGGCAATTATTCCCATAAATTTTATGGATTTTGGATTGCTTTTCTTTACAAGAGAAATTGCATCTATGGCGGAACCTCCCGTTGCAAGCATCGGATCTAAGATTATTACATCTCTTTCGTTTATGTCATTGGGCAACTTGCAATAGTATTCAACCGGCTTTTTAGTTTCAGGATCACGATAAAGTCCAACATGACCTATTTTAGCAGAGGGAACTAAGTTTAAAACGCCGTCAACCATTCCGAGTCCTGCTCTTAAAATCGGAACAAAAGCAAGTTTCTTCCCTGCAATCACCTTGGTTTTCATAGGTGCCATAGGTGTTTCGATTTCAATTTCGGTTAAAGGCAGGTCACGAGTAGCTTCATAGCACATCAAGTTTGAAATTTCAGAAACAAGTTTTCGAAACTCCATGGATCCCGTATTTTTATCTCTTAAAATCGAAAGCTTATGTTGTATAAGCGGATGATTAGTGATAGTTATTTTGCCCATATTTACTCCTTATTTTCAATTTCGGTGATTTTAGCAACGCGCTTTGCATGTCTTCCGCCCTCAAAATCTGATCCCAAAAATGCGTCAATCAATTCTTCGGCCATTCCCGGACCGATAACGCGTCCGCCAAAGCAAAGTATATTTGCGTCATTATGCTTTCTTGTGTATCTTGCACTGAATGTGTCTGAGCAACAAGCCGCTCTTATTCCCTTTACCTTGTTTGCGGCAATTGAAATTCCGATTCCCGTTCCACAAACTAAAATTCCATAAGAACCTTTGTCAGCGACAACTTTATTTGCAACATTTTCGGCAATGTCCGGATAATCACAGCTGTCTGACGAATATGTTCCGCAGTCCTCAAATTCAATACCCTTTTCTTTGAGATATTCTGCAACATGTTCCTTGAGTTCAAATCCTCCATGATCTGAGCCTAAATAAATCATTTTAATGCCCGCCTTTCTCTTTCTGCTTGCGGTCTTGATAAATAAATTGGTAACAGATCACCGGGCATAACAAAATTGCCCTTTTGAAATTCTCTGAAAGACAATCTACAGACCGTTTCACAAGCCTTTTTTATATCTAAAATATTATAACACAAGTCAGGATTATCACAAATAAAATAAACTTCATCTTTATATTCGTCTGTTTTATTTTTTAAATTTTTAAGTTCCCAAATTTTGTCATCACTTAATCTATAAAGTTTTCCTTCTCTGTTTTCAAAAATCGAAGAGTATACTCTTCCAACCCTTGCGTCTATCATCGGGACTATTATTTTCGCTTCGTCTTTAACAGTTTCTGCCATCACCTCAAGAGATGAAAGTCCTACACAGGGTATGTTTTTTTGAAATGCCATCCCCTTAACGGAAGATATGCCTATTCTCAGTCCGGTAAAAGAACCCGGTCCTGCACTTATCCCAAACAAATCTATATCTGAAATATCTGTATTTGATTTTTCGAGAACTTCTACAATAAGCGGCATTAAAGTCTGACTGTGTGTTTTGCCGTCATTGACAACTTTTGAATATAATAAATCGTTATCTTTGAAAGCAGCGCAGCCAACTGATTTTCCAAAACATTCAATCCCCAAAATTTTCAAAATTTAATCCCTCAATATCTAAAATTCTCTTTTCAGAATTTTCAGCTTTTATTCTGATGTTTATTCTGTCTTTAGGTAAAAATTCTTCAATATTTTCAGACCACTCAATGGCAATTATATTGTCTTCGTCTAAATAGTCAAAAAAGCCCGTGCTTTCCAAAGACTCGAAATTTAATATTCGATACATATCGAAATGAACAAGAATATTTTTACCTTTATATACATTGACAATAGAAAAAGTGGGACTTGAAACATTAGACGAAATCCCAAGCCCTTCTGCAAGACCTCTTATAAATGTAGTCTTTCCGGCTCCTAAATCTCCGTAAAAAGCCAAAACTTTCTTTTGCCCGCAGAGATTTTCACCGAGTTTTTTTGCAAAATCTAAAGTATCTTTTCTGTTTTTAAGTTCTACTCTCATGTTTTTAATTATAACATCTAAAATTTCTATGCTCAACTTTACAAGATCTTATTATCAAAAAAACTTCAAGTATAATTGCATTCATCTGTCTTTGATTATATAATTGTCGTAAGTTTTAAGATATGGAGGTTGATTTTGAGTAATTTCTCAAATTCATTTAAAAGTTTTTTAAGAGGAACGGATTTTATCCTTTTGCTTCTTTGCATCATCGCTTCATCTTTGGGAGTCCTATTTGTTTCAAGCGCTACAAGATATAAAGCTCAAGGGGTTATATCAAGTGATGTAAAAACAATGTTAGTGGCAATTTTTTTGGGCCTTTTATTAGCAATATTAATGTCCTTTATTGACACTGAAATTTATATGAAGCTTGTTCTTCCTATTGCCGGAATAAGCATATTACTTATGATTGCTGTCATGATTTTCGGTGTTGCTCCTCAAGGACGTGAAGACTCAAAAATATGGTTAGACTTGAAACTATTCTATTTCCAGCCTTCCGAGTTACTTAAAATAGCCTTTATTTTGACTTTTGCAAAGCATTTACAAAAAGTTAAGTATGACTTAAACCGTCCGTTAAACATATTTTTGATTTTTTTACATGCAATTTTGCCTTTCGGAATTGTTGTTGTTTCAGGTGATGACGGATCCGCTTTAGTTTTTTTGTTCTTGTCGGTAGTCATGGTATTCATTGCCGGAATAAGTTGGAAATATATCGTATCTTCAATTGTTTTAGTCGCATCTGCCCTACCCTTGCTTTGGCTTAAATTAAATACTTTTCAAAAGCAGAGATTCTATGTTTTATTTAAGCCCGACGAATATCCGGACGTTGCATATCAACAAGACAGAGCATTAGACGCCATTAAGTCCGGTGGTTTTACCGGAAGTGGAATTTTCAAAGGAATTTACACACAAAACTACCTTGTGCCAAAAGCAGAGAATGACTTTATTTTTTCTGTTGTCTGTGAGGAAGCGGGTATGATCGGAGCTTTATTCGTTCTTTTGCTGTTTTTGGCAATAATTGTTAAGGTGATTTTGGTAGCAAAAAAAGCCGAAGATTTTTCGGCTAAAATGATTTGTTATGGTGTTTCCACACTGATTTCAATTCAAATTCTAATAAATATTTCAATGGTCCTGCGACTTGGTCCCGTTATAGGAATTACACTTCCGTTTTTCAGTGCGGGCGGCTCTTCTTCTCTTTGTCTGTATCTCGGCATAGGCCTTGTTTTATCGGTTTATCGCTCAAATTCATTTACACCTATACAGACTGTAAGGTATAGAGTGGGAAACAGATATACAGTATAATTTATATTTTGTTATATTAAAATTTTAATCCCTATTATTATCAAAATTAAACCACCTATCACCGTGGCTTTATCCGAAAGTTTATCCCCAAATTTTTTACCTATTAAAACACCTACATAACAGGTTAAAAAGGTTATGATACCTATTATCAATGTAGCTAAAACAGCTTCGGAAAGTATATATTTTGTTGCTGTAAAACCCACAGAAAGTGCGTCAATGGAAGTTGCAATCCCCTGCACCATTAATGCTAAAAATCCTATTTTTACAACTTTTTCATTATCTTTTTTGAATATTCCTTCATAAATCATTTTTATTCCGATTATCAAAAGCAGATTAAAAGCAATAATATTTATATGTCTTTCAACTGCCATAAAAGATTTTGAAATATAAGAAACCGTCAGATATCCTATAAAAGACATAAGAAACTGAAAAAGACCAAAGACTCCGGCAATTTGGAATGTCTTTGATTTTTTCATTTTAGGCTCGTTTAAACCGTTTGCCAACGAAACGGAAAAGGCGTCCATTGCCAAACCAAATCCGAGTAAAATATTTTGTATAAAAAAATTAAATTTCATAATTATCCTATAATTAAGAAAAATCCTCCAATTTTCATTGGAGGATTTTCAATTAAAATTTAAGCTTCCTCTTTAATTGCAGCCTGTGCAGCAGAAAGTCTTGCTATCGGCACTCTAAACGGTGAGCATGAAACATAGTCAAGTCCGATGTTGTGACAGAATTCAACAGTTGACGGATCTCCGCCGTGTTCTCCGCAAATTCCGAGATGAATATCGGGATTTGTTTCTCTTCCGAGTTTGGCAGCCAATTTAACAAGTTTACCAACGCCGTGTTGATCGAGTTTTGCAAACGGATCGTTTTCATAGATCTTGTTTTGATAATAGCTTTCAAGGAAGGCACCTGCGTCGTCACGAGAGAATCCGAAGGTCATTTGAGTTAAATCGTTTGTTCCGAATGAGAAGAAATCAGCTTCTTTGGCAATCTCATCAGCAAGAAGAGCTGCTCTCGGGATTTCAATCATTGTGCCTACAAGATAGTCAAGTTTTTTACCAGTTTCTTCGAAAATCTTTTCGGCTGTGCTTACGATTATATTTTTAACAAACTTGAATTCCTTAATTTCGCCTATAAGAGGTACCATGATTTCGGGAACGATGTTCCAATCGGGATGTTCTCCGTTTACTTTAATGGCAGCTCTGATAATTGCGGATGTTTGCATTTTGCAGATTTCAGGGAATGTAACCGAAAGACGACAACCTCTGTGGCCCATCATCGGGTTAAATTCATGAAGAGCGGCAATTTTATCTTTAACCTGCTTAACAGTCTTATTCTGTTTGTTTGCAAGTTCTTCAATGTCTTTTTCTTCTGTAGGTAAGAATTCATGTAGAGGAGGATCAAGCAAACGAATTGTTACAGGGAAACCTTGAAGTGATTCATAGATTCCTTCAAAGTCTTTTTGTTGCATCGGAAGAATCTTCTTAAGAGCGTTTTCTCTTTCTTCAACAGTTTCGGAAAGAATCATCTCTCTAAATGGTTCAATTCTGTCCGGTTCAAAGAACATATGCTCTGTTCTGCAAAGTCCGACACCCTGTGCTCCGAGGTTTTTAGCTTGAGTAGCGTCTTTTGGAGTATCGGCGTTTGTTCTTACTTTGAGTCTTCTGTATTTGTCTGCATATTCCATAATTCTTTCAAATTCGCCGACAATAGAAGCAGGAGAAGTTGCAAGTTTGCCTTGATAAATATTACCTGTTGTTCCGTCAATAGAGATTTCGTCTCCCTCATGGAAGGTAACTCCGCCAAGTTCGAATTGCTTGTTCTTTTCGTCCATCTTGATGTCTCCGCAACCGGAAACACAGCAAGTTCCCATTCCTCTGGCAACAACGGCAGCATGAGATGTCATTCCGCCTCGAACAGTCAAGATTCCTTGTGACACCTGCATTCCTCTGATGTCATCGGGAGATGTTTCAAGTCTTACTAAGATAACCTTTTCTCCGTTTTTGTCCCATTCTTCAGCGTCAGCTGCAGTAAATACAACTTTACCGCTTGAAGCTCCGGGAGAAGCACCAAGGCCCTTGCCGAGAGGTTTATTATCTTTCAAAGCGTTTTGATCGAATTGAGGATGTAAAAGTGTATCCAAGTTTCTCGAATCTATCATCAAAACTGCTTCTTTTTCAGTTCTCATACCCTCGTCAACGAGATCACAAGCTATTTTAAGAGCGGCTTTTGCAGTTCTCTTACCATTTCTGGTCTGAAGCATATAGAGTTTTTTGTTTTCAATCGTAAACTCCATGTCCTGCATGTCGCGATAATGTTTTTCAAGTTTTTCACAAACTTTAATAAATTCATCATAAGCTTCCGGGAATTTGTTTTTCATTTCATCGATGTGCATCGGTGTTCTGATACCGGCAACAACGTCTTCACCCTGAGCATTTACAAGGAATTCTCCCATAAGTTTATTTTCTCCGGTTGCAGGGTTTCTTGTGAAAGCAACACCTGTTCCGCAGTCATCACCCATGTTTCCGAATGCCATCATCTGAACGTTTACGGCAGTTCCCCAAGAATAAGGGATATCGTTATCACGACGATATACGTTTGCTCTGGGGTTATCCCAAGAACGGAAAACAGCCTTAATAGCGCCCATCATTTGCTCAAGAGGATCATCCGGGAACTCAACAGGTTCATCAAAAGAGTTTCCTTTAGCTTCAGCTTCAGCTTTTCTTTCGCCCATGACTATTTTATATTCTGACTTGAACTCATTTGCAAGTTCTTTGAGATCATCGGCGGTGAGTTCAACGTCTTCTTTGACGCCCTTTTGGTCTTTCATTTGGTCAATAAGATCTTCAAAGTGTTTTTTTCCGACTTCCATAACAACATCGGAATACATTTGAATGAATCTTCTGTAGCAATCCCAAGCCCAACGTGGATTGTTTGACTTTTTAGCCATTGTCAAAACAACATCTTCGTTGAGTCCCAAGTTTAAAATTGTGTCCATCATTCCGGGCATGGAAGCTCTTGCACCTGAACGAACGGAAACGAGAAGTGGATTTTCTTTGTCTCCAAATTTCTTCTGAGCTATTTCTTCAAGTTTTTTGAGGTTTTCTAAGATTTCTTTTTCAATTTCGGAATTTATCTTTCCTCCATCCTCATAATACTGTGTGCAAGCTTCGGTCGAAACTGTAAAACCTTGAGGTACAGGCAAGCCAAGATTTGTCATTTCAGCAAGATTGGCACCTTTTCCTCCAAGAAGCTCACGCATGTCTGCATTGCCCTCTGAAAAGAGGTAAACGAACTTTTTGCTCATATTGTTCTCCTTTATTAGAATTTTATTAATTTACATAACCTATTAAATTATAACATATATTATCAGTTTTAAGTATTCGTTTATTTTCACAAGGTTTTTATGAATATCGAAATTTTTATTCACAATTTACACAAAAACAGATAACAATTAAAAATAATCAAAAAAAAGGATATGCAAAATGCATATCCTTAATGTTACATTTTTTCTTTAACTTTTGCTGCCTTACCTACTCTGTCTCTCAAGTAGTAAAGCTTATTTCTGCGAACTTTACCATGTCGTAAAACATCAATTTTTTCAACGTTTGGCGAATGAATCGGGAAAATCTTCTCAACTCCGATTCCATAAGAAAGTCTTCTTACAGTAATAGTTCTTGAAATACCCTTGCCCTTAATAGCAATAACGGTTCCTTCAAAAATCTGAATTCTCTCTCTTTCACCCTCGCGGATTTTAGCATGAACCTTTACGACATCACCGGGCTTTACAACCGGTGCATCTTCTTTGATAAGTTCGTTTGTTACAAGTTCTAATTTTTTCATTTTATTCCTCTTTTCTTCAGAACGTTCATACACACAAGGTCAGAGGATCGTTCAGCTTTATTATCAAACCCCAAGAAAGCAGGATTTTGCTTCCCGGAAAACTTTGCCTGCGAATTATATCATAAGAATATGACAAATGCAAATTTTTTACTCACAAATACAAATCATATCTTTTACATCTGTTATTTTAGCATTTACTATCTGATTATTTTCAATTTTATCATCTAAAATTTTTACCGGTATATAATTTTTGGTATATCCGAACATATAACCGTCTATTTTCTGTTCGGTCAGAACGCTTAAGGTCTTTCCTATTTGATTTTTAAGAAAAGCTTCTCTAATTTTTTCCGATACAGAAATCAGTTCTTTTACTCTCTGTTTTTTTATTTGAGGATCCACCTGTTTCATAAGTGCAGCTTTTGTGCCTCGTCTTATAGAATAAGGAAAAACATGGACTTTTTCAAATTTAATATCCTTTACAAAATCTAATGTTTTTTCAAAATCTTCCTTTTCTTCATCCGGAAATCCGATAATTATATCTGTAGTGATTGTAGCATCATCAAATAAATTCCGAATAGTCTTTATTTTAGTTTTATATTCCTCTGTTGTATAGTGGCGATTCATATTTTTCAAAATTTTATCCGAGCCGGACTGAACCGAAAGATGAAATTGAGGACAAAATTTTTCTATTTTACTCAAATTTTCTAAAAATTCGTCAGTTATGTTGTCGTATTCGAGTGAACCGAGTCTTATTCTTTCAATGTTTTCCTTTTTGTCGGCATATTCTATTACTTCAAGCAAACTTTTACAGTTGTCAGAGTAATATCTTGAAAGATTTATTCCGACAAGAACAAGCTCTTTATATTGTAGATCATCAATTTTATCAATCTTTTCAAAGACTTTATCAATTTGCATTGATCTTTCCCTGCCCCTTGCATACGGAATAATGCAGTAAGAGCAAAAGCTGTTACAACCGTCTTGTATTTTAAGTTTGGCTCTCGTCTTTTCACTTTTAATATCAAGATCAGCAGTTGAAAACTCTTCTTTTTTCTGATGTTTTTTGACTATATTCTTATTTTTGTTTTCATTGTTTATTATTTTGGAAAGATCAAATAAATTGTTGTTCCCGATGACAAAATCACATGGCAAGACTTCAATTTCTTCATTACTTAAAACCTGTGGCATACAACCGGACAAAATTATTTTTGCCCTTGGATTTTCTTTTTTAAAATGCCCCAACATCTTCCTGCTCTTAGAATCACTTTTTGAAGTTACAGTGCAGGAATTTACGATTATATAATCTGCTTTTTTAAAATCTTTTGTTTGCGTTAATCCTAAACTTGAAAGAAATGCAGAAATTTTTGCGGCATCATAAGAATTGACCTTACAACCTAAATTATATATAAAAAATGTCATATTACTGTTACGCTCTCTTTGTAATAAGTATTGCAGGGGCGCAATTTCGGTGTAAAAAGATTATAGAGATTATCGCCTTTTGCATTTATCTCAAAAATTCGTCTTGAATATGAGGGCAAAGTTTTTATATCCGATGTTTTCATTATTATCGGAAGTTTGCACATTGATTGAACCGATTTTAATATCTCTCTGCCCTTTTCATTGTGTCCCAAAGCCCTAATATATGAAGGCATTTGAAAGGCATCATCCTTATTTATCTGAAGACAGGCGCAAACCAAAGCTCTTTTTATTCTAGAATGAGTGAAAATATTCGAACTTGATTTTTTTATGACTTCGTCAACATTTTCCGAATTTTCAATCGCCTGCATTATACGGTTTTCAAGGCCTCCTACAACATCGGGAGCATTTTTAATTGAATTAATATCAAGATTCCTTAGAATTGCCATATATGATCTGTCGGATACGCTGACACTTACCGGAGCACTTCCCTCTTCAATTGCTTTTTTTATTTCGTCATTAGCAAAATCAGGCAAATAATTTTCAAAATTTTCCCCGTTTAACATAAGTTGTCTTATTTTTTTTGCCGAAAGCAAATCTTCATTTCTGCTTACAAAAAAGGGTTTTAGAGAGGAAGAAAATTTATCTAAAGCGCTCAAGTATTCTATTGCCAAAATATTATTTCCCTTATTGAAAATTTCGGGATTTGAGATTCCGAGTTCTTCTTTTACAACATTTTCATAGGCAACAGGATAACTTATGTTGTTTTTCAATTTTTCGTCAATCAGTTCTTTTGCGAGATCAGTATTGCCAAAATGAGCGACTTTTTTTAATAGGTCCGTCTGTTCTGTCTGAACACCAAAAGCAAGAGAATCGACTATGTTTAATGAATCCAAAATAAAAACTCCGCGAGAAGCAAATTTTTCCGCAGAGAGTGCCGAAAAAGGAAGCGGAAGTTCCAAAATTAAATCAACGCCGGATTCAAGCGCCAACTTTGTTTTGAGTCGTCTGTCAATAACGGAAAACTCTCCGCGTTGAACGATGTTCCCCGAAATAACTGCTATTACACCGTCAAAGTTTTCCTTTACCTCATCAATTAAAACTTTATGTCCTAAATGAAACGGATTAAATTCTGCGATTATCCCACAAAGTTTCATGATTTTCCTCTCTTGTTTGAAAACACCTATTTTGTTATAATAAATTCATTATTGCGAGTTGAAATTTTATCATAATAGGGTATGTTTTTCAATTTATTCAAAGTTAATTGAGCGTTGTAACTCGCAAATAAAAGTGCGAAAAACATATTTGTATGAAAAATCGGAGGCATTATGAATATACTTGTAATTAACGCCGGAAGTTCCTCAATGAAATATCAAGTGATTAACGTTGAAAAAGAGCTTGTTTTGGCTAAAGGAAATTATGAAGGCATTGGTTTTTCCGAAGATTTACCGGATCACACAACCGCGTTTCACCTTATGAAAGAAAAACTGACAAACGGTGAAGAAAAAGTTTTGGATATTGACGATATAAGCGCCATAGGACACAGAGTTGTTCAGGGCGGATCAATTTTTGATAAGCCGGTTGTGATTGACGAAAAAGTTATGGAAGAAATAGACAAGCTTGCTATTTTAGCACCGCTACACAACAAAGCACACCTGGAAGCAATTAAAGCTTGTTTTGAAGTTTTTGAAGACAAAATACCACAAGTTGCCGTATTTGATAACGCATTTTTTAAAGATTTACCGGAAAAAGCTTATCTCTACGGTCTTCCCTATGAATATTATGAAAAATATAAGATCAGGAAATACGGATTTCACGGAACTTCTCACAAATATGTCTACAACGAATATCTAAAAATCAAAGGAGAAGGTTCTGAGAAATTAAAGGTTGTTACCTGTCATCTCGGTAACGGCTCATCTATTTCAGCCATTGAAAATCACAGAGCAGTAGATACAACGATGGGACTGACTCCCCTCGAAGGGCTGATAATGGGAACGAGAAGCGGTTCAGTTGATCCTGCGGCCGTTCTTATTTTGCAGGAGCTTGAAAATCTTTCATCTCAAGAAATGATGAATGTGCTAAACAAAAAATCAGGTCTTAGATCCATTTCAGGAATTTCCTATGATATGAGACAGCTAAGAAAAGCAACCTTAGAGGGCAATAAAAGAGCCCAGACCGCAATTGATATGCTTGCATATCAAGTTGCAAAGTACATAGGCTCTTATGCCGTTGCCATGGGTGGACTGGACGCAATTGTTTTCACGGGCGGTATCGGTGAACACTCATTCTTCGTGCGCAGTGCGATTATGGATTATTTGAAACCTTTCGGTCTCACATATGACAAAGAGAAAAACGATAATGCATATGAAATCAGAGAAAGACTTTCAAACGACGACTCTAAGATCGAAGTTTACGAAATTCCGACAAATGAAGAGTTGGAGATAGCATTGGAAACAAAAGAAGTTATTTGTTCTTAATATCAAATAAATCTCCGTCGTTTTCAATTCCCGCGTCCGTTTCTTCGAGTGGAACAAAACCTTCGGTGCTCTTTTTATTAAAGAGCACTTTTATTGTGAGTAAAATTATTTTTATATCTGTTAAAAGCGAATAATTTGTTATATAAAATAAATCTAATCGGAGTTTGTCATATGCAGATGTGTTATAGGCACCATACACCTGTGCATAACCTGTAAGACCGGCTTTCACTCTTAGACGAAATTCAAATTCAGGAAGCATCTTTTTATATTCTTCCATATTGCTGATTCTTTCCGGACGAGGTCCGACAAGACTCATATCGCCCTTTAATATATTGAATAATTGCGGAAGTTCATCGATTCTAAATCTTCTGATAGTTTTGCCTATCGGTGTGATTCTATCATCATTTTCCAGGGCTTTTTTATCTTCAAACCTTTCAGCATCAACTATCATGCTACGAAACTTATATATTATAAATATTTTTCCGTTTTTCGTAAATCGCTCTTGTTTGTAAAAGACCGGTCCTCCGTCATGCGCTTTAATTAAAATAGCAACAACAATCATAAGCGGAGAAAATATAATAATTGATAAAAAAGAAAATAACACGTCAAAAATTCTTTTGAAAAATCTCTGTTCCAAAGTTAAATCTTGATTTCTATATATAAATAACGGAGTATCAAATAAGTGAATAGGTTGCATGTGACGAATTAGGACATCGGAAATTTGTGGCGTGACATATATGCGTTTTCCTTCACTGTAACAGTATTTCAGTAAATCATTTCTTTGACTTCCCTGAATATCACAGATTATTACGCCGTCATATTTGGCAATTTTTTCACGGATTGTCTTCGTTCCCTCATTTATATTTACAGCTTCACAAATATCAAATTGATCCGGTCGTTCAACCATTTTCGTTATCAAATTCGTTGCGTTGTGATGAGCGTATATAATCAATAATTTTTTGGGCTTAAAAGATTTTAGATAAAGATAATCACAAGCCAAAGTCCATGCAACTATAATTGCAATATCGACAACAACAAGTTTTAATATAGGCATAATCGGTGCTAATTTTTTCAAAATCAAAGATATTATCAAATATAAAAATATATTTGCGCCCACGATTCCCAAGGATTGAGAGAAAATTATATCAGAAGTTTTATAGTAACCGATTTCAAAACCGTCATACAATTTAATAAAAACAATTGCTATTATTCCATAAACTGCGGCGATCAGATAATCGCCCTTTTTATAATAGGGATTATCTGCAAAACTATCCGTCCAAACTAAATAAAAAGCGCTGACAATAAATACAATCAACATAGTGGATGATATAAAGAGAAGCAATCTTTTTATGTCACTTTTTTGGATAAAATATGTTTTCATTAGTTCTCTCCCATTTTAAAACTGTATCTGCAACCACAATAATTCTGTCTGTAAAGATTATATTTTTTTGAAAATTCTATACTTTTTTTGTATCCGTCTTTCTTTTTAAAATCATAGAAAAAGAACTTTGACTTATCATCAAACTTTCGACCGATTTTTTCGATCAGTTCTGAGTTTTTATGAGGACTTACCGTTAATGTTGTTGAAAAAAAGTTAAAATTCAGTTTGTTCGCAAGTTCCGCTGTCTTTTGAAGTCTTAATTCAAAACAAAGCGAGCATCTCTCCCCGCCCTCTTTTTCATTTTCATATCCAAGTGCAATTTGTTCAAAGAGGTCGGAGTCGTAATCTCCATCAATATACTTTATTTCTTTTCCCTCAGATTTTAATTTTTCTATCAGAGTTATTTGATTATTCTTTCGTTTTTCATATTCATCCAAAGGATAAATATTCGGATTATAAAAAAATACAGTCAAATAAAAATATTTGTATAGAAAATCTATAACCTGTGTGCTGCATGGAGCACAACAGCTGTGTAGCAAAAGCGTCGGCTTTTCATTTTTATATTTTTCGATTATTTCATATAAATCTTTTTCGTATGGTTTCATTTTTTTATTGAAAGACTATTAACATTTTGATATAATACAGCGGTATGCGGATGTGGCGGAACTGGCAGACGCGCCAGACTTAGGATCTGGTGGGTAACCGTGCAGGTTCGATTCCTGTCATCCGCACCATTTTTTTAATTAATTTTAATCGGTTTAAACTTTATGTGATCGGCTGCAACGAGAGTAAAATCAATCCCGGAGTATTCACCCTCAAATTTCAAATCACTTATATCTCCGTGAAGATGGCCGTAATAACATTTTTTTATATCGTATTCTAAAAGCACTTTTATTATATCTTTACAAGAGTTGAAAACTGTAACCGGCGGAAAATGAAAAAATGCAATAATTTCTTTGTTTTCCACATCTAAGTTTTCCTTTGCATATTCAAAAGAATTCTTAAGACGAATAACTTCACGTCTTAGGATTTTTTTATCTGTAACACTGTCGTCCCCGCAGGCAATTGACCAACCCCGGGTGCCGCAAATGATTTTATCTTCTGCTTCATAAGCATTATTACTTAAAATTTTTATGCTTCCTATATCATTTTCTTCAAAGAATTTATTCATCTTGTTATGCGTGCTAAACCAATAATCGTGATTGCCTTTGAGAATTATTTTTTTCCCGGGTAAATTTTCTATAAACTTAAAATCTTCTTTTGACTCCTCAAAATTTATTCCCCAAGATACATCTCCGGGAACAATTACGGTGTCATTATTTTTTACTGTCTCTTTCCAGTTTTTTTCTATCTTTTTATCATAATTTTCCCAACCGTCAAAAATATCCATTCTATGATCGACTGAAAGTGACAGATGCAAATCCGAAATTGCGTAAATACTCATTTTATATTCAAATCCTCAAGTATTTTATCTTTAATGGAAGCATTTTTAAGAACCTTGTCAAATCTAACTTCTTTTTTATCAAGATTTTGAAGTGGTTTGGGTATCTCAAGATTTGAGAATTTTGATAATTTTTTCAAAGCTTCCAAATCACTTAAATCATTATCTTGCGACAAAGCCGAAAGCACACTTTTCGGGAATTTAAACGCTGAAGCCGTTGATGCGATTATTGTCTTTTCTCCGAACAAATTCGACTTTGAAAGACAGTTTACTGCAACTGCAGTATGTGTATCGATTAAATAACCATCGTTTTTATATGTCTCCAAAATGGCCCGGTTCATCTCTTCTTCGCTTGCAAATTCAGCGGAAAATACTTCATCCAACTTTTCAAGTATCTCATCTTCTATTTTATATTTACCGTTATTTTTAAGCTCAGTCATAAGATTTTTTACTTTTTCGTCATCATGATCATAAAGTTCAAACAAAAGGCGCTCTAAATTCGAAGAAATTAAAATATCCATAGACGGAGAAGCCGTTGTATAGAAAGGACGATTTTTATCATAGACACCGGTTTTGATGAAATCTGTAAGAATATTATTTTTATTTGAAGCACACAACAGTCTTTTTATAGGAAGTCCCATTTTATATGCATAATAAGCAGCAAGTATATTTCCAAAATTTCCCGTAGGAACAGCAACATTTACCTTTTCTCCGAACTCAATTTCATTGTTTTTAAACATTTCAACATAGGCTGAAAAATAATATACAATTTGAGGCAGAAGTCTTCCCCAGTTAATTGAATTTGCAGAAGAAAAACTCTTGTTATTTTCTTCAAGCGCTTTTTTTGTTTTCTCATCGGTAAAGACAGTTTTTACGGCAGTTTGAGCGTCATCAAAATTACCTTCAATGCCGTAAACATAAACATTTTCACCTTCTTGGGTTTCCATCTGCAACTTTTGCATTACACTTACACCGCTGCCGGGATAAAAGACAAAGATTTTAGTATTGTCAACGTCCTTAAATCCCTCAAGAGCTGCTTTTCCCGTATCTCCGGAAGTGGCTGTAAGTATAACCGTTTCTTTGCTCGAAGATACTTTTTTTATACTTAAGCTCATAAGATAAGGAAGTAATTGTAAAGCCATATCCTTGAATGCACAGGTAGGTCCGCCAAAAAGTTCAAGAATATATCTTTCATTGGATATTTTCTTAATCGGTGCAATCTTATCGCTAATAAATTTTTCTGTTGAATACGCATTGTTTACCGCATATTCAATTTCATCTTTTGTAAAATCAGTTAAGTAAAGAGAAAGAATAAATACTGCCCTTTCTTGATAAGACATATCGGCCATTGATTTTATCTGTTCATCACTTAAATGAAGAACTTCCGTAGGTACAAAAAGTCCACCGTCGCTCGAAATTCCGTTGCTTATAGCATAAGCCGAGCTTACTCTCAATTTATTGTTTCTAGTGCTTGTATATTCCATTTCTTCTCCTTAAAAAGCATTTTCAATATAATTTATTTTATCAACTTTGTTATTTTTTACAAAAATCTCAGAAACATCAAATCTCGGTTGCAAATCATTTATGTCTTTCTCAGATAAATAAAGTTCGGCAGTATATTTTATTTTATTTTGTTTACCGGGGGTAACCGCCTGAATCGGAGAAAAAAGTGCATCTATTCCCCTTGCCTTAACTTCCACAAAAGCAAGATATTCATTTTTCCTCGCGATTATGTCAATTTCTCCGAATCTGCAACTATAATTTCTGTCGATTATTTTATATCCGTTTTTCTTCAATACTTTTGCACAATCTCGATACAATTCACCTTTAGGGTCGGTAACGATATATGAACCGTTCATTTGCAAAATATCCGGTTTAATCTTACGAAATGATTTACCTGCACCAGAACCACCAATAACAAGTTCATTTAAGTTGTTTAGAACTTTTGATGAAGTTGATACAAAAAAATCTTTGCCGATAGGTATCTTATTATTAGTTTTTTGTGCTTCCTTTTGAATAAATTTCATCCGACCTTTACTCATCCAATCAGCAGAACCATGTTCCATACCTTTGAAATTGTTTTTTGTGTCCATAGATAAGGCCCAAAAAACAAGCAGAAATAACACATAAACATACCAAATATTCAAGTTTAGTTTTAATATTTGGATAACGACAGAACTTGATAAGGATAAAGTAAAATTAAAATCAATAATGTGAGAACATACATCTACTATGTTATCAATACTAAATTCAGACACTTTGTGATATTGTGAATAATCTAAATAACCATAGATTATAAAAGAAATAAACAAAAAGACTAAAACGAAAAGTATAGAATAACCAATCAACTTAGTCTTTATTGAGGTTTCTTTACGCATTATATTTTTTGCCAATAAACCACTTCCTTAAGATAAAAGGGTGGACAAATTGTCCACCCTTAATGATTTGTCATTATCTTGTAATGCTATTATTAACTGCATTAGCTTTTTGAATTATGTCGTTGATTTTCACTATATCTTTTGCATTAAACTTAATTGCAATGTTACCGTTATTAAGTTCTTTAGTCTTGATACGAAGATTTGAATTTTCTTTCAAAGCTTTCATTTCATTTGGAGTACATTCTAAGTACTTGTACTCTGTGTTGTACTCATTAATAGCAACATTTCTCAATTCTTGAAATGCAGCTTTGTCTGTAGGAATAACAATACCATGATAATCGCCTTTACTATCCTTGTAACTAGGTAAAGATAATTGAGGCTCACCATTTGCATTAGCGTACAACTTAGCATTATGAATAACCATATCACCAACCACTAAGTCCATTCTGCCAAGTACATTACTTTGAGTTTCTGCAGTATTGTATTTTACACAATTTTGTGCAGATACACTGACACCTTGACGATTAGTTGAGAACTGTTCCTCAAGATTTGTATAAGACTTTTGGTTCTTATTGAAGCAATCAAGAACAAGTCTATTAAGTTCATTCCTTGTTTCTGCTGACAACGGATGACAAACATCAATGTATGTTCCATTTTGTGTTCTTCTCTGTGGCATTCTTACATATAAATTTCCATCCATTTGATTTTGTCTAATGGAAATGGAATTAACAGTAAATGTCTTGTCAAATGTGGCAGTTGCAAAACCTACAATGCCATTGCTTCGAGGCTCATTAAGTCTTGTTACGGTAAGATTAGTAATCATAATCTTTCTTTCCTTTCATTTGTGTAATTTTGTAACAGTTCTTTGTTCAAGTTTGTTTTGAACACGAGTAAGTTCTTCTTGAGATTGATAACGATAAATGTATTTATCATCATCAACTCTGCGACAGTTTTGAGCAACTGATGGGTCATTTTTTACCCTCTCATAATCAGCTTTATCGAGTTCAAAATACTGATAAGAACTTATTGTCGGTGTTGCATCAAAACAGTCCGGTATTCCGTCTCCGTCTGAATCACGGATACGAGCTTGTTGATAGGCTTTTTCAAGTCTTAGTCTTTTTTGCTCATCCATAAGCTTGTTGTCGTTGTATAACATTTTTACACCTCCTAAAATATATAAAAAGGACCATTATATAAAAATAATAGCCCTTTATTTATGGATATTCTTTTGTGGTTGAATTAAGGAATTAACTTTATCTTTATCAGAGGTCCTAAACTTGAAAATGTA